>ENA-ORSL01002779-ORSL01002779.1-human-gut-metagenome-genome-assembly--contig:-NODE-2779-length-12178-cov-6.367896_pt1 | contig 12178 bp, 15 predicted proteins | sample MGYA00242190_ERZ509157 | MGnify/ENA primary metagenome ERZ509157 (study PRJEB26280, sample SAMEA2338664) | human gut metagenome | biome: human gut; feature: human-associated habitat; material: faeces...
TACTGCCAGGTATGATAAAGGTTCGAGAGGTTGAGCGAGATACCGATGAGGGCACCCACCACGCATACCGCCGTAGCCTTTCCGAAGCGTGCGAGTTCACCTTTCTTGATGGCATCTGCCAGGAAGGCAATCACCATGAAGAGGATGATAAAGAGGTAGTAATAAGTCATCTGCACGTGGTTAGCCTGCACCTCGAAAGCCGAGAAGATGGCAGTAAGGAGCAGTCCCTTGAGATACTTGCCCCGATAGGCAAGCACCACGCCCGCAATCATCGGCGGCAGATAAGCCAGCGCCCATACCTTCCAGATATGTCCGGCAGCGATAATGATAAAAAAGTAGGACGAGAATGCCCAGATGATACTTCCCAGCGCCGCCAGCGACTGTCTGAAGTTGAAGGCACGCAGCATGATATAGAAGCCCAGGAGGTATACAAAAACATACCAAACATAGTCTGGCAACCACAGATGATATGCCTTCACAATCTGGCTGAGCACCTGATTACTGTCATACGAAGGCGACATCTGATAGGTAGGCATACCGCCAAACACCGAGTTCGTCCATCGTGTAGTCTCTCCCGTCTGCTGCTGGAAGAGTTCCTTTTCATGTCCCAGTCCCTTTCCTGCCGCTGCATCATGTCGGAAGAGGATTCGTCCGTCCATATCGGCAGGCATAAAGTAGACGAAGGAGATGATTGCAAATGCAATAACTACCAGAATATCCAGTAGATACTTCTTCAAAAATTTCATAATTTCTATATAAACGTTTATAATTTGAAGGCAAAGATAGCACAAATTGGAGACAAAACAAAAAATATAGCAAAAATTTATATTTTTTTTGTTGAGAAAGTTGTATTAGGTCAGAAATAGGGGTTCCCCTCTATCATTTAGGGAAACGCTCGCTGCCGTTTCGTTTTTTATTCGTACCTTTGCACCGTAAAACAAGTTTCTTCGAACAGCATATATTAATGTATAAAAGAATAAGAATTATGAAAAGATTAGCATTCATCATGATGGCATTGCTCCTGACTCTGATGCCGGCAGCAGCACAGAATTATCGTGACAGCAGATATTACAACAGCAGGACAGACCGTCTCGACTACCATTACAACTACGGCAGCCCGTATTACGGATTCCGCATCGGTCCTGCCTTCACCTTTGTCAATTCCGACGATTCCCGTCTGGATGGTGGCGACTGGCAGACCGGCCTGAATGTGGGCGTAGTAGCCGGCATTCCATTGACCGACAGCGCCCCACTCTATCTCGAGACCGGACTTTCGTATATAGAGAAAGGTGGCAAGAAGGATCTTCCTGAAGGCAAGAAGATGACCTACGACCTCAACTATCTTGAGATTCCAGCCGTACTGAAGTACAAGTACGAGGTAGACGACCACTTCTCCATCCAGCCTCAGGTAGGCGGCTATTTTGCCGTTGGTGTAGGAGGCAAGATCAAGAACTTTGCCGAGCGTGAAGCAGAGAGCTCATTCAAGGATGCAAACTTCCGCCGCCTTGATGGTGGTATCCGCATCGGCTGCGGCATCGGCTACGACATGTTCTATGCCGATCTCACCTACGACATCGGTCTTGCCAACATCTGCCACGACAGTTTCGACAAATCGCGCAATGGAGCCCTCCAGTTCAATTTCGGAGTTAACCTTTAGGAACAAACAAAAGCCCCTGATGCAAGAACACATCAGGGGCTATAAACTATTAACTATAAACTTCACACAGTTCCAAGTATCGCTGGGCGAGGTCATGGATGAACTTTCGTCCTCGCTCGGTCCATACGAGATAGGTATGGGTGTAGGCTCTGCCCATCTTCTCCTGTCTGCCATCGCTCTTCGGGTCGAGGAAGGCGCTGTAGCGGGTGCGGCTCTTCGCCAAGCCCATGTGAGCATAATCAGCATAGAGGAGATACTGACCACTCTGGTAATACTGGATATGCAGGGCACAGAGCGAGCGGTTCAGCTCCTGGGCAGTGATACCGAGTTCCTTCGCAATCTGCGTCGTGGTGAAGCAGGAAACGGAATCGAGCACGTTATCGCTGTAAAGCGCTTTAGGCAGAAGATTACCCACCTGATTCTCCAACTGGATGATGTTATCACCACTCTTGGCGATGTGAACCACCTGTTCATCCACAACTCCATTCAAACGTCGGATTTCGGTATCCTGTTCACCGATAAGCTTCTTCTGCTGCTCAATCTGCAGACGCTGCTTCTTCAGCAGATTCTCCTTCTCCTTGAGCGTAGCACGGAGGATTTCTTCCGCATGTCGGATTGTCTCCTCATCACTCTCGCCCTGCTGCACCGGGATATAACCGCCCGTCTTGCGAATCTGTGGCAGCACATCGGCCGTAACCCAGTTCTTGAACTTCACGGCAGTAGAAAGCTTAGAGCCGAGAACCAAAGCATAGAAACCGCTCTCGTTGACATAGAGCATCAGAGTACGACGCATCGCCGAGGTTCCATCCTTCTTCAGACCGGTTGCTACCCATGTACGGCGTTTCGCCGTATCAAGTGGTTTAACTAACTGATCTACAGCATCATTCGCTCTCTTATATCCCAGTACATTACAGAGATCCTTTGCACAGAACAATGGCTCCCCATTTTCATCGGTCAAGGTACGAACCTTACCGAATTCTGAGTTTTCAAACACGACAGCAAATGCTGCCTTCTTATCCATTTCTACTTTATTTGTATTAACTGACTTTACCATAATAATCTTTTTTAAAAAAATAATCACTAATAATTCAACACTCAACATTCAACATTCAACATTACAAAATTGTAATCCAAACGCTCTCATCCCGTTCTCTCGCTGCGGTAATGGCATTCATGAGCCTGTACAACCAGATGCGGGAATTAAAGACGGCACCCTGTAATTTATTTTCACCTACCAGAATGCAGCCCTGCGTATCATCGGGATAATTACCGGCATGGATGCGGATGCCCTCAAAATCAGGAACACCCTGCACAAGCGGAAGCCACTTCTTAAATCTCGGCGATTTCGAGATAACAACAGGATACGAACCCTCCGGTATCGCCGTATGACCCGGTATCTTGCGGGCTTTCTTACCCGATACCCTGCTGTACCGTCCATCCTCCTCTTCCGGTTTCAGTTCGACACCCAGAAGGTTTCTCCACGTAGGTTCCAAGGTATCACAGAAGTAATGATCCTTGTCCAACTTCGCCATATCAAAGCTGTGCTCAAAGATACGCTTGTCGCCTATTTTCACACCCGAACGCCAAGTACGCTTCACGTCCTTATCACTCAGGATATAAAGATGACCTATCGTATAAGTCTTCTTCTTTGCTATTCTTTTTACTACTATTTCCATACGCTATGAATTCTCCTTTCGGAATTTAAGTTTAATAAAAACTGAGGAACTGAGGAATTGAGGAACTGAGTCGTTCTCCTTAGCCCTGATGTAATGGCGATCCTTCCAGTTTCCCAACATCTTGGAAGTACCTTTCTGACTCATCCCGTTTGCTACACGCAAGTCTATCACCTGCTGGTAAGTAAACTCATCCGGCAACTGCATCAGCATGTTGGAAGGTCCTCGCTTGCTCGACTTCTCGCCTGTATCATTCGCCCTCTTGATGGCATCACCGAAGAAACGCATCTTGCAGTAGAGGTCGTAACGCTCGCTCCAGCGGATGAACTCGTCAATCTCCGGTTCCCATTTGCAACCGTTCGCCACATACAGCACACACGCCTTCAGGTAGGCGATGACGTTGGCACGGAAAGAAAGATTCTCGTAAACCCGGTCCTGAGAGAGGCGTGAAAATTCCGCATTCTCATCCTTCAGTTTAAGGGCAAGCTGGAATGCCTCAGGGCAGTCAATCAGTCCCCTGGCGTTGTTCAGATTCTCGATATAAGGCTTCAGCGCTTCACGGTAAGCATCATCGTAATCGCCATAAACAGGCATTTCGTCACCAATTTCACGCTCCGGAATGGTACAGAAATTGATACGGCTTATCGGACCGTCTGTCAAAACTTTTGAGAAGTAACGCTGCCCTTTCTGAATGGTGGTAGAAGCATTCCAGTTGAACCTGATCGTTACCCTTTCTGTCACACTTTGAACGCCAACGCGCTGTTGGCCAAAGAGGTTGAAGGGGTCGAAGGCGAGGCACATGATGCGGAACTGCTGGTTGCCGCTACCCCGGAGTGCATCAAACTGGTCCAGCTCGTTAAGCGAAGTATAGAGGAAACGCCCCTGCGCCTCTGCGGTTCGCATCACGAATGCCGGACTGGTCATATCAGCATCAATCTCCTGGATAACAAGATTATCCGGTCGTTTGCGCTTATCCTTGTTGGCACCCTTGCGCGTCACCTCCTCCTTCCATTCCTTCTCACGTTTCAGATTCTCCGCATCCCGCTTTCTGATATCCTCCATAATATACCTAATCGGCTTATCCACAGACGATTTACCTGCACCCGTACCGGCAAGCAAGCAAGTAGAAAGCGTAGCCTCATGCACAACATTATCAATATATCGGAAGCTCGTCTGCCAGAGGTGAGTAGCCAACGGAGGAAAGATAGCATGCGCCACTGCCGGCTTATAAATCTCCGGAGTCCGAGATATCAGCAGTTCTACCAGCTTCGGCAGTTTCTCCGGCATCGCTGGCGGTTCCGGATAATCCTCGTCGCTACTTTGAACTTGGAGATATGAACTTTGAACTGTATAATTACCATCTGCATTTGAATTTTTCACTCTTCGTTCTTCACTCTTCACTTCATTCGCCTTCTGCTCCGCCAGCGCATTCACCCTTATCACATCCCTCGACATCGGCTTGGAGCTGTCAGCATATTTCGCATAGAAATCATGTATCAGCTGATGGCAGTCATCCTCCTGATAGTAGCTCGGCATTTTCGTCCTCACCACCTTCATCAGTTCCTCCTCGCTCATCACCCTCGAAGCGCCTGCGCTCATAATGGCGAGGAGCGAAGAGTGCCGAGACCCGACGGTATCAATCGCCATTCCTTCAAGCCCAGCCGACTGCACGAACAGATCAAAGGCTATCAGATTCTTCTCGCTGGCCTCTCCCAGTTCACCAGAGCCATGATTGCCCGAAAGTCTATTGTTTTGAACATTGTCATTGCTATTGCCATTAACTGTAAACTGTAAACTATTAACTTTTGCATCTCCCCTTCCGTCAACCGTCAGTCCACGGTCCAGAAAAGCCTTTCTGCGAGCCTGTATCTCGCTCTCCGGCATCACTGCGCACCACATTTTAGACCGGTAGATTTCCGAGTCCTTATCCGTCAGGAAAATCATCCTCTCAGGTGTGATGCAGCTCTCATCATAAGGCACGCCCAGTGCCTCACAATACGCCTTCTGCGTCTCTTCGATGGTCATCCCCACCGGCATTCTAATCCCGATATGCAGCTTCTTGCGAGCGCTATAACAGAGATGCAGCAACGAGCCGTTCCATATCCCCGAAGAGCAGTTCAGCTCGCGCGCCTTCTCAATTGCCTTCTCCACATACTCCTTATCATCCACATCAATAATCGTCTGGAAGAGAAAGCTTTCCGGCAAGGCATTCTCCTGTCTGCGCACATTATTCTTGAACATGCCGTAGTGCGGACAGAAGAAAGGCAGCTCGCTCTTGAGCCTCTCCTGCGCCTTCTTCACCGCCTGCGCATCGTTCAAATCCACTCCGTCAATCGGCAATTCACCCCGAATCTGCTGAATCATCTTCTTGATTTCCTTCGACCCGATGACCTTATCATAAGCATCGATATTGTAAGAAAAAACTTTCCCTTTATTTCCCTTACGATAAGGATTAATTGCCACTACATGTACTGTCTCCATTTTACCTCCATATTTTTCAATTAATCGAACACTTCGCTGTTAATCATGATATACCCTGAGCCATAGCTTACATTGATAGGCAGAATCAGCGAGTTATCCGAAATCTCGTCGACCCCGTTCGCCTCGAAGAGCGAAGCATTCTCAGCATCATTCAGTCTGCTCTTGACGAACCCTAGCACCCATTTTGCCGCAATCTTCTCGGCAGCAACACGCCTGTCAACAAGGTCTTTCACCAGCTGTTCATCGCAGAAGTTAAGATCCGCATTCACGTTCTCAGCCTCCGCTTCCTCCTTCCCCATTTCCTGGTTCTCGAAGAAGAGGTTATACTTGATTTTCATATCCTTCATCATCATGATGTTCAGATTTTTCAGTTCCCCCTCCGAGTCAGCAATCGTCTCATAGAGTTTCTGTACCGACTTCTTGAAGATGTTCTTCACGTCCATCAGGCAGTAATAGATTTTGCCTCCAATCACCACCACCCTCAGTTTTCCGTACTGCGGATGAGTAAAATAAAAAGGCTTCATTGCTTTCATTTTCAATATTCCTTTTTTTAAAGTTGGGCGCTCCCACAACGGTTGATGTGTCTATACACAAAAGCCCCCGAAACCCAGACCATATCGGTTCTGAATTCCGGGAGCAAATGTATGGCGATTCTGCGACACTGCTATGGTACGATGAAGTACGGTCGTACCACATCGTACCAAAAATTATCTCAAAATATCCATGATTTTCTCATCAAAATCAAATTTTAAAGCATGATCCTTAGCTTTATTGAATCCGCCTCTCAAACTTTCAGCATCCATATCCCAGAAAACGCCGAACACTTTCCAGGTGTGCTGGATGTTCAGTTCCGTTGCCAGTATATCGGCAAGTTCCCCTCTTTTCCACCACGGCATTTTGTTGACGGGCTTGAAATCATCATTCAGGATTTGAGCGTTTCTAAGTAGTCGGAATATCTTGGTTGCTCTGTCATTGCAAAGTTCAACAGGAACAACCCTGCCTTCCAATAGAAAACAAGACGGTGTATGTTCTTCATCTTTTCCTGGTTTAGATTGGTCATTCACCACTTCCAAGTCGACCGTAGGAGCTCTGTCTCTCGCTCCTGCAGAACCCGTTCCTGACTCTTCCTCTTCACTCTCTTCATTCTCCTTTTGCTGATCATCATCTTTACCTACAATCATTCTGGATTGATCACGGAAGACGATTTTATCTATTCTAATTCTCATCTTCCATATTCATTAACTGTTTGAAACTAGCAGAATCAATAACCACTTTGCTGTTGCCACTGAATTCTACGTTAATAACTACCTCGATGTTAACCGGTCCAGTCTGCACTAGCCAGATTGGCAATCCGTAAAATATTTTAGTCATATATCTTCACCTTTTAAGATAGACTAAATTTACTTCCTCTATTTTAAAGAAGAGGTGGCCCCTGGAAGTTTTCCAGGGTGAATCCTTACTTCGGAGACATTGAGCTGCAGAGCAGTATGAGGAATGTCTCCCCCGATTTCATGTTGAATTTTTCATTTTTATTTGTTTAAAAGTTAATATTGTTATTTGTTTCTTCATGATAGCCACACAAATACTCATGTACGGCTAAATATTATAGTTGTTATTTGTTTATCAAAGCTTCAGCATTTTCAAATCTACTCCTTTGGCGATTAGTACATCAACTATAGTAGCTTGTATACCATAAAGCTTTCTATAACCTTTATCCAGTTCTTTTACCTCACTTACATAAACCTCATCAACTTTTTCCTTATTTGCCTTGCTCTTCTGTTTATTCAGCTCTTCATTCAGATAATAAGCAATAGCATAATTAAACTTCAATATGGAACCCATAGAAATCTTTACCCCGTCAATAACAAGTTTTCTGATGGTTTTATAATCGATATGAAATTCCTTTTTAAGTTGCTTGCGGGTTACTATATCTTTCTGCAACATAGATTTTACGAGGGGCCTTAGACTATTGCTAAGCTCCTCTTCCATGTACCCCTGTGCAGATATTATTCCAGTATCCGTAATTGCCTTCATGTTGATTTTATTTTAAAAAATTTCTACGAAGGTAATTTATATTTTTATGTCAGGCAAAACAATTAGGAGCAATAGCTCCTAAAAAAAAGTTTCAAAGCACTTTATTTCTCAGAATTATTTACAAAAAAAAGGAAAAAGTGAGCAATTTACGTTACTCGCCTTCTTCCCCTTACTTTTATAATTTTACGGTAGGTGCATCGCTCTGCACAATCCTTATTTCATCGCAATCTTGATAGAATTCTTACCCACTTTGGCGATAACCAAAGACTCGGATACAGCATAAGAGTCAGCACCGTTGGCTGCAACCGCAGAGCCGAGATACTTGCCGTCAGCAGCGAAGAACTTCACCACCTCGCCATCGTCAAGACCCGAGAGGCTGATGATGCCATCATGAGCCGAAGCCACCACGCCCCGTGTTCTTACCTGATTAATGTTGGTACCATTCTCCAGGTTAGCATTAATCCAATACAGCGTAGCCTCCGCCTTATCAGATGCTTTATATCCATCTGCTGTAGCATAAACAGAAATATTATAGGCAGCAGAAAGAGATACTTCCCCATTTTCACTCAGCGCATCAGATGTTATATCTGTATCAGTTATTGTATCACTAGTGTCACGTTTAAACGGGACACTAGTGAAACGGATTATCAAAATGGAATTTGAATGTTACCACTAATATCTTCATTTACCATAGAGCAATCTTGTAATTTATGCAAATCTTCAATATGACTTATCAGATTATTATAGTTTTCAAGATTCTCCATTTCTTCACGCCTTGCTTTGCTCAACTTACAAAACTCTTCTTCTTGTTCAAGTCCTGCAAATCGTCGTCCACATAGATTAGCGGCAATGCCTGTTGTAGAGCTTCCGCTAAATGGGTCAAGAATCCAATCGCCTTGATTGGTAGATGCAAGAATCATTCGGACGAGTAAACGCAATGGCTTTTGTGTTGGATGTTTGCCACAAGTCTTTTCCCATCGACCGATTGCCGGCATTCGCCAAACATCAGTCATTTGCTTACCATCATTCAGTTCTTTCATCAAATCATAGTTGAATTTGTGTGGAACTTTCTGCATTTTTCTTGCCCAAATTACAAACTCTGTAGAATAGGTAAAGAAACGACAGGAGATATTAGCAGGAGGATTGGTCTTCTGCCACGTTATTACATTCAGAATCTTATATCCAAGTTCCGTAAGACAATTTGCTACGGAAAAGATATTGTGATAAGTTCCACTTATCCAAATCGTACCATTGTCTTTCAACTTGTCACGGCACAGGCGTAGCCATTCCATGTTGAACGCCATCATGCCATCTTGCGACTTACCTTTGTCCCAATCTCCTTTATCAACGCACACGACCTTACCGCTCTGCAACGATATTCCACCGTTGGAGAGAAAGTAAGGAGGGGCGGCAAATATTATGTCGAACTTGAAATCAAACTCATTGGTAAGTTTCTTATTCATAGGAACTTTTTAGGCGTTTTAATATTCTATATATGTGATTTTTTGGATAATGCTCTTCTTGGAAATGCTTATGTTCGTCTTCCCAAAGGTAATCAACAACGGCTTTAATATCTGCCTTTTGTTCTTCTGTCAATAATTGCTTTACAAGCAAGTCTTCCATGTCGAATTCAACCTCTTCAATCCAAGGATTTTCTTTGAGGAGATTGCACCTTGCTTCTTTAATATTTTTCCCAAAAGCTCTACCGAGAACTTGACAATTCTCCACATTGTTTCCATTTGGGGCTTGCGTAAAACCTTCTGTAGTGTAAAAAATGTATTCTGACATAATTCATAAACTTTTTTAAATTTTCTAATAACAGAGTTTGTTGTTATATAAATCCCTCGCTTGCTCTTGCTATACACATTAGTTCATATTGCTTATAGATACTCTCATAACTATGGAAAGCAACACGCTCTTTCACCTCTTTGAAAGCAGTTCTGCTCATCACTTTGTCAAATTGTTCCTTGCGATTCTGAGGTGCAACAATCAAGAAGCGGCTATTGAAATCTTGTAAATCACAAAACTTAGTGATTGAGTTTTGAATGTCTGTCGAATGCTCCACTTCAAAGAAGCTATTTGGCATTTTGCGCTCATTGAACCAAATGACATCCACGGTCCTTGCCCTGTCTGTAAGATTCTCGTATGAAAAATCGGGAATATGGATTGTGGTGCAAATATCTTTCAGGGGCTTTTCAAGAAATTTGCGGTTTTGGTCTTGCGCAGGGACATAGGTCGCATAATGTTTCATGTTGCCTATCTCTATAATAAGTCCTTGATAGTAACCATGTGTAAATTGCTCAATGCTCTTTTCTTCCTTCGGGCAGATGTCGAATTTGCGCATCACTTCTTCACGACATTCCTCCAATGCCCAAAGACCTGGCTGTATTTTAAATATTTCGTTAGATTGCTGTACAATTCTTCGGATTGATTCGTTAGGAGTCTTAGTTGCCCACGATTTTGTATCTACGAGATGATACAAATCACCAAGCGTAGCATACCCTCCTGTTGTGCGAAGAGTATCTATCACTTGTTGTGCCTGTGTATATTTCTGCTGCCTCATAATCGTCTTTACTTCAATAAATTTCTGCCTCCAGTATCTTCGAGGATTTTCATTTGTTGGATAGCAATCTGATTCAGTTTGATGAGCCGTTCAGATTGTGCCATACCATCGTTAATAAACACAGCATTTAGATTCTCCATGTTCGATAAGCAGATTAGCTCATTTATATTGGCATAATCACGAATGTTACCTTTCTTATCGGGATTCTGTTCACGCCATTGCCTTGCCGTCATACCAAACATAGCTATGTTGAGAACATCGGCTTCATCGGCATACTTCATAGCTGCTTGTTCACGTGTCACCTCGTTTGGAATAAGATTTTCCTTGATTGCATCTGTGTGAATACGATAGTTTATCTTTGACAGTTCACGTTTAGCAGACCATGACAATTGTTTCTGCTCATCAGCTTTAAGACGTTGATACTCTTTTACCAACAAAAGTTGGAAACGAGGACTAATCCACATTCCAAAGTGGTATGCAATGTCTCGATGAGCATAAGTTCCACCATATCGGCCAGCTTTTGCCATGATGCCTATTGCACCTGTTCTTTGAATCCATGCCTTTACAGAAAGCACGAAGTTGTTGCTTCCTGCTGCATTTTTAATTGTATCGAATTCGGTACAATTAAAAATCGGATTATATAGCTTTTCCCATTCACCGAGATATTCTATTGTACTTTTAAGGCTCATCCATCTGAAAATTATGTGTTCCTGCATTTGGCTATGTGCCATATCTGTCAAAGAGATATAATCCTCGTTTTGCACACTAACAACAGATATTTCTGTATTTTCAACTTTTATCTTAGCCATAATCCTTAGTCTTTAGTTAACACAAATTTGTGGTTGCATATACTTTCCGCAAGGAACATTAAACAAACCTTTCTTGTTTACACGATATAAACCGTTGAAGCAAGTGCGATTAAGAAAGAAGAACTTTGCCGTATTCTCTATCGGGGCAAGGTTCTTCTCATTGTAACGTTGGCGTACAGTCATAAACATCTCACGTTTGGCTTCCATGTCTGGTAAAGCGTAATATTCAGCTTGTATGTCACGCAACGAAGGAATCAGTCGCTCTACATTGTCACATACAGTTCGGTAACAAGTAATCAAGTCCGAATTGATGTCGTTGATTACTGCACGTTTGATATTAGGATACTGTTGCAGCATGTAGAACAACATAGCCCCACCACCAACGAATGGCTCTATGTATGTCGCATTTTCCCAATTATCAAAGTCAGCCGGAAGCTTTGCTTCCAGTTGTTCTATGAGTTGTCCTTTACCGCCAACCCATTTGATGAATGGTTTTGCTTTTGTATTCATTATTAATCCTTTTTTGAACTAATGATTGTCAATCATCACTGTTAGTACCTTTTGTTTTATTGATAAGCTGACGAACATCAACGTCCAATAGAGCAGCTACCTTGGTCAATGTTACTAAATCTGGTTGTGAGGTATTGGTACACCATTTTGAGATTGTTGCAGGATCTTTCCTTAATTGCTCGGACAACCATTTGCTTGTCCGCTTCTTCTCTACCAACACGACTTTTATGCGATTTATATCTTTCATCGTTTATCTTTATTATTGCGTTCAGCGCAAAGATAATGGAATATTTTTGAAATCAGGTTATTTTTGTTGCACTTTTATTATTATTTAGCATATCAGTCGGAGGAAGTAACTACTCAGCACCCCTATAGAAAACTTCTCGTTAATAAAGTATAAACTTGATTTTGCTTATTTTCTTCATCATTACAAACTTTTTAATGATTGAGT
>ENA-ORSL01002786-ORSL01002786.1-human-gut-metagenome-genome-assembly--contig:-NODE-2786-length-12141-cov-2.449777_pt1 | contig 12141 bp, 11 predicted proteins | sample MGYA00242190_ERZ509157 | MGnify/ENA primary metagenome ERZ509157 (study PRJEB26280, sample SAMEA2338664) | human gut metagenome | biome: human gut; feature: human-associated habitat; material: faeces...
CAGCGTCTCGCGGCTTATCGGCTCGCCGCCGGGCTATGTCGGCCATGAGGAGGGCGGCCAGCTTACGGAGCGGGTGCGGCGCAAGCCCTATGCCGTCGTGCTCTTCGACGAGATCGAAAAGGCGCATGAGGACGTCTTCAACCTTCTGCTGCAGGTGATGGAGGACGGGCAGCTCACGGACTCGCTCGGGCGCAAGGTGAGCTTTCGCAACGCCGTCGTGGTCATGACCTCGAACGTCGGGGCAAAGGCCATCACCGACAGCCGCCGCAGCCTCGGCTTCGCGCAGCAGACGGGCGCGGACGCGGGGCGCACGGATGCCGAGATCCGCAGCATGGTCATGTCCGACCTGAAAAAGACGTTCCGGCCGGAGTTTCTCAACCGTGTCGACGAGATCATCGTCTTTCACAAGCTCACGCGCGCAGACACCCGCCGGATCGCGCAAAAGCTTCTCGGCACGGTCAACCGGCGCATGGAGCGCGCGGGCGTGGAGCTGCGCGTGCCGGACGCGGCGCTCGATGCGCTCTCGGCGACGGGCTACGATCCCGTGTACGGGGCGCGGCCGCTGCGCAGGGCGATCCAGAGCACGATCGCCGATCAGGCGGCGGGCATGCTGCTCGACGGCTCGCTCCGGCGCGGCGACGTGGTCACGGCGCAGGTGCAGGAAGGAAAAATTGTTTTGACGAAAACGCGCGAACGTGGTACGATAACGTCCTGAATGTAATCTGGACGGAGGCGTACCCGAATATGGCACAAACTATGCAGACGGAAAACAAAGAGGTCTATCTTGACCCGTTTCGTTATAATGAATTTCAGGGCTTCAATTCCCACAACCATGTCGTCGTTACCGAGGTCGGCGACGGCACCAGCGTCGTTGAGGTAAAGCTCGCGCCGGAGAGCCTCAACCCGCTCGGCATGGCGCACGGCGGGCTGATCTTCACGCTCTGCGACGTGGCGACCGGCGTCGCCGCGCGCACCGGCGGACGCATCACCGTGACGCTCGACAGCAGCATCCACTTCCTGCGCCGCGCCAAGGACACGGAAAAGCTCGTCGCGCGCGGCCGCGTGATCAAGGAGGGCCGCACGACCGGCCTTGTCACGGCGGAGGTGTTCAACGACGAGGGCAAGCTCATCGCGACCGCAGACATGACGGTCTACTATGTGGACGAGAACACGTACACCGACCCCGCGGCACAAAAGTGAGCATAGAATAAGAAAAAGAGACGTCTCCGGACGTCTCTTTCAGGCTGTCAAAGAACCACTGCTTTCAAGAGGTGAAAGCAGTGGTTCTTGCGCATATTGGGATTAAAAGGCGCTGGAGCAGCAAATTAACGGAGTTGCTCCAACGCCAATGGGATGCATGGGTTCGTCGAGTTTCGGTTGCCTGATGGTATTGGATTTATCATCAACTTATACCACAAGACCGCAATTAGATTGCACTATGAAATTTATAAGTGACTCATAAACCGACCAATATCTTTCGCTTTCGTTGTATCTGCTCTATGATAGGCACAACAAGAGGGCCGCAAGGCTCACGATACAAGGAGGACTTTATCATGCTGAACGTAAATGTTGTCAAGCTGCTGAAAAGCGGGATGTGGGATCTGGCTACCTGCGCCGATGGGGAGCCAAATGTGGTGCCTGTTGCATTTAAGGACGTGACCCCGGACGGCAAGCTGGTGGTGGGCGATGTTTTTCTGGATACGACGCTGAAAAACCTGTCCGCCAATGGCGGCAAGATCGCCATTTCCGTCTATGATGCGCAGAATCTGGAGGGCTATCAGGTCAAGGGTACGGCCCAGTATGTTACTGAGGGTGAGGTGGTCAGCACCTTCAAAGCCATGGTAGAGAAGATGTTCAACGGCGCGGTCACAGCCAAGGGTGCACTCATCATCACGCCGGAGAAGGTCATCGTCACCACGCCCGGCGCGGACAACAAGAAGGAACTTTGAGAACAATGGGCGGGTGCGAAAGTGCACCCGCTCATAAATTTCATAGCAACTTGTTATGGTAAGTATATCCCGCTATAATGTAAAAAACCAAATGCGAGGTATAAAGTCATGTATCAGAGAAAATTGGAAAAAGACATCCGCTGTCCACTGGAATACGGCATGGAGCTGTTCGGCGGGAAGTGGAACTCCCGCATCATCTGCGTGCTGGCGGCATTGGGGACGCTGCGTTACAGCGAACTGCGCCGGGAAATGGGCAACATCACGGACGCAGTGCTGGCCTCTACGCTAAAAGAGCTGATCGCCAATGGTATCGTGGCGCGCAAGTCCTATGATGAGATCCCACCGCGGGTGGAATATACGTTGACGGAAAAGGGCATGTCTGTGGTGCCGATCTTGCAGAGCATTTGCCGGTGGGCAGGCGCGTTTTACAAGGACGCAGGTGAAGCACCCATGATCCAGTGTCAAAAATGCGACCACCGAGGCTGATCCTATGAACCAAAGCGATCAGCTGCTCACTGCCGCACCGGTGCCGAAAGCGTTTTTCAAGCTGGCAGTTCCGGCGGTGACAGCGCAGCTTATCAACATTCTGTACAATCTGGTGGACAAAATGTTCATCGGACACATCCCGGAGGTGGGCAAGCAAGCGCTGGCAGGTGTCGGCGTGACCACCCCGGTAATTCTGGCAATTTCCGCTTTTGCGGCACTGGTCAGCATGGGCGGCGCACCCAAGGCGTCTATCTTTCTCGGCAAAGGTGAAAACGAGCAAGCCGAGCGGGTCGTAGGAAGCTGCACATGGATGCTGCTTCTGCTGTCCATACCTCTGACCGGCGTGATGCTGATATTCGGACGGCCGATCTTGCTGCTCTTTGGGGCCAGCGCCGATACAATTTCATTTGCGGCGGACTATATGAATATCTACTGCCTCGGGACCGTCTTTACCCAACTGGCCCTGGGACTGAACGCCTTTATTACGGCGCAGGGCAAAACACTGGTCAGTATGGGGAATGTAGCCATCGGCGCAGGGACAAACATTGTGCTGGACGCAGTATTTATCAACGGTTTTCACATGGGAGTCAAAGGGGCTGCGATGGCAACCGTTATCTCACAAGGCGTGTCCGCTTGCTTTGTCATTCGCTATCTCTGCACGGGCAAAAGCGTTCTGCGGCTTCGACTGCGGGATATCCGCTTTGACGGGAAGCTGCTTTGGCCGTGCGTTTTGCTTGGAACATCGCCTGCACTGATGCAGCTGACGGAGAATCTGGTGGCCATCAGCTTCAACACCTCTCTGCAAACCTATGGCGGCGATATGGCGGTGGCCTCCATGAGCATTTTGAGCAGTGTCATGCAGTTTGTGATGCTGCTTCTGCCGGGACTGGTGCAGGGAGCGCAGCCGCTGCTCAGTTATAATCTGGGCGCGCAGAACATTCCTCGAGTCAAGCGAACATTCCGTTTGCTGCTCATCAGTTGCGTTAGCGGTTCATTTCTCATCTGGCTTTTGTGCATGACAGCGCCCGGTGCAGTGGCAGCTATTTTTACCAACGATGCGGCACTCATCGCATACACAATCAGAAGTATGCGCATTTATCTCGCCGTTTTGCTGATTTACGGCGTACAGGTGGCGTGCCAGTACAGCTTTGTGGCGCTGGATCAAGCACCAAAAGCAATTTTCCTCACCATCTGGCGGAAAATCATCCTGCTCATTCCGCTGATTTTTCTGCTGCCGCACCTCTGCCCGGACGCAGTCACGGGCGTCTATCTGGCAGAGCCGATTGCGGACACCATTGCCATTTGTACCACCGCACCGATGTTCTTCCATTATTATCAGCAGTTAAAGTGATTGAATTCTCTTTGCCCGTTACCTTTTCTGTTCCGGAGAGAGTCTATATTTTTTTGACAGACTGGAAAAAGAGACGTCTTCAGACGTCTCTTTTTTCAGCCTTCGGCGCGGATGAGCGTTGCGCCGGGGTAATAGTGCGCGAGGATGTCGGCATAGCCGCTGCCGTGCGCTGCCATGACGTTTGCGCCGTACTGGCTCATGCCGACGCCGTGGCCGCTGCCCGTGACGGTGAAGGTGAACGTCCCGCCGCTGTAGGCGACGGAAAACGCCGCCGAGCGCAGGGAAAAGAGCGCGCGCACCTGCGCGCCCGTGAGCGTCTCGGAGCCGACGGGGATGCTTGCCACGCGGCCGCTGTCATCGAGCACCGGCGTGCCGAACCACGTGCCCGGATCATCGCCGAGCGCACAGTCCGGATAGCGGTCAAGCACGGCGTCGCGCACGGCGTCGGCTGCGATCCCGGCCGTGGAGACGTAGTTCGGCACGTCCTGCGCCGTCTCGGGGGAGGATACGCTCACGAGATACGGCGCGTCGCCGCTCCAGAGCGCGGCGCTGCTCTCGGTCGCCCCGGCGGACGAGGCGTGAAACACCGCGCGGATGAGCTGCCCGCCGTAGACGAGATACTGCCCGTCCGTGTCGGCGACGGCCTGCCGGATGCGCGCCATGTTGCGCGTGTAGTCTGCGCCCCACTGCGCGCGCAGTGCCTCGTCGCTCTTGTGCGCGCAGCAGCAGGTATACCGGTCGCAGACACCGGCCTCCGGATGGTTTGCAGCGCCGCCGCGCACACGTTGGAGAATGTAGGTGCGCGCGGCGACGGCCTGCGCCCGCAGCGCCTCGGGCGCGAAGGAGGCGGGCATCTCGGCGGCCACCACGCCGGGCAGCCAGTCGGCCATGGTCGTTTCGACGGGTGCATTCTCGCACAGCGCCGTGATGGGCGTCGCACCGTCGGGCGCGACGGAGTCCGACACCGGCACGGACGGAACGGGCAGGGAAGCCTCCTCTCCGGCGGGGGTGAGCGTGACCGCGAGCCACGGGATCAGCAGCGACAGCACCACGAGCAGCAGCGCCAGGAGGAAAACCCTGCGCATCCGCACCGCCTCCTTTCTCTGCCCTGCGGAGGTGTTTTGTGCCTTGACGCAGGGGGGAAATCAGTATAGAATAAGCCTATTAAATATGTATTGGGACAGGTAGTTTGTTATGCGCAAAAATGCTTGGGTGATCTGCTGCTGCACAGCCGTGCTGTCAGCATTCGGGATCTTTTTCCGCTGGCTGCAGGATCAGGTCAGCTTTGAGGCCGAGACCGGCCTTGCCGTGCAGGGAAGCATCTGGCCGTACGTCGTCGCGCTGATGATCGTTATCGCCGCGGCGGTGCTGGCCGTGGTGTGCTTCCGGGTGAAAAACCAGCCGCACACCAGCTTTCCGGACACGCTTCCGGCGGCGTTCGCGGCGTCAGGGCGCGTGCACGCGATCGGCGGCATCCTGCTCGGCGCGATGCTCGCGGTCGGCGGGCTGTGGCTGCTGCTGAGCAGCGGCACGCTCTCCGAGCCCGGCCTGCAGCGCGTTCTTGCCGTGCTCGCGGTCGTGACGGGCGCGGTGTTTGCGCGCCGGATGCTCGCCCCCGGTACGCGGGAGAGCGATGCCGGTGCGCTCATGTGCGTGTCCATGCCGATGGCACTGCTCGTGTTCTGGCTGATCGTGAGCTATAAGGTCAACATCATCAACCCCACCATCTCTGCCTATGCGGTCGAGATCCTGGCGCTGTGCGCCGCGCTGATCGCGTTTTACGAGCTGGCGGGCTTTGCCTATGGCCGCCCGAAGGCCGTCAAGAGCATTTTCTGGAGCCAGTTTGCGGCCTTCCTGTGCATCACCGCGCTGCCGGATGACCGCGCCGGTGCCCAGCAGCTCATGCTGGTCGCCATCGCGGGCATACTGCTGTTTGAGTCATATCTGACCGCGTCCAACATCCGGCCGGCTGTGTCCGGCCCGGCCGGCGGCGCGCAATAAGCTGCGAAAAAGCCTGCACGGTTTGCACCGTGCGGGACTTTTCATATACGGGTACCGGCCGTTACCGGAGAGGAGAACATGTATGAACAATATCTTAGCCCAGCTCAACAGCGCACCCATGTATGCGATCTGCGGCGGCATCATTGCATTTGTCGCGGCGGTGTGCGTCGTGTTTCTTGTGCGCTCGTACCGCGCGGGTCTGGCCATCGGCATGGATCCCGCGCGCATGAAGCGCGCCATCACGTCGAGCGCCACGTTCTCGGTCCTGCCGAGCGTCGGCATCCTGCTCGGCGTCATCGCCCTGTCCGGCAGCCTCGGCACGCCGTGGCCGTGGCTGCGCCTGTCCGTCATCGGCGCACTGCATTATGAGACGCAGGTCGCGCAGGCCGCCGCCGAGCAGGTCGGCATGCACGCGCTGTCCGCCGCCGAAATGACGCCGCAGGGCTTTGTGACGATCGCCCTGCTGATGAGCTTCTGCATCATCTGGGGCATGCTCCTGTCCATCTTCTTCAACAAGCGCTACCTCAAGCGCCTCGGCAACGACGGGGCGAGATCCGCCTCCGGCGCCGGCTTCGGCGACAGCGCCATGACGGCCATGTTCATCGGCCTTGTCAGCGCATACATCGGCAGCTATCTCGGCGGCTTTATTTCCGTGTCCGGCGAGGGACTGTTTACCTGCTCCGGCGACTGGACGCCGCTGCTCGTCGTGGCCGTGGCTGCGGCGGTGATGGCGCTGTTCGTGTATCTGGCCGAGAAGAAGAATATGGCATGGCTCGAGAGCTTTTCCATCGCCGGCAGCATGCTCATCGGCATGGCTGCGGCCGTGCTCGTGCGCCTGTAAGGAGGGAACATCATGAACGAAACCGAACGCAAAGCATATCTGGAGCAGTTCAACCGCCGGACGCACGTCCTCGGCCGCATCGTGAGCGCGATCACGCTCGTGCTGCTCGTCGGCGCGCCGTTTCTCATCGGCACGTTTCTCGGCGCGATGCCCGATCTGGGCGCCGTCGGCAAGGGCTTTTTGTCCGTCGGCCTCGTGTGGGCGGTCAGCAGCGTGGCGGAGTTTCTCATCTACACGCCCATGCTCGGCGCCGGCGGCGGCTATCTTGCCTTCATCACCGGCAACCTCATCAACATGAAGATCCCGTGCGCGGTCAACGCGCGCGACATCGCCGGCACCAAAACCGGCACCGCGGAAAACGAGATCATCTCGACGCTCTCGATCGCAACGAGCTCGCTCGTGACCATCGTCGTGCTCGCGCTCGGTGTGGCGCTGCTCGTGCCGCTGCAGCCCGTACTGCAGAGCCCCGTGCTCCAGCCGGCGTTTGCAAACGTCGTCCCCGCGCTCTTCGGCGCGATGGCGTATCAGTACTTCCGCAAGAACGTGCAGGTCGCCGTCGCTCCGCTGGTCGTGATGAGCCTGCTGTTCATGCTCGTCCCGTCGCTGACGGGCTCGACGAGCTTCATGATCATTCCGAGCGGCGCATTGGCCATCGGCATTGCCTACAGCATGTACCGCAAGCAGAAAAAGGAGGCAGAGGTCAAATGAAATTCCGACCCGGATATCTTGCGCTCGCGCCGCTGGCCCCGCTGGGAGCGGCCGTGGCGCACGCCGTGCTCACACCGCGCAAAACATCCGATTATCAGCCGCAGCCGGATCCCGGCCGTGCCATGGCCTACGCCGAGAAGCTCTCGGCCATGATCCGCTGCGACACCACGTCACACGCCAACGTCCGCGAGCCGGAGAAGTTCGAGCGCTTCCATGCCCTGCTGGCTGAGCTGTTTCCGCTCGTGCATGAAAAGCTCGAGCGCACGGACATCGACGGCAACCTGCTCTACTACTGGAAGGGCAGGGCGCACGACCGTCCGATCGTGCTCATGAGCCATCAGGACGTCGTGCCCGCCGAGGGCACGTGGACGCACGCACCGTTTTCCGGCGACATTGCCGACGGGAAGGTCTGGGGGCGCGGCGCGTCGGACACAAAGTGCTCGGTCATGGCGTTTTTCCAGGCGGTCGAGGAGCTGCTCGCTGCCGGATATGAGCCCGCCAACGATGTCTACATCGCCTCGTCCTGCACGGAGGAATGGGCGGGCGACGGCGCACCGAAGCTCGTCGCCGAGCTCAAGCGCCGGGGCGTGCGGCCGTTTCTCGTCTGCGACGAGGGTGGCGGCATCATTTCCGAGCCGATCGCCGGCATCCCCGGCAATTTTGCCATGGTGGGCGTGTTTGAAAAGGGCAAGGCGGACGTGAAGTTCACCGCCCGCAGCACCGGCGGCCACGCCAGCGCTCCGACGGCGAACACCCCCATCGCACGCCTGTCCGCATTCGTGACGGACGTGGAAAAGCACGACCCGTTCCGCAGGAAATTCCTGCCGGAGGTCACGGCCATGTTCACGCGCCTTGCGCCCTATGCGCCGTTCGGTCTGCGGCTCGTGATGGGCAACCTCTGGCTGTTCCAGCCGCTGATGAAGGTCGTGCTGCCGCGCGTGTCGGCGCAGGCCGGCGCGATGCTGCACACGACGATCGCCTTCACGATGCAGTCCGGCTCGGATGCGTACAATGTCCTGCCGCAGGAGGCGACGCTCGGCGCGAATATGCGCTTCATCCCGCATCAGGGTGAGCAGGAGAGCCTTGCCGTCATCCGCCGGCTTGCCGAAAAGCACGGTCTGGAGATGGAGGTCCTGCACACGAACGACTACTCCGAGCCTGTGGACATCCACGGCGCGGCGTTCCGTCAGGTGGAGCAGGTCATCGGCGAGACCTTCCCGGGGCTGCCCGTGAGCCCCTACGTCATGACCGGTGCGACGGATGCCCACTTCTATCAGGAGATCTGCGACAGCTGCGTTCGCTTTGCACCCGTGATCTACGGCCCCGAGCAGATGAAGGGCATGCACGGCCTTGACGAGAACATCGAATATAACTGCCTGCCCGGCGCGGTCGATTTCTACAAGAACCTGATCCGCGCGCAGGAGCGATAACCCGAACACAAACAAAAAGCAAACCGCCCCGGTGAAAACCGGGGCGGTTTGCTGTGATGCACGCTTTATTCAAACGAGATCATATAGTAATAGACCGGCTGACCGCCGTCGACTACATTCACATCCGACATCGGCAGACGCTCGCCGATCAGCTCGCCCGCATGCTGCGCGGCATCGGCCTCCACGTCCTCACCGTAGTAGATGGAGACGATGTCGGGATCGAGATCCGTGGCGGCGTCGGCGATTGCGAGCAGCACCTTGTCGAGATCTGCATTGCTGCCGAGCAGCGCGCCGTCCATCAGCGCGAGGTACTCGCCCTTATGGATGTCGTGCCCGTCGAAATCGGAGTCGCGCGCGGCATAGGTGACCTGTGCGGTGTGCACGCTCTCGATCGCGGCGCTCATCTCGGCCTCAATGACGTCCTCGTCGCTCGCCGGATCGAACGAGAGCATCGCGGTGATGCCCTGCGGCACGGTCTTGGTCGGGACGACGATGACCTTCTTGTCCGACAGCGGGATGCACTGCTGGGCGGCCATGATGATGTTCTTGTTGTTCGGCAGCACGAACACGACCTCCGCCGGGGTCTTGTTGACCTCGGTGAGGATGTCCTCCGTGGAGGGGTTCATGGTCTGGCCGCCGGTGACGACGCGGTCAACGCCCAGCTCGCGGAAGAGGTTCGCCATGCCTTCGCCGGCGGACACGGCCACGACGCCGAACTGCTTTTCGGGCGCGGCGACGGCGGGCTCGGCCTCTGCCTCCGCCTCGGGCGCGGCGGGAGCGTCGCTGCCGGAGAGCGCGGTGTGCTGGTTGCGCATGTTCTCGATCTTCACGGTCTGGAGCGGGCCGTAGGTCAGCGCCTCGGTCAGCACCTCGCCGGGCACGTTCGTGTGCACGTGCACCTTGATGATCTCGTCGTCATCGACCACGACGACACAGTCGCCGAGGTTGTTGAGAAACGAGCGCAGCAGTTCGGGACTCTTGCTGTTTTCACGCGCCACGATAAACTCCGTGCAGTAGCCGAACGTGATCTCTCCGGTGTCGAACTCGGAGAAGTCCGCGCCCTCTTTCGGCGCGGCAGCCGGAGCGGCCGCGGTCACGGGGGCAGCGGTGCGTCCCTGCAGATAGCCGAGCATGGCGTCCATGACGAGCACGAAGCCCTCGCCGCCGGCATCGACCACGCCTGCACGGCGCAGCACGGGGTTGATGTTCTGCGTGTCGGCCAGCGCCTCGCGCGCGGCGGCAAGCAGCGCCTCGAGCATGGCCTCAAAGTCCGTGCTCTCCTTGGCGAAGGCCACGGCGGCCTGCGCACCCAGACGGCTGACGGTGAGGATCGTGCCCTCGGCCGGCTTCATGACGGCCTTGTAGGCGGCGTCCACACCGGCGGAGACGGCGGCGGCAAACTCTGCGGCGTTCGCGTTCTCGCGGCCCTTGAGGGACTTGGCGATCCCGCGGAACAGCAGCGACAGAATGACGCCGGAGTTGCCGCGCGCACCGCGCAGCAGGGCGCTCGCGGCACAGTCGGCCACGGCGCCGACGGTGTCGGTCTGCCTGCGGCCGAGCTCGATGGCGGCGGAGTTCATCGTCAGGCTCATGTTCGTGCCGGTGTCACCGTCCGGAACCGGGAAGACGTTGAGCTCGTTGATCCGCTGTTTGTTTTCTTCCAGTGCCGCATTCGCGCACAGGAGCATCTCCCGAAGCGCTGCGGCATCAATGATTTCTCTCAAATCTGTACACCTCCGACGGGGGGAATGAAAATGGCCCGGAAGCGCGGCTTCCGGGTGGGGAAGCGATGCGAAATGTCCCTGCTCAGTCGAGGAACATGGAGTCCACGAACACGTCCACACGCGCAACGGGCACGCCGGTGGCCTGATTGACCTTATAGCTGACCTCGTTGATGATGCTGTGGGCGAGCGCGGAAATGTTCACGCCGTGATCGACTGCGATGTGCAGCTCGAGCGAGATGCTCCCGTCGTCGGCGAACGTGGCGTTGACGCCCTTGGACATGGATTCTCTGCGCAGAAGCTGGAACGGACCGCTGTCCTTGCTGCGGCCGACCATGCCCTTCACGCCGAAGCAGCTGGTCGCGGCGTCGCCTGCAAGGTTTGTGAATACTTCGTTGGTGATGCTGATGGTGCCATTCGATTGTTCGATTTTGACCATGTAGACAGCCCCTTTCTTAACAGCAGTGATATATTATATAACAATAGATGAGAAATCACAAGCGAAAAAATAGCGAAAAAACCGGACATTTTCCGTGAAAACGCCGGTTTTTACTCGGAAACTTGCATGTTTTCAATAGTGACGTTTCGAAAAATGAAACAAGAAACGAAAAACTATTATTTACGTATTTTTGAAACTGTGTTATCATATTGACGTGAATGGGCTGATAGGTGCCCATTGCACGAATACAGGATTACCCATAAGAGAAATAGGAGATGAAGTTTATGGCAAGAAAGCTCGTTACGATGGACGGCAACAACGCTGCCGCCCACGTGTCCTACGCCTTTACGGAAGTGGCTGCCATTTACCCGATCACCCCGTCGAGCCCGATGGCCGACCTGGTCGATCAGTGGTCCGCCGCCGGCCGTAAGAACATCTTCGGCACGAAGGTCCGTGTGCAGGAAATGCAGGCAGAGTCCGGCGCAGCCGGCGCTGTCCACGGCTCTTTGAATGCCGGCGCTCTGACGACGACGTACACCGCCTCGCAGGGCCTGCTGCTGATGGTTCCGAATATGTACAAGATCGCCGGTGAGCTGCTTCCGGCCGTCTTCCATGTGACGGCGCGCGCACTCGCCTCGCACACCCTGTCCATCTTCGGTGACCAGTCCGACGTTATGGCCTGCCGTCAGACCGGCTTTGCCATGCTCGCCGAGGGCAATGTGCAGGAAGTTATGGATCTGTCCCCCGTGGCGCATCTGGCCGCCATCAAGGGCCGCGTTCCGTTCCTGAACTTCTTTGACGGCTTCCGTACCTCCCACGAGATCCAGAAGATCGCCGTCTGGGATTATGATGATCTGGCTGATATGGTGGACATGGATGCGGTCAATGCCTTCCGTCAGCGCGGTCTGAACCCGCAGCATCCGCAGATGCGCGGCAGCCATGAAAACGGCGACATCTTCTTCCAGAACCGTGAGGCCTCCAACAAGTACTACGACGCCGTGCCGGAGCTGGTCGAGGAGTACATGGCGAAGATCAATGCCAAGATCGGCACCAACTACCAGCTGTTCAACTACTATGGCGCTCCGGATGCTGACCGTGTCATCATCTCCATGGGCTCCATCTGCGACGTGGCCGAGGAGGTCATCGACTACCTCAACGCCCACGGCGAGAAGGTCGGTCTCATCAAGGTTCGTCTGTACCGCCCGTTCAAGGCTG
>ENA-ORSL01002791-ORSL01002791.1-human-gut-metagenome-genome-assembly--contig:-NODE-2791-length-12126-cov-3.046061_pt1 | contig 12126 bp, 10 predicted proteins | sample MGYA00242190_ERZ509157 | MGnify/ENA primary metagenome ERZ509157 (study PRJEB26280, sample SAMEA2338664) | human gut metagenome | biome: human gut; feature: human-associated habitat; material: faeces...
ATAACGCATAAAAACACCCTCCTTACTGGTTGTCCAGTAAAGAGGGTACATATCAAATTCGGAAGGGATTTTTGTTACTTTTTACTATATCCATGTTCATTTCTGGAAAAAGAATGTGCCTTGGCACATTCACGATCTAAGCGATTTTTCTTTTAACAAAATTTTTGCAGTTCTTTATATCTAAAATACTGTGTTGCTGAAAAATGTGATGAATGTATGGTTAGTCGATAACTGTTGCATCTCTATCCCACAAAAACTCTCTATGTCCATTCCAATCAACCCCATAAAAGGTAGCCGCCTCTGTATCATTTTCAAAAACTTCTAATACATCAAACTCTGTTCCATTTTCCACTAAAAAGTATTCACTATATACTTCACTGCTTGGCTGGTCTGTTAAATATGCTCCATTTGAATTCGTAACCTTCACCCGAAACAGCACCGGCTCCTCTGTTTCTGTCTCCGTCACAGCCTCGGTCTCTGTCACGTCCTCATTTTCTGCCTTTGCCTCCGTTGCTGTCTCGCTCTCTGTCTCAGTTGTGACAACTGCTTCGGTCACTTCTGTGGCAGCTGAATTTTCCTGCTCCTTCGTGCTGCCGCAGGCTGTAACTGATATTGCCATAAGTATCGTTAATACTCCTGTCATAACTTTTTCCGCTATTGCTGTTGAAATCTTTCTGTTTTTCATAAATGTCCGCCTTTCCTGTTTATCTTCCTTTTATCATTTGAACTGCTCTCTATTTTAGTACATATATTTACTAAAATCAATAGTAAACATCTTTATTATGATAAATTAAAAAAGTCCTCTGCAAGACCTATTATTTTTAGGATATACTCTGGATTTTTTAGAATTATAGAAATTTGTTTTCAAAAAAATTCCGGATTTATTTTCAGATTTGGAGATTATATGGATTACATACAGCGAATGCGCGATTTACGCGAAGATCATGACAAAACCCAGCAGGAAATTGCCGACGTTCTCGGAACTTCCCAGACCATGTATGCCCGTTACGAACGTGGTGCTAACGAGCTTCCTATCCGCCATCTTCTGAAGCTTTGCCATTACTATCAAGTTTCTTCTGATTATTTTCTTGGTCTTTCTGATATAAAAACAGCTCATTTACGCCATGACAGTAAAACCTAAAAAGAGGAAAATTCAATGAAATCTGAATTCTCCTCTTTTTTTACACTTTTCCTATTTTTTACTCGTGACGCAATGCCTCGATTGGGTCTAAGTTTGCTGCCTTATAGGATGGCAGAAGGCCGAAAATAATTCCGATAATCATGGAGAATACCACGCCGCCTACGGCTGGCCGGTGCACTGATGGCAACCGGTGTGGTACTAAGTTTTGAGATAATCTCAGCTAATATGATTCCCACCAGAACTCCAATCAATCCGCCTAAACTGGTAAGTACTGCTGCCTCGGTTAAGAACTGTCCTAAGATAACAGACTTTCTTGCTCCGATTGCTTTCTTCAGACCAATCTCACTGGTACGCTCCGTTACGGATACCAGCATGATATTCATTACACCGATACCGCCAACCAGAAGGGAAATTCCGGCAATCCAGATTAACATGGTATTGGTGGACTGGCTCAACTGCTGAATTTGTTTTGCCTGCTCCAGTAAGTCTTCGGATTTGTACTTAATGGTATCATCCGATGTTGCAAGATAGCCATTTAAAATATCGGCACTCTTCTTTCCTGCATTGGTCATATCGCTGGTGCTCTTTGCTTTAATGAGAACCTGCTGAGGTTCGTCATAACGATAGATAATCGGCCAGGTTACAGATGGTACATAAATCTTACCACTGCTGTCCTGGGAATAAGTATAATAATCATCAATGGAATTGATAACCGGCTCGAACTGCTCGCTCTTGGTTGCAATTCCTACAACAATATATGGCTGCTGCTTAATCTCAATGGTCTTTCCAATTGGATTCTCACCCTGAAATAATGCTTCTGCAGAATCTTCATCTAAGATTGCGACCTTTGCAAAATCACTGTAGTCCTCTTCGGTAAAGCAGCGTCCGCTCTTCATAATCATTCCCGCAGTATTAAAGTAGCCATTGTCTACTCCCATAATATAACCGCCGGAAAGAGAAGTATTTTTATAGTATGCTCCATCATAATCCTGTCTGGAAAGGAATAAAGATGCATCCTCTACTTCATCCAGATCTTTAATCTGCTCCAATGCTTCATTTGTAATTACCGGAATTCCACCCGGTACACTTCCATAGGAAAAATCCATGGAATAATCTCCCTGATACAACTGCACTGTAACATTGTTATCACCTGCGCCAATCAGGTTCTGCTCAATCTGTTCATTCGTTCCTTTAATCGTAGATACAATTGCAATAATCGCTGCAATACCAATAATAATACCCAGCATAGTTAAGAAGGAACGCATCTTGTGTGACCAGATACCCTGAAAAGATAATCTTAAATTTTCTAACATGTTCGTCCCTCCTACTAATACATTACAGTTCCGGAATCTTCATCCTTATTGGTTTTGACTCCTTCTTTTGCTGTCTTACCATATGGAAAAGCAAGATAATCATCCATTGTAACTCCGGATTTAATTTCTACTGCATATCCGTATATGGTCTTTCCTGTCTTCACATACTGTTTTACAAGATGACCAGTTCCATCATCCTTCATGACATAGCTCTTACCATCTTCCTTACGCACATATGCTTTATCCAGATAAATCTTATCGGAAGAATCTTCATCTCCACCAAGATTAATGGAAAGACTTAAGTTGTCTCCATTGCTAAGTCCAGTGCTGTCTTCAATATATGCGGTATAGCCATAATAGGATGCATTCGGATTGCCATTGCCATAATAATAGCCATTGGAATCCTCCGGGTAATCATTAATCTCTGTTATTGTTGCATCAAATACCATTCCGGTGCTCCATGAGGTTGCTGTAACACTCTGTCCGACTTTCACCTGTTCCAATGCAAGCTCATTTAGAGTTCCTTTTACATATAGACCATCTGAACCGGAAAGTGTCAAAAATGCACTTCCATCATTTGGAAGATTATCCGGATCTCCTGCTTTCTTTACGGTACCATTAAACTCAGCATAAACCATTCCATCTTCTGACTGGCTTTCCATCTGTTTCAACGCAAGCTCCGCTTTTCTCTTATCCAGATCAAGCTTAGTCAGTTCTTTTTCTTTATCCGCAATCTCTTTTGCCAGTTCATCTGCTGTATATCCGCTCTGCTGGTTATCATCCGGTACAGATGGTGTATCCGGTACAACCGGTTCGACCGGGGTATCCGGGACATCCGGCTCATTAATTACTTTACTTCCATCAATAACATACCATTTTGCATCCGGGTCTGCTTCCTCTAAAGCTGCACCGACTTTTGTCCATGCACTGATTAAGGTTCCGGCTACGGTATTTCCGTCATGAATTTCAAATACCGCAACCTTCCCCTCACTTTTCAATGTATTCAGATAGCTTCCATAGACATATGCTTCCTTTGTACATAAGAAGCGGTATGGATTCTCCTGGCTTCCATCTCCGGTATATGGCTGCGCCGTTGTTGAAATATAATTATAGGCATCTCCGTTCTTCTCTTCTACCGTATCCGGTGTGGTTACAGAAGTATCCGTAGATGGTGTTTCCGGTGCTGATGGCGTCACACTGTCTACAGACGGTGTACTTGTTGTGGCATTGCTGATTGGCTTGGTATTTTTAAGCTTTTCCAATTCCTTCTGTGCTACAGCACTATTATTTTCGATTGTCTGGATGTCTAATTTCTTCATCTCAATTGCCAGGTCAATATTGGTCATATCATATTGTAACAGCGGGTCACCTTCGGATACTTCCTGTCCTTCTGTTACAAACACTTTCTGAATGGTCTGCTCTGTGCTGACATAAACATCCTGCTGCTGTCCATTGGTCACGGTTCCGTCACTTTCCATGCTGTCATCCCAGGAACCAGTATTTAACATGGATACTGACTGTACCTCTGCTACCAGCTTACTATTCTGGTATGCCCGGTATCCTACTATTCCTCCGGTGATTCCACCTCCGGCTAAAACTACGATTAGAATTGCAATTACAACTTTCTTTTTCATGCCTTGCCCTCCTCATCGTCTGTAAATATTTCTCCGTCTACTATATGGAGGATTCTCTTTGCCTGTTTTGCAATGTTAATATCGTGGGTAATCATGACAATGGTAACGCCCTCATCATTCAGGCTCTGGAACAATTCCATAATCTGTTTACCGGATTTCTGGTCCAATGCTCCGGTCGGCTCGTCTGCCAGTAAAATCTTCGGATTATTTACCATGGCACGGGCAATTGCTACTCTCTGCTTCTGTCCACCGGAAAGCTGTGTCGGACGGAACCCGGAACGGTCTCCTAATCCTACACGCTCCAATGCCTTCTGTGCTCTTTCTTTCCGTTCTTTCTTCTTTACACCGGCATAGCTCAGTGGAAGTGATACGTTATCCAGTGCACTTTCCCTTGGCATCAGCTGAAAACTCTGAAATACAAATCCAATACTGTTCAGTCGGACAGCAGACATCTCGCGGTCTTTTAAGTTTAAGACATCCTTTCCCGCCAGTTCATAGGTTCCGGAAGTCGGTCTGTCCAGACACCCGATAATATTCATCAATGTTGTCTTCCCGGAACCGGACGGTCCCATGATAGCAACATATTCTCCTTCTTCTACCTGTAAAGATACATCCTTCAATACCGGAACTACCAGTTTATCCTGATTGTAATCTTTATAGATATGCTGCAGATTCAGAATCATTCAACCACCTCCGAATCTGTCGCACCTGACTCGCCGCTATCTGTAAATTCAGTTCCGGCTTCATCATACATTCCTTCGTCCATGTATTCGGTTCCGTCAGTATTATTATACATGCCTTCATCCATAGATTCAGTTCCGTATTCATCATACATTCCTTCGTCCATACCGGAATCATCTGTAGATTCCTGATTATATAACGGAGAAGAATAATCTACTTCTTCCATATTGGTAACTGCTGTTACACCCTCATACAGTCCCTGCATCGGGAATGCAATCAGGTCATCTTCAGAAAGTCCGGATTTAATCTCATATTCATCGAGATTCTCATCATACTCGCCTAATTCTACCTTGCGTTTTTCCAGTCTGTTCTTCTTGTCTGCTGCCCATACATATGGGTCTCCATCATCCTGCACAATATAATAGCCGTACAGCCAGACTCCTTCCTTTTCTTCAACCTCGCCCTGTCCGTAATCCGGCTCTATATATAAATGCTGTCCTAACATCAGTCCGTCTGTACTGTCCAAAGTAACATAGAATGAATACTTAGACGCAGAATCTCCAGAACTGCCTCCATCATACATATTAGAAGAATTACTGTCCGTCTGGCTGCTTTCAGTATCAATCTTGGAAATACTTCCTGTCCAGGTCTGCGTCTCATCTAATCTGGAACGTAAAATAACCGGTGTTCCCTCTGAAATTGTTCCTACAGAAGTCTCATCAATCGTTCCTTTTACACGGTACTCGCCTGTCGCTAATATTTTCATATATGCTGCAGTATTTCCATTGGGATCCACCCCGTTTTCATTGATTTCTTTTACAACACCAGCCATCTTACTGGTTACTTCTGAGTTGTCGATGGATTTCTGGTATTTGTCAATCTCTGCCTGTTTGCTTTTCTTGTTGTATTCTGACTGCTTAATGGAAGTCTGCAGTGTCTGAATCTGTGTGGTATATTCAAACTGCTGGTCTTCCGGTGCGCTTGCTTTTTCTTTCTGCAATTCTGCAATCTGTGCATTTGAATTGGAAATGTCATTTGCAATGCCTTCCATCTCAAGCTTTGCCTGGTCTATCTGCATCTGCAGTTCTTCTGTATCATAAGAAAATAATACGGTTCCCTCTTCTACTTCATCACCAACAGAAACGTATACTTCCTTTACTTTACGTTCGGAATCCTTATTTATCTCTAAGGTCTCCTGTGGTTCTACCACACCACTGTAACGATTATTGATTCCTGCTGACTGGTTCATAATTGCAGATACTTTTTCTACATATACCTTGTCTGCAGAATTTCCACCGCTGCTTCTTCCCTTTAGGAAATAGAATCCTACTCCGGCTGCAACTACTGCCGCTGCAATAACTCCAATAATAATGCCTACCTTCTTTTTGCTCATCTGTCTCCTCCTGAATAATTCCTTTTTCCTGCCTTTTACCTGTAGAAACTGCCGTTGGCAGCTTTTTATGGGTGCCTGACTTTGAAAAAATAGCCGTAAAGCTTTCATACTTTACGACTATTTTATCATTTTCTTATTTGAAATACAGCGTGGATAATTCCTAAGATTTCTTAAGAAATCATTAATTTCCCGACAAAAATTTTTACGATTTATTTCAGAGGATATTTTGCAGTTAATTCTGCTACAATTGCTCTTGCTTTCTCAGAAGCTGCCTCGCCCTCTTTAATCATCATGGCAATTGCCTCTGCAATCTTGTCCATATCTTCTGTATTCATGCCTCTTGATGTAACAGCTGCAGTACCAAGACGAACGCCGCTGGTTACGAATGGAGACTTCGGATCATTCGGAATGGTATTCTTATTACATGTGATGTTTACAGCATCTAATAATTTTTCTACTGCCTTACCTGTCAAATCATAATTAGTAAGGTCTACTAACATCAGATGGTTGTCAGTTCCGCCGGATACAATCTTGATATCACGGCTTAATAATCCCTTGCAAAGTGCCTGGGCATTATCAATAATACCCTGCTGATATACCTTGAATTCCGGCTGTAACGCTTCTTTTAAGCAGACTGCCTTTGCTGCAATGACATGCATTAAAGGTCCACCCTGGATTCCCGGAAATACTGCCTTATTAAAGTTATATTTATCTGCTGCTTCCTGATTGCAGAGAATCATTCCGCCTCTTGGTCCTCTTAAGGTCTTATGGGTTGTTGTTGTTACAACATCTGCATATGGGATTGGGCTTGGATGAAGTCCTGCTGCAACAAGTCCTGCGATATGTGCCATATCAACCATAAGAACTGCACCACAGGCATCTGCAATTTCACGGAATTTCTTGAAATCAATGGTTCTTGCGTATGCGGATGCACCTGCAATAATCATCTTTGGCTTACATTCCATTGCAATCTGCATAACATTGTCATAGTCAATGAAGCCTTCGTCATTTACACCATAAGGCACAATATGGAAATATGTTCCGGAGAAGTTTACCGGACTTCCGTGTGTTAAATGTCCACCATGGTCTAAGTTCATTCCCATTACGGTATCACCCGGTTTTAAAATAGCAAACTGTACAGCCATATTTGCCTGTGCACCGGAATGTGGCTGTACATTTACATAGTCACAGCCAAACAGCTCTTTTGCTCTCTCAATTGCCAGGTTCTCTACAATATCAACGCAGTCACATCCGCCGTAATATCTCTTTCCCGGATAGCCTTCTGCATATTTATTAGTCATTACACTGCCCATTGCTGACATTACTGCCGGGCTTACCCAGTTCTCAGATGCGATCAGCTCAATGTGGCTGTTCTGACGGTCAAATTCTTTGGTAATGGCATCTGCAACTTCCATGTCCACTGCCTGAATATCTTCTAATGTATACATGTTTCTTCTCCTTCTCTATGTGATTTTCTTTAGGCGATTGCGAAAGGGGACAGCATTTCTTTCAAAATTTTGCTATGAAAGGGTATTTGAAGTCTGCACTGAAATCCCGCAGTTCTAAAAGGTATGTTTTGCGTAACGCGATAAAAACAGTCTTTCCAATGTTTGACATCGTCGCTGCATTGTTCGTCAACTTCAGATGCATGATAAGAGCTGTTAGGGGCACTTAGAATTTCGTCTGTTCTTTGGCAACGCTGGCACAGGGACGTGCCAGCGAGGCGCAATTGAACATGGATGTGAATTTGCGCCGGTTGCCGGAACATATGGCATTATACCGAAATTCTTAGTGCCCCTTGCAGACTTTATGCTGCATCCGCAGTTGACGGACAGTACAGCGACCCTGTCAAAGCAACGGAAAGACAGTTTACAATCACACAAAACATACACTTAAGAACTGCTGGCATTCCAGTACAAATAACTTCAAATACCCTTTTATATCTAAAATTTCAGAAAGTACATCTATCCAATTTCGCAATCGCCCAATAAATTTACTTTGAGTATCATTATAAGTGATAGCCTGATTCAACGCAACAGTATTTTTACGCATTACCGTAAAAAAGTGCATTTTCAGATATCTTTTCCAGTTCCCTTTTCTAGGTGTCGTATTTCATATTATACTGCCACTTAAATATGGCAGTTCCAATGATAACAATATAGCCTGCAATACTGAGGGCATCCGGTATCTGATTCAGGAACAGAATGCCAAGAAGTGCCGCAAATACAATCTGGGTGTAATCAAAAACAGATATCGCTTTTGCCGGTGCTTTCGTATATGCTGTGGTAATGCAGATCTGTCCGCCTGCTGCACATACGCCAGCCAGCATAAGGCAGACAAACTGTGTCATGCTCATAGGCTTATATCCGATGATAAAAAACGGCAATGTGACAACACAGGAAAAGAGTGAAAAACAAAGGACGATAACCGGTCCCTTCACTCCCATTTTCCCCAATTTACGCACATAGGTATAAGCAATTCCTGCACCCAGTCCGCCCAGTGCTCCAATCAGTCCGTAAACAAACTGTATATCAAAGGATGGCTTAATGACAAGCAGTGCTCCGGTAAATGCCAGCACGACTGCTCCCCATTCTACTTTATTTGCCTTTTCCTTTAAGATAAAGGTTGACATAATAATTGCAAAGAAAGGCGATAACTTATTTAACATATTAGCATCTGCAATATTCAGCCGGTCAATGGCATAGAAATTACAGATTAATCCTACCGTTCCGCAGAAGCTTCGCATGAAGAGTCCGCCCCAGCTTTTCTTTGGTGCATAGAATGGCTCTTTTGCCCGGATGAGCAGAAAAGCTGCCACAACGGCAGCTACTGCATTTCGGAAAAAAGCCTTTTCCATCGTAGGCAGGTCTCCTGACAGCCGGACAAAAAATGTCATCAGTGCAAAGAAGAAGCCTGCTCCTATAATAAATAAAATTCCCTGTCTTTTTTCCTGTTTCATATGATTCTTTCTATTCTGCAAGCAGTTTTTCTACACTTGCAAGTTTGACGCAAAGTACAAAAATTTTAGTTGCTGTCTCAAGTTCTTCCATAGTCGGGAAGCTTGGTGCAATACGGATAACAGAATCCTCCGGGTCTTTTCCATAAGGGAAAGGTGCTCCTGCCGGTGTCAAAACAACACCTGCTTCTTTTGCTTTGGCAACAACACTCTTTGCACATCCCGGTAAAGTATTAAAGCAGATGAAGTATCCACCCTTCGGGCTAATCCAGGAACCGATTCCAAGCTCGCCTAATTCATCCTGCAATGTTCTTTCTACCATTTCAAACTTCGGACGCATAATTGCTGCCTGTTTCATCATATGTGCATTGATTCCGTCAATATTTTTGAAATAACGTACATGACGAAGCTGATTAATCTTATCATGTCCGATGGTCTGCATCGTAAACTGTTTTTCAATGAAGTCAAGGTTTGCCTTGGAAGTTACGATTGCTGCAATACCGCTTCCCGGGAAGCTTACCTTTGATGTAGAGCAGAATTCATATACCATATCCGGGTTGCCGGCTTTCTCACATTCGCTGATGATATCTAAAAGGTCATCCTGCTCATCTTCATAGAGATGATGTACTACATAGGCATTGTCCCAGTAAATACGGAAGTCTTCTGCTGCCGGCTTTAATGCTGCCATACGGCGGACAGTTTCATCGGAATAAGTGATTCCCTGAGGATTGGAATATTTTGGTACACACCAGATTCCTTTAATGGAATCATCGCTGCTTACCAGACGCTCTACCATATCCATATCCGGTCCTTCGGAAGTCATCGGTACATTTACCATTTCTACACCGAAAAATTCTGTTACTCCGAAATGACGGTCATAACCCGGTACCGGACATAAGAATTTTACTTTATCCAGTTTGCACCATGGTGTACTTCCCATGACACCGTGGGTAAAGGAACGGGATACGGTATCGTACATAACATTTAAGCTGGAATTACCGTATACAAAGACATGGTCCGGTGTGCTTCCTACCATATCTGCGATTAATTTTCTTGCTTCCGGAATTCCTTTTAATTCTCCATAATTTCTACAATCTGTACCATCTTCTGCAATTAATTCACTGCTGCTGTTTAATACATCCAGCATCGGCATGACAAGGTCGAGCTGGGTTGCTGCCGGCTTTCCTCTTGCCATATTTAAAGAAAGACCCATTCCCTTGTATTTTGCATATTCTTTTTCAAGACCTTCCTTTACCTTATACAATTCTTCTTTTGACATTTCCTGATAAGACTGCATCTTATTCCTTCCTCCTGTATCATTCATCATTTTCTTTTAACCAGTGAAGCCACTGGGCGATTTCTTTTTCTTTTCCATTGTCGGTCGGCTCATAAAATACCGAATCCGTCAGCCCGTCCGGAAGATACTGCTGTCTGACATAGTGATGCGGGTAATCATGGGAATAAAGATAACCCAGACCATGTCCTAATTTTCCGGCGGATTTGTAATGTGCATCCTTTAAGTGATTTGGTATCGGTGCCGTTTTGGTATGTTCTACCACATCCATCGCACGATTCAGTCCCATATAGGATGCATTACTCTTTGGGGCACTTGCCACATAGGCAACTGCTTCTGCAAGAATAATCTGTGCCTCCGGCATACCGATGCGTTCTACTGCCTGTGCTGCAGAAACCGCTACATTCAATGCCATCGGGTCTGCTGTACCAACATCCTCTGCCGCGCTGATCATGATTCTTCTTGCGATGAAACGGATATCTTCTCCTGCATATAACATTCTTGCAAGGTAATAAAGGGCTGCATCCGGGTCTGTTCCACGGATACTTTTGATAAATGCAGAAATCGTATCATAATGATTATCGCCTGCCTTATCATATTTCACTACACGCTTCTGGATACATTCCTGTGCCACATCGATTGTAATATGGATAAGTCCGTCTTCGCTTCGTGGTGTGGTTAAGATTCCAAGTTCAATGGCGGTAAGGGCTGCCCTTGCATCTCCATTGGCTACATCTGCCATGAATTCCAGTGCATCCTCATCGATGACTGCCTGATATGCACCCATTCCTTTTTCCTTATCAGTAACTGCCCGCACCAAAAGCTTCTTAATATCTTCTTTTTCCAGTGCATGCAGTTCAAAAATAATGGAACGGGATAGTAAAGCTCCATTGACTTCAAAATATGGATTTTCCGTTGTGGCACCAATCAGGATAATCGTTCCGTCTTCTACAAAAGGCAGAAGGTAGTCCTGCTGTCCTTTATTAAAACGATGAATCTCATCGATGAAAAGAATCGTTTTCTTTCCATACATTCCCTGATTGTTCTTTGCCTGCTGCACCACTTCCTCCATGTCCTTCTTTCCTGCAGATGTAGCATTCATCTGAAGGAATTCAGCACTGGTGGTATTGGCAATCACTTTTGCCAGCGTGGTCTTTCCGGTTCCCGGCGGTCCATAGAAAAGAATAGAACTTAACTTATCTGCTTTAATGGCACGATATAACAGCTTGTCCTTTCCGATAATATGTTCCTGCCCGACTACTTCGTCTAAGGTCGTGGGACGAAGTCTTGCCGCAAGGGGAGACTCTTTTTCCATATTCTGTTCCCGCATGTAATCAAATAAATCCATTTTTGCTCCTTGCATAATTTCAAAACGAATCTTGCATTTTTACTCTTATTTTTCTTCATTTTTATACTTTTTTGGTTTCAAAATGACATTTGAGCTTTAAAATAATTCATTTCATCCTAAGATACCATACCTTAATTTTTACCTTTTGACAAGTCTATTCTGGTATTTTTTCTCGATTTTCCAGTGAAAACACAAAAAAAATCCATTGAAACATTCTTTTTTCTCAAGGTAACTCAAATATCAGCTTATCTACCGTTACAAATTCATAACCCTGTGCCTGCAGCCGGTCAATAATCTCAAAGGCTGCCAGCATACTGCTGTCATAACCGTCATGTAATAAAATAATATCATTTTCCTCCGTTTCCG
>ENA-ORSL01002796-ORSL01002796.1-human-gut-metagenome-genome-assembly--contig:-NODE-2796-length-12121-cov-4.736864_pt1 | contig 12121 bp, 17 predicted proteins | sample MGYA00242190_ERZ509157 | MGnify/ENA primary metagenome ERZ509157 (study PRJEB26280, sample SAMEA2338664) | human gut metagenome | biome: human gut; feature: human-associated habitat; material: faeces...
AGAGCAATAAACCGCCGGGCGCGTGGCCTCATCCGCGCGCGGAAAGCAGGGCGTATTCCAGAAGCAGCAAAAGCAGCAGCGCGACGTTGCACACGGTGAACCAGAGAAAATACCGCTTCTTCTTTTCGGGGAATTCCCGGGCCAGCTGCTTGTAGGAGATCAGGCTTGCCATGGAGGCAATCAGCGTCCCGAGGCCGCCGAGATTGGTGCCGATCAGCAGGCCGCTCCAGTCCGACGTGAAGCCGGAAAGCAGCAGCGCGGCCGGCACGTTGCTGATGACCTGGCTGGCGAGCACGGAGACGGGGACGACGTGGCCCGCCAAAATGCCGGAGAGGAAGTTCTGGAAGCTCGGGATGGTCGACAGGTTGCCGATGAAGATGAAGAACGCGGCGAAGGTGCCGAGCAGCGCGTAGTCCACGGTCCGCAGCAGCTTCCGGTTCCCGAACAGGAGCGCGGCGAGGATCACCGCCGCGACGGCGAGGTCGGGCACGAGGTTGAAGATGCCCAGCAGGCACAAAAGCAGGCCGGCGGCGCACCACGCGAGGCTTTTTGCGCGGCCCGGGCAGGCTTCCACGGAGAGCGCCGGGATCGGCCGGGGCCTGCGCAGAAGCACCGCGCCACCCAGGCAGAGGGCGGAGAGCAGCACGTAAGGCAGCATGATGCCGCAAAGCTGCAGAAAGCCCATGCCCGACTGCGCGTAGAGGTACAGGTTCTGCGGGTTGCCCATCGGGGTGAGCATGCTCCCGAGGTTTGCCGCCAGCGTCTGCAGGATGATCAGCGGAACGGCGAGCGCCTCCTGACGCGCCATGCGCAGTACGGAGACGGCGAAGGGCACGAAAGTGATCAGGGAAACGTCGTTGGTGATGACGGTGCTGCAGAAAAAGGGCAGGAAAACCAGAACGGCCGCCATGGAGCGGGTGGACCGCGTGCGCTTCAGCAGTCCGCTGCCGATGTATTCGAAAAAGCCCTCGCTCTGGAAGCCCTTCACCACGGCCATCAGGCTGAAAAGCAGGGCGAGCGTATCCCAATCGATATAGGCGACGTAGGCCGGGCCGGGCGGCACAAAGAACATCGACACGACGGCCAGCACGATGGAGACGGAGAGCACCGCATCTCCCCGCACAAAAGCCCATATTTTTCGCCCCGCCGCGCAAACGGCAGTCTTTCCTGCATTTCCCATTCCAAACACCCCTCGTGTAGATTTCGGTTCCGCGGGCGCCCGCCGCGGCGTACGGCCTGCGCTGTGCGCAGGTAATCGCCGGGCGGGCAAGAAAAAAGCCAATGCGCACAGACCGGCTGTGTACATTGGCTTTTTGTGGTGGAAACGCGCGGGCTCGAACCGCGGACCTCCTGCGTGTGAAGCAGAGAGGTACCAATATACACAAACTAAATAAGAATTATAGCACGGACAAAAACGAGAGTCCATATATCTTGGAAAGAAACTGGAACTGAGTTCCGGTTTTTTTATATTTCCGGGCAACCGGGAGACTGGCCTGCAGTGATCTGCAGAGTGAAATTACAGGAGGAGCAAGAAAATGAAGAAAAATTCAGGTACGATGTTAACACTGGAAAAAGCACGGATGCTTGCAGTCCAAGAGTTTGGGACCGACCGTGGACTTTCGGAAGGCTGGCGTATGCAAGGCGGATACATCATGCAATTCGGGAATCTTTTAATCCGGATCCATCCAGTTACTCAGCGCGATATTCCGGTCATTAAAGTAGAGGTTTGTTTTAAAATTACATCTCCGGGATGCGGTTTCATCGTTAAAATATTTAACCCGGAAACCTTTGAGGAAGATCTTGATGCTGAAAGAGAGTATCGGCAAATGGATTGGGAGGAGTCCTTAGAAAATTGGGTTAACGGGTATAGCGCTGAAATTTGTCACCAAAAAATCAACGACATAGTAAAAGGGCATGTTGCAAAGTGCGAATAATTCTGATAGAATTATTATAGAATAATATAAGGAGGTGTTGATTGTGATTATCAAGTCGTCCACTGCACTCCGAAATGACTACGGTATGATCTCAGATCTGGCGCATGAGGAAGCAGAACCGATCTACATCACCAAGAACGGTGAAGGCGATCTGGTCGTGATGAGCATAGAGGCGTTTGAACAGCGGGAGGAGACCTTGAAGCTGCGGGCCAAACTGGAAGCAGCCGAGCAGGCGCGCCTCTCCGGCGCTCCTGCCTATACGCTGGAAGAATCCAGAAAACGATTGGAGGAGATCTATCAACGTGGCTAAACTTGTCATTTTGGAACCTGCGCAGCGGGAGCTGGAGGAGATCGCGCAGATCCCCTTGAATCTGGTGGGGCCAAATTCCGCCCGCAAGATCACCACCCTCATTTTGGACACGCTTTCCCGGCTGGAGATGTTCCCACTGTCCGGCCATATCCCGCAGGATAAAGAACTGCGTGGCAACGGTTACCGGCTGGTCATCGCCGGGAAGTACATCTGCGTTTACAGGCTGATTTCGGAAACGGTTTTCGTTTACCACATCGCCCACGGTGCCAGCAACTATCCCGTAACCTTCAAACGGCTGTTGAAAAAAGAAAATCAATAAATGCTTTGAAGAAAGGCGCGTTGCAGAACGAAGATCTGCAGCGCGCCCTTTTATATTCCGCGTATGCGGAGACTGGCCTGCAGTGATCTGCAGAGTAAAAGTACAGGAGGGACAGTAAATGTCTGCAAAGAAAATCGCAATTACAAACGAAAAAGGTGGCTGCGGCAAAACAACCACAGCCGTCAATGTCTCAGCTATCCTCGCCGAACGCGGATACCGGGTGTTGCTGATCGACGCTGATCCGCAGAGTTACAGTACAATGTACTACGGTTTATACGCACCTGAAAATCTGTCATTGTCGGATGTCCTGTTTCATGGCGAGAAGCCGGAGCAGGCTATCAGCTCTACAGAGTTCGGCGTTGATGTCCTGCGGTCGTCCACTGCTCTTATGGCAGCGGAAGAATTGATGGATCAGCGTAAAATGAACGGACAACGCTATAACGATCTGTTTGTGAATGTGCTTTCCGCATTGGAAAGCCGATATGACTATATCCTGATCGATTGCCCGCCGCAGGGCTACAAGCTGCTCGAAAACATCCAGCTTTATGCCGACTATCTTTTAATCCCCATGATCGCCGACGAGTTTGCGCTGCATAGCCTGCGGCTTAAGGCCGAAAAGATCCTCGAGATCAGGAAAAATCTGAATCCGCGCCTGCGGCTCCTGGGTGGTCTGATTGTCATGGACGAGAAAAACAAAACCACAGGCATTTACCGGGACGTTTTGCAGTCGCAGAACGTCCTTCCTTTTTTCAAAGCGACGGTCCGAAAGAATATTGCGCTGCGGCGAGCGATCAATTCACATGAACCGATCAACGTATATGAAAAGAGAAGCAATGGAGCTATCGACTATCAGGCTGTAACAGATGAACTGCTTTGGAGGGTTGCGAAATGAAAAAAATGAATTTTGCCAGTATTACTGCCGGTTTGGACACACTTAAAGATGTTATGCAGCAGAATGCAGAGATTGCTCAAGATAAGCTGATTGATGTCAGCTTCATTGATTTTGCACCCCAAAATACCTTTGCGGCGGATGATACCGATGAAAGTATTCGCGAGCTTGCCGATTCCATTGAACTACTCGGATTACTTGAGCCGCTGGTAGTGGTTCGGGATAACGATCGGTACACGCTGATCGCTGGGGAACGCAGATACAGGGCGATTACGCAATGCCTGCATTGGAGTACAGTCCCCTGCCGGGTGTTTGATGGTGAGGCTTTGAGCCGTAACCGGAAGCAGCTTATGCTGCATGAGGCCAATGGTCAGCGCGATCTGAGTGCTGGCCGTCAGCTCCAGATCTTTGAGGAGTATAATGCGCTTCTTGAGGAAATGATGCAGAACGGAGAGTACACAGGCACAAAACTCGGCCTGATCGCTAAGAAAATGCAGATTTCCGACCGACAGGTCAGAAAATACAAACGCATCGCGGAACAGCTTACGCGGCAGGAAAAAGAGATGCTTGCTGCCGGCGAGCTTACAGTAAATGAGGCAAGCCGGCTCGCAGTAGCCAGATCGAAAAAAGCGGAACCGAGTTCCGGTTTCGGGGAGCAGCTAGAGGCACAACCGGAACCGAGTTCCGGTTCTGGGGAACAGCCGGAGGCACAACCGGAACCGAGTTCCGGTTCTGAGGAGCCGCCGGAGGCACAACCGGAACCGAGTTCCGGTTCTATCGAAGAAGTGGAGCGGTTCAAGACACCGGAAGCGCGTAAGGCTTTGTTGGAAGAAATCATTTTGTCTGCGTATATTTGGACACCGGAAAAGCTGTACGCGGATTATGTGCAGAAGATGCCGACAACAAAAGAGGCAATCGCAGAGATCATAAAGCCGCGATACAATTTTCGCTCGTGCTCGATTACCCTTAGAGATCTCGAAGGGGAGTGTACCTTGAACGCATCGAAGATGATCGTGGAAATCGACAATCCACGCACAACGGTGATCTACAGTTATACGGAGGTCGATGCGATGATCCGCGAGCTATATCGCGCACACGAGCGGGAGGCGAGAAAATGAGGATCACAAAAGTGCGCATCCGTCTCTGCGATGCGCAAAAAGGCCCGCTTGCGTTTGCTTCTGTAGTGCTTGATGGGGATTATATCGTTTATGGTATGCGCATCATCCGTCGAGCGGATGGTGCGCCCCAGCTCCTATATCCGGAAGCGTCGCATGTGCGGACATGGGATCAGAAGCACACATACGCTTTCCGGCCGCTTAGTTCCACAGCGCACAAGCGTATGGAGCAGGCAGTCCTGAAAGCGTATGAAAACAAGATCCATGAAAAATTGCAAAAGGCAGCTGATCGATGAGGGCTTGGAAATGAGACAAGAAAAGAGACAGAGTAGCACAATCAGAAAGCGCATCCGGCGATTGTATCGTCAGATGCGCTTCAAATTTTGGCTGGCAGAGCAGGATTACCTGATCTGTGCAGAAAGCCTCAATATCCGAAAGATGCTTCAGCAGAACCCGTATCTGGCAAGGCAAATCAGCGATGCAGGCTGGGGCGAGATTCTGCGGCAGCTCAGCTATAAATGCGCATGGCAGCACAAGCCGTTCGTACAGATAGACGCTTTGTTTCCAAGCACGCAGGTCTGCAATGTCTGCGGATACCGAAACAAGGCGTTGAGCAAGCGCTTCAGAGAACAGTGGGAATGCCCCTGCTGTGGAGCAATCCATGATGTCGACTTGAATGCGGCGAAGAACATCCTGAACGAAGGTCTGCGTTTGCTGTCATAAGAAATGAGCTGGTAGGGTGGGACGCACCCGAACCGATACGCCTGTGGAGATTGTGTAAGACCTGGCCCTCTGCCGGGCGGCGATCGTTGAAGCAGGAATCCCCCTTCTTTAGATGTGGGGAGCGTCAAGATCTGAAGTCATAATCGCAAAAATGAAAGGAGGCTCCCCATGAAACAGGGAGCATTGGTTTTTGACAAGCAGGCAGGCCGCTACGATGTCCGCTTTGATTTGGCGGACTACTACGGCGGGGTGCACTGCGGACAGTCCTTTGATGTGATGGTGGGCGGCAGATGGGTGCCCACCCGTATGGAAAAGGCTGCGGATTGGTATCTGGTAGGCATCCGCGCCGACGATCTTTCCGGCTTGCGGGTACGGATATGAGCTGCAAAAATGGCACTGATTTCGTGACATCAGCATCAAACAATGTTCGATGCAAAAGGCCGATAAAGCAGTTCATTATATGTATCGAGGTTTGACGTGCAAATGATAATATCTGCACATGAATTGCACATTCATCTGTTGACAAATCGCAAATTTTGCGTATAATATATGTGGGAGGCGATGAAAATGAGCAGTGTAAATGTTACATTTCGTGTCGACGAAGAGTTAAAGAAGCAGGCTGACCTTTTGTTTTCTGAGCTTGGCATGAATCTTTCCACGGCATTCAATATTTTTCTCCGTCAGTCTGTTCGGGAGCAGCAGCTTCCTTTCAGAGTAAGCAAAAATACGCCCAATGCGGTGACGCTCGCTGCATTGGATGCCGCTGAAAACGATGAAGACATCTATGGACCGTTCGATGATGTCGCGTCTCTGATGGAGGCGCTGAATGCTTAAGCCGGAATTCACGGGACAGTTCAAAAGAGATTACAGGCTTGCAATTAAGCGAGGCTTCAATCCGAAGAAATTGGAAGAAGTTATTATTTTGCTATGCAATGAGCAGCCATTGCCGGAATCATATCGGGACCACGCCCTTACAAATTCCAGAAATTACAAGAATGTACGCGAATGCCATATAGAACCAGATTGGTTACTGATTTATAGCGTGCAGCGTGACGCACTGGTATTAAAACTGATTCGCACCGGCAGTTACAGCGATCTGTTTTGAAGAAGAACTGAATATCGCATCAAAAGAGAATTGATTTTGTCAATCCTCTCAGCCTGTCGAAAAAGGTCACCTTTTGGTGGCCTTTTTCTCGTATTGAGAGAGAAAATGCGGTATAATGGTGTAGGGTGATAAAAATGCTGGTAAAGAACGCAGAAAATCGAGAGCAGCTGGAATTTGTAAGTTTGGAGAACATGGTCCCGCAGGATCACTTGCTGCGCAAGATTGACACAGCCATCGACTTCAAGAAAATCTACGAATTTGTGGAGGATCTGTATTGCGAGGACAACGGCCGGCCCAGCGTTGACCCGGTGGTGCTGTTCAAGATCGTGCTGATCCAGCATATTTATGGAATTTCTTCCCTACGCCGAACCCTGGAAGAAGTGAGCATGAATCTGGCATACCGGTGGTTCATCGGGTATCCGCTGAATGAAGCGGTACCGCATTTCTCCACGGTGAGCTACAACTTCAAGCACCGATTCAACCACGCCACGGTGGAATATGTGTTCCGCTGGGTGTTGAAAGCAGCGGCAGAGGAAGGGTATCTGGACACAGAAGCGATTTTTGTGGACGGAACCCACATTAAGGCAAGTGCTAATCTGAAAAAGCAGGCCAAAAAGGCGGTCCCCAAGCAGGCAAAGCGGTACGCAAAAGAGCTGTTCGATGAAGTGAACAAGGACCGGGAGGAACACGGCAAGAAACCTTTCTCGGATGACAGCGACAAAAAGCCGCCGGAGGAGAAGGAAACGGTGGTGTCCACCACCGACCCGGAAAGCGGTGTATTCCACAAGGGGGAGCACAAAAAGTGCTTTGCCTACATCATGGGAATCACCTCGTAAAGAACAAATTTTACTAACTGTAGTATACCTCAATTCTATTGAAAAGGAAAGAGTTTTTCGTGTGTTTTAACGGACAGAAGAATAGTCAATCGCCACTGTTATGCTGCCATTTGAGGTAAGAATAGGACAAAGTTCATTCAGGGTTGCAGCAGGTATTGCACGGATGCAACCCTGAATAAGCCGGTTGACCTTGTGGGAAGGAGCGCCCAATACCTTGTCTATGGCACTGTCCGGCAGGGGGCCGGGCACGGGATTTTGAGGAAGCGATTGAATGGCTCGTTTCGGCCGGTATGCTCAATCGTATCTATAATGTTTCCAAGATGGAACATCCTCTTTCTGCCTTTGACAAGCTCGATCAATTCAAGTTGTTCCTGTTTGATACAGGGCTGCTCAAGCACATGGCGGGTATCGACAACAGCGCCATCCTGCTGAAAGCGGACTATCAGTTCAAAGGGCCGCTGAAAGGGCCGCTGACCGAGAACTATATCTTGTAGCAGCTTCGCGGGCAGTTTGAGGTGGAGCCTCGCTATTACTCGGACAAAGCAGGAGAGATCGACTTTCTGTTGCAAAACGGTACGGAAATCATCCCTGTTGAGGCAAAGGTCGGCGAAGACAAGTCTGCGCCGGCCTTTAAGCGTTACATTGCAAATCGTCATCCTGAACACGCATTTCGCTTTTCCAAGCGGGGGTATCGCAAGGAAGGCGAGATTACGAACATCCCGCTTTATCTCGCCAGAAAAACGAAAGATCTGCTCTGATGCAAAGCCCCTCTGTGAGTGGTTTTGAGAAAACAATTATGCAGCAAACTACCACTTTTTCCTTCGAAAGAAGAAAATTTCAATCAGAAGGATCGCCAGACTGACCATAAAAACTATCGGGTAACCCCATGGAGATGATAGTTCCGGCATGTTCTGAAAATTCATTCCGTACCATCCGGTAATCAGAGTCAAGGGAAGAAAAACGGTGGTTACTACTGTAAGAAATTGCATGACCCGATTCTGTTTTAAGTCAATTTTGGACTGATAGATCTGGTGCAACTGCAGGGAATACTCCCGCAGGGAAGCTGTCTGGCTGTGGAGTCGCCCGGCACGGCGGGAAAACAGTTCAAAACCCCGGCAGAGCTTTTTGGAGAAAAGTCCGTTACGGTTGGAGGCCAGAGTATCTCCAAGTTCATCCAACTGGGCGTAGTAGGCGGAGAGTTTCAGCAATGTCCGGCGACAACGGTGAAGCTGGTTTTCAAAATGCTGGGGTTCATTTAACTCCAGAAGTTTTTCTTCTAACTTGTCGAGCTGGGTTTCCAGGTGCTGAAGAAAAGCCGCATCTTCCTGAATGAGAAATTCCAGAAATTCCATAAAAAGCTCACCGGAAGATGGAACAAGTCCCGGTTGCTGGGAAAACTGTTCCAATAAATTGACTACCTGTCCGCTGTCATCCACAAAGGTAAGCCGTTCTCCTGTAAGACAGAAGGCGAAGGCAATTTCACTCCCATTGCGTTCTTTGCGGGGGATCAACACGGTACCTGCAGCGCAGTTTTCCAGTAGTTCCGCTTTGCAGTTGTGGCTGTGGACTAAGCTGCGCTCCAGAAAAGGAATATCTGCTGCGTCTGTTCGTTGTTTTGCTTCCTGACGGGTTTGAACTTCTACCCAGGGAACGCTGATCCCCGGTATTTTCTGAATTGTTTCAAAAGCTGGCTTTAACTGGTACAACATATATATGACCATTCCTTTCCGCTACGCTGCAAGGCACCAAAGGAAATGAAACTCAGTGTCTCTATCGCAGCAAATTCAAATTTGTTAGAATGTACTCGGGAAAGCAGGCACACTACAGAGCACGTGAAGGTGAGTAGGCCCAGCCCCGGCTGGACTGAATTATTATGTGTGCCGGATGCTCTTTCAAGCACCAATGAATATGAGAGCTTGGTTTAGGGAAAACTTTTTGAGAACATTTCACTTTCGATATTCACAATACTTTCCAGTCGTATTTTCTCTCCGGACTGCAAAGAGATCAAGCCCGCAACGTCGTCGATTCTCTTTACTTTCCCGGTCATCTCCACGTAAGATCCGCCTGCTTTCCTATCATCCGGCTTGAACCAAACGATGCACACTTCCGGGTTTTCCGGCAGATGATCGGCCAGAACCTGCAGCTTTGCATTCAGCAGCGCTACATCTTCGTCTCCCAGTTCGATCTTGTCTTCCGTGCGTCTTGCGGTCTCCTGTATCGCAGCTCCATAGCCGGTAAGGGCCTGAAACGGAGCGAATTGCGCCGCCCGTTCCAGCATGGACATCTGCGGCCGTGTCTTCGATACATGGTGCGGCAGGTTGATAATGTCGTCGTATTCTCCGGTCATGCCTTATGCCCTCCAATCTGTGCATTTCGGTCCTTTGCCGTCGCACCTTCCTCCAGATTCATCCCTTTCAGGATCGCGTTTTTCCCGAACTTTTTCTTGATTTCCAGCATTGCTTTCTGCACGCTTTTCTCTCGTTCAAGCGCCTTCTTCTCCTGCTCCTTTTCGGCCTTCATCGCCTCATAGTCCGTAAAGAGATTCATTTGCTCGTACTGTGGCTCCTGCTTTATTGTGGCTGCGTCCACCACACGATTTGCGGCAATCGTCAGCCTGCGGATCAGCAGCTCGGGGTTCACAATGCGGTCATACAGATCAGACGCCGCGCCGACAATTTTCTTTGTCGAGGACGTGGGCGTCTCAAGGTTGATTGTCCCGTGCGCGTGCTTTGGGATTTTCCGCCCATACCGGTCGATCACCACGTCCCCGTGGTACTTCCTGCTTCGTTCAGGGTCTGTCAGGTTCTCTATGTCGTATCCAATGGTGACTGTAATCTGATCGGTTACAAGCCCTTTGTCTACCAGATCAAGCACGAGCAGATCGGCCATTTCCCGGAGCACAAGTCGTGCCTTTTCGGCCGCGTAGGGACAGTGCAGCACCTGTCCGGATTCGATGCTTTTTGTGCTCGGCTTGAACGCTTTGATTGCTTCTATTGTGCACGGTTCCCAGCCCCACGCATGGTCTATAAGCAGCTCTGCGTTCTTCCCGAAAAGCCTGTAGAGATAGTCTTCGTTCTTGATCGAGAAGCGCGCTACATCGCCCATGGTGTACAGCCCAATTCCCTCCAGCTTCCGCGCATAACCGCGCCCCACACGCCAGAAGTCCGTCAACGGCCGGGGCGCCCAAAGCGACCGGCGGTAGCTCATTTCGTCCAGCTCCGCGATACGCACACCGTTTTTGTCGGCCGTCATGTGCTTTGCTTCGATGTCCATTGCCACCTTTGCCAGATACAGGTTGGTTCCGATCCCGGCCGTCGCCGTGATGCCGGTCGTTTTAAGGACATCCAGAATGATCCGCATCGCAAGGTCGCGCGGTGTCAACTTATAGGTTTCCAGATAGTTTGTCACGTCCATAAAGACCTCATCGATGGAGTACACGACAACATCTTCCGGCGCGACGTATTTCATGTAGACCTCATAAATCCGCGTGCTGTACTGCATGTAATAGGCCATCCTTGGCGGTGCGATCAGGAAGTCAACGGCCAGCCCGGGATCAGCCTGCAGTTCTGAAAAGAAATGGGATGAGCCTGCAAGCCGGTGGCCCGGAGCTTTCTGTTTCCGCCGGGCATTGGCTTCCAGAACCTTTTCCTTGACCTCAAACAGGCGCGGTCGGCCGGGGACGCCGAAGCTCTTTAGAGAGGGCGTAACGGCAAGGCAGATCGTTTTATCTGTCCGGCTTTCATCCGCGACAACCAGATTCGTGTTCATCGGGTCGAGGCCGCGCTCCCGACACTCGACCGAAGCGTAGAAGGATTTCAGATCGATTGCAAGATACGTTCTCTGCGGCATGTGTCTCCTCTCCTTTCATGGTCTGATAATAGTATAGCACGTTTGTTCTGAATTTACCATAGGAAACGAGAAATTGACACTGTATCTTGAAAAAAGCGGAACTGGTTCCGCTTTTCGGCTTTTCGGGAGATGCAGGTTATGGTATAATAAGCACAAACGGAGGAGGTGCCCGGATGACACAGTACGAAAAGGCAGTAGCGCTTTGGCAGCAGAAGAACATTACGAATGACGCGGAACTGGCCGAAGCTCTGCACAGCTATAGTATTGCATTTGCCTATCATTCCGGGAAAATCGAGAACGAAAAAATCACCTATCACGATACCAGAGAAATATTTGAGCACGATGGCGTAATTTCCTATACAGGAGATCTCCGCACTCTTTTTGAGATCCGCAACGCAAAAGAGGCGAACGAGCTGTTTCTGGCGTCGTTCGGCGCAAGGCGTCCGCTGGATGCAAGGCTGATCTGCGAACTTCAGAAGAAGCTGACACAGAACACCTACGATACCCGGAGACACCAGTTCGGTGAGCGGCCGGGCACCTACAAGCTGCACGACTATGTGACAGGCAGGGAAGAGATCGGCGCAGCGGCAGAGGATGTAGAGGAAGAGATGGACGAGCTTCTTGAAGAGATTTCAGGAATTGCAGATAAAGATGCCCTGACGGCCGCAGCATATTTCCACGCGAAGTTTGAGAATATCCACCCATTTGCGGATGGAAACGGCAGAACCGGCCGGCTGGCGATGAATTATTTTCTGGTTCAGCACAACCATCCGCCGATCATCATCCACGAGGAGGATCGCAGAGCCTATTATGAAGCGCTCGAGGCGTGGGATAGTGTGCAGGAGCTCGAGCCGCTCCGTGATTTCCTCCGTTGTGAGACGGAAAAAACATGGGAAAAACAGATTGCCAGGGCAGAGCGACGTAGAGACAGGAAAAAGCTTGAAATATAAACGCGATTTCTGCAAAGAGACAAAACCGGAACTCGGTTCCGGTTTGTCTTCGGCAGCTCGCGGGAACCGGAACCCGGTTCCGGTTTTGCCC
>ENA-ORSL01002798-ORSL01002798.1-human-gut-metagenome-genome-assembly--contig:-NODE-2798-length-12117-cov-7.555049_pt1 | contig 12117 bp, 8 predicted proteins | sample MGYA00242190_ERZ509157 | MGnify/ENA primary metagenome ERZ509157 (study PRJEB26280, sample SAMEA2338664) | human gut metagenome | biome: human gut; feature: human-associated habitat; material: faeces...
TCCGATCTAGGGTTGTTACCACTGCGGCTGGTTCCCGGTTGGATTCGTGCGGTCATCGCCTTGTTCAGACTATCCGCAGTATTGTCGATAACTTTGTTGACATCTTCCATTGGTTTTGCCACCTGGGCAAAAGAAGCAGTTGTTGCCGCTATCAATGAGAAGGCAAATAATATTCTTTTCATTAGCTACGTATTTTTATCAAATTATTATCGTTAGATTATATACAAGAGAATTCTTCACTCTTCGTTCATCACTCTTCACTTAATCCTTTCTGCATGATCAGGCAGATAATATCCCAGATGAGGAGGTTGATTATATCCCACATTCTGCCAAGCCACTCCCATACGATAGATATGGTCGTGCATCAGAGTTGGAACCCGATATTCTGTCGGAATATTGGTGGTGAAGATATTGAGATGCGATGCATCGCTCTTATCCCAATAGATGACTTCCTCTCGCCAGTCGCCAAAGAGATCAGCCTGCAGATTCGGGGTCGCTTTCGACCAGTTGCAACTCACCGAGTTGCCCATCTCATACATTTGCTTGCCATTGCTCAAAGGTAAAGCCACCGCCTCGCTGCCGTTCCATTTCTGGAGATAAGGAGGGAAATGGGGAGGACGTCCGTTTGCCAAAAGTTCATCCTGCAAGTCACCATCCCAATAGATCCGGAAGTTCATTGCCGGCATTCCGGACACAGCTCTGAAACTCGTTTTCTCATTACTTCTGAAATGATCAGTTTCATGATTCTTCTTATAGGATAAAGATGTTTCTGCCGAAACTGTCTTACCCTTGATGTCTCTTACAACAGGAGCATCCGAACACCAATATTCATATCCCCTATGCCTGGAATCGATATCAGCAGCCACTCCTCTTCCGGTATCATCCTTATCGAGTGTACGGAACAGGATTTCGCCTGTTCTCGCATCCCGCAGGTCAGAACCGTAAGGATATTCTTCGTGTACCATATAATATTCCAAGCCCGGACGGTCGGGATCCAGGTCAGCAAGATGCTGCGCATCGCCATGTCCCAATCCGGTAGAATACAACAAGGTTCCGTCATGGTTGATGGCAGCCGAACCGTATGTGATTTCGTCACATCCGTCTCCGTCCACATCGCCCACAGCCAGACTGTGCGCTCCCTGGGCATAGGCAGTTGCCTTACATCCATGAGCTTCCTTCAGCACCTTTCCGTCGGCATCGGTCACCTTCCAGTCGTTGGGAGTCAGCGAAGCATGGAGCCATTTGGTCTTGAGTTCCTTTCCATCGAAATCTACCGCCCAGAGATAAGAGCGGGTATAATAGCCACGGCACATCACGGCACTCGGCTTCTTGTCGGCACCCTCCAGGAAAGCCACGCCAGCCAGGTATCGCTCGCCACGGTTGCCATAGTTTGCCTTGTCGCCCCATACAGAAGAATAGGCAGGGAATCCGTTCTCCAGATGCTCCCCCTCTTCCACCTGATTGCCTGTACCGAAGGCTCGGTTGGGCTGGTACCAGATGGTATGCATCGCCTTTCCGGTTTCGCCATGGAAGACCGTCAGCAGTTCAGGACCGGTCATAATGCGACCTCTGGAATTGCGATAGTCGGCATGGTTGTCGATGGAGCGGATTCCGTCATCCGTAGCCGCACCGCTCACAAACCTGCCCCTGGCATCTACCGAACCCGCCGATGTCTTGCAGACCATTTCTGCCTTGCCATCGCCGTCGAAATCATAGACCAGGAACTGGGTATAGTGGGCACCGGCACGGATATTCTTACCCAGATTGATGCGCCAGAGTTGGGTTCCGTCGAGCTTGTAGCAGTCGAAGATGACCTCTCCCGTATAGCCGTCATGCGAATTGTCATGGGCATTGGTCGGGTCCCATTTCAGGATGATTTCGTATTCTCCGTCTCCATCCACATCGCCCACGCTACAGTCGTTGGGGGTATATTCATAGGATTTTCCATCGGAAGTGACACCGCCGGCAGGACGGTTGATGGGCAGGGAGCGATAGAGATCATTCCATGGCTTCACCGCCTTCGAAACTTCTCTTTCAGCCGGAGCATCCATCCTGGGTTCCTTCTGATAAGTGATGATTCGATAGCTGCTGGCAGCAGAACCTTTCCGGTCTGTATAATTGGTCAGCTTCACCTGATGGGCGATAATCTTTCCATCTCTTTCTATGTCGAAGCATACGTTCTTGCTGTCCGTACCCAGCAATCGCCAGCTGAGGAAGATTCCCTTGTCCTGGGCAGGCAAAGCCACCAGGCCACGGTCCAGCTTCTCCATCTGCGATACCGGAGTCTGCACTTGTGCATGGAGATGAGAGCAGGGAGCCATACTCAGCTCCATACTCATCATCGGAAATAACATTTGTTTGATTTGCATGATGATAGTTGTTTGTTGTTTTGTATTTCTGCTACAAAAGTACGCATAATCCGGTTCATCTACCTAGTAATATTATCCGAAGAAGCGAACTATCATACAATTCTTCATTATTTCATTCTTACAGTTTTCTGTATGAGAAGAAAAAAGCGATACCTTCTACCGGGAGATGTCAAAGCAAAAATACACTTATTCTTGCCGACTATACTTTATATTTTGACCATTCACCTTTATTTTTTGACTTTTGCCCATTTTTTGTTTTTCACATTACATTTTCTCTTTCTTTTTGTTTTGCAGTCTAAGGATTTTATCGTATTTTTGCAGAAGAATCAAAAGACCTATCAAATGAAAAGAAACAAAAAGGCATTCTACACCTTATTATATATAGTAGGATTCATCAACATTTGGCTGATGCCTCTGCAGGCATTCGGCAGCATCAAATTAGACGGGAAGCGACTCTCGGCTAAGGATGGCTTGCCGTGCAATACGGTGAACGATATCATCCAGGATAGAGATGGTTTTATCTGGCTCGGTACCCCGAACGAAGACTTTGAATTTTAAATAATTATATAAGAGTATTAACACATGGAATCAAAAGAAAACAAGCAAAAGACACAAGCTGCTGAGGAGCAGGTATCCTGCCCACCTCAGCAGCCAATGGAACCACATCCTTTCATTTCTGTCATACCGCTGGCAGTACTTATCACCCTCATCGTCATGGTTGTCAAACTCTTCCCTGATGATGCCCTGGCGGGTGCCTCTCAGGTGGCCCTCATGATAGCCACAGCTGTATGCGTAGCACTTGGTATGGGAATCTACAATATGAAATGGAATATCTTCGAGGAGATGATCAAAAAGACCGTGGGCGATGCCGGAGTATCTATTCTGATTCTGCTGCTCATCGGAATGATGTCAGCTACCTGGATGATCAGTGGCGTGGTTCCCACATTAATATATTATGGTGTTCAGATCATGTCGCCGACCTTTTTCCTACCCTGCGCCTGCATCATCTCCAGCATCATTTCTGTGATGACGGGAACCTCATGGACCACCATTGCCACCATCGGTATTGCCCTGATGGGAATTGGTGATGCCCTGGGAATACCAGCCCCCTACACCGCTGGAGCCATCATTTCGGGAGCCTATTTCGGTGATAAGCTCTCACCTATGAGCGATACCACCGTCCTGGCTTCAAGCATAGCCGGTGCCGATCTTTTCTCGCATATTCGCTATATGCTCTACACCACCATACCAAGCATCCTGCTCTCGCTGGCACTCTATCTCATCATCGGACTCTGCTATGATTCCAAGCCTGTGGATATCAGCCAGTATCTTACCGGTCTGAGTCATGGTTTCAACATCTCCCTGCTTACGATGCTCGTTCCGGTTTTTACAGGATGGCTCATCTACCGCAAGACTCCCTCTCTCATCACGCTTCTTCTTTCAGCTCTTTCAGCATGCATCTGTGCCCTCATCCTCCAGCCGGAAGTACTGGTAAAGATTGCTGGCGAAGACTGCATCACTGCCAAGAGCCTCTTTGAGGGAATCATGATAACCTGCTATACCCACACTCAGGTAGATTGCGGCATGGAGAACATCAATGAACTGGTGGCAACCCGCGGCATGGCAGGCATGCTCAACACCATCTGGCTCATTCTCTGTGCTATGTGTTTCGGTTCATGTATGGTAGCCAGCGGCATGCTTCACGCTATCACCCACATGCTTCTGAAAAGCATCCATAGCACCGTATCACTTGTCTGCAGTACCGTGACATCGGGTGTATTGCTCAATCTCGTTATGGGCGACCAGTTCCTGAGTATCATCATGAATGCATCTATCTACAAGGATGAATATGCAGAACGAGGCTACCGCCCGGAACTCTTGAGCCGAAGTACAGAGGATAGTGCTACCGTAACAAGCGTACTGGTTCCATGGACAGCCTGCGGTATGACGCAGAGCACGGTTCTCGGCATCCCGACACTGGTGTATCTCCCCTTCTGCTTCTTCAACATCATCAGTCCGTTGATGAGTTGTCTGGTAGCTATTCTGGGCTTCGTACCCAAGCCTCAACCCAAGGAGGACAAAGCACCTGCAGTGGAAGAGTCTGATATCCATTAAATCTATAGGGAATTAATTAATATAGGAGATAGAGTGAAAGCCACAAAATTTTGCCTGCTTGTCTTGTCTGTCTCAATCTTTTTTTATATTTTTGCAAAGAATAAGCAAAATAGCAGCAATGAAAATAGACAATAAGGCTCTATGAGAAGTTATAAACCATATATCATCAAACTATGCATCGTTTTCCTCTGCTTTGGCAGCCGGATACTTACCAGCTCTGCCCAGAAGGTAGAGACAAACGATTATTTCTATGTACTCAATACCCAACAGGGGCTTTCTGATAACCATGTCCTACAGATGATGCAGTTGACAGATGGCAGATTGGCGGTGAGAACTCCCAGGGGCATCAATCTCTATGATGGAAGGCGCTTCTCCTTGATTCCCCTTCCTGCAGAAAAGGCAGAAAACATCACGAAATACAAAGGGCAGACGCATCTTTATGCCGATAGCCAGGACAGGTTATGGGTAAAGGAATACCAGAAGATATTCTGTATTCTGCTTGCAGAGGACAGAATTTTGGAACATCCCCTTGACGCTCTGTCTGGAAATGGAAAAGAGAATAAGATGAAAATGATGCGAAACGGCCCGACCCGGAATGACATTCAGGATCTGTTTGTAGATAGCAGGAAAAATGTATGGGTTGTTATGGGTGATTCGCTGCTCAATACGCAGGATGGCAATCTAATCCATTTGAAGAAGGAATGGGGGTGTCTGCAGGATCTGGATACCGATGGCAGACAGGTTTATGCTTTCATGGATTCAGGAATCGTGGCGGTTTTTCAGAATGATAAGCTGACCTATACCGCTTCTGCCTATTCTGCAGCCGAAGCTCTGCATTATCAGAACACCTCACTCACCGTTCAGACACCGAGCGGACAGTTTTACCAGATAAGAACCGGACGTGATGAAAAGAACAAGACGGATACTTCCATCTTCCTGCATTTTAATCCGGAAACCCGGAAATATTCCAGGATATACGCATGCGATTACCTCTTGCATACATTGAACATGTCATCAGACAATCAGGCTCTGATCAGCTGTCAGCATGGTTATCTGATGTTCGACTTCAAGTTGGGCACTACTCCACGCGAGGTAAAGGAATTGGCTTTGCCTGACGGAAAATCGCTCACCACAGGCATCAATACGGTTTATCGGGATAAGGAAGGAGCCATCTGGCTGGGAACCTATCACGATGGTCTGATTTATGTTTCACCAATGTTGGGTCTCTTCTTCACGATAGACCAACCCTGGTGGAAGTCGGGATGGGCGATAGCTGGCTTTGTGGTTTTCCTCGTGATTCTGGTGGGCATCATCACTCTTTATCTTCGTAGAGGAAAGAAAACAAATGTAATAAATACCGATTCCACAAAAGATGACATTCCTTCCTTGCCAGAGGATAGCCTGCTACCGGAAACAGCCGAGGCGGTCAATCGGGAACCCGAGCTGATTCTTCAGGTGCGTGCTCTGATAGAACAGCATCTTGAAGATGGCGAATATGGCGTGGAACAACTGGCACAGGATCTCTGTATGGAGCGGACAGGACTTTATAAAAAGCTGACGGCTCTGACCAATACTACTCCCGTGGCATTTATCCGCAGCATCCGGCTTCATCGTGCAGCAGCCTTGCTTCAGGAAGGTAAGCAGAGTGTGAATGAAATTGCCGAGCGAACGGGCTTCAGCTCGCCCAGCTATTTCACCAAGTGTTTTAAGAAGGAATTTGGCGTATTGCCTTCCGAATATAGATAAATGATGCCGGAATAGCCCTGGAATGGGGCTTTTCCGGCATTTTTCAACAAATGTACCACTCGATTCATCATTTGTTTTATCCCTTTTCCACCATTTAGCATTACCTTTGCAACCGAAATACAATCTTATGCATTTAGAACTGGACAAATCATAAACCCTCTAATATAATAAACAAAAGTATGCTAAAGAATTTATCTCTCATTGCCCTTTTGGGCATCGCTTCCGTTGGCATTCCAAGTGAACTCTGCGCCAAGAGCGTAAAGGTGGCAGGCACCCAGAAAGGCATGGCTGCCAAGTCTATCACCCGTCAGGTGGCTCAGCAGAATGTAACCATCGAATTCTATTCTCCATCCATCGTCCGTATCTTGAAATCTGATGCTGGACTTGGTGCTCCCGTTCAGAAGAAAAGCTATTCTGTCATCTTGAAGCCTCAGCAGCTGAAGGATGTTCAGATACAGAAAAACGGAGATATTGTAAATATTAAATCCAGTTTAATTTCCGTCGAACTGAACCAGCAGACTGGCGAAATCCGCTTCCTTTCGAAGGATGGAAAGCTGCTGCTTACCGATACGAAGACCCGTCTGGACGCCCGCAAGGATGAAGCCAACAAGGGCAAGTACCGCATAGAGCAGGACTTCCGTCTTGCTGATGACGAGGCCATCTATGGTCTGGGACAGCTGCGTGATGTTTATATGAATCAGCGTGGCCGAAAGAACATCGAACTCTGGAATCATAACACCTATATCGCCATCCCTTATTTCACCAGCGAGAAAGGCTATGGTCTTTACTGGGACAATGCGGGAAAAACCTATTTCAATGATGTAGTAGCATCCAAGGATAATGGCAACCAGCCATCATGTACTTCCTTTACCAGCGAAGTGGGAACCTGCTCCGACTACTATTTCATTTACAAGGATGGTACGCAGGATGGAGTCATCGCCAGCATCCGTGAACTGACCGGACAGGCTACGATGTTCCCGAAATGGGCGATGGGCTTCTGGCAATGCCGTGAGCGCTATAAGACCAGCGACGAACTGGCTGGCGTATTGGATAAGTATCGCGAACTGAAGATTCCTACCGATGCCATCGTGCAGGACTGGCAGTATTGGGGATGCGACTCCAACTGGAATGCAATGAAGTTCCAGAACCCATACTATATAAATAAGGTGGGCGACCCAGCCTATGCCAAGTATCTTCCTACCGATATGAAGCAGATGAAGGCACAGGGAGAACCCCGCCTGAAGAGTCCGGAAGAGATGGTGAAGTATGTTCACAAGAACAATGCCCACCTGATGATTTCCATCTGGGCAAGTTTCGGTCCTTGGACAGAGCAGTATCGTGAACTGAAGAAGATGAATGCCCTCCTTCCTTTCGAAACCTGGCCAAGAAACAGTGGCGTGATGCCATACGATGTCTTCAATCCGAAGGCTCGCAACCTCTACTGGAAGTATCTTACCCACCTCTACCAGATGGGCTTCGATGCCTGGTGGACCGATTCTACGGAGCCAGACCATTTTGAGAAGCAGGGCGATGAGAACTATCAGACCTTCGATGGTTCATGGCTGGGCGTGAAGAACGCCTTCCCATTGTTGCACAACAAGAGCATCTACGAGCACCAGAGAGCGATGAAGGGCAACACAAAGCGTTCGCTCCAGATGACCCGAAGCGGCAGTCTCGGTATTCAGCATTATGGCACCATCTGCTGGAGCGGTGATGTGGTGGCTTCCTGGGACGAGATGAAGAATCAGATTCCATCGGGCTTGAACTTCTCGCTCTGCGGTATCCCATTCTGGAACACCGACCTGGGTGGTTTCTTCTACTGGGAGTTTGAACAGAATCCAAAGAACCCTGCCATTCAGGAACTGCAGACCCGCTGGATGCAGTGGGGAACCTTCATGCCATTGATGCGTAACCACTGTTCTTCGCCGATGGTAAGCGAACTGTATGAATTCGGAAAGCAGGGCGACTGGGCTTATGATGCTATGATTAAGGCCATCAAGCTGCGCTATCGCCTTTTGCCTTATATCTACAGTACGGCTGGCGACTGTGTACAGAATAGCGGAAGCATGATGCGTGCCCTGGTAATGGATTATGCGGCAGACAAGAAGGCTTCCCGCCTGAACGATGAGTATCTCTTTGGCCGCAACATCCTGGTGAAGCCAGTAACCGATCCTTTATACACCTGGAAGGATAAGGAAAAGAAGGGCCATACCGTCTATCCTGATGTAAGGAAGGCAGCTGCGCCTGTGAATGTTTACTTGCCAAAGGGCAATAAATGGTATGATTTCTGGAGCAACACCCAGTATGAGGGTGGTCAGGATATCCAGCGCCTTTGTCCTATCGACATCATGCCTGTATTCATCAAGGCTGGTACCATCCTGCCATTCGGTCCTGAAGTGCAGTATAGTTCAGAGAAGCCTTGGGATGAGCTGGAAATCCGTGTCTATCCTGGTGCTGATGGTAAATTTACGCTCTATGAGGATGAGGGCGACAACTACAACTATGAGAAAGGTAAATTCTCAGAAATCAAGTTTGTATGGAATGAAGCAGACAGAACCCTGAGCATCGCTCCACGCAAGGGCAGCTATAAGGGAATGCTCCAGCATCGCAGATTCCACATCGTGATGGTGGGCGCTGATTGCGGCGCAGGCGACCAGCCTATGCAGGCAAGCAAGAGCGTGGAATATGACGGAAAGGCTGTAAAGATACAGCTGTAAGATTATAGACCAAAGGGGAAAGAATAGGTTTTCTTCCCCTTTGGTCTTAATAAATCACTAAAATAACCAGTTGCCAAGTAATAACATCCTTTACAAATATTTACTAAAAACATATTAAAACACACTAATATTCAACAAAATAACATCAGGTTCATAGTTTTATCTATATCTTTGCAGAAAAATAGAACATAACTATGATGATATTTACCAATACGATCATATCGAATCAAAACAGATGTAATGTACCCCATTACATCCTCAACTGCAGTCTTCGGAAATAATACCTATCTTGCTTGAGATAACATATGTGGGTGCCGAGTCTATCAAACTCTTTGGCGAAGAATACTTCGGTATCATTTCCGCCATTCTCACCTTGCTGATTCTGGTGCTTTCAGATATCATCCCGAAGACCATCGGTGCTTCTTACTGGCGCTCACTGGCAATTGCATCACGCAAGAAAACCGCCTTTTTCATTCTACATGGCAATAGAGAATACATTCCCTATCGCTGAGATGAGATTTATGCTCTTTTTTATTGAGTTGAGATTTATGCTCTTTTTTATTGAGTTGTTTTATAACCCGAAATTGATATTCTATTTTACTTCTTTCTTCCCTGGGGTTACATCTTTCTGAAGAGAGAATACAACAGGGATGGTATATTTTACGTTTACCGGTTTACCATCCTGTGTACCAGGAGTCCAGTTAGGCATCGCCTTCACGATTCTCAAAGCCTCAGCATCCAGTTCGGGATCTACCGATCTTGCAATTCGGGCTTCGGTAACGCTACCATCCTTCTGAATGACAAAGGTTACAATCACACGGCCCTGCTTTTTGGCTTTGACAGCGGAAGCCGGATACTTGATGTTTGCAGCCAGATATTTCATCATTACTCCCTGACCACCAGGAAATTGCGGCATTGTCTCTGTTACGTCATAAACCACATTCTTGGTTGTATCGGCTGGGGCTGTCGCATCAGAAGCCTTTGCTTCCGCCTTCTGTTCAGCTTCCGACTTTGCCAATTCAGCAGCCTTAGCTTCTTCTGCCTTTTGGGCTTCTGCGGCAGCCTTTGCTTCTTCAGCCGTCGGATTCGCCACAGCCACATCAGCATTCAGAACCTGCTCAGCCTTCTGCTGAACCTCGGCTACTTCCGGAATCTGCTCGCCAATCTCACGAGCCACACTCTCGATGTTGCTCACCATAAGCAACACTCCTGCTAAAGGTGCGAAAAGGAGGTACTTCGCCTTGCCTATTTCACTTGTTCTACGTTTGTTCATCATTTTAATTCTTTTTTTAAGAGGTAATAAATTAAAATTATTAGCAATCTTGGTCGATTCATTCGGCTGTCGATATGCCAAACCTAGAAGGTGATACTGATAGGATTTGCGCGCGTTACCATCAGATAATACACTTTCATCGGCTAAATATTCCAAATTCATTCTTACTTCCTGCTTCATCAGCCAGGCAAACGGATTAAACCAGCAGGCGATGGAGAAAAGCTCGGAGAAGAGGGTATCCAGGGAATGGAGACCCGAAACATGGGTGCACTCGTGAACCATCACTTCGTGCAACTGCTTGCCCTCCAGGGTAGATGGATACATAAACACCCAGCGGAAGAAGGAGAACGGACTCCCCTCGCCTCTGAGAAGATGTACCGTAATGCCTTCCACCTCCTGCTTCCGGGAAATAACCGCAAGGCGGATGATGCTGAAGAGCTGCCATACCAAACGCAATGAGAGAACGGCAACTCCTGCCCAATAGATGCCCAGCAGCATATCTATCCAGGTTATGCTGGGAGCCTGAGCCTTTACAACCACCACGGGATAAAACGTGTCGGCATATACATTCGCCATACTCGCCATCGTTGGTGTATCGCGCACCCAATATTCCAGATTGAGCGCCGGAACCATCAGGGCAACGGCATAGATGAGCCAGAGGGTAAGGCGGCGAAGACCGAAGAAAGTATCGCGGCTCACCGTGAGGCGATAAAAGCCATAAAGGAGCATCAGGGCTACATTGATTTTTATAAGATATATTGCCATACAGTTTCGATTTTTGTTTGAAATGAACTTAATAATTATTCTTCCGAAAGCTTGATTTATTCTTCAAAGTTCTCGAGTCATTCTTCCGAACTCTCAATTTCACGGATGATATCCTTGAGGTCCTCGGGACTGATTTTCTCGTCCTTGGCAAAGAAGGAAACCATTTCCTTGAAGGAATTCTTGAAGTAATTGCTCACGAAACCCGACAGGAACTTCCGCTTGTAATCGCTCTCGGCAATGAGTGGAGAATAGACATACCCCTTACCATCCCGCTCCGCCTTGACATATTCCTTGCGCTTCAGATTGTTCACAATAGAAGCCACTGTAGTATAAGGTGGACGAGGTTCTGGCAACAGTTCCATAATCTGTTTCACGGCACATCGTCCCAATCGCCATATCCGAAGCATAATATCTTCTTCCTGATTCGTCAGCTTTTCCATATTTCTATCTTTATTCTTTTAAATTCAACATTCTTGTTTCTAAATCACGCTGCAAATCTACGAACTTTTCGTATAAGCACAAAACAATCTACGTTAAAAAACATAAATTCAGCTATATTTTAACGTTTTACGAGCTTTTCGTAATACTAAAACATATATTGTTACGAGTTTATCGTAGATTACATATAAAAAAGAACCAATATATAATAATATACGAGAACACATAAGTTTGTACAATATCACATATCAAAAACCAATTGTTTTATTTATCTTTGCATAAGATAAGCTGCACTCGGCAATTTGTAAGCAAGCTTACATTGCGCTCGTTTGCATTATCTTTGCAAGAGAAATTAATAACGCAACAAAACAACCATTATGTGGTATCGCAAGCACTTCCATATCCAGGAAGTGGGCGACCGCAAGTATTTCATCGAATGGGGTGTTCAGCAGGGCATTCTTCCTAGAGCCACCTATCAGAAAGCGATGGACACGGCATGGAAGGCGCTTGCCGCATCAGTTCACGAGTCACCTGCACCGACAAGAAGACGGCATTCGATGCCAACCTTATCGAGAACACCATAGCGAAGAAAGTGAATATCACTCCTCGCGAAAAGAGCAACGGATTGAAGACCACCGACGATGCCGATGGGTTGAAATAACACATACATTTTATAGAAAGTAATACAGAATTG
>ENA-ORSL01002800-ORSL01002800.1-human-gut-metagenome-genome-assembly--contig:-NODE-2800-length-12109-cov-3.784387_pt1 | contig 12109 bp, 11 predicted proteins | sample MGYA00242190_ERZ509157 | MGnify/ENA primary metagenome ERZ509157 (study PRJEB26280, sample SAMEA2338664) | human gut metagenome | biome: human gut; feature: human-associated habitat; material: faeces...
TGATGAATATTTTGTTACATTAATGGTCAAAAATAATATAATAAAGATTAGTAAAGAAAATATTATTATCCATTTCTTTTTCATTATTTGTTTAAATTCCTTTTATAATATTTGCTTTAATTTATTTATTTGTGGAATAATTATAGTATAAACAAATAATCTACGAATGATGTTTTTTAAAAAGAATACATATGAAAGGGGAGTTTCAAAATGGAAAATTTGAAATTGAAAAGTAATGAGCGAGGTATTTCGCTTATTGCGTTGGTTATTACAATAATTGTAATAATTATTCTAGCAACGATTGCATTTAATAGTTCAACAAGTACGATTAGTAAAGCAAACTATTCAAAGTTTGTTTCTAATATTGGAGAGGTGCAAGATGCAATTCAAACAAAGACAGTAACTGTAAAAGGTTTTGCAATGGCAGGTGGTACACAAGTTACAGATGGACAAGTATATAATTATGTTGCAAAAGGTGGTTCAAGTGAGTCTGATTTTCTACCAGAAGCACAAGTGCCAGGTTACACAATAATAGAGGAAACAGCAGATATAGGAATTGATTTGCCAGAAATAAAGGTAAACACACCAACAGAAACAGGGGTAAAAGTAAAATATGCAGTAACCAAAGAAGGAAAAGTATTTATTTGGCCACCATATAGCTATGAAAATGAATACAACATAAGAGATAAAGAAACGGTAGATAAGAGTCTAGTTGGAGTTGAAGGTGAGCTAGATATAAAAGTAGCAGATAAAGATTTGAAGATAAAAACAGATGAAAAAGGAATGTTATTAAACACAACAGCAAGTGGCATAGAAACAGGGCCAACACAAGAAGAGATATTAGCAAAGATAAAAGTAGGCGACTATGTAAATTATGTACCAAAGAGCAAGACAATAACGACTGATACAAGTAAAACAGGATATGATACAGCACAAACATTAACTACACAAGCAAATACACAGTGGAGAATATTTAGTATAGATGAAACAACTGGTGAAGTCTTATTAACAACACAAGGATTGACGACAAAGACAGATATGAATGTAACTTTAAATGGAGCAACCGGATACTTACACGGAGCAGAAGAATTAAATAGAATATGTAAAGAGTTATATTCATCAGGAAGTTTAACAGCAAGAAGTATGACAATAGAAGATTTGAATAAAGCAGTAGGATATGACCCAACCACGTATAGTAATTATGGCATAGAATGCACATATACATCAGGAACATATTACACATATGAAGAAAATGGAAAGACAGTAACAAGTGAAACACCAAAAGTAGCATCAAGTTCAAATCAAGTAACGGTAAAAAACACATTTTATAGATACGATCTAAGTAGCAAAAATTCAACAGTAGGAAATATATTAGGCAGTTATCGTGATTGGCTGGCTTCGCCGTGTGTTGAAGATTATTCTAGCTATGCTTACTTCTACATGCGCAGTGCTAGCTCTAGCGATGTCGACGGCTACGACTTGTACGACTCGTACGGCTACGTCAATATGTCTTCGTATGGGTTGCGTCCCGTAGTTTCTCTAAGCTCAAAGCTCCTAGATATAGGAGATGAAAGCAAAGACGGCACAACAGTAGCAACAGCTTGGAACTTGAAATAAGGAGTTCCATCACTATTTTTAAACGTCACCTTATGAAGTGAACCAAAAGAAAATCTAATTTTGAGGTTTCACTTCACTTAAAGTGGCGTTTTTTGTTGTTTTCTTGTTTATAATATTGATTTGTAATATTAAATATAGACTATATAAAAACTGGTGTGGTTTGGGGAGGTTTGTGAAATGAAAGTGCGTAAAGATGTTGCATATTATATGAATTTGGCATATAACTATATAATTCAGCCGATAAACGACGAGAGCGGTTCATATTATTATGCACATATATTAGAATTAGACGGTTGTCAAAGTACAGGAAATACTTTTGAGGAAGCTTATGAAAATTTAAGAGGTGCAATGCGAGGCTGGATTGAAACAAAACTAATACAGAAAGAGCGACAAAATAATGCCTAACAGCTATATTTATTTAGACTATGCAGCAAATACACCAGTTGATAAAGAAGTGTTAAAAACATTTGATGAAACTACATTGAAGTATTTTGCAAATCAAAATTCAACGCATAGTTTGGGAGTTGAAGTAAATAAGAAAATAGAAGAAACAACAAAAAATATATTGGGAATTTAAAAGAAAATGGATACGAAATAAGCTTGTATTATGCGAGAATTCTTAAGCTTGACTTGAATTCAAGAAAATGATAAACTTGACATAAATGAGCAACAAATGAGAAACAAATAGGGACATTCCTTTTTGTTAAAAGAACAAGCTTGTAACAAAAAGGGATGTCCCTATTTGTTATCCTTAGAGTAAGGGGGAAATGCTTTGGATCAAGCACAAGAAACAACAATCGCACTAGCTGTTTTTACCATTTGGATAACATTTTTATACATAAGAGTATTTGATAAAACAGTAAAAAAATACATATTAAGCATTGGCATATTGCTAATATTTTGGATGACTATAAAAATTATCAGATGTGATAGTAATGGGTTAGTGAGCGATATTTTATGGTATTTATATTATTTACCGCTAATATTTATTCCTACGTTATATTACGAATGTAGTAGGCAGATAATGAACTTAAAAAGTAAGAAAAATCTTATAATAATACCAACAATATCAACACTACTTTTTTTATTAGTATTAACTAACAACATCCACAATTTAGTATTTAAAATACCAGTTCAGGAAAATAAAAATTATACATATAATATTGGATATTATGCCATATACGCATGGATAATTTTATTACTTGTAGTAGCACTAAAAAATCTATTAAAATATAACAAAGAAAAAAGAACAAGAAATTTATTAATTATTTCTACAATTATACTTGGAGGAGTTTTATATACAATACTTTACAACATAGGTGTATTTGCAAATAGTGGAAGTAATATGCCTTTAGTAATGGGAGTTTTATTTTGCATAGCATTGGAGTTGTTTTTCGATTTCGATTTGATTCCTAATAATTATAGATACAAAAAATATTTTAAAGACTCAAGTTTGCCACTTGAAATTATATCAAATGATGGTGAAAAAATAATAAAAACAAATTACTATATAGAAACAGAAAAAAGTATAATAGATGATATAAAATGCAAAAAATGCAAAGAAAAATACAAAAACGAAAATAGAATTCAAAGTGTAAAAAAAATATATGGAGGATATGCCGTAGAAGAAAAAGATTTAGCAAAAATAAAAAAACTCAAAGAAACATTGCAAAAAATTAACAAAGAGCTATTAAAACAAGAGCAAGTTTTAAAAGCTCAAAAAAAATTAAAACCTATGAGTTAAAAATAAAAAATGAAGTAGTAGAAACATTAGATAATGCAATATTTGAAAAGAAAAAACAAATAAATCAAATACTAGGTGAAATGCAAACATTTGATAAAGAAAAGATGTATTATATAAAATTACTCATAGACTATTGTAAACGCATGAGTTGTTTAATAATATCAAATTACAACGGAGAAAAATACAATTCGAAACGATTAAAACTAATACTATCTGAACTATTAGAAGATGCTAAAGCACTAGAAGTAAACGGAAGTGTACAAAATAGCGAATTTGAATTAGAAAGTGAAACAACAATTAGAATATATAACGCAATATTTGAAACAATAACAAACATAAAAAAAACATATTTTGTACTAAATATAACAGAAAAAGAAGATTATATAGAACTAAAATATGTATTTGATAAAAAGATAACAAACTTAAAAGAGAAAATAAAACAGGAATTAGAGGCAAAAGAAGAACTATTAGAAGATGAGACAACCTTAATAATAAACATAAATAAAAACTAATTTATGAAAAAATAAAATATACTGCCAACAATGTAGCGGAGCTTAGGTGTGCTCCATAAAAATCAATTGATAGCAGTACACTAAAATAAAGTAAAAAATATTATAATTAGTGAACAAAATCAAACTAAAAGAAGGAGGATAAAAATGTCATTAGCTTTGTTAATACTATGTTTAGTGATAGTGATACAAATTTTAAAAATAATAATTAAGACAAACATAATTGACAAAAAGTTAGTAGATTATAATTGTGAATACATAGTATTAACAATTGCTTTTTTTGCAACATTTTTTAGAAAAGAAATTGATGAACATCTTTTGATAACAATTTCAATAATTTGCGTAATATATGAAATTTTTTCTGTAATATATGCATATTATAACTACATAAAAAAAGAAAAGCTAAACAATCTTTCAATAAAAAACATAGTAGATTCATCAAATATAGGAATACTAGTACTAAGAAACAATAAAAAAGTGCTTATCAATAGTGCAATGAATAAAATATTAGAAAGAATCAATATAAAAGATAATTATATAAAAAACATAAATAAAAAAAGCATTGAGAAAATAGGCGAAGATTATATACTAAAAGTAGATGAAAATTTTTATTTGTTTAATATAAATCAAAACGAAATAATTGCATTTGATGTGACAGAAGAATACGAGCTTCAATGTGAGCTAAATAAACAAAATGAAAAAATAATGCAAAATAATAAAGAACTTATAGATAGCATAGAAAATATAGAAAAATACGAGAAAGAAAAAAATTTACTAGAACTAAAAAACAAATATCACGATTTATTAGGTCAAAACCTTTCAATATTACAACAATACTTAAACAGATCTAACATAGCAAAAGATAATTTAGAAGAAATAAAATACATGATAAAAGAAATGTTCATAGACATAAAAGAGATAAAAAGCTCAAAAGATAGACTAAACGAATTGATAGAAATTCATAATAAAAGTGGAACGAAAATATTATTGGAAGGAAAATTACCACAAAATGAAGAAAAAGCCATTGCTTTTTTTGAAATAATAAGAGAAGCAGTAACAAATGCGATAAGGCACGCCAATAGCACAGAAGTGTATATAAAAATCAAAGACGACATAGAACATACAAAAATGACAATAAGAAACAATGGCAAAAAGCCAAAAGCAGAAATAATAGAAAACGAAGGCATAAAAGGTATGAGAAGAAAAATAGCACAAATAGGTGGAAAAATAGAGATTATAACAAAACCAGAATTTTTAATAAATATAGAAATATAAAAAGCTCCCTTAGCAAATTTTAGGGGGCTTTTTATATTTCTGGTTCATCGAGATTTGTAACAATAAGTCCATTAGAAATACAATAAACGGCAAGCTTTGTTAAATTATCATAACCTGTTTTAGCATAAATAGATGATATGTGTGTTTTTAATGTGCTAGTTGAAATTCCAAGAGAATTAGCAACATCTTTTCTGTCTAACAACTTGCAATATTTAGTTAAAACCAAAAGCTCTGTACTAGTTAAATCTTGAAGAATTGCAGTTTCGTAAGGTAAAGTTTTTTCGTTTGGGTATATAGAATAACCGTCTAAAGTATTTTTAATTGCGGTTATAAGAGTTTCTTTGGTAACACTCTTGTAAATAAAACTATCAATATTAAATTCTTTAGCCTCATTTACAAAATTTATATCCATAATTCCAGTCATAATAATTATTTTTATTTCAGGAAAAGTCTCTTTTAAAATTTTAGAATAAGCAATTCCATTTGAATTATTTTCGGTACAAATGTCCATTAAAACGAGGTCTGGCTTATATTCTTTACAAACCTCAAAAACATCTTTAGCATCACTTAATGTAGCCACAACATTAAAGACTTCTTCATTTTCAAGAGAATCTTTAATCATATCCCTTAAAAGTTTATGATCTTCAACGATAACAATATTATACAAAACACTTCCCCCTTTACAACTTTGACTAGTATTTTAACATAATATTTGAACAAATAAAAGTGGTTTTAAAAATATAGTAAATGTTTATGATAAAATTGACCTAATTGGTTAAAAAAAATACATTTTTTGTCCTTTTGGGTGGATAGTCTTTTTTGTGTCAATATGTTATAAATTATATAGATGTCTGTATAATGAAGACTTTTACAAAACTAATAAGAGCCTTCATTACAAAAATAATAAAAGGAGGGAATGATTTTGAAGAAAATCAAAAAAAGTATAGCATTATTATTATTGTTGACAGTTTTAGCAGTGCCAGGAGTGGTTAATGCAAAAAGGGTTTATCCAAACGGGAAAGGGTCTTATATGTATCCTAGCACTGGTACAGTAACAACAATAGAAAACGTTGCTGTAACAATAACAGAACCAGTATATGGGGGAAAAGTAGACAGATCTCCAAATTTAGGAACAGATAAGTTAAAAGTAAATTACTTATATTGGTTTGATAAAAATGGTTCATCATACACAAAGGACACATTTGAAGAAGGCAGATATAGTTTACGCGTATGGCTACTTTCTACTGATAATAGTAAATACCAAATATCTGAAAACTTAAAAGCAACAATAAACGGAGAGAATGCTACAACATTCGCAAAATCAGGTGTGTACTACGTAGAAAGAGAGTTTTTCATAGAAAAAACCGCAACAGAAATAAAAGAAGTAAAACTAAATGTTTCAAATATTGAATTAGGCAAAAAAGTTTCTGACTGTAAAGTAACAGTACCATCAGATGCACCTTATACAGCTGAATTAGAAGTGTATGAAAATACACCAACGAGTGTTCCAAGGTTAGAAGAAGACCATGTATTTGCAAGTGGTAAAAAGTATCGTGTTTTGGTTAATTTATTTGCAAAAGATGGATATGCATTTGCAAAGGACTTAAAGGGAACAATAAACGATATCGCAGAAACAAGATATAGCAAAATAGATGGTAAACACAGAATGGTAGTAGATATAGTTTTACCTGAAGTAGAAGAAGTAGAAGAAATAAAAGAAGTAAAAGTAAAAGTTTCAAATCTTGAAACAGGAAAAAAAGCTTCTGACTGTAAACTAATAATTCCATCAGGAGCTCCATATACAGCTGAAATGGAAATAGATATAAAAGATGACGCAAAAGCTACTCTGAAAATGATGGATCCAAATGATGAATTTGAAGCTGAGAAAAACTACCGTGTAACAGTAGAATTATATGCAAAAGATGGATACACATTTGCCAAAGACCTTAAAGGAACAATTAATGGTATAAAAGAAACAAAATATGTAACAATCTCAAATAAAAATAGAATATATGTAGATGTAGTTATGCCAAAAATAGAAGAATCTGAAGAATCTGAAGAATACACATGGTCAAAAGCATCAGAATGGGCAGAGCCAGAACTAAAAGAAGCAAGCAAACAAAATTTGATTCCAGAAATATTTGATGAAGCAAATTTAACTAAAAACATAACAAGAAAAGAATTTGCACACACAGTAGTAAAAATGTATGAAAAAATTACAGGACAAAAGGCTGTTCCAATTGCTAAAAATCCATTTACTGACACTAAAGATAAAGAAGTATTAAAAGCATATAATATTGGAATAACAAATGGTACATCAGACACAACATTTTCACCAGATTCTCTAATCACAAGAGAGCAAATGGCAACAATGATGACAAGAGCATTAACAAAAGCAGGTAAAGACACATCAAGACCAGAATCAGCTAAATTATTTGCAGACGATTCAGAATTTAGTGAATATGCAAAAGATAGCATATATTACATGTCTTCTATAGAAATAATAAAAGGTGTAGGAGAAAACAAATTTAATGCAAAAGGAAACGCATCTAGAGAACAAGCATTAGCAATCTCAATCAGATGTGTAAAAAAAGTAAATAAATAATATTTTGAAAATTTGGGGACGAAGGAAAAACGTGTAAATTTGGGATGGAGAAAAAGCGACAACTTTTGTTGTTTTTTCTCGCTCCCTTGATTTATGAATAAAGGAGAGTGAAAGAATGGAATTTTTATTCACGTTTTTAGAAGGAATTGCAAGTTTTATTTCTCCGTGTGTTTTGCCAATGTTACCAATATACATTTCTTATTTTGCTGGAAAAGAAGATTCGAAAACGAGCAGGGCATTACTTAATTCTATTGGATTCGTGATTGGCAATACAATTATATTTATTTTATTTGCTATTATTGCAAGTTATGCGGGGGCACTAGCTTTAGGGATACAAAAATATATTAAGATTTTATTTGGAGTTGTAATTATTATACTTGGGCTAAACTATATGGGAATACTTAAAATAAAGTTTTTAAATAAAGAAATTGGAATAAAAAAGAAAATTGATGATTTTACATTTTTCAAAACAATATTATTTGGAATGATGTTTTCAATAAGTTGGACACCATGTATAGGCTCTTTTTTAGGGTCAGCATTACTTTTAATTGCGAACAAGCAAAATATTCTACAAGGCGTATTATTGATGCTGGTATATTCTATAGGTTTTGGAATACCATTTATAATTTCGGCAGTCTTGATTGAAAAATTAAAAAACTTTTATAATCTCATAAAGAAAAACTATAAAACAATCAAAATAATTTCAGGAATTATTTTGATTGTAATGGGTGTATACGTAATATTTATTTAAAAGGGAGATGAAAAAGCATGAATAAAAAATTTTGTGGAATAATTGCGATTTGTTTAATAGTAGTGTTACTACTAACTTCAAAAACAATATTTAAAAAAGAAGAAAATCAGCAAGGAGAACAAAGTGAATTTGTACAAGAAATTGCATCAAGTGAGTTTGAAAACGAAGTATTAAATAGCGACAAAAAGGTTTTGGTAGATTTTTATGCGACATGGTGTGGTCCTTGTAAAATAATTTCTCCAATAATCGAAGAAGTTGCTAAAGAAAACCCAGAAGTAAAATTTGTAAAAGTAGATATTGATGCCAATCAGGAACTTGCTGAAAAATATGAAGTGGTCTATATTCCAACCTTAGTTGTTATTGAAAACGGAAAAGAAATTACAAAAAGTGTTGGAGCAATAAGTAAAGAAGAAATATTAAATTTAATAAAATGAGAAACAAATAGGGACATTCCTTTTTGTTAAGATGTTAAAGCGAAAGTGGTGCTAAGGAGGGAAATGGTATGAAGTGGTGGACGTATGCAATAGTTTTTATATTAGTATTATTTGCTATATTCTATATTGTAAAGAATAAAAAAATAAAAATTGACATACTTGATGGTGACGGAATGGTATATAAGGGACATTCGACAAGTGAATTAGAAGAAATGGCACTAATATATTACACAAAAAAATACAACTACAAACCATCACATGCAGAAGCATTTGTTGACGAAAAAGATGAGAATATAATAAACATACATTTATATGATATTGTAGACGACCACACTGCAACTGTTGATTGGTATGCAGTAGACAAATATACAGCAGAAGGAACCAATATCCTTGGCGAAGAAGTAGATTTGATGGAATAATACAAAAACAGAAAGGAGGAGAATAAGTGTCGAATTTTAAAACTGAAACATTTGAATTTAGTGAAATACCAAGCACATTGGATGAACTAAAATCGTTGCCGGAAGCTAAATTAGAAACGCCGTTTATGACAGCAGCACTAACAGTTTTAGCTTTGTGCAGATACGAAAAAGATGTTAATAGTGCAATAGAGATGATAAATTTTCTAAAAGGGCCTGTGGATTTAACAGAATATGATAAACAATTTTTAAGAGATAGGCTTAAAGGAAAGTCTTACGTTCCAAGATCATATTTTGAAGGAACTAGCCCAGAAAATGATTATACACCACCGGTTCCACTTACGATTAAAGTTTTTGAATATGCTTATTCGTATAGTGAAGATGGTTATGCAATGCTTGAGATTCGTTCATCTGGAGCAGACAGTCCAAGGCAAATAAAATTAAGAAAGAAAGGTAACGAATGGTTTTTGTGGCAACAATATTTATTGCCTGATATTAGAACACCAAAAAAAGATGATGCGTGGGCTTAAAAAGGTATATAAAAATTTGCAAATAAAAATAATTTAAGGAGGTTTTTAATTGTGACAAAAGTGGAAGAAAAAAGTTTTATGAAAAATAAAACAAAATACTTGATAACGACATTTATTATGGTGTTATCTTTTATGCTTGTTGGGTTTACAAACGTAAATGCAGCGACAACAACTGTAGATGTTGAAGATCGAGGTGCATTAATAACTGCGATGAATGATAAAACAACAGATATAGTTAGACTTAATAAGGATATTGAACTACAAAGCGATGTTGATACAACATTCTCTATTGAAAAGTCAAAAACACTTGATTTAAATGGTCATACTATAACTGTACCAGATGGTAAAGAAATTAAATTTTGGTATTATAAAGATGCTGATATTAAAATAATTAATTCTAGCAATAGTAGTTCTGCAAAAATTATTGGTAATCATACTGGTGCAACTACTTACTATTTATTAAGAGGATCAATATTAAACGAAGGATTAAAAATCAATTTTGAAATTGATGGAGTTGATTTTGAAGTAAAAGGAAGTAATTTTGTTACCATTGTTAAAGGGGATCATCAAGATAGGAACTATGAAAGCCTTGTTATAAAGAATTCTAATGTTAATGGGAATCAGTACTTATTTTGGTCTGGTTCTGCTAAAAAAGTTTATTTGGAAAGTATAACTTTAGGCCCTACGGGAAATCAATATAGACAACTTAGTAATACTTCTTCTTTAACTGTTAATGATGTAATTGATGCCAATGCTGTTATCGAGTATTATTCTGATGCTGGTGTAAAAGCAACTGCTGATAGATCAGCAAAACTTAATACTTCTAATCTTAATGCTTATTGGGGTCCAATAACAGTTAAATTTGCAAAAGGTTTCAAAGTATCAAATGTTGAATTAAATGGCGTTTATGGTGAAACACCTGAAGCTAATATTTCAATTAAAAACGTTGGTGAAAATGCTTTACAAGTAAAAAGCGTAACAGTATCTGATACAGATAAATTTGAAATCATTGGTTCTACACAACCAATAGTTGATGCTAGTGCAACAAATACCGATTTTAAAGTGAAAGCAAAATCTGGTCTTAATGCTGGAGAATATACAGCGACAATTACTGTAGAAGATATGGATGGTAAAACATATACAGCAACAGTTACATTAAATATTAGTAAAAAAGAACTTACAGGATTAGGAATTAGTTTCGATCCTAATACTTGGAAATATGGAGAAGCAACTCAAACTCCTACTATAACCGGAGTAGAAAAACTTACAACAGAAGAATATAAAGTTACATATTCAAAAGAAACAGGCGAAAATTTAGGTGAAACGCAACCTACGTCAGTTGGAAAATACAAGGCAACATTAAGTGTTACAAGTACTAATTATTTTGCTAGTGATGTAACAACCACTTTTGAAATAAAACCAAACCCTAGAAGTGTGTCTGTATCAACAGAACAAGAATTAATAGATGCAGTAAAAGGACTTGATCCTGCAATATATGAAGTAAAATTGGCAAATGATATTACTTTAACAAAGTTTCTAAATTTTTATGTTGTAAATGACATTACTCTTGAATTAAATGGGCAAACATTAGATATAGGTTCCAATGGTCTTTCATTTAGTTATGGACAGTCTGATTATGATGAAACAAATAACGAGTACTATTATAACTTTAATAGTAAATTAACTATTAAGGATAGTAGTAGTAGTAAAACTGGTAAGATTCTTTCAAGAGAAAATATTTTCTTTAATTATTATGATACTAATCATGATGGGGAAATAAAAAAATTTGGATTAACTATTGATGGTGGATATTATGAAATGATTAGTTCAAGGCCTAATTTCTTTGAATTCTTTTCTAGAGATCACGAAACAAATGGTAAAAATCTTACTGTTGATGTAAATATAAAAGATGCTGTATTTAAATTAAGTGATGATAAGTATCTTTTTGGTACTATATCAAATTCTGTTTCGGACATTAAATTTAATTTTAATTTTGAGTCATTGAAAGTGCTAGGACTTAAAAATAAATTAGGTAGTTTAAAATTGGGTGAAATGAAATTAGATGAGGTGATTGATCCTAATTCTAAGGCATACTTTCAAAAACTACCTTATACAACAGGAGCTCCAGTTTTAGCTGAAGCAGATAGAAATACTTTGGTTAGCAATTTCTATGCAACTGGAGGAAATGATCCTTATATTATTATAAAAAAAGTTAAAGGCTTTGAAAT
>ENA-ORSL01002802-ORSL01002802.1-human-gut-metagenome-genome-assembly--contig:-NODE-2802-length-12101-cov-11.739914_pt1 | contig 12101 bp, 9 predicted proteins | sample MGYA00242190_ERZ509157 | MGnify/ENA primary metagenome ERZ509157 (study PRJEB26280, sample SAMEA2338664) | human gut metagenome | biome: human gut; feature: human-associated habitat; material: faeces...
TCACCAAACCAATTGGTAGGCACTTCACCCATCTTATAATACCATTGTTCTGAATGATTGATAGAAGGACGACGAACATAATGATGATGAACATTGTGCTGATCAGCATCATATCGTCCTTTCACAACCATCTCCTCTTCACCATCAGGTAACATAGCATACAAATAGAAATACGAGTTCTTCTTCCATGAGCTAGTCGTTGAATTGAACACAACATCAAATCGATCCACATCAATATCAATACAATGAATCCAATCCTGACTACCAGGATGTGTATGGTTAACTGGAACTTCAAATATCACATTACCAGTGGCTGTATCATAAATACTGAAGAATTCTAACTCAGGACGCGATTAATAGGTTCGAACAATCTTATAATTCAAACATTCATCTCTTCTTGATTGCAAAGGATTCATATTGATAATCGAGGAAGAAAGTGAAAACTGTACAATTTCAACACTCTTCTCTGTCATTATGGTTTCTATCACAATGCCACCAGTCATATCTCGAATCACAATCCAAGCACCATTACTCCAACCATCATTTCCAGTATCCAGCAGCTTGAGACAATACAAGGAAGAAACAGAGAAAGGTAAACACACTTCCAATACCTGTTCTTGATTATCTTCAAACAATGGAGAAGAATACAACAACATATCTCCTCCAAAGAGCTGAAACGATTCCTCCTTTGCAAATAGAAGACTTCTTTTCGTAATATTCACATACACTTCATTAGGAGCACATTCAATACTATAAACAAGTCCAACTAACGATAATAGCCACTGCCCTCAATAATACCTACCAACAACACGACAATCACACGATATAGTATAGTAGAACGAAACCAAGCTATCTCTATACCAGAAGTACTGTTTCTTTACAACTAACATTTCTCATATTCATGATATAATAATCATAACATACCTAACTAACTACTGAACGTGCATAACGGTTATTTGTTCTTTGTATTACAACACATCAATTCTCTCTTTTAGATACCAACACTATTACACTTAGTCTATAACTGATTTCAATCGTATTATTCTCACTTTTCATTACTTCTGTTTTGAAAGGAGCTAATAACAACAGAGGATCTGTTATGAGATCTGATGTCATTGAGTTCGGGAGGGAGGTGCTGGATACTTCCCACAACGGCAATAGTGTGACAGTAGTTTGCATTGATAACTGAGTCATAAACATGGAAGATGGTGTAGTTCACAAGGTATCATACAACCATGAATAGCATCACTAATATGTAGACTTATTTGATAGGTGCTGATATGGTAACAGATAGGATAATAGGTACGAGTATTCTTGATGAGGATATTGAAGGTTGTGTGACGATAAAGACTTTCTGTAATTGTGTATGAGTTATCAACAATAGTAGTGTATATTGATGTATGTTACGTATTATTGTAACCAGACAAATCATTCCCAGCTTGAACCTCCAACCCTGGATAGCTATAAAGGGAAGTGGTAGCAGACAAATCAGTCATGAAAAAGCCCATACCAAAAAAGCAAATAGTCATAAAGAAGCTCAAAAGGGCAGACATTTTGATAACAAATTGGAAATTCACATCTTATTCACATCTTATTCACATCCTCTATTCTCAAACATCAATCAATCCAATACCAATCCCAAATCTCAATCTATTATCTTTCATAAACCATACTATTCTCTATCTCACATTCTTATACTCAATCAAAACCAATACACATCATTCTCAATATCCAATGCTCTTTTCCACTTATCCTTCCATTCACATTCTTCACTTCATTTCTATCAACCACTTCATATCACTCACATACCCTAATCTCACCTACTCTAACACATCATTACCATCTAACATCCAATCCATTATCTTCCAATAACCATTTCTTCATAACCAACGATTCTCTTCACACAATCTACATATCAACATACCATCATCTCAATCCAACCATTCAAATCCAATCAAACTCACTTTTCGATTCAACTCTTCACATCAAACCATCACTACATACCACTATCAATCAGTTCCATCAAATCATTGCTTTATCCATTCTTCATGCTTATCCACCATAATCAACAATCATATCCACTCACTGGACTCATAACAGACTTCATCCTTATCATTTCTCAATCATCTCATTTCTAACAGACTTATCAATCATTACAACATACCTTCTCTACTTTCATTCATTTCACTCTTCAACCACCAAGCAAACACAATATCATTGTGTTCCTTGTACTCTTCAATCAACCTCCTTTCTAACAAATTCAATCATTCATTCTCTGAATGTCGAAGCTCAATGAGAAAACAATCTATTCAACTCATAGGAACACAATTCAACAACAACCCAGAATAGACAATCATAACGAGATTTCTCTTCTTTCTTCATATATCATTTCAATCTCACAATCACCTTACAACTCATGTCTTCCAACAAACACAATATCTCAATCAACTAACACATACACAACTTCCGCTTCCAATTAACCATTCAACACCAACACCATCTACATCTTATCTTCAACTCTTTATCACACTCCTTCCATTCAATTCATAAACACTACTGCTACTCATATCAACTCAACTCAGAATTCCAATATCTACTCTCAACTCAATTCATTACTCATACTCTACAAACACAACACATCCAATATACCTCAAACAATACCAACCACTATGCATTCACACAACATCATTCACATCTAATCATCATTCTTCATTCTATTCATCACTCTTCATTCTTACACTCTTTCCATAATTCAAACCACCTCTGCTATTCCATTTACCATCATCTCCTTCAAATGCTCCTTCTAACATATACATCAATTCAAATCTTACTACATCTCATTATTATTCATTCATTCAATCATTACTCTCAAATCAAACTCAATCACAACCACCAAATCAATACATATCTGCCAATACATATCCATTCAACTCAACGCAACTCTTTCAATCATTTCTCACATTCAAACTCTTTCAATCATTTCTCACATTCAAACTCTTTCAATCATTTCTCACACTCATTCTCACCAATCAAATCAACATCATAACCATAATACAACTTACAACATTCATCAACACTTACAATCCACATGCTTCTCACTTCACCAACATTCCATACATCCAATACACAATAATCACACAATCAATATCCTACAATAATCAATTCTCTCACACATACACACTTATTCACATCAAACTCTCAATTCCATCCTTCACCATAACACATTCTGCTCCTTATCAATCACTTCATTCCAATATCAATTCAAATCAATTCATTCACTCCATTCGCTATCAACTCAATTCCTCAACCAAAACACTCATCTCCAATAATCACCCATTTCAGATCACACAATCCACACACATTCAATCATACAACACTTCAATCCAATTCACAATAATCCTCAAACCTCACATCCTCAACTCATAATCCAATTCAACTCACATCAATCACTTCACCTCTTGCTTTCACATCAATCACTTCACCTCTTGCTTTCACATCAATCACTTCTCCATCATATCAACTCACCAACACTACATCCATCTACATATCAATCAACAATACAATCATCAACTATTCACTTCAACACTCTCACTCTATTCCAACTCATTACAACTACATCCTTCAATACTCACACCTCATCCAATATCTATTCTTTCATACTTACAAATCTCATACTTTCCAACCTTACAAAACCCATATTCCCAAATACATAACTACTAATGCTTAGTCTCCTCAAACATTCTACATCTCATCATTACAACTCTTAACATACATACTCATCATCATAACACTATTCTTATACTAATACCGAATTACATCAATTCTCTTTATACAACTCCAACCATACAAACACCAACTCTCTAATCCTAACACTCTCAACTTACAAACATCTCATATCTTCAATTCCTATTATCACATACTTTCAAAAACAGTATGCTCTACCCCATCGAAACCATCTTCTCATACATCAATACTCTACAATCATCCCAACTCTACAATCCATCTCTTTCATCATTCATACCTCTCAATACTGCTTTATCACCATATCCAAAACAATACTCATTCATTACAACACATATCACTTCACCCAACTCACACAATTCAAATCCATTCTATCCAACAAATCAACCACTTCCAATACTCAAACTCTTCAATTCTACACAATTCACAATCTTCAATTCACTGCCCTCCCATATACAACCATCACTCCCAAAACTTATAGAACCAATACTCACTCATTCAACCCAATTCACTCCCACTATCCACAATATCTCAACATACTTCAAACACCTATTACCAATCACAACACTTCCAACAAACTTCAATCAACTCAAATCAACCACATTAATGCTATCTTCATTACATCAATTCCCAGTTACACTCACTGCACTTACATACCAACCAATACTCAAATATCAATCCCAATTATTCACTCTCTATCTACTCATCAATCAACACTCAATCAACTCACCAATCACTCAATCAACTCACACTATTCTCACCAATAATCACTTCATTCAACAATTCATATTCAACACCTCTCATATTCACAATCTCATTCTCAACACCTCTCATTCTCACAATCTCATTCAAAGACTTCGAACCAATCACTAATCACTTCAAATCAACAAATCGATTCACATCCAGACAACTCAAATTCACTTCATTACAACAATTCTCACCAATCATCATTACATTCTTCATTCTCATCACTCTTATTACAATTATTTCACTCTTTCTATTTAACTCAATACAATCACCGTATTCTATCAACTCATTCATCCTTCTTCTTTTCAACCTCATATTCATTCCATTCTCATCTACATTCAATTATCATATTCATTTCATACATATCTCATTTCATCTTATAATCACTTCATTCCCCATAACAAATTCTTAATCATCCACTCATTCAAATACTCATTCATTCTCATTCATTCTCATTATTCACATACTCTATGCATCATATTCAACCGCCTTTCATACCTAACTCTACATTCCATTCCAATTCTCACAACACTAAAGGATTCATCTCTCACACATTCAGCTAAGCTTCAATTCTTATACTTCAATTCAAACCGCTTTCATCACTCATGCGAAATATACTATCCAATACTACAAATCTTACTCACAACTTGATCTCCACTAATACTTCGAACTTCATCCTTTCTATTATGCCATTCAATTATACATCTTACAACTAATCAAATCAAACCAACTTACCAAAATCGATAATTCAAATTGTACATGTCTTCTCACACTTTCTTCAAAACACAACTTTCTTTCATTCTTTCATATTTCATTCATATTCACATTTCTATTCGAATCATACTATCCAAACAACCTCACTCACACTTTACTCACTCTAACACTCTAATACACTTCTATTCATAACAAACATCATACTAATACTATCTCTATTACAATCATTACATTCAATTCCAATTCTAACAACACTACAGGTTTCATCTCTCACACATTCATCCAATCTTCAATTCCTATACTTCATTCCAACATTCACAAACCTAAATCCATACATAACACCTAACTTTAAACATAATTACATTCAATTTGTACCCTACCTTATAATCTACTTTCACCTTTTATACCCTACTTATTATCATTGTGTTTAACCGGATCTATGATCCAAATCCAATCTTATACTCATTCTTTTTCTTATCATACTATCTTTATTCATCATATGTCACACAATTCTTCTTATGATTATGTTCAACCAGTCAATATGTTGAAAGAGCAAGATCCTGCTATTATCAATACTATGATTTCTTCTCATATGGAACATCACAATCAAACAAGATCATCACCGACAAATGCCCAACAACATGGAATCGACTCAAGACTGTTAAGGCAACAAAGACAAAAGAAATCATCCAAACAACCTAAACAATCATCGAATCAACGTTACAACCCCACAAAAGGACCAAGACAGACTCACAAGACAAACGTGAATCCAAGTACTCAACAACATATTCGACTCTATGGCATTAGCCATTATACTCTCAGTATGGTTTATCAACTAGTCAATCAAGCTGTTGCCAAAGTTCCCCATATTGTTTCGGATCGTCTTGTTGTTACCAAACTCCAGAAACTAGATCGACTCACAGTATTCAAACTTACTGGACCTAACGTTATGAATGAACAATTCATCACTCAACTTCGAACAATCGGAACCAAAGTGGGAATGAGAATACAAGTTATGAATACAGTTCAAAAACGGCCTATTCGTCCAGGAAAACGTATTCATCATTCCTCATGGAACATTGCTACTCTCAATATCAATTCCCTCAATTCCCTCAATTCCCTCAACTTCAACATTATCATGCTTTCCTTTTATTTTTAACTCTTTACCCTTCTTTCTTGAGTTCTTGATTCGTACTCTTGGTTTTGGTCTTGAAACCAGCTCTTTGAGTCCTTGTTCTTGGTCTATGGTTTTTGACTAATACTTCTTGGTCCTTGACTCTTGGTTTTGGTCTTTCACTCTTGGTCCCTGATTCTTGACTCTTCGTTATTTGGTCTTTGTTTTTGATCTCGAACCTGGATCTTTGAGTCTTGGTGTACTCTTGTTTGGCTCATACTTCTTGGTTCTTCTTCTTCACTCTTAGTCCTCAGCTTCTTCACTCTTCATCCTTCATCCTTTATCCTGGGCTTAACTTGTTGTTCCTAATACTTCTTCGTTTTTGCATTCAACCATAACTCTTTATCTTCATTCTCTTGTCCTTCACTTTGCCTCTTTAAGTTATTATTCATCATACTTCTTCATTTTTGTATTCAGATTCGGCTCTTCGCTTTTGTCCTTTGGGTCTCCATTCTGCCTCCTGTATTATCGATCAATGGCTCTTTTGCTTCCCTCCACCCTTACTTCTTTACATTCACTCTTTGCCTTTTCAACCTCGCTATCACATTGTTATTCCCAATGGTTCTCGTCATTCGTCCTTGACCCTTGGACCATAGTGCTGGTTGCGGCTATTGTTCTTTGCTTCTTCAGTCCTGCTTCTTGGTTTGCGTTTTGGCTCTTCAAACTCGGCCCTTGAGCCTTTGTTGGTGGTTTTGTTTTTGGATCTGGAAACTAAGTCTTTGAGTCTTGGTTATTTCGGTTTTCGTTTTTGACTCATTGATCTTGGTTCTTCATCCTGATTCTTGGTCCTTGAGTCTTGGTTATTTGGGTTGAGATTTGAGTCTAGGTTTCTTGGTATTTGGTTTCACTCTTGGTCCTTGAAACTTGATTCCTGGCTCCTGATCCTTGATTCTTGGCTTTCAGCTGTTATTCATTTATCTTCGTTCTTTGGCTCCTGATTTTGACTCTCGAAGTTGTTATTGACCAACCTGAGTATTCTAGTACCTGGACCTTCATTCCTCGTGCTCGTCCTTGATTCTTCATTCTTATGTCTTCGTTCTGGATCTCCGACTTCTAACCATTGCTTCATGTTGTATTACTCATAAATGGTTCCTTGTTGTCCTTGAGCCTTACTCAGTCATATTGACTCATTTTCATGCTGGCCCATTATGTGGTATTGCCAAATGGTTCACGTCATTCGTCCTTTGCCCTCGGACCATAGTTTCTTGGAGCCTTGATTCGGTGTATTGGATTCGCTCATAGTACTTAGTTCTTGATCCTTTGTTAGTTGGTTATGGTCTTGGGATCTTGAACCTTGGTTCTATGGGTCTCGCTCTTTGGTTCTGGTTTCTGCTCATGGCTCATTGTTCTTGGCCCTTGAGTCTTGGTTCATTGGTTCTTGGATTTTGACTCTGGGTTCTTGAATATTGAGTATAGGTAAGTGGTAATGGTTCTTGGCTCTTTGGCGAGTGGTGGTGATACTGATATTGGTATTGGTATCAGTATCGGTGTTGGGTTCCTGTTATCATAGGATCGGTTCTCGATCCTCAATATGGATTTTGGGTCGTTTTGTTTATATGGATTGTTTTGGGAGTTTTTATACAGGAGTTTTCTGTCTTCGGGCTTTTCTCCTATAGTTTCCTCCCTTTATCAGCAAGTTTTGTTTACCGACCCTTTTGCCTTTCTCCTTGAGTTCACCTTTTTCATTCCATGGTCTCATGGAGTGTGCTTTTTGTTTTTTGGTTATGTTTTTTAGTTATTATCTGGTTTTACTTGAGGAGTTTTTGTGCGGTGAAATTACCGTCAGTTGCTTGTTGGTAGTAAACAACAGGGATTCAGGATATCTTGTGTAGTAGTGTTGTTCTTTATTTTCCTGAGGGGCTTCATGATCTTATCAAGCTCTGTTCTGGATTCCTTGAGTTTGTTATCATGTAAGAACTCTGTTCTCTTGTGATTGAAATGGTGTTCATCGACTATCTCAAACTAGACTATGTGGTACGGTATGGGAAGAATGTCTATTTGAGATAATCTCACCCGATGATGATTGTTATTAAGGGTGACAATGATACTATTCTTCATTGAATGGTATCACCCTAATCTCTGTGATAGCTAGTGGTTGGGTTCATGAATGTCAAGCAATCGCTGGAGATTAGTATTACTCGGCAACTAGTCCGAGGCCTGAATGGCGTGGACGTAAAGTGCCCTCTAGGGCATCTAAGTAGTGTTTATAGTGTTTACAGAATGAAGAATTACATCAAGTTTGTATCTAGTAATAAACATGATCAGATTGTTATTCAATTCTTGAGTGATACAAATGATTGTAAGAATGATTAGATTAAGGATGATACAATCACTTCTTTCATCACAGATTCAACCAAACTATATGATAAGAACAAGAATGAATTGATGAATGTGAAATTGATGAACTTGAAGAATGATAGAATAGATTTGATCTTAACAGGAAATGTGTTCAATAACAAGTTTGGTAAGTTTGAGCATTTGAATATGAAACAGATGAGAATGATTGATAAGAATGAATGAACATCCCTGTTTGATGTATATCAGTTTTAAACTCATTTCAATATTTGATTTCATTTTGTATGAATAAAGGAATATGAAATTCTACATATCAAGTCCCAATCCCAAGAGACATGGTATGGAGTATAAGTCAGTGGCATACTATAGATTGTATTCAAAAGGAAAAAATAGGATCTCAAAACCGATTCATGGAAGAAAGAAGAAGAATTGAAGAAAGAGAGTATTGAATTCATTGACAAATCAAGAGATAGATGTAGGAGATGGACCATTTATGAAAGCTGTACGAACCAGACACATCTTCTATCATGAAGATAGCAATCGACTTGTTTTGATACCATCTCTGAAGAGAATGATTGAACTAGAAGAGATGAAGGTGATGATTATGATGAAGATGGTTGTGCCATCTTTGATAGTTAGTTTTGAGAAATCAGATTAGATAGGAGAAATCGAGTGTATAGAAGTAATTTTCAGATATTCTGAAGGCATTCTCACCATTGTATATCAATTCAAACATCACATCACTACAGTTTAACATTGATATCAATTCTTCAATCTCATATCAACCCTGAGGAATTGTAATTATTCAATGTTCTGTTCTATTATCAACAATCTGTTCTTCATTCACATTCTACAACTGGAAATCAGTGTATATCGATATTGAAGAAATGGAACACTTCTTGAATGAAAGTGGATTATCCAATTTCACTTCTGTCTTGTATTCGTTACATCCTTGAGATAAAGAGAGTTGTGAACATGAATCATCTTCACTTTGTGTGTCTTGAATACCATCATCAATAGTCAATTGAAGTTCAAAATCACCATTCAATTGCATAAGATTACCATCCAAATCCTTGAATGAAAAGTAGATACGATCAAATCGATTGATCATAGGAATATTCACTTCTTCAATCGAATTCAAGTATCTGGATTGAGGTCATCAATGATCATTGTAATAATCAATTGTTGTTCTGGTTGGCAATCTTCAAATCACATGTTCATACAAGTGAAGACTATACTTGAATCACTTTTCTGTTTCTAGTGATATCAATGATATTAGTTCCTGTATGGGAACCTTCTTCATACACCTTTTCTTTTAGACCCAGAATATCGATGATATAAGATGCTTGAGAGAAATCGATTGAACTACTGGAATTCATCTGGATACATCCAAAACTTGTAATTACATTGAACATTGAGAATAATGTATTGCATTTGATTGAGCATTACGATAACTTGAGACAGAGTATAGTATCCTTTATCAAACATAACAGATTCTCCTTTACTATTAGAAACAGTATTGATTTGATCAATGTTTGAGAATAGAACATCTGATGTTGAAGTAGGTGTGAATAGTACTTTGATGATTGTAATGTATGGATTGTTAAATCGATAAGGATTGTCCCATGTGAATGATCCATTCAATGGTTTACCTTGAATGATTATTGAATAGTATTTCCTTTAACGACAAATTCTTGCCCTTATTTGCCCATACTGCTACACAGTTGGTTCAATCTTTGGTTGAACTGACTTTCAGACCATGACACACATATTACTTTAATTGACCTACAAGTTGGCTTGAAATGGTAAAAGGAGGCTTCCATTTGCCTGGCATTTCCCTGTTAGCTACCCAGAGTTGAAGGCCTATATTGGAAACGGTTTGTCTGCTTTTTATCTTACGTGATGTGTCAAAACACTACTACTAGTATGGTAGAATATCTTAAGATTCATTTGTCTATCTTGATTCTGGTGATCATCATTGTGATTGTGTTGACGCTCATCCACTTAGTAACAGGAAACGAACTGTGGATGAAGTCAAGGGAGAAGGTTTCCAAGAAGACTGTCAAGAACTACAACTGTTACTAAGAATCCAGAGTTTGTTACATTCCCAACACATCCTATTGGATCCATTCAAGTCTAGAATTCAAGTTCATAACCATTCTCTAGTACAATAACACATCAGTTTCAACAAACAATCACTCTTCATAGAATTAGACTTTCACTTTCTTTACCGAAGTCTTTGTAAACTTCTGCGATTTCACAGACTTCACCGATTTCTTTCCTTTCACTCCACCCACTGCCTTTGCTTTCTTTCCAGTTCTCATCATCAAGAACACAACAACAATAATAATCATTATCACCACAATCACACCAATCACAATAACAACAATAGGCATACATACTCCAGATGCCTTCTGCCATTCTCCATCTTCACTTCCTAACACACAAGCACGCTTCTGAGTACCCACATAACTTCCTTGAGAAGCACATTCATATTCAGCCACTTCACCAACATTCGTTACAGGAAACACTCCTTCTGCAACACATCGTCCCTTTCGTATCTGAATTGATAAAGTGGCTTGTGTAGCTCCTGATTCATTCTCAGCATACACTGTGTATGTTCTTAAGTCCATTGTATCTGTGGGAATTCCAGAAATCTCTCCTGTCTCAGAATTCAGACTCAATCCATTAGGAAGAGTTACTCCAGTATCAATGTACCAACGCTCAACAATGTTTCTCACTGAAGGAATACCAGTTGTTGATACTGTTCCCATTACAAATCGATTCTGGGAGGATTGATAACGAGCATTGGTTGGAGGTTTCTTTGAACACTGATCTGTCTTCACTTCACCCAATACACCTCCAGAACATTCACGATATGAATAACCACTATAACCAGTCTCACAAGAAGAAGGAGAGATTTGACCTTCAGCAACTGAAGGATAGTTATCAATTGAAGGACATACATCACCTGTTGCTTTACAATAAGCCATATGAACAGAACCCAGAGTTGTTGTAGTTGAACCAGTATCAGTCACTTCCCATCGATATTTGCGGAATCCAGCTAGAGCCACAGGAACAGAGATCTGAGGTTTCGTTCGAGTAGTCACAGTCTGATCCAGTGCACTTAGAATGGTAATAGGTTGATCAGATTGATCAGATTGATCAGGATTGTAAGTAGCAATGATATCAAATCCCCAAGAAGAAACAGTGGTTCCTCCAATCATATTGAATGAATTCCATTTACTTCCAACAAGATTCTCAACAGTCCATTCAATATAAGTTCCAATCGTATTAGGAAGTAGACCAGTAGTATAAGGATCCAAATCCATGATCTCTTCAATAGTACCTGAAGTAGGATCAGTAGAAGTGATAGAAGAATAAGAATCAACAACAGTAGAACAATCTTCAACTCCAAATACTCCAGTAG
>ENA-ORSL01002807-ORSL01002807.1-human-gut-metagenome-genome-assembly--contig:-NODE-2807-length-12065-cov-1.931640_pt1 | contig 12065 bp, 6 predicted proteins | sample MGYA00242190_ERZ509157 | MGnify/ENA primary metagenome ERZ509157 (study PRJEB26280, sample SAMEA2338664) | human gut metagenome | biome: human gut; feature: human-associated habitat; material: faeces...
GATGATTACCCATGTGGGCGGCCTGGACTGCGCTGCGGAAGCAACGCTGAACCTGCCCAACATCCCGGGCGGGAAAAAGCTGATCTATCCCGGCGCTTCGATGCCGCTGACGGCCATCGATGATTTTGAAAAGCTGGGCAAAGAGGACCCGTTCTTTGCAAAGCTGCATGAGCTGTGCGAAAAGCACAACGGATTGTGGAATGCGGAGGCGGAGGCATATTTCATCGAGGAGAAATGCCACAATTATTGAGATTGAGCCATCCCGCTTAAAACAAAAGAAAACATAAGAGAAAAGCAGCACGGGGAGATCTTTCCCCCGTGCTGCTTTGCATAAGGAGACGCTTTCTAGGCACATATATGTAACAAGTTTACATTGACCTTACGGAAAAGCCATGATAAACTGAACGCGAATACCTAAAGGAGGGACCTTCCAAATGTGTGGAATAGTAGGGTATACAGGAAGTGAACAAGCGACCCCGATTTTGCTAAAGGGCCTGGGACGGCTGGAATACCGCGGCTATGATAGCGCGGGCATTGCAGTGACAGATCAGAGCGGCGCTTTGCAGATCTGCAAGGCGAAAGGACGCCTTAGCAATCTGGAAAACAGGATCAAAAAGAGCCCTGTAACAGGTACCACGGGCATCGCGCATACCAGATGGGCAACCCATGGCGAGCCTTCGGATGCAAACTCCCATCCGCATTTCGACGAAAAGTGTGAAATTGCCGTAGTGCATAACGGCATCATTGAAAACTATTTAGAGCTCAAGGAAATGCTCCTTGACAAGGGCTATCAATTCCGAAGCGAAACGGATACCGAGGTAATGGCGCATCTGCTGCGCGACAATTACGACGGCGATATGCTTGGCACCATCGGCAAGGTGATCCCGATGATCAAGGGCAGCTATGCCTTTGGCATCGTATGCAAGGATGAGCCGGATACCATCTATTGCATGCGTAAGGACAGCCAGCTGATCGTGGGCCAATGTGCGCACGGTACGGTACTAGCATCGGATATTCCGGCGATTTTGGAGTATACGCGCGATGTATATCTGATGGACGAACATGAGATCGCCAAGATGACGCCGAACAGCGTATCTTTCTATGATCTGGACGGTACGCAGCATGAAAAGAAATCCATGCATGTAGACTGGAATGTAGAGGCGGCGGAAAAGGGCGGCTTTGAGCACTTTATGCTCAAGGAGATCCATGAAGAGCCGGATGCCATGCGCAATACGCTGATGCTGATGATGGATGCAACCGAGCAGGGCACCGCGCTGCGCCAGGATGTGCTCAAGATGGACGGCGAAATGGTCAAGGGCATTTCCAAGATCGTGGTTTGTGCCTGCGGCACAGCCTACCACGCTGGGTTGGTCGGCAAATTGGTCATTGAAAAGATGGCCAAAATCCCGGTGGATGTGGAGATCGCCTCGGAATACCGTTACCGTGATTTCATCCTGCCGGAGGACGCGCTGTTTGTGGTGGTTTCCCAGTCCGGCGAAACGGCGGATACCATTGCGGCGCTGCGTGAGGCAAAGCGCAGAGGCGTTAGAACCCTTTCCATTACCAACGTAGTGGGCAGCACAGTGGCGCGCGAAGCGGACCATGTATTGTACACCTGGGCGGGCCCGGAAATCGCCGTGGCGTCTACCAAGGCGTTTGTGTCTCAGTTGATGGTGTTCTATGTGATGGCGGCGCATTTGGCAGAGAAGATGGGCTATATGAGCCAAGAGGAGCAGAGCCAATATTTGGATGAATTGCTGGCGCTGCCTGCCAAGGCGCAAAAGCTGATCGACAACGCCTCTCAATATGCAGAAACGGCGAAGAAATTCTATACCCACCGCAATGCTTTCTACATCGGACGCAATGTGGACGATGTATTGGCCATGGAGGCGGCCTTGAAACTCAAGGAAATTTCCTATGTGCAATGCGAAGCGTATGCTGCGGGCGAATTGAAGCACGGGACGCTGTCGCTGGTAGAGGACGGCACGCTGGTTATCGCCATTGCCACGCAGACGCATTTGGTGGATAAGACCATCAACAACATCAAGGAATGCGCGGTTCGCGGCGCGTATATGATTGCCATTGCCATGGAGGGCGATATGCGCCTGGATAAAGAGGTGCAGGAAGTCTGGGAGATCCCGGCCTGCCCCGAAATTATGGCGCCGGCGCTGGTGGCCATTCCCACACAGCTGTTCGGCTATTACATGGCTTACGAAAAGGGCTGCGATATCGACAAACCGAGAAACTTGGCAAAGAGCGTAACGGTAGAATAAAAGCACCCAAAGGGCGGACGTGTTCCGCCCTTTTTGTTTTGGGGCAAATATGATACACTATTGAAAAAGAAAACAGCGATAAGGGGCTGGCGAAATGCAGCAGATTTTCCGTGTATATGTTGAAAAACGACCAGGATTTGCCGTGGAGGCGGAGGGATTAAAACGCGACTTGGCCGATCATCTGCACCTGGATTTGGAACAGGTGCGCATTTTTGTGCGCTACGATGTGGAGGGCATAGACCAAGAGACGTATTGCAAGGCAAGGGATACCATTTTTTCCTAGCCCAACCAGGATACGGTGTATGAGGAACCGCTGCCGCCGCTTACGGGCTGGTTTGTCTTTGGGATGGAATATCTGCCCGGCCAATATGACCAGCGGGCGGACAGCGCGGCCCAGTGCGTACAGATCCTGTCCCAGGGCGAGGCGCCCTTGATTCGTACTGCCAAGATCTATGCGTTGAAGGGTGTGTTGAGCCAAGCGGAGCAGCGGGCGGTAGAGAGCTACTGCATCAACCCCATCGGGCCTGGCAGAAATGGACAAGCCGGCAACCTTGGAAATGCAGATGCCGGTGCCGCAGGCGGTGCCGGTGCTGGTAGGCTTTACTGAAAAGAGCGAAGCGGAGATTGAGGCCCTGCATGCTGAATTGGCCTTGGCGATGAGCGTGGAGGATTTGCTCTTTACCCAGGGCTATTTCCGTGACACTGAACACAGAGACCCCACCATGACGGAAATTCGCGTGCTAGATACCTATTGGTCGGATCACTGCCGGCATACTACCTTTGCCACGATATTGGATGAAATCGTGCTGCCGGAAGGGCCGATGCGCCCTGCATTTGAGAAGGCGCTGGCTGTCTATGAGCAGGCCAGGCGCGATGCAGGCCGTACTCAGCGCCCGCATACCTTGATGGATCTGGGCACCGTAGGTGCAAAAGCGCTGAAAAATCAGGGCAAGGTACATGACCTGGACGAAAGTGAAGAGATCAACGCATGCAGCGTAACGGCGGACATTGAGGTGGATGGCAAGCCGGAAAAATGGCTGTTGGAATTTAAGAACGAAACGCACAACCATCCCACCGAAATCGAGCCGTTTGGCGGCGCGGCTACCTGCCTGGGCGGGGCAATCCGTGATATTTTGGCTAGCCGGGCCTATACCCACCAGGCCATGCGCGTAACAGGCTGCGCGGACCCCAATACGCCGCTGGAGGATACCGTACCGGGGCGCTTGCAGCAGCGGCGTATTACCACAGGCGCAGCGCACGGCTTTTCCGCGTACGGCAATCAGATCGGGCTGGCCACAGGGCAGGTTGCGGAGATCTATCATCCCGGCTATGTGGCAAAGCGGATGGAGATTGGCGCGGTGGTCGGCGCGGTGAAGGAAGAAAACGTCGTGCGCGAGGAGCCGCAAAAGGGGGATGTCGTGATCCTCTTTGGCGGGCGTACCGGGCGCGACGGCATCGGCGGAGCCACGGGCTCTTCCGTTTCGCATGACGCCAAGAGCCTGACGGAATGCGGCTCTCAGGTACAAAAGGGAAACGCGCCCACAGAACGCAAGATCCAGCGCTTGGTGCTCAACGCGGAGGCGGTCCGGCTTATCAAGCGCTGCAACGACTTTGGCGCAGGCGGGGTCAGCGTGGCCATTGGCGAGCTGGCGCCTGGGCTGCGCATTGATCTGGATGTGGTTCCCAAAAAATATGAGGGGCTGGATGGTACGGAGCTGGCCATCAGCGAAAGCCAAGAGCGTATGGCCGTTGTGGTGGCCCGCGAAAACGCCGAGCGGTTTATCGAGCTGTGCCGGCAGGAAAACCTGGAGGCGGTAGTCGTAGCGGAGGTAACAGACGATAACAGGCTGGTGATGCACTGTCGCGGCGCATCCATTGTGGATATCGACAGGGCCTTTTTGGATACCAACGGCGTAACGCAGCATGCTGTGGCGCATGTGAAGGCGCCGCAATGGCAAGAGATTCGCAGCGCGGTACCGCAAACGCTGGCGGACATGCCGCTGGACAAGGCGCTGTGCGAAAATATGAAGGATCTCAACGTATGCGCACAAAAGGGCTTGGTAGAGCGGTTTGACTCCACCATCGGTGCCAAGACCGTATTCATGCCGTTTGCCGGCAAGAACCAGACAACGCCGGAACAGGTTATGGCGGCGAAGTTCCCAACCCCGGGCGAAACGGACGACGCCACGGCGATGGCTTTTGGCTTTACACCGGCCATTGCGGAAAAAAGCCCGTTGCATGCAGGGGCGTATGCCGTTACGCAGGCGCTGTGCAAGATTGCAGCATCCGGGGCGGACGCGCTTTCGGCCAGGCTGTCGTTGCAGGAATACTTTGAAAGCCTAAAACAGAACCCGGACAGCTGGGGCAAGCCGGTAGCGTCGCTGTTGGGCGCGCTGATGGCGCAGGTTGGCTTTGGCACGCCCGCCATCGGAGGGAAGGACAGCATGAGCGGTACGTTTAAGGAATACAATGTGCCGCCGACGCTGGTGGCCTTTGCCATTGCCAAGACCAAAGCATCGCAGCTGTGCTCGGCTGCATTGGAGAAGGGGCAGTATGTGGTGCGCATCCCGCTGCCTGTGGATGCGCAGGGGCTGCCGGATTTTGCGGCCTGTGCAGAGCACTTCAAAGCGGTATACAAAGCGCACCAGGCAGGGAGCGTTTGCGCGGCATCGACGGTGGCCGAGGGCGGCCTGGCCGCAGCTGTCGCCAAGATGTGCTTTGGCAACGGCGTGGGCTTTGCCTTTGAAGGAACCTTGGACCACCAAACGCTGTTTGCTTGGCGGGTAGGCGATTTATTGATTGCCTCGGAAGACAAGCAAGCGCTTTTGCAGCTGCCGTCTGCGGAGCTGGTAGGCCATACGACGGAGGAAGCGGTGCTGTCCGTCAATGGAATCAAGGTGCCGCTGGCTGCGCTGGAAAAGGCCTGGCGCGCGCCGTTGGAGACGGTATTCCCAACGGAAACGCCGTTTACACCGCCGATGCAGACGGTGCCGCTGTATACCGAACGCCAGAAAAAACGCCCCAGTGCAAAAATGGCAAAGCCCAGGGTGCTCATCCCCGTTTGGCCGGGCACAAACTGTGAGCTGGATACTGCCCGTGTATTTGAATTGGCGGGCGCTGTGCCGGAAATACAGGTGGTCAACAACCTGTCCCCGGCGGGCATTGAGGATACCATAGAGCGCATTGCAAAGGGTGTGGACAATGCGCAGATCCTCATGCTGCCCGGCGGGTTTTCCGCAGGCGATGAGCCGGATGGCTCCGGCAAATTCATTGCAACAACGCTGCGCAACCCACGCATTGCGGAGGCCATCGGACGGCTGCTGGATCAGCGCGACGGCCTGGCCTTAGGCATTTGCAACGGCTTCCAAGCGCTTGTGAAACTGGGCTTGGTGCCTTACGGCGATATTGTTGACGCGACGGCTGCCGCGCCGACGCTGACGTATAATGCCATCGGGCGGCACAGTTCGCGCATGGTGCGCACGCGCGTGACAAGCACGCTGTCGCCCTGGCTGAGCCTGGTAGAGGCGGGCGACGTGCACTGCATCCCGATTTCCCATGGGGAAGGGCGCTTTGTAGCGGATGAGCAAACCATCGCCCAGCTGGCGGCAAAGGGACAGATAGCCACCCAGTATGTGGATTTTGAGGGCCGGCCCAGCGCGGACATTGCCTTTAACCCCAATGGCTCTGCCAGCGCAATCGAGGGCATTACCAGCCCGGACGGCCGGGTTTTCGGCAAGATGGGCCACAGCGAGCGCCTGGGCGAGAACATTGCAAAGAATGTGCCGGGAGACAAGGACCAAAAGCTGTTCCGTGCCGGCGTGCTGTATTTTGCGTAAAACAAGAGAAGAACAGAAAAGCCTCCGTGAGGGGGCTTTTTTTGTAGAGATCGGTATGGTACACTGAACCAAACAGGCAATGGAAAGGAGCTGTATGCAATGGCTGGTTTGTGGGAAAAGCTGGCGGAGGCAAAGCAATACCGCTGGGTAGATCTAACGCATACCTTGACAAATGAAAGCCCCTATTGGGAGGGCATTCCCCAAGGGTCCGTGTCGCTGGGGGAAATCGCCGTTCCTTTTGAGGCAATGGATCTGGAGATCCAGACGTTCAAGTTTCCGGGCCAATTCGGCACGCACATCGATTATCCCGCGCACTTTGTGCCGGGCGGGCGCGTTGCGCAGGATTTTGGCGTCATGGATACCGTACTACCGTTGGTCGTGATAGACGCAACGCCGCAGGTAAAGGAAAATGTGGATTTTGAGCTGTCGGTATCGGATATTTTGGCCTTTGAAAGCGAGCATGGCAAAATTCCGGAGGGCTGCTTTGTGGCGCTGCGCACCGATTGGGGCAAGCGTTGGCCGGATGGGGCAGCGCTGTCCAACATCGGAGAAGACGGCAACGAGCATTTCCCCGGCTGGGGGTTTGAGGCGCTGCAATTTCTCTTTGACGAGCGCAATGTAGCGGCCATTGGGCATGAAACATTGGATACAGACGCCCCGATTTCTTCCAAGGATGTGGGGCTAAGATGTGAGCGGTATGTCTTGCAGCGGGACAGATTTCAGGTGGAGATGCTGACCAATCTGGATCAGGTGCCGCCGACAGGGGCTGTTATCGTGGTGCAGGCCGCAAAGATCCGCGATGCCAACGGACTGCCGGTTCGCGCGTTTGCCATTGTAAAGGACGAATAAACTGCAAGAGAAAAAGAGGGCTTTTGGCCCTCTTTTTTATAAACCGGTCATTTATAAGCGGCATTCCAGCTGGCAATCGTATGGCTCTGCCTTTACATGCGCCGGATCGTATTCCTCGGCCTCTACGCAGCCCATAGCACGGTAAAAGGCTTGGCTTTCCACAGCGGAATGGGCGGAAAGATACAGCTTTTCAGCCTCATGGCCGCGTGCAAACTGCTTGGCAAGGGAAAACAGCCGTGCGCCGATGCCGCGGCCGCGCAGCTCTTGCGATACATAGAGATGGGATAGGTCCATATATTGTGCTCTACTGCCCAGCTTGGTACCTTCGATGGAGACAAAGCCCTTGAGCAGATGCCCATCAAATGCACCGTATACGGCGCCCTGGCCCGCCAGGGTGCGCTTAAGGCTGCTTAGCAATGCCTGATAGTCCGCCTTGTTCCAATCATCTACAAATGGGTCGTACTCAATGCGCCAAACACCGCCGCGCTTGCGCCAACATTGGGAAACGACCTGCCTGCGTACAAACGCATCAAATAGGGACGGGGACAATTCTGCTTCTAAAAGCGCCCGATATTGTATCATGGCGTTTGATCCTCCGCTTTCAGAGTATGCAGGGCACTGTGCTGCCAACGGCCGGTGCGCAAGTAGAGAAAAGCGACGACGATGGAAAACAGCGATGCCAGTGGCGCTGCAAAACCGATGGCAAACAGGCTTTCGGAGGCGACCCTGGATACGATAAAGGCGATGGGAACGCGAATGAGAAAGGTGGAGGAGAGGTTGTTGGCCATGGAAAAGACGGTGCGCCCGCAGCCATTGAAAAAGCCGTTAAGGCAGAACATAAAGCATACCAGGATAAAGTCAAAGCTGAAGGAACGCAGGTATTCCGTGCTGCCAGCGATAACGGCTGCATCGCTGGTAAAGATGCGTGCAAAAAAGGCAGGCCAGAGCTGTACCAGCACAAAGCAGGCAACGCCAAAACACAGCGACAGGAGGATGGCGTGCTTCATGCACTGCTTGGCGCGGTCCTGCTTGCCGGCGCCCATATTTTGCGCAACCATCGCGGCCAGGGCAGCGGAAAAAGCAGGGGGCGGCAGCATCGTAAAGGTATTGATCTTACCGACAACGCCCAGCGCAGCGGAGGCGATGACCCCCATATGGTTGACAATGGCGGTGATAAACAAAAAAGAGATATTCACCAGTGTATCCTGGAAGGATACAGGCAGCCCCAAACGGAGTAGGGTAGAAACCTTCTCTCGGTATAAACGAAAGCTTTTGGGTTTGAAATCAAACAAAAACTTTTTGCGGATCAGATAGACAATGGCCAGCAGCATACTGATTCCCTGGGAGGCAACCGTAGCGATGGCGGCGCCGGCAGCCCCCATATGGAATACGCCGACCAGCACAAGATCCCCTACGATATTGCAAACACACGCAATGGCAATGAAATACAGCGGACGCTTGGAATCGCCCATGCCGCGCAGCATGGCGCTGATGGCATTATAGCCAAAAATGAAAAATACGCCGCCGGAGCAGATGTATACATACGCCCGCGTATAGGGCACGGCGGCCTCCGGCGTTTGCAGCAGCGAAACGAGCGGGATGGTGGCGGCAAATAGAATCGCCATCAGCCCCAGCGCCACAATGGCAAACAGCGACATCATGGTGGAGACCGTCTGCTTTACGTCGCGTTCTGAGGACATGCCTATATATTGCCCCAATAGGATGGTGCCGCCGGTGGTAAGACCAGAGACAAGTGAAGTCACGGTTTGCAGCACTTGACTGCCCGTGGCCACAGCGGATAGCTGGGCTGGCGTGGAAAACTGGCCGACGATGAGCAGATCGGCAGCGCCGTACAGCGCTTGTAGCAAGTTGGCCAAGAGAAAGGGGAGAGCAAAGCGCAGCATGGTGCTGTGGACATGCCCTTCTGTCAGCGAAAGGGAACGCTCCATACACATACCTCCTTAAAATAGAGCAATAAAAAAAGAGACCCATAGAGAAAAAGGGCTGGGACAAAGGAAACATGCATTCCCTCCCCAGCCTACCCAAAATGAGCATAACACGAGAGTTATTCTTAACTTAGTATAACAAAAGAACAGCACAAAGTCAAATAAATATCATAAAATCATGATGTTTGGATTTATAGACGGCATACGAGCGAATCTCTGTCCATACGCCATATTTTGCATAGAAAAGGGCCGCTATGCCAATGCATAGCGGCCTTAAGATTGGATACATAGCGCGTTATTCTTCGATGACAAACAGCAATTCGCCGGCTTTTACATCGCTGCCCTCGGCCACACGGCTAGTGACAACGCGGCCCGGCTTTTTGGCGACAATGTTGGTTTCCATCTTCATCGCCTCGATGACGCACAGCGTTTCGTTAACCTCTACCGTATCGCCGACCTGTACCAGCACCTTGCTGACCAAGCCGGGGATGGAGGCTGCAATATGCCGTTCATCCGTAGGATCGGCCATAATGGTCTGATGATCGGCCACGACCTCGGCATTGGGCACCTTGATGGCCACGACACGCTGAATGCCGTTGAGCTCAAAGATGAGGTTGCGCGTGCCGTCATCGTTCATTTCGCCCATGCTGACGAATTTGATGGTCAGCACCTTGCCGTTTTCAACGACCACCGCATGCAGATCGCCCGGGTCCATCCCACGCATAAAGACCGGCGTTTCCAGCTTGGAAAGATCGCCGTATTCTTCAAGATGGGCCAGGTATTCTTCAAACACCTTGGGATACAGGCAGGCGGACAGCACGCTGGCATCGTCGCGATGCGATTCCGGCAGGCTTTGGCGCACCGCTTCAAAATCCACGGGCGCCAGCAGCTCGCCAGGGCGGCAGGTAATGGCCTTTTCGCCCTTGAGCACAACCCTTTGCAGATCTTCGGGGAAGCCGCCTTGCGGTTGGCCCATCATGCCGGAGAAGTAAGAGACAACGCTGTCCGGGAAGTTATAATGCATGCCTTCGGATACGATGGTTTCCGGGGTCAGGTGGTTTTGCACCATAAAGATGGCCAAATCGCCTACCATTTTGCTGGAAGGCGTAACCTTCACGATATCGCCCAGCATCTGGTTAACGGTGGAATACATTTGCTTGACCTCTTCAAACCGATGGCCCAGCCCCAATGCCGTAACCTGCGGTTTGAAGTTGGAATATTGGCCGCCGGGGATCTCCAGCTTATAGATTTCGGTATCCGGCGACTGGAGGCCGGCTTCAAACTGCGCGTACATGGGGCGCACATCTGCCCAGTAGCTGCTTAGCTTATCCAACGCATCCAAATCAAAGCCGGGATCGCGCTCTGTGCCCTTGAGGGCATAGCACAGGCTGTTGATGGAGGGCTGGCTGGTAAAGCTGGAAAGGCTGCCAATGGCGCAGTCCACGATATCCACCCCGGCCTCGGCGGCCATGAGGTAAGCGGCAATCTGGTTGCCGGAGGTATCGTGCGTGTGCAGGTGCACAGGGATGGTCAATTCGTCCTTCAAGGCCTTGACCAGCTTTTTCGCGGCAAAGGGCTTTAAAAGGCCGCTCATATCCTTGATGGCAAGCATATGGGCGCCGCGATGCTCCAGCTCTTTGGCAAGCTTTACATAGTATTCCAGCGGATATTTATCGCGCTTGGGGTCGGTAATGTCGCCGGTATAGCAGATGGTGGCCTCAGCGATCTTATCCTGATTGAGCACCTCTTCCAAGGCCACCTCCATGCCAGGCAGCCAGTTTAACGAGTCAAAGATGCGGAATACGTCGATGCCGCGCTTGGCGCTTTCCTTGACAAAAGCGCGCACGACATTGTCCGGATAATTCTTATAGCCAACGGCATTGGCGCCGCGGAACAGCATTTGGAACAGGATGTTTGGGATTTTGCTGCGCAGGGAATCCAGCCGTTCCCACGGGGATTCGTGTAGGAAACGATAGGCAACATCAAACGTGGCGCCCCCCCACATTTCCAGCGAAAATGCAGGCGATAAGATATGCGAGGTGGAGTAGGAAGCCAACGCCATATCAAAGGTGCGCACGCGCGTTGCCAGAAGAGACTGGTGCGCATCGCGCATGGTGGTATCGGATATGAGCAGCTTTTTTTCCTCCAATACAGCCTTGGCGACGGCCTTGGGGCCCTTTTCATCCAACAGCTTTTTGAAGCCGCCTTCCGGGATCTCGCCCTTGATATAAGGCGGAAGGGCAACGGTGACCTGCGGCTTTGGCAGGCGATCCTCTTCTAGGATGCGTTCGCCGATATAGGATAACATCTTGGAGGCGCGGTCTTCCGGCACTTCGATATCAAACAAAGACGGGGTGGAGTCGATGAAAAACGTATCGCATTTGCCGGCCAAAAACGTGCTGTTCTTCAATACGTTCATCAAAAACGGCACATTGGTCTTGACGCCGCGCACGCGAATCTCCGCCAAAGAACGCAGCGCCTTGCGGGCCGCGCCGACAAACGTGCGGTCGGTGGTGGTGATCTTTACCAACAGGCTGTCGTAATACGGCGAAATGACAGCGCCAGCAAACGCATTGCCGGCGTCCAGGCGTACGCCGTTGCCGCCGCCGCTGCGGTACAGGGTAATCTTGCCGGTATCTGGGGCAAAGTTGTTGCGCGGGTCCTCCGTGGTAACGCGGCACTGAATGGCATACCCATACTGGTGGATATTGTCCTGTGTCAGGCATAGCTGAGGATCATCCAACGGCAGGCCCTCGGCAATGAGGATCTGTGCCTGCACAAGGTCCACGCCGGTGGTCTGCTCTGTTACGGTATGCTCCACCTGGATGCGCGGGTTCATTTCAATGAAGTAGTGTTCGCCGTGCTTATCCACCAAAAATTCGATGGTACCGGCATTGATATAGCCCACTTCGCGCGCGATTTTCAGCGCATCCTCATACAGGTGGTTGCGCGTTTCCTGCGGCACGGTAAATGCCGGCGCGTATTCCACGACCTTTTGATAGCGGCGCTGCACAGAGCAGTCGCGCTCATACAGATGCACGATGTTTCCATGCGTATCGCCCAAAACCTGCACCTCGATGTGCTTGGGCTCTTCGATGTATTTTTCAAGGAAAATATCCCCGTTGCCAAAGGCCTTGAGCGCCTCGCTCTGCACCAGCGGG
>ENA-ORSL01002808-ORSL01002808.1-human-gut-metagenome-genome-assembly--contig:-NODE-2808-length-12060-cov-2.349604_pt1 | contig 12060 bp, 10 predicted proteins | sample MGYA00242190_ERZ509157 | MGnify/ENA primary metagenome ERZ509157 (study PRJEB26280, sample SAMEA2338664) | human gut metagenome | biome: human gut; feature: human-associated habitat; material: faeces...
TTATGGCAATCTCGATTTCCTGCGCCCGCGCGTCACAAAAGCGGCCGCCGTGCGCGCCGTCCGCATGGGCGCGTGCAATCTCTACCACGCCTGCGCGCACAATATGTTGCACGAAAAAAGCCCGGAGGTGCTCGGCGCGCTGCTGAAATCCGCGGTGTTTACGGTGCAGGCGAAGCACTACTGCGCGTGCGGTGCGTATATCCGGCAGCACCGGGCGCTGCTCGAGGCCGTTTCGGGCGCGGACCGCAGCATCGTCGAATCGGCGCTCGCGGCCAGAGCGGGCGATGCGCCGGACTTCGACAGAACGTCCGACCTGCTGTTCAGCTGGGCGGGCGAGCTGATCCGGCAGTCGCCGGCGGAATAAACGGAAGCAAACAGAAAACGGATGCAGCCGGTCGGCCTGCATCCGTTCTTTTATGTGCGCAGTGGAAGCTGCGCGTCGGTTCAAATTTGCGCCTTGCCCTGGATGTACTTGTCGATCGCGGCGGCGGCGGTCTTGCCCGCGCCCATCGCGAGGATGACCGTCGCGGCGCCGGTGACGGCGTCGCCGCCCGCGTACACGCCCTCGATCGAGGTCAGGCCGTCCTCGTTTGCGACGATCTCGCCGCGGCGCTGGGTCTCGAGGCCCGGCGTCGTCGCCTTGATCAGCGGGTTCGGCGAGGTGCCGAGCGCCATGATCACGCAGTCCATCGGCAGCTCGAACTCGCTGCCCTCCTTGACGATCGGGCGGCGGCGTCCGGATTCATCCGGCTCGCCGAGCTCCATCTCGACGCAGCGGATGCCGGCGCCCCAGCCGTAGGCGGGATCGCGCGGGTCGGTCACGTCGTTCGGCAGGATCGCGACCGGGTTCGTCAGCGTCTTGAAGATGATGCCCTCTTCCTCCGCATGCTCGACCTCCTCCTGACGGGCGGGCAGCTCGTGCATGCTGCGGCGGTAGATGATGTACACGTTCTCCGCGCCGAGACGCTTCGCCGTGCGCGCCGCGTCCATCGCGACGTTGCCGCCGCCGACGACCGCGACGTTCTTCGCGTGCTGGATCGGCGTGGCCGAATCCGCGCGGTAGGCCTTCATCAGGTTGCTGCGCGTCAGAAATTCGTTCGCCGAATAAACGCCCTTGAGGTTCTCGCCCGGGATGCCCATGAAGCGGGGCAGGCCCGCGCCGGTGCCGAGGAAGATCGCCTCGTAGCCGTATTCGTCCTTCAGCTCCTCGATCGTCAGCACGCGGCCGATGACCATGTTCGTTTCCACCTTGACGCCGAGCGCCTTCAGGTTGTCGACCTCCTTCTGCACGATCGCCTTCGGCAGACGGAATTCCGGGATGCCGTAGACGAGCACGCCGCCCGCAAGGTGCAGCGCCTCGTAGATCGTCACGTCGTAGCCCAGCTTTGCGAGGTCGCCCGCGCAGGTGAGGCCGGCCGGGCCGGAGCCGATCACCGCGACCTTGTGGCCGTTCGGCGGGGGCAGGATCGTCTGCGCCGTCGCGTGTGCGTTGTGCCAGTCGGCGACGAAGCGCTCGAGGCGGCCGATCGCGACCGGCTCGCCCTTGATGCCGCGCACGCACTTGCCCTCGCACTGCGTCTCCTGCGGGCATACGCGGCCGCAGACGGCGGGCAGGGAGGAGGAGCGCTGGATCACCTGGTAGGCGGCCTCAAAATCGCCGGCGGCGACCTTCTCGATGAATTCGGGGATATGGATGTTGACCGGGCAGCCGGTGACGCAGGGCTTGTTTTTGCAGTGGAGGCAGCGCTGCGCTTCGTCGATCGCCATCTCCTGCGTGTAGCCGAGGGTGACCTCTTCGAAGTTCTTGTTGCGCACGTTCGGGTCCTGCGCCGGCATCGGGTTCTTAGTCAGTCTCATGTTGGGCATATTCAAATCACCATTCCTTGATTTTGCGGGGGCCGGACCGCTGGCCGGCGCGGCCCCGGGGTGTGAAATTCATGTTCACTGGACCTGCTTGTTCAGCAGTGCGCAGGTCTCCTCGCGCGCGTGGCGCTCGAAGTCGAGATAGCTGCGCGCGCGGCTCATGGCCTCGTCGAAGTCGACCTCGTGGCCGTCAAAGTCCGGGCCGTCCACGCAGGCGAACTTCATCTTGCCGCCGACGGTCAGGCGGCAGCCGCCGCACATGCCCGTGCCGTCCACCATGATCGGATTCATGGAGACGATGGTCTTCTGGTCGTATTCCTTCGTCGTCAGGCAGACGAACTTCATCATGATCAGCGGCCCGATCGCGATGACCTCGTCGAAGCGCTCGCCGCTCTCCAGCAGCTTCTTGAGCGGCGCGGTCACGTTGCCGTGCTCGCCGCGGGAGCCGTCGTCCGTCATCAGCGTGAAGTGTTCGGAGCAGGCCTTGAATTCGTCCTCGAGGATCACGAGGTCCTTGCTGCGGAAGCCGACGATCGAGGTGACCTCGGCGCCGAGCCGGTGCAGCTCTTCGGCGACCGGCAGCGCGATGGCGCAGCCGACGCCGCCGCCGATCACGCAGACCTTCTTGAGGCCGTCGAGGTGGCTGGGCGTGCCGAGCGGGCCGACGAAATCGGGCAGGCAGTCGCCCTCGTTCAGGTGGTTCAGCTTTTCAGTCGTCGCGCCGACAATCTGGAAAATGATCGTGACCGAGCCCTTCTCGCGGTCGTACCCGGCGATTGTCAGCGGGATGCGCTCGCCGTCCGCCTCGGCGCGCAGGATGATGAACTGGCCGGGCTTCGCCTTTTTCGCGATGAGCGGCGCGTCGATTTCCATCCGCGTGACGGTGGGGTTCAGCGCTTCTTTTTTCAGAATCGTATACATAACTCTCAAAACCTTTCTTTCAGTTTTGCTTTTTTATCCCTGCGGCGCATTTTCAAACGCCGAATCCTGCAAAAAACGCAGGAACGCCTATAGTATAACAGAAAAAAATGCAAATTACAATGCCGAACTGTCAAAAAGTCGCGTGCGGCCTGCTTTTTCAGCAAATCCCCGCCGCGGCGGCGAGACAGGAGGAAAAGCTCGCCGGGCGGCAGGGATTCACATCAGGTTATCGGGTTTTTAGAAATCGACTTCGGTGTCGTAGTAGCAGCACTTGAGCAGCTTTTCCATTTCCTCCTGGCTGGGCTGGCGCGGGTTCGAGCCGGTGCACGCGTCGCCGATCGCGTTTTTCGCGATCTCCGGCAGGCGCTCGAGGAAGACGTCCTCCGGCACAAAGCCGTTTTCGGCCGGGTAGCTGTCCGCGCCGTAATGCTGAATGCCGTGCGGGATGTTCAGCTCGTCGTTCATCTTTCTGAGGTAGGCAATGAGCAGCGCAACCTTTTCGTCGTCGTCCTTGCCGCCGAGGCCCATGTAATCGGCGATCACGCCGTAGCGCTTCTTTGCGGTCTCATCCTTCGCGTTGAAGGCGATGACCTTCGGCAGGTACATCGCGTTCGCCGCGCCGTGGATGATGTGCGCGCCGTAGTCGGCGAACGCGGCGCCGGTCTTGTGCGCCATCGAGTGCACGATGCCGAGCAGCGCGTTCGAGAACGCCATGCCGGCGAGGCACTGCGCGTTGTGCATGCGGTCGCGGGCGTCCATGTCGCCGTTGTAGGAGGGCACGAGGTCCTTCATGATCATCTCGATCGCGTGGATCGCGAGCGGGTCGGTGAAGTCGGAATTCGCCGTCGAGACGTACGCCTCGATCGCGTGGGTCATCGCGTCCATGCCGGTGTGCGCGACGAGCTTCTTCGGCATTGTCTCCGCAAGCTCCGGGTCGACGATCGCGACGTCCGGCGTGATCTCAAAGTCGGCGATCGGGTACTTGATGCCCTTCTCGTAGTCGGTGATGATCGAAAACGCCGTGACCTCGGTCGCGGTGCCGGAGGTGGAGGAAATCGCGCAGAAGCGCGCCTTGCGGCGGAGCTTCGGGATGCCGAACACCTTGCACATGTCCTCGAAGGTGATCTCCGGGTATTCGTACTTGATCCACATCGCTTTTGCCGCGTCGATCGGGGAGCCGCCGCCGATCGCGACGATCCAGTCCGGCTGGAAGGCCATCATCTTTTCGGCGCCGCGCATGACGGTCTCGACCGACGGGTCGGGCTCGATGCCCTCGATCAGCTCGACCTCCATGCCGGCCTCCTTCAGGTAGCCGACCGCGCGGTCGAGAAAGCCGAACCGCTTCATCGAGCCGCCGCCGACGCAGACGACCGCGCGGCTGCCCTCAAAATCCTTGAGCGCTTCGAGCGCGCCCTTACCGTGATATAAATCGCGGGGAAGTGTAAATCGGCTCGGCGGCCATTCCGCCCGCGGCGCGGAAAACTGTGCCGGGCAGCCAGCCTGCGGCCGCCCTTCTCTCTTTTCGACACCATTGTATACTGAAATGGTAGGAAATGCAAGTGCGAAAATCGCATATTGATATTTAATTATCGATATATAGTCATCGAATATTCACAAAGGCGTCGCAGCCCGTTCAAAATGGCGGCGAGAACGCGGCGCGCAGGCCGAAAGGCGCGGAGCTGTCCAATTATAGGGGCGGCGCGCGCAGGACGTTTGAAGATTCCGGAAAACGCAAAAGTTTTTCAAATCCGTAAACATTTGCCGGAAAGGCTTTACAAATACGGGGGGCTCATGTAAAATAAGTACAAGTATGACTGCGCGCAGCGGCGCGCAATGATTATGCAATGAAATGAGGAAACTTGCTATGGGTCTCAAGTACAAAAGAGTGCTGCTGAAGCTCAGCGGCGAATCGCTTTCCGGCAGCATCGGCCACGGCATCGATTTTGATACGGTCGTCCGGATCTGTGAGCCGATCAAGAAAATCGTCGATATGGGCTGCGAGGTCGCCATCGTCGTCGGCGGCGGCAATTTCTGGCGCGGGCGCAACAGCGGCAGCATGGACAGAACCCGCGCGGACCACATGGGCATGCTCGCGACGGTCATCAACGCGCTCGGCGTGGCGGACGGCCTCGAGCAGGTCGGCCTGGACGTGCGCGTGCAGACGGCCATCGCGATGCAGGAGGTCGCCGAGCCGTACATCCGCAACCGCGCGGTGCGCCACCTCGAGAAGGGCCGCGTCGTCGTCTTCGGCTGCGGCACGGGCAACCCGTTCTTCTCCACCGACACCGGCGCTGCGCTGCGCGGCGCGGAGATCGACGCCGAGGTGATCCTCAAGGCGACGATGGTGGACGGCGTCTACGATTCCGACCCGAAGAAGAATCCGAACGCCAAAAAGTACGACCGGCTCACCTATATGGATGTGCTGAACCGCAACCTGCAGGTCATGGATATGACGGCGGCCTCCTTCTGCAAGGACCGCGGCATCCCGTTCCTTGTTTTCAGCATCGAGGACCCGGAGAACATCGTCCGCGCCGTCTGCGGCGAAAATGTCGGCACGGTCATCGAGAACGGCTGAGCGTCAGGCAGTTTTTTGGAGGGGAAGCCGTTTCCGAACGGCAATTTTACAAATTTCTAAAAGGACAGGTGCATAGACTATGAAAGAAGTACTGGCAAAGGCCGAAAGCAAAATGAACAAGACCATCCAGAAGCTTGAGGGGGATTATGCCGCCATCCGCGCGGGCCGCGCGAACCCGGCCGTGCTCGACAAGGTGACGGTCGACTATTACGGCGCGCCGACGCCGATCAACCAGCTTGCAGCCGTCTCCGTTACGGAAGCGCGCGTTCTGACGATCCAGCCGTGGGACGGTTCCGTCTGCCGCGCGATCGAGCGCGCGATCCAGACCTCCGACATCGGCATCAACCCGCAGTCGGACGGCAAGACGATCCGCCTCATTTTCCCGCCGCTCACCGAGGAGAAGCGCAAGGAGATCGTGAAGGACGTCAGCAAGATGGCCGAGGACGCGAAGATCGCGCTGCGCTCGATCCGCCGCGACGCGATTGAAAAACTCAAGGCGATGAAGAAGGACGGCGAGCTGACCGAAGACGACCTCAAGCAGGCCGAAAAGAAGGCGCAGGACATCACGGACAAGAGCACGAAGATCGTCGACGAGCGCTCCGCGGCGAAGCAGAAGGAAGTCCTTACCATCTGATTTCCCGGCCGTGCCGGAATACAGAGGAAAGGACGTAAAGCAATGGCATCACAAAGCAAGGCGGGACCGTCAGCGGTTCCGCAGCATATCGGCATCATCATGGACGGAAACGGCCGGTGGGCCAAAAAGCGCGGCCTGCCGCGCACGGCCGGCCACACCGCCGGGGCGTCGAATTTCCGCACGATCACGCGGTACGCGTCCTCGATCGGCGTGAAGTACCTCACGGTTTACGCGTTTTCCACCGAAAACTGGAACCGCCCCGTGGAGGAGGTTTCCGCGCTGATGAAGCTCTTTCACCAGTACCTCGAGGAGGCGCTGCGGGACTTCATGGACGAAAACATCCGCGTGCGCTTCATCGGCGACGTTTCCGCATTCAACGAAGAGCTGCAGGCGCTGATTCACCGCGTCGAAGAGGCGAGCGCCCCGAAGACCGGCATGGTTCTGAACCTCGCGATGAACTACGGCGGCCGCGCGGAAATCGTGCATGCGGCGCGGGCGCTCGCGCAGCGCGTGCAGGACGGCGCGCTCGAGCCCGGCGACATCGACGAGGCGGCGATCTCCGGCGCGCTTTACACGGCCGGGCAGCCCGACCCCGATCTCATCATCCGCCCGAGCGGCGAGGAGCGGCTCTCAAACTTCCTTTTGTGGCAGAGCGCTTACGCAGAGTTTGTCTCCTTCGACATTCTCTGGCCCGATTTCAAGCCGAAGCATCTGGATCAGGCGATCGAGATATTCAATCGCCGGAACCGGCGCTTCGGCGGCGTATGACTGCGTTTTCTGCGCATGAAAGGAACTGCCTATGAAGGACAGGATTTTTTCCGGAATTATTCTCATTATCTTTTTTCTCGCGATCATCGTGTTCAACCGCTCGTTTCCGCTGGCGCTGAACATCGCGATCGCACTGATCTCGGCGCTCGCCGTGTACGAGGTCATCAAGGCGCTCGGCCTGTCGAAACGCTGGTACATCACGGCGCCGAGCCTCGCGACTGCGGTGCTCGTGCAGTTTTGTGAGTTTCAGGACGCGAACCTGTACATCTACGCGGCGTTCACGGCCTGCGTCTTCGGCGCGCTGCTCGCGAACCACAGGGAGATCTCGTTTAAGGAGATCGCAGTCGTGTACAGCATGGTGGTGATCATCCCGCTCGGCCTGCAGACGATCGTGCTTGTGCGCGGCCTGCATACGGAGCACGGCATGTTCTACGCGCTGATTTGCGTCTTTGCGGCGTGGATCCCGGACGCCGGCGCGTTCTTTGTCGGAAAGCTTTTCGGCAAGCACAAGCTGTGCCCGGAGATCAGCCCGAAAAAGACCGTGGAGGGGCTGATCGGCGGCGTTATTTCAAGCATTGTGATCCTCGAGCTGTGGGGCTGGGTTTTCGCCGAGGTATTCTACGGCGGCACGCGGGAGATCCATCTGCTGACGCTGTTTGTCATCGGCCTGTTCGGCTCGCTCGTCTCCGTGCTCGGCGACCTGAGCTTTTCGCTCATCAAGCGCAGCTGCCACATCAAGGATTTCGGCAACGTGATCCCGGGGCACGGCGGCGTGCTCGACCGCTTCGACAGCGTGATCTTCACCGCGCCGTTCGTCTACCTCGTGCTGCGTCTGCTGCCGATGGTCTCCTGACGGAAAGGACTGTGATCTGATGAAAAAGCTGGCACTGCTCGGTTCTACGGGCTCAATCGGCACACAGGCGCTCGACGTCGTGCGCTGCATACAGAAGGAGGGCGACGGCGCCGTCGAAGTGACGGCGCTCGCCGCGCACTCCAATATCCGGCTGCTCGAAGCGCAGATCCGGGAATTCAAACCGCAAGCAGTTGCGGTTTTTGATTTACAGGCGGCAGAACAGCTGCGCGCCGCCGTGCGGGACTGCGACGTGCGCGTCTACAGCGGCATGGAAGGGCTGTGCGCGCTCGCCGCGCTGGAGGAAGCCGACATCGTGCTCAATTCGGTCGTCGGCATGGTCGGCCTCGAGCCGACGCTCGCGGCGCTCCGCGCAAAGAAGCAGCTTGCGCTCGCCAACAAGGAAACGCTCGTCGCGGGCGGCGCGCTCGTCATGCAGGCGGCGAAGGAGAACGGCGTGGAGATTTTGCCCGTCGACAGCGAGCACTCCGCGATTTTTCAGTGCCTGCAGGGCATGCACACAAAATCCGACCTAAGCCGGGTTATACTAACGGCGTCGGGCGGGCCGTTTTTCGGCCGGGACCGCGACGCGCTGCGGGACGTGCGCCCGGCCGATGCGCTCAAGCACCCGAACTGGGACATGGGCGCGAAGGTGACGATCGACAGCTCCACGCTGATGAACAAGGGCCTCGAGTTTATCGAGGCAAAGTGGCTGTTCGATATGGACCCCGCGGACATCGACGTCGTCGTGCACCGCGAGAGCGTTGTCCACTCGCTGATCGAATACCGCGACAACTCGGTGATCGCGCAGCTCGGCGTGCCGGATATGCGCATCCCGATCCAGTATGCGCTGACGTATCCGCGCCGCTACCCGTCGCCGGTGCGGCGGCTCTCGCTCGCCGACTGGCAGAAACTCACGTTTTTTGCGCCGGATGAGGAGACGTTCACGTGCTTCGGCGCGTGTAAGCGGGCGATCGGTCGCGGCGGCACGGTGCCGGCTGCGGTCAACGGCGCCAACGAGGCGGCCGTGGCGCTGTTCCTTCAGGAGAAGATCGGCTGGCTCGACATCGGCGAGGCCGTCTGCGCGGTGGCGGATACGTTCCCGGCGCAGCCCGTCGCCTGCGTCGGGGATGTGCTCGAGGCCGACCGCGCCGCGCGGGCGTATGTCGCGGAGAAATTTTGCAGGTAAAGGGGTGTCGCTTTGAACACGATTCTGCAGGGGATCCTGCTCGGGATCATCGGGGTATTGCTGTTTGGGCTGATCATTTTCATCCATGAGCTCGGCCACTTTTTCACGGCGAAGCTCAGCCGCATACGCGTCAACGAATTTGCGATCGGTATGGGGCCGAAGCTGTTCTCGTTCACGCGGGGGGAGACGCAGTACGCGCTGCGCCTGCTGCCCATCGGCGGCTACTGCGCGATGGAGGGGGAGGACGAATCGAGCGACGATCCGCATGCGTTCGGCAACCGGCCGGTCTGGCAGCGGATCATCGTCGTCGCGGCGGGCGGCATCATGAACATCCTGCTCGCGATCATCATGATGATGGTGCTGCGCGGGCAGACCGACATTTACGCCACAACGCAGATTTCGCGGTTCATTGAAGGCTCGGCGCTGGAGGCGGCCGGCATGCAGGTGGGCGATACGATCACCGAGGTAAATGACTACGCGATCTGGACCGATCAGGATTTCAATTTTGCGCTGAGTCTGGCCTCACTCGACGCGACGGGTGATACAGCAACGCTTGATTTTGAGGTCAAACGTGGAGATGAGACACTCCGGCTTGACGATGTGCCGGTTGACCTGAGGCAGACGGAGGACGGTAAAAGTCACATAGTGCTTGATTTTTATGTGGTCGGCGAGGAGCGGACGGTCTGGACGCTCATCAAAAAATCGTTTGCCGATACGGTCTCGACGGTGCGCATGGTGTACGAGAGCCTGATCGGCCTTGTCACCGGGCGCTTCGGCTTCAACGAGCTGGCCGGCCCCGTCGGCACGGCGCAGGCCGTCACGCAGGTGGCGAGCGCCGGGCTCGAGAGCAGCTTCGGCGACGCGGTGAACAATATCCTGTATATCATGCTGATCATTTCGGTGAACCTCGGCATTGTGAACCTGCTTCCGCTGCCGGCGCTCGACGGCGGACGGATCGTGTTTCTGCTGATCGAGGCGATCTTCCGACGGCCGGTTCCGGCGCGCTACGAGCGCTGGGTGCATGCGGGCGGCTTTGCGCTGTTCCTGTGCCTGATGGTCGCGGTCACGTTCAACGACATCGCGCGCATCGTGACGGGCGGATAGGCCCGCGCATCATGAAATTCGCGGCGCAGCTTCTGCAGGCTGTGCCCGCGGGAGGGGCGGCACCGGGCTGCCCGGAAAGGACAGGGAAATGAAACGGATTTCGAAACAGGTGACGGCGGGAAACGTCAGGATCGGCGGCGGCGCGCCGGTTACGGTGCAGTCGATGCTGAACGTCCCGTCCATCGATATAGAGGGGAGCGTCCGGCAGGCCGTGGCGCTCGAAAAGGCGGGCTGCGAGATTCTGCGCGCCGCGATCCCGGATATGGACGCGGTGCGGCTGATCCCGGCGATCAAGGAGAAGATCTCGATCCCGCTCGTTGCAGACATTCATTTCGACTACAAGCTCGCGCTTGAGGCGGCGCATGCGGGCGTCGACAAGATCCGCATCAACCCCGGCAACATCGGCGGCGACGACCGCGTGAAGGCCGTGGCGCAGATCTGCCGGGAGAAGAAGATCCCGATCCGCATCGGCGTCAATTCCGGCTCGGTCGAGAAATCGATCCTCGCAAAATACGGCGCGCCGACGGCCGAGGCGCTGTGCGAAAGCGCGCTGTACCACGCGTCGCTGCTCGAGAAGTTCGACTTCACGGACATCGTGATCTCGCTCAAGTCCTCGTCGGTCGACACGAACATCCGCGCCTATGAGCTGATCGCCGGGCAGTGCGACTATCCGCTGCACCTCGGCGTCACTGAGACCGGCACGGCCCGCATGGGCATCGTCAAGTCGGCCATCGGCAGCCTGCTGTGCGACGGCATAGGCGACACAATCCGCGTCTCGCTGACGGCGGACCCCGTCGAGGAGATCCGCACGGGGCGCGACATCCTCTCGGCGCTCGGCCTGCGCGGCGGCGTGCACTTCGTCTCCTGCCCGACCTGCGGCAGAACGCGCATCGACCTGATCGGCCTCGCGAACCGCGTCGAGGCGGCGCTCGAGCACGTCGACAAGGACATCACGGTCGCCGTCATGGGCTGCGTCGTCAACGGCCCGGGCGAAGCGCGCGAGGCGGACATCGGCGTCACCGGCGGCAACGGCGAGGGCCTGATCTTCAAGAAGGGGCAGATCATCCGGAAAGTGCCGGAGGCGGAGCTGCTCCCCGCCCTGATGGCCGAAATCGAAAAGCTCTGAACCGATAGGGGAACTGGATTTGAAAACAATAGGCGATTTGATGAACCGCGCCGGGCTTCCGGTGCAGGAAGATCTGGCCGCCGGTCAGATCGAGAAAATTGAAATCTACCGTGAGAAACAGGCTGTGCGGATCCGCACAGTCTTTCCGCGTTTTACGCCGTACAGCGCGCTGCGCGGGCTGAACGAGCAGCTGCGCGACCGGATGCTGCCCGGCATGCGCGTGGAGATCGCCCCGCGCTTTGCGCCGGAGATGTGGTCGGCCGACTGCCTGCCCGCCGTGCTCGAGCGCGTGCGCGAGCTGGACGCGAGCCTCAACGGCACGTTCCGCGATTCGACGGCGGTGCTCGAGGGGGATAAGCTGATCATCACGCTCATGCACGGCGGCGGCGACCTGCTCGAGAAGCGCCGCACCGACCGAAGGATCAGCGAGACCGTGCTCGAGTGGTTCGGCGTGCCGGTCACCGTGGAATTCACCGGCAAGACGAAGCTCGAGAGCGGCGACGAGTCGGTGATCCAGAAGCTGCACATCGAGGAGGAAAAGCGGATGCGCGCCGCGGTCGTCGAGGAGGTCGAGCGCTACGAGGCCTCGATGAAGGAGAAGGCCGCCAAGCGGCGCGTCAGCGTGCGCGAGGGCGCGAGCCTGATGCCGCAGATCATCCTCGAGACGGCGCGGCCGCTGATCGGCAACGTGCCGAAAAAGGCGCCGGTGCCGATCAGCGAGGCGACGGTCGAGGCCGGACGCGTCACGATCTGGGGCGAGGTGTTCGACCTCGAGGTCAAGGAGACGCGCGACGGCACGCGGAAGATCTATTCGATCGACATTACCGACTACACGAATTCGATCACGCTCAAGCTGATCCAGTCCGTGAGCGAGTGCTCGGGCGCCGACAGCATCAAAAAGGGCATGGCGCTGCTCGTGACCGGCTCGGTCGAGTACGACAAATACGACCGCGAAAACGTCATGCGGCCGAACGCGGTGGCCCGCGCCGAGATGGTCGAAATCGTCGACTCGGCGAAGGAAAAGCGCGTG
>ENA-ORSL01002812-ORSL01002812.1-human-gut-metagenome-genome-assembly--contig:-NODE-2812-length-12038-cov-6.106067_pt1 | contig 12038 bp, 10 predicted proteins | sample MGYA00242190_ERZ509157 | MGnify/ENA primary metagenome ERZ509157 (study PRJEB26280, sample SAMEA2338664) | human gut metagenome | biome: human gut; feature: human-associated habitat; material: faeces...
CCCTGCCGGGATTCCGCCCCTCCCCATAGCGCCCAGGCCCTCCGCACCCACCACCCCGCTTTTTCATAGAATAAACCGTCCCCGCATTGTATTTCCCACTCAAAAGTGATATAATAGCCTATAATTTTTATTTTCCGTTACTCCACAGCAAGGAGGCTTTGCTATGCAGCCCATCATCCGTTCCGAAAAACTCTCGCAGGTCCATTCCGATATCCGCGGCCCCGTCTATGTGGAGGCCATGAAGATGATCGCGGAGGGAACCCCCGTCCTGCGCCTCAATACCGGCAATCCTGCCACCTTCGGCTTTACCATGCCCCCCAGCGTGCGCCACGCCCTGCTGGAGAATGCCGATAAGGCCGTTGGCTACTGCGATTTCCGCGGCATGCCCGCCGCCCGTCAGGCCATTCTGGAGTACGAAACCGGCAAGGGCATCCAGGGCCTCACCCCCGATGATATCTTCGTCGGCAATGGCGTCAGCGAGATGGCTCAGTTCGCCATCACCACCCTGCTCAATTACGGTGATGAGATCCTGCTCCCCAGTCCCAGCTACTCCCTGTGGACCAATGTCACCCTCATCGCCGGGGCCAAGCCGGTGTTCTACACCTGCGATGAAGCCTCCGACTGGTACCCCGATGTCGAGGACATTCGCCGGAAGATCACCTCCCGCACCCGTGCCATCCTCATCATCAATCCCAATAACCCCACTGGCGCGCTGTACCCCCGCGAACTGCTGGAGCAGATTGTGGCGATCGCCAGGGAAAAGGAACTTATCCTCCTCTCGGATGAGATCTACGACCGCCTGGTCATGGACGGCAAGGAGCATGTCTCCACCGCTGCCCTCTGCCCGGATCTCCCGGTCCTCACCTTCAACGGCCTTTCCAAAAGCCACATGATCTGCGGCTTCCGCTGCGGCTGGCTGGCTGTTTCCGGCCCTCGCGAGGTGACCAAAGATTTTATCGCCGGCATGGTGGCGCTCACCAGTATGCGCCTGTGCGGTAATGCCCTCACGCAGTTGGTCATTCCTGCCGCCCTGCAGGATGAACAAAGCACCCGTGAGCTGCTCATCCCCGGCGGCCGCCTTTATGAGCAGCGGGAAGCCGCCGTTCAGGCCATCCGCCGGTTCGATTGCCTCTCGGTGGTCAAAAATACCGCCGCCTTCTACATTTTCCCCCGCATCGATCTCAAAAAGTGCCCCATCACCGATGATAAAAAGTTCGCTATGGATCTCCTGCACGAAAAACACATCCTGCTGGTGCCCGGTAGCGGCTTCGATTGGCCTCAGCCCGATCACTTCCGGGTCGTCATGCTGCCGGAAGCGAAGGACCTCGCCCGCGCCATGACCGATGTCGGTGAATTCCTGCAAACCTACCGTCAGTAACTATCAGCAAAAAGGCCCCGGCGTCAAACCGGGGCTTTCTTTCCATCATAGTATTCACGGAGGACCTCATGAAAGCCATCTTCATTGATATCGATAACACCCTGCTGGATTTTGATGCCTATGTCCGCACCACCATGGAGCAGGGCTTTGCCCATTTTGGCCTGCCCGCCTACCGCCCGGAGATGTACCATACCTTCACCGCCGAAAATAATAAGCTCTGGCGGCAGATCGAGGAGGGTACACTCACCTTCGCCGAGCTTCAAAAAATCCGCTGGAACAATGTTTTTGCCGCCCTAGGCATCCATTTTGATGGCCCCGCCTTTGAACATTACTTCCGTGCCGCCCTGCACGAGAGCGCCATCCCAGTCCCCGGTGCCATGGAGCTCCTGCAAAGCCTTTCCGGCCGCGCACTCCTGTGTGTCGCCAGCAACGGCCCCTACGAACAGCAGCTCCACCGGCTGGAGATCGGCGGTATGAAGCCGTATTTTGATTATTTCTTCATTTCGGAGCATGCTGGCGCCGCCAAGCCCGCCCCAGCCTTCTTCGATTACGCCTTCCGCGAGCTGAACGAAAATCGCTCCGTCCCCATCCTCCCGCAGGAAACCCTCATCATCGGGGACTCTCTCTCGTCCGATATTGCCGGTGGCCTGCAATACGGCATGAAAACCTGCTACTACCGCCGCCCCGGGGCCCCCGCCGCTCCCACCGGGGTAGATGATACCGTTACCGACCTGCGCCAGATTCCCGCCCTTTTCTAATCGCTGCATTGCCTGGGGTACGGCCCGCAGGCGATGCTTCGCATCGTGCCGTTCCTCGCTTCGCTCGGAACCGGCCCCGCAGCTTCGCTGCGGCCCTGCGGGCTGCCCCATTACACCGTAAGGAGAATGAATGCTTACTTATCACCAAACAACTGAAGCAGAAAAATACCGTATCACCGCCTGGGAATATGAAGGTGAGTATGCAATCTACAATGCCACACCTTATGCGGAGCAAAAGAAAAAAGGCTTTGGCTTTGCCAATCCGCTCAATCATTTCTATTCCTTTTACGCAGGGGAAGAACTGGTTGGCTTTATCAATCTGTACGAGGAGGAAACCGAAGTCTTCTTCGGCATCGGCGTTGCACCGGCCCATTGCGGCAAAGGCTATGGCCGGCAGATGACCGAAATCGCCTGCACGCTTTCGCGGCGCTTGTTTCCCGGCAAGCCCCTTTATCTGGAGGTGCGTACCTGGAATACCCGCGCTGTCCGCTGCTACCAAAAGGCCGGCTTTCGCATCGTCGGGGAACCCCTCCGCCAAACCACCTCTCTCGGCGAGGGCCTTTTTTACCGCATGGTAGCCCAATAGAATCAAAAAAAATCCGACCCACGGTGTTTCCGCAGGCCGGATTTTTTTATATCGTTTGGATTTGGGATCACTTTTCCCAGCGGCGGCACAGCTCCTCCACCTCGTCCGCAAAGCGGGCCACATCGCGGTTGGCGCCCTGTTTGTAGCCGCTCGCAATGCCGGTAAGCCGTTCCACTGCCGCCAGCAGCCGGCGGAACATCTCGCTGACAAAACCGGCCTTCTTCTCCTTGTCCCGCGGGAAGTCTCGTCCCTTGGCCAGGCATGCGCCGTCCATCAGGCTGTACTCCGATTCAAAGAGCGGCACCTCGGCCGTGTAGCCCAGCCCCTGCAGCGTCTCGCGGAAGCTCAGCGCCGCGGTTTCCTCGCCGTGCACAATAAAGACCTTCTTGGGCTTCTGTCCCTGCATCTCCAGCCAGTGGATGAGTCCGTTTTTATCCGCGTGGCTGGACATGAACTTAAAGGAGCAGATTTCCGCCCGCACAGCGATCTTCTCTCCAAAGAGCTTAATCGAGGTAAGACCATCCAAAAGCTGCCGCCCCATCGTTCCCTCACTCTGGTATCCCACAAAGACGATGGAACATTCCGGCCGCCACAGGTTGTGCTTCAGGTGGTGCCGGATGCGTCCGGCCTCGCACATGCCGCTGGAGGCAATGATGACCTTGGGGGTCGGGTCGGTGTTCAGTGCCATGGATTCCTGCGAGGTGCGGGAAAGCTTCAGCCCGGGGAAACTGATGGGCTTAAAGCCGTTTTTCAGCAGCTCTATGGTCTCCTCGTCGGCATAGCCGGTCAGGTCGCCGTCGTAAATCTGGGTGGCCTCCAGTGCCAGCGGGCTATCCACATATACCGTAAAGTTGGGGTTCGATTCCACCAGCCCCCGCGCCTTGATCTCACGGATGTGATACAGCAGCTCCTGGGTGCGCCCCACCGCAAAGGAGGGGATCACCACATTGCCACCCCGGGCCAGTGTCCGGTCTATGATCTCGGAAAGATCCTTGGGCACATCCTCACCGGTCTCATGTAGCCGGTCGCCATAGGTGGATTCCATCACCACATAGTCGGCCGGGGGCACCGGCTGCGGGTCCCGGATAATAGGCTTATCCACATTGCCGATATCCCCGGAGAAGATGACGGTACGGGTCTCGGCCCCCTCCGTCACCGTAAAGCGGATCGCCGCCGACCCCAGCAGGTGCCCGGCGTCATACCAGTCCGCCGCAATTCCCGGGAAAAGCTCCACATGGTCGCCGTAGCTTACCGGCACCAGCAGCTCCAGGGTATCGGTGGCATCCTGCACCGTGTAAAGAGCGTCCTCGGTCGGGTCGCCGCTGCGTTTATTTTTCTTTGCTTTCCACTGGGCATCGCTTTCCTGTATCCGGGCGCTGTCCAGCAGCATGATCTTTAAGAGGTCGCAGGTTGCCCGTGTCGCGTAGATAGGCCCCTTGTAGCCGTTTTTCACCATCAGCGGCAGCCGCCCGCTGTGGTCGGTGTGGGCATGGGTCACACATACCGCGTCTATCGCTGTCGCGTCAAAGAACAGCTCGTTTTCATTGTATACATCGCCGCCCTGCTGCAGGCCGCAGTCGATGAGAATATTCTTGCTGCAGGCGGTCAAACGGTGGCAGCTGCCAGTCACTACCCGGGCCGCCCCCCAAAAGCTCAGTTTCATAAATGCGCTTCCCCTTTCGATTTTCTTTTTCCAGTATACCACACCCCGCCGAAAAAGGAAAGGGGACAGCAGGGTGGGGGTGGGCGGCTGCCGCAGATTTTACACTCTGTTCATGGGGCAGGAGCGGCGCAGCCGCGCGCCCTGCGGGCGCGCTCCCAGCCCTTTGGGCCGGTGTGGGCGGGGCAAAACCCCGCCCGGCTGCGCCGCCTTGGCCTCTGTCGCCAGTTCCTCCCCAAACCGCAAAAAGCCGCCCCCGCGCAGGGAGCAGCCTTTTCTTTTACAGCTCTTTGTAGTAGGGACAGATATCCTCATAGTGCCCGTCCTTCATCCGGAAGCCCTTGGGAATGGTACCCAGCTGGATAAAGCCCAGCCGCTCGTAGAGGTGCCGGGCGTGCAGGTTGGTGGCTACTACGGCATTAAACTGCAGTACCCCAAAGCCATGCTTTTTGCCCTCCTTCAGGCAGTCCAGCACCAGCTTTTCGCCAATGTGCAGCCCACGGGCCTTTTTACTTACCGCGTAGCTCGCGTTGCAAATGTGCCCGCAGCGCCCCACATTGTTAGGGTGCAGAATGTAAAGCCCCAGCACCTTTCCGGCTTCGTCCTCCGCCACACCGCACCAGCTTTGCCCGGCAAAAAACTCTCTGCCGCTTTCCTCGGTCAGCAGCTCCTCCTGCGGGAAGGCAATCCCGTCCTCCACTACCTCATTCCAGATGGCTACCATCAGCGGCAGGTCCCGGCTTTCATATCCTCGTATCGTGATCTGCATGGGCCCAGCCTCCTTTTCGCTTCCTCGCCGATTCCTGCCCGCCGCAGGATACGGCCCCGCAGGGCGGCGCTTCGCGCCGTGACGGCCTGCCGGCCGTCCCCGCGGCTTCGCCGGCTTTTCAGCCTCGCCTTACTGCTCCATCAGCCCGGTGATCAGCCGGCACAGCTCGGCCGGCTCCTCTATCGGCACGCCGCCGATGAGACATCCCTCGGCATACAGCAGCTTTGCGTAGTCTGCCAGCTTTTCCTTGTCGGTCACGGCGTATTCCTTCAGCTTGGCCGTTACCGGATGGTCGGGGTTCAATTCCAGCACCACATCCGCCTTAAAGCGATTCTCCCGCCCCGGCATGGCGTTCAGCGTCTGCTCCATCTCCATCGAAAGCCCGCCCTCGGTGGAAAGACATACCGGGTGGGATTTCAGCTTGTCGGTAAAGCGCACGGCATGTACCTTTTCGCCCAGCGCCTCCTTCATCGCCGCAAAGAGATCAGCAGCCGCCTCATTTTCCTCGGCCAGCGCCTTCTTCTGCTCATCGGTGGAAAGATCGATCTCATCGGTGCGGATATTAAGGAACTTCTTGCCGTCATACTCCCGCAGCGTCTTGATGGAAAATTCATCCACCTGCCCGGTCATATACAGCATCTCGTAGCCGGCTTCTTTTATCTGGTCGGCCTGCGGCAGAGCGTCTATTGCCTCTACCGTGCGGCCGCAGCCGTAGTAGATGGCCTCCTGGCCCTCCTTCATACGGCCCACATATTCCTTCAGGGTCGTCAGCTTCTTTTCGGTGGAGGAATAGAACAGCTGCAGATCCTGCAGGGTGTCCTTGTGCATGCCGTAGTCCATGCACAGGCCGTAGGTCAGCTGCGTGCCAAATTCCTTCCACAGCGCCTCATATTTCTCACGGTCGTTTTCCAGTAGCTTCTCCAGCTCGCCTTTAATGCGCCGCTCCAGCGCCCGTTCAATGAGCTGCAGCTGCCGGTCATGCTGCAGCATCTCCCGGCTGATGTTCAGGGAAAGATCCTCGCTGTCTACCAGGCCCCGCACAAAGCTGAAATAGTCCGGCAGCAGGTCGGCACACTTTTCCATAATAAGCACGCCGCGGGAATAAAGCTGCAAGCCCTTCTCATAGCTGGTGGAGTAGTAGTTCATCGGGGCATGGCTGGGGATAAACAGCAGGGCGTTAAAGGTGGCGTTGCCCTCCGTCCGGGTATGGATCACCACCGCCGGGTCTTCATAGTCGTAGAATTTGTTCTTATAGAAGTCGTTGTACTCTTCCGGCTTTACTTCGCTCTTTTGCTTGCGCCACAGCGGGATCATGCTGTTTAGAGTGGTTTCTTCCCACACCGTTTCATACTCCGGCTTTTCGGGGGCTTCCTCGCCCTCCGGCACCGCCTTGGGGCGGTACTGCGGCATCAGCAGGGTGATGGGGTAGCGGATATAGTCGGAATATTTCTTCACCAGCTCGGAAAGGCGGTATTCCTCCAGGAATTCGCTGTATTTCTCGTCCTCGGTGTCGTCCTTCAAGTGCAGGGTGACGCGGGTGCCCCTCCAGTCCATTTCGCAGGGCTCTATGGTGTAGCCCTCGGCGCCGCTGGATTCCCACCGGCTGCCGGTTTCCTCGCCCCAGGCGCGGCTTTCCACCGTTACATGGTCCGCTACCATAAAGGCGGAATAGAACCCCACGCCGAACTGCCCGATGACTTCCACATCCTCGCCGGTCTCGTTTTCCCGCTTAAAGTCCAGACTGCCGCTCTTGGCGATGGTGCCCAGGTTCTTTTCCAGCTCCTCGGCGGTCATACCGCAGCCGTTATCGGTGATGGAAAGCAGCCGGTTTTCCTTATCCACCGCCAGGGCGATCTTGTAGTCGCCGCGGGAAAGGGGAATGCTGTCATCGGTCAGCGAGCGGAAATACAGCTTATCAATGGCATCGCTGGCATTGCTCACCAGCTCCCGCAGGAAGATCTCCTTGTGGGTGTAAATGGAATTGATCATCATATCCAGCAGCTTTTTGCTTTCGGCTTTGAACTGCTTCGTTCTCATGGTCACAGGCTCCTTTGCTTCTTGTTTTATCTTTTCGCGTCCGCCCCGGCAACCGGATAGATCGGTTCCGGCGGTGTCGCTGGCGTCGCAAGGCATCAGCCCGTCTTCGCCGGGCAAGAGCCTTCCTTCCGCCGCTCCTTGCCGTACCTCGATCTCTCCGGCCGCCCGGGGCAGCCGCTATCCATTTTTGTTACATAGCCACCAGCTTTTCGCCGTCGTAGTCCACCGTAATGGCAGTCTCGGGGGCGGGGTCCTCAGCAATGATCCACCGGGCCAGCAGTGTCTCCACCTCGGTCTGGATGAGCCGCTTGAGCGGCCGCGCACCGTAAATGGGGTCGTACCCCTTGGCGATCAGATAATCCTTGGCGGCATCGGTCAGGGTGACGGTCAGCTGCCGCTGGGCCATCCGCTTCTGCAGGTCTGCCACCAGCAGATCCACAATGCCGCGGATGTTTTCCTTGGTGAGGGGCTTATAGAAGACGATCTCATCCAGCCGGTTCAGGAACTCCGGACGGAAGCTGCGGCGCAGCAGCTGGGTCACGCCGTCTCGGGCCTCCTCGCTGATCTCGCCGTTCTCCCCGATGCCCTCCAAAATGAGGTCGGAGCCCAGGTTGGAGGTCAGGATGATGATGGTGTTCTTAAAGTCCACGGTGCGGCCCTGACTGTCGGTGATCCGGCCGTCATCCAGTACCTGCAGCAGCACATTGAACACATCGGGATGCGCCTTTTCCACCTCATCAAACAGTACAACGGAGTAGGGACGGCGGCGAACCGCTTCGGTCAGCTGACCGCCCTCCTCGTAGCCAACATATCCGGGAGGCGCGCCGATCAGGCGGCTGACCGAGTACTTCTCCATGTACTCACTCATATCGATCCGGACAATGTTGTGCTCATCGTCAAAGAGCGCCTCGGCTAGGGCCTTGGCCAGCTCGGTCTTGCCCACGCCGGTGGGCCCCAGGAACAGGAACGAACCGATGGGCCGCTTGGGATCCCGAATACCGGCCCGGCTGCGCAGAATGGCATCGGAAACCTTGGTCACGGCTTCATCCTGGCCAATAACACGGCGGTGCAGGATATCCTCCAGGTGCAGGAGCTTTTCCCGCTCGCCCTCCATCAGCTTGGCCACCGGGATACCGGTCCAGCGGGCCACAATGCGGGAGATCTCCTCCTCGGTGACCTTGTCACGCAGCAGGGTGTCCTCCTTCTCCTCGGTCTCGCCTGCCTTTTCGGCCTCCTCCAGCTCCTTTTGCAGCTGGGGCAGTTTGCCGTATTTCAGCTCGGCGGCCTTATTGAGGTCGTAGCGGTTCTGCGCCATCTCTATCTCGGCATTGATCTTCTCGATCTCCTGCCGCAGGTTCTGCACCTTGCCGATGGACTGCTTCTCGTTCTCCCAGCGGGCCTTCATGCCGTTGAACTGCTCCCGCAGCTCGGCCAGCTCTTTCTGTACCTCTGCCAGGTGGGCTTGGGTCAGCTTGTCGGTCTCCTTCTTCATGGCCGCTTCCTCAATTTCCAGCTGCATGATGCGGTGCCGCAGCTCATCCATTTCGGTGGGCATCGAATTCATTTCGGTCTTGATGAGAGCGCAGGCCTCATCCACCAGGTCAATGGCCTTATCGGGGAGGAAACGGTCGGTGATGTAGCGGTTGGAAAGGGTAGCGGCGGCGATGAGGGCGGCGTCCTGAATTTTAACGCCGTGGTACACCTCATACCGCTCCTTCAAGCCACGCAGAATGGCAATGGTATCCTCCACGGTGGGCTCGGCTACCATAACGGGCTGGAAACGGCGTTCCAGGGCGGCATCCTTCTCAATGTACTTGCGATACTCGTTCAGGGTGGTGGCGCCGATGCAGTGCAGCTCGCCGCGGGCCAGCATGGGCTTTAACAGGTTGCCGGCATCCATGGCGCCGTCGGTCTTGCCGGCACCGACGATGGTGTGCAGCTCATCGATGAAGAGGATGATCTTGCCCTCGCTCTGCTGCACCTCGTTCAGCACGGCTTTGAGACGCTCCTCAAATTCGCCGCGGAACTTGGCGCCGGCCACCAGGGAGCCCATATCCAGCGAGAACAGGGTCTTATCCTTCAGGTTTTCCGGTACATCCCCGGCCACGATCCGCAGGGCCAGCCCTTCGGCAATGGCGGTTTTACCTACGCCGGGCTCGCCGATAAGGCAGGGGTTGTTCTTGCTCTTGCGGGAAAGGATGCGGATGACATTGCGGATCTCCTCATCCCGCCCGATGACGGGATCGAGCTTCTGGGCGCGTGCAGCCTCGGTCAGGTCGCGGCCGTATTTTTTCAGCACATCGTAGGTTTCTTCCGGGGTATCGCTGGTGACGGTACGGTTGCCCCGCACCTGCCGCAGCGCCGCCATAAATTTTTCCTTGGTGAGCCCCGCTTCCCGGAACAGGGCGCGCAGGGTGTCATCGGTTTTCTCAAAGAGGCCGAGCATCAGGTGCTCCACGGAGGTGTACTCATCGTGCATCTCACGGGCGATCTTTTCGGCCTCGTTCAGGGCCTGCTCCAGGTCGCGGGAGAGGTACATCTGCCCGGCGCCGCTGCCGGAAACCTGGGGCAGACGCTCCACCGCGGCGGTAAGCTTCTGCCGCAGGGCGGCGGGTTCCACACCGGCCTTCTGCATCAGCTGGGGGATGAGCCCCTCTTTCTGCTCCAGCAGGGCAAGCAGCAGGTGCTCCTGCTCGATCTGCTGATTCTGCCGGGCGGAGGCCATCTGCTGGGCGGCCTGCACAGCTTCTACACTTTTTTGGGTGAATTGGTTGAGGTTCATAAAACATCCTCCTCACATGGTAAATTTGCTTGTTTTATACGGCGACATTCCGCCGCTCAAAGTATTCCCGGTACAGCCGTTCGATCTTCGCTTTTGTTTCGCGGGAATCCGGCTCCGGTTCCGAAAAATACAGCTTGAGGGCTGCATCGAAGGTGGAAATATAATCGGCGATGAGCTCGCCGAGAGCTTCGCTGCCCAGCAGCAGGCTTTGGGGGGGGGGGCTTTGCAGCATCAAAACCCGGAGATAGCGTTCGCCATCCACCAGGCTTTGCTGCCGGCCCAGGAAAACCGTTTCCACGGTATCCCACAGGCCGTAAAAATTGACCATGGCCATGATGAGCTGGGTATTCTGCGTCCGCAGCGAGACCCGGAGGGTGCCGATGGATTGATTATCCCGGGAAAGCTCCAGGCTGTAACGGACGGTGGGATTGTACTTATAGCGCAGGGCCGTCCGGAGATTCATCATCCCGGCGGAGGCGGCCTCCGGCAGCTGGAAGCCCGCGGCGGATTCGAAATGGCGGCGGACCTCCGCAAGGAGGTGACTCATGCGCTTTTCCGGGGTGATAAGACTGGCGTATTCGGCCAAGATCTGGTTGACCATATTGCTGCGGTTGGTGCCGCGCTGGTAGGCCAGCTTATCGATCTCATGCACCACATCCTCCGAGAGGACGAGGGAATAGACATTCTTTTTCATGCCGCCGGTTCACCTCCTTTTTCGGCTTGCAAGCTTATTGTAAACCGAAATGTGAAAATTGTCAAGCGATTTATATAAATTAAATTGCAAATTTTTTGTGAACGGCGGTTTGCGGCCGGCCGGGGAATGTGGTAAAATGGGGGGGAGAATTCCGGTGGGGAGGGGGGCCGCGCCCGCGCCCGCAGGGCGCGGAAGGCGCGCGAGCGCAGCGAGCGCGTACGCGCGTGTAACGCGCGCGCGACCCCCAAATCTGGATTTTGCAGGGAGTGGGGAAGGACAATGTGGGAAAAACTGAAGGCGACGGGGAAGCCCATCCTGCTGTATGGGATGGGGGACGGGGCGGAGAAGATAGCCGCCGAGCTGAAGAAGCGGGAGATCCCCATAGCGGGGGTGTTCGCGAGCGAGGGCTTTACCCGGGGGCAGGAATTTATGGGCTGTCCGGTGACCGACTACCGGTCGGCCAGGGAGCGGTACGGCGAGATGGTGGTGCTGGTGTGCTTTGGCACCCACCGGCCGGAGGTCATGGCGCAGATAGAGAAGCTGGCCAGGGAGCAGGAGCTGTATGCCCCGGATGTGCCGGTGGCGGGGGAGGAGATCTTTACCCGGGAATACGCGAAAGCACACCGGGAGGAGCTGGAGCGGGTATACGGACTGCTGGCGGATGATCACTCCCGGAAAGTGCTGCGGGATGTGGTGGAATATAAATTGACCGGTGATATTAAACTGCTGCGCGGGTGCGAAAGTGAGCCAAGGGAGGCGTGGGAGAACATCCTGCGGCCGGGAAAAGAGGAGCACTACATGGACCTGGGGGCCTACACCGGGGATACCATAGCGGAATTTATAGGGTATGCGGGGGAGTGGCGGCGCATCACGGCGCTGGAGCCGGATCCTGTGACCTTTGCGAAGCTGGAGAAGAATACGGCAGGGCTGCATGATTGCATTCTGTACCGGCTGGGGGCGTACAGCCGGTACGCGCGGCTGCCCTTCGCGGGTGGGGCTGGGCGTGGCTCCCACCTGGCGGCGGGCGGCGCCATGACCGAGCTGGACAGTGTGGATAACATCCTGTGCGGGCAGACGGTGAGTCTCATCAACATGGATGTGGAGGGGATGGAGGCAGAGGCGATAGCGGGCATGGCCAAGACGCTGCGGCGGCACCGGCCGAAGCTCCTAATCGCGGGGTACCACCGCAGCGAGGATCTGTGGCGGCTACCGCTGGAGGTGCTGGCTATTCAGCCGGAATATAAGGTATATGTGCGGCATTACCCCTGCCTGCCAGCATGGGATGTGAATTTTTACTTTGTGTAAAAATGGCGGTCGGCAAACTGGGCATACCGTAAAATAAAGGTAGGTGCAGGGGCAGGCGGCGGAGCCGCT
>ENA-ORSL01002813-ORSL01002813.1-human-gut-metagenome-genome-assembly--contig:-NODE-2813-length-12038-cov-4.378954_pt1 | contig 12038 bp, 16 predicted proteins | sample MGYA00242190_ERZ509157 | MGnify/ENA primary metagenome ERZ509157 (study PRJEB26280, sample SAMEA2338664) | human gut metagenome | biome: human gut; feature: human-associated habitat; material: faeces...
TATTTTTATAAATTAGATAAATTAAATATCCATAAAAAGCCATGCTAACCATTGAATGACCTGAAGGAAAACTATACCCACTCTCTTCAATTAACCTATAGCCGGTTGGTCTTGGTCTTTGCAATATTTGTTTTAACAATTGATTTAATGCAGTGACTATGCACAAATTAGCAAAAATAGAAAGAGCAACTTTTCTATTTTTTATTATTCCAACTAGAATAATTGTTAAAACTATTAATATAGTTGCACCACCAAAATTCGTTATAAATTTAGCAATTGGCGTAAAAAAATCAGATATTAAAAAACTTGACACTAAATTATATCCTACTATATCCCACTTCATAATTTCTTTATTAAAAACATCTTCTGCAAAAGCAAGAAATCCAATCATACACAAAAATAATACAACCCACTTCAAATTTTTAATAATTAATTTCTTAATATTTTCTATTTTCAACATATCATTCACTCTTATCTTTTTCTTTTGTTTTTACTAAAATTTAAATAAATTTAATCCTATCTCTTCATCATGTATTCTATCAACATTGCCGTCTATAATATTTATTATCATTTCACAAGTTGCACTAACTACAGCTTTGTTTAAATGTCCGCCAAAAACTTCTCCTTTATCATTTCCAGCACTAAAATGTATATGAGAATAAAATTCGCCATTCATAGTATTAATAGTTCCTGTTAACGAAACTATTTCAAAATCTCCCTTAAACTCATTAGAATAATATTTCTTTTCACTTGTTTTAAAAACTCCAACCACAAAATCATTAGTTGCACCAAGTGCATTTATATTTGCGAGTTTAATCTTTTCAGTTTCTGCTATATTCTTTATTTCACTTAATATTTCTTCACCTTTATCAATTCTTGCCACTATTGTATTTTTAAATCTTCTATATTCCATTTTTCTTTTCTTCCTTTCCACTACTCTTTTGTAATAACAGGTTTTCCTTCCTCATCTAACAAAACAGTCATACCACCTGCATATCCATTATATCCAAATACATAATTCACTCCTGTTTCTCTATCAAGCCATATTTCCATACCGTTTAATGCACCTTGAGTATAAACTTTTTTAAATCTATCGTTTTCTTTTGACATATTATATTCCTCCTTTTCATTTTCTTAATCATTACTTAACGAGTATATCATTTTATCCTTATAATTACAATGCTTCCAAGATTTGTGGATTAACAAGAATCTTAATTCCGTGTTACAATATAAATGTAGCATAACAAAGTTTACTAGGAGGTGATACATAATGAAATTGTCAAAGAAAATCTTACTTAGTATATCAGTATTTGTACTGGTAATCGCAATGTCTACAATTTCATTTGCAACTTACACAAGTCCATATGCAGAACCAACTTATCTCGTAAAATATGGTTCTAGAGGAACAGGGGTTAAGTGGGTACAAGACCTATTAAAGAAAAACGGCTATACAATAGATGTTGACGGAATATTTGGAACGAAAACAAAAAATGCGGTAAAACATTTTCAAAAATATAACAACCTATCTCAAGACGGAATAGTAGGACCTGCAACAAGAAATGCATTAAAAAAATCTGTTGCTTATTTAAGCAATAAGCAAACTGGACTTCCTACATTTAATAGAAACAGAACAGATTTAATTGGCATAATACAGAATTGCAAGAAATACTATGCTACTAACAACTTTTACTATAGCCTTTCAAATGGTGTTAGATCGATTCCAGCTGATAAAAGCAAAAGTTATAACGGTCAGTATTATACTGATTGTAGCAACTTCGTAAGTTGGGTTCTTTATGAATATGCTCTTGCAAACGGTAACACATCAATGAAAAACTACTTTAGTTATCAAAGAAACAGTTCAACTTTTGCTAGCATTGGTTCTTCTGTTGGAAATTCATATTTACAAAAAATAAACTCTTTAAGTAATGCTAAAGCTGGAGATATACTTGTGACAAGTGGACATGTTGAATTCTTATCATCATACACTAAAAATACTAACGGAACACTTAATCTAAAAGTATATAATTGTGGTTCAAATGCAAGTTTAAAAGCTAGCGGAATTACAACTTCTGCAACAAAATATGAATCTGAAATAAAATGCATATTAAGAGTTAAATAACAAAAAGGAGCTTGTCATTTTTTGACAGCTCCTCTTTTATAATTATTCAGCATCTTTGTTAGAGATTTTTTCTTTAACTTTAGTAGCTTTACCTATTCTATCTCTTAGATAGTAAAGTTTAGCTCTTCTAGCTTTACCTGTTCTAACAACTTCAACTTTTTCAACTTTTGGTGAGTTCATTAAGAATGTTCTTTCAACACCTGTACCGTAAGCAATTCTTCTTACTGTAAATGTTTCGTTTGAACCACCACGTTGTTTTTTGATAACAGTTCCTTCAAATATCTGAATTCTTTCTCTATTTCCTTCTGTAATTTTTACATGTACTTTAACTGTGTCACCGATATTGAATTCTAATTTGTTATCTCTAAGTTGTTCATTTTCAATAGCTTTAATTTTATCCATTTTGGTTACTCCTTTCTTCTTTTATTAAATCAGGACGCTTTTTTCTCGTGTTAATAATCGATTGTTCACGTCTCCATTTTTCAATATTTGCATGATGTCCAGAAAGCAATACTTCTGGAACTCTTTTGCCCAAAAACACTTCAGGTCTTGTATACTGTGGATATTCTAAATATCCATCATTAAAAGATTCATCTTCTATAGACTCGTTATTAAGTACACCTGAAACATTTCGACTTATTGCATCTATCATAACCATCGCTGGAAGTTCTCCTCCAGTTAAAACATAATCACCAATAGAAACCTCTTCATCTACTATCTCATCAATTACTCTTTGATCAATACCTTCATAGTGACCACAAAGTAATATAAGATGTTTTTCTTTAGAAAGTTCTCGAGCCATTTGTTGGTTAAATACCTTTCCTTGTGGTGATAAAAAAATCACTTTTGGTTTATATTCTAAATTTTCTGTAATGGCTTTATAAGCTGCATAAACAGGTTCTGGTTTTATTACCATTCCTGCTCCGCCACCATATGGGCAATCATCTACATGTCTTTGTTTATCTGTAGAAAATTCTCTAAAGTTAATCAAATTTAGTTCAATGAGTTCTTGATTTATTGCCCTTCCAACAATGCTTGTTTTTATAGCATCAAACATCTCTGGAAAAAGTGTTAAAACATCAAACCTCATCTTCTAACCCCCTAGGAACCTCCACAAATACTTTTTGATTAACAACATCAACTTTCTTTATAACAGAAGATATTGCTGGAAGTAGTAAATCTTGTTTACCCTTTCTTTTAACAACATACACATCACTTCCACCAGCAGTAAATACATCATCTAAAACTCCTAACAAAGTTTCATCTTGATATACTTCACAGCCTAGCAAATCAGCGATGAAATATTCATCTTCATTAATTTTCTTTGCAGAATCTCTTGGTATCTTTATGTAATGCCCTTTTAGCTTTTCAGCTTCTTCAATGTCATCAACACCTTTTAGCTTCATTAAGACAACATCTTTTTGGTATCTTACAGATTCTACTGTGTATTCTTTAAGTGTTCCATTAAAGTCTACAAGTATATTTTCAAGTTTGGCATAATCTTCATTTTTTTCTGTAAAAGGTCTAACTTTCATTTCGCCTTTTAAGCCATGTGTATTTGAAATCTGTCCAATCTCAAAATATTCTACCATCAAAATTCCTCCAAAATAATTAATCTAATATTTCTACGTTAACTTTTTTTCCTTCTTTTGTAGCATAAGCTTTCATCAAGACTCTAATGGCCTTTGCTATTCTGCCTTGCTTTCCAATAACTTTTCCCATATCAGAAGGATCAACTCTAAGTTCTAAAGTAACGTCGTTGTTATCTACCTTTTCTGTTATTTCAACTTTGTCTTTGTTATCAACCAAGTTTTTTACAAGTATTTCTAACGTCTCTTTCATTTTTATACCTCCATGTATAGATAATTAGTTAGAAACTTTTTCATATAATTTCTTAACAGTATCTGTTGGTTTAGCACCATTTTTAATCCAGGTTTGATATTTTTCAACATCCATCTTGATTATTGATGGTTCTTTCATTGGATCGTAAACACCGATTTCTTCAATGAATCTACCATTTCTAGGAAATCTAGAATCAGCAACTACTATATTATAATAAGGAGCTTTTTTAGCACCATCTCTTCTTAGTCTTATCTTTACCATGTATTTCACCTCCTTTAAATTTCAACCTTATATATTTTTATTTAATATTGAAATCTTGTAAATTTAATTTTTTCAATTCTTCTGGATCTTGTCCTTTAAGCATTCTACCCATCATTTTATTTATAGCACCCTTATTAGACATCATCTTTTTCATCATAAATTTTGTATCATTATATTGTTTTATAAATCTGTTAACTTCTTGAACTGTTGTGCCCGCGCCTTCCGCAATTCTTCTTCTTCTCTTTCCATTTAGTATATCTGGATCTTCTCTTTCTTCTGTTGTCATTGATTGAATTATTGCTTCAGCTCTAACAAATTGTTTTTCATCAACCTTTGCCTTTTCAATAGCTTGTTGATCTATTCCTATCATACCTAATATAGATTTTATTGAGCCCATCTTCTTTATTTGTTTTAATTGGTCTAAATAATCTTGCAATGTGAACTCTTGCTTTTTTAATTTTTTTTCAATTCTTTCAGCAGTTTCTATATCAAAATTTTCTTCCGCTTTTTCTATCAATGTAAGTACATCACCCATGCCCAATATTCTTGTTGCCATTCTGTCTGGATGGAATACCTCAATATCATTCATTTTCTCGCCAGTACCAGAAAACTTAATTGGTTTTCCTGTAATAGCCTTTACAGAAAGAGCCGCACCACCACGAGTATCACCATCAAGTTTTGTAAGTGCAACACCATCAATTCCAAGTTGTTCATTAAAACTTTGTGCTACATTTACAGCGTCTTGACCAGTCATTGCATCAACAACAAGCAAAATCTCATTTGGTTTAACCGCTGCTTTTAATCTTTTTAGCTCTTCCATAAGTTCTTCATCAATATGAAGTCTACCTGCTGTATCTATTATAACAACATCATTAAGCTTTGAGTTAGCCTCTTTCAATGCTCTCATAGATATATCAACAACATCTTTTGTATTTTTATCAGCAAACACTGGAATATCTAATTGTTTGCCTATTACTTGTAGTTGATCTATAGCTGCAGGTCTGTATACGTCACATGCAACAAGCAAAGGTTTTTTTCCTTGTTTTCTAAGCATATTAGCAAGCTTACCAGCCATAGTAGTCTTACCAGAACCTTGAAGTCCAGCCATCATTATTATAGTTGGTGGGTTAGGAGACATATTAAGCTTAGCTTCCTCACTTCCTAACAGATTCACCAATTCTTCATGTACAACTTTTATAACTTGTTGACCAGGTGTTAAACTTTTCAAAACATCCTGTCCCAACGCCTTTTCAGCAATCTTTGAAGTAAAATCTTTAACAATTTTATAGTTTACATCAGCTTCTAATAAAGCCAATTTAACTTCTCTTGTAATTTCTTTAACATCTCCTTCAGTAACACGAGCCTTGCCTTTTAGCTTGCCTATGATACTTTGAAGTTTACTACTCAAATTTTCAAAAGCCACTTAAAAAACTCCTTTATATCAAATTCATTAAACTTTCTTTAATGTTTTTGTCTTTTATCTTTTTGGTAATTTCTAATATTTTCTCATCTCGTTCCAGCTTTTCTTTTAACAAACAAAGCTTTTCTTCTATATCAAACAATTTATTTTCTGCATCTATTAAGCTTTTTCTAACACCTTGACGAGTAATATTCAATTCTTCTGCAATCTCACTTAAAGATAAATTTTGATTATAGTACAAATCTGTAACATCTTGTTGTTTATCTGTAAGTAATTTTCCATACATTTCGAGCAGCATACTTATATGAACACTTTTTTCCATAGTTACTCCTCTCTGTAAACCTAAATTAGTTTACACTGTTTTAGGCAATTTGTCAACATTTTTTTGAACTTATAATGAAATAAGTTGATTTTTCGGCTTTTTCATGATAAAATACACGCGTATTAGTTAATTTGGAGATGAAAAATATGAAATTTGGAAGATATAAAGCACTTTCCATCCTTTCCAATCTAAGCGACAGCAATTGGAAAATAGGAAAAACAGATTCTTATATAAACACAATATCGTCAATGCTTACAACTTTGCCATCAGGAGTTTTTGATACTTTTGCAATAGATGATAGCGGAAACAAAAAGATTTCAACTGTTGAATTTGCTCTAATGACTTACGAAATGGCACCAGAGCAAAGAAAAGCATTAATGGAAACATACAACATAAGTACAGACACAATGAAAAGAATATTTCAAGTTGCTGATGAAATTGCAACATATGCATATGAAACATCAATTCAAAAAGATGATGAAGAATATGAAAGATAACTACACCATTACTATTAAGTAAAATTTCTTTATTTATAGCAGTAAAATATTCGTTATTATATAAAAATAAAAGAGACAGAAACTTTAAAATTTTCTATCTCTTTTTATTTTATCTCTTTCCAAAAGCACTTTTTAAAGCACCTTTGATATCTATCTCTTTTAATAATATTTCTTTTAAATTTATTTCTTTATACAAGACACTTTTCCATTTTGATGGAGAAGCAACCAATGACAATTCTTTAGGAACCGTCGCAAACGAGATTATCTGTGATTCTTTAGTATTTTTTAACACATCAGACATCATGTATATCTCTTTTTTTAAAGTTTGGCTGTCATTTGTCTTTTTTTCACTAGCCTCACCCCAAGATGGAGAGTTAGCATAAATGTTATTAACAATGTTGCATGGTCTAGTAAGTGGATTATCTACATTTTCACGCCCCTGTTTTTCAAACGCAATTCCATGAACTGGCGTTAAATACGAGCTAGAATAATTATAAATCTTATTGTTAAGATTAACACTATCTTTATTCACTAATGGTCTAAAAAGCCCATCTGTTTTAAAAGATGATGTTGCATTTTTCTCATCAAGTTTTATATCGTCTATCGAAATCGTAGAATTAAATACTGTATCACTAAATGCAATATTGCCAGATGATTTTGACATACTTTCAAAAGAAACTTTACTCATTTTACTATCACTATCTATTCTAGCTTTTGTTTTGCTTGAAATCAATGGATTATTATAAAATGTATTAGTTTCAATCTCTTTATTCAATTCTTTTATAAGATTTTGTTTATCTGCATCAGTGAACAACTAAACTCACCCCTTTTATCTCTAGTACTATTTAATTCTATTACTTAATCAATATATTTACAATTACATTCTTGTTACAAATGTATTACAAATATGTTACATATATTATTTCTTAACGCTTATCTTTACTTCATCATTTTGATAATCCATCACAACTCTATCGCCGTCTTTAATTTTTCCGTCTAATAGATTTTCTGCAAGTTTGTCTTCAACAAGTGATTGAATAGCTCTTCTTAGTGGACGAGCACCATATAAAGGATCAAAACCTTTTTTAGCGATATGTTTCTTCATATTTTCAGTTACATCAACCTTAATGTTTCTTTCAGCCAAACGACCCGTAGAAGCATTTAACATTAAATCAACAATCTTTTCAATCTCTTGCTTGTTTAATTGCTTGAATACTATTATTTCGTCTACCCTATTCAAGAACTCTGGTCTAAATTGTTTCTTTAATTCTGACATAACTTCTTCTTTTATTTGTTCATAATTCTTATTGCTATCTTCTTTTCCATTGAAGCCAATAGACTTATGTTCTGTAATGCTTCTTGCACCAACATTAGATGTCATAATTATTACAGTATTTTTAAAGTCAACTGTTCTACCTTGAGAATCTGTAAGTCTGCCATCTTCTAAGATTTGAAGTAATATATTAAACACATCTGGATGTGCTTTTTCAATTTCATCAAACAATATAACAGCATAAGGTTTTCTTCTAACCTTTTCAGTTAATTGGCCGCCTTCTTCATATCCAACATATCCTGGAGGTGAACCGATTAATTTGGCAACGGTATGTTTCTCCATATATTCAGACATATCAATTCTTATCATTGCATTTTCGTCACCAAATAAGCATTCTGCAAGTGCTTTACATGTTTCTGTTTTACCAACACCTGTAGGTCCTAAAAAGATAAATGACCCAATAGGTCTCTTTGGATCTTTAAGACCAACTCTTCCTCTACGAATTGCTTTGCTAACAGCTGTAATAGCATCATCTTGACCAATAACTCTCTTATGAAGTTCCTCTTCAAGTTTTCTTAACTTCTCTGTTTCTGCCTCTGTCAACTTACTTACAGGTATGTTAGTCCATTTTGCTACAACTTCAGCAATATCATTTTCAGTAACAGATGTAGTCGCAATTTGATTTTTTTGCTCCCACTCTTGTTTTACCTTTTCTAATTTTTCTTTTTCTTTTTGTTCTTTATCTCTTAATTTAGCAGCTTTTTCAAAGTCTTGCTTATTAATTGCATCTTCTTTTTCTTTCACTAATTCATCAATCTTAGCCTCAATCTTTTTAACCTCTTTTGGAGCCGTTAAAGAAGCAAGTTTAACCTTTGAAGCAGCTTCATCCATTAAGTCTATTGCCTTATCTGGAAGATATCTATCATTAATATATCTTGAAGACAAATCAACAGCAGCTTTTACAGCTTCATCCGTTATCTTTACTTTATGATGTGCTTCATATTTATCTCTTATGCCCATAAGTATTTGAACAGTTTCATCATGAGTAGGTTCACCAACAATAACTGGTTGAAATCTTCTTTCCAACGCAGCATCTTTTTCAATATACTTTCTGTATTCATTTAATGTTGTAGCACCAATAACCTGAATTTCTGCTCTTGCAAGCAAAGGCTTCAAAATATTAGCAGCATCTATTGCACCTTCTGCGGCACCAGCACCAACTATTGTATGAATCTCATCTATAAACAATATAACATTTCCAGCTTTTTTGATTTCTTGCAAGCATTTCTTTAATCTTTCTTCAAAATCTCCTCTGTACTTTGCACCTGCGACCATTGAAGAAACATCAAGTGTAACGACCCTTTTATTTTTTAGATTTTCAGGCACTTCTCCATTAACAATCTTTTCAGCTAAACCTTCAACTACAGCTGTTTTACCAACACCTGGTTCACCAATCAAGCAAGGATTGTTTTTAGTTCTTCTACTCAAAATTTGTATGATTCTTTCAATTTCATTCGCTCTACCAATTATAGGATCAAGCTTTCCTTCAATAACTTCATTTGTTAAATCTTTACCAAATTGATTTAATGTTGGAGTTTGATTATTGTTTTGCTTCTTATAACCACCATTTGAACCAGTTTCATCTGATAACGTTTTTATTAAATCCGAAAATAACTTTTGAATATCAACTCCTAATTCAATAATTATTCTTGAAGCAACACTATCGCCTTCTTTCATAATACCAAGCAATAGATGCTCTGTTCCTATATAGTTGTTATTCAATCTTTTTGCTTCAAGGAAGCTAAGCTCAAAAACTCTTTTTGTTCTTGGTGTAAATCCCTCTGGAAGCTCATCTAAAGGAGTATCTCTTCCTATCAATTCTTCAATCAATTCAATAACTTTTTCTTCTGTAACACCTTGGTCCGTTAAAACTTTATATGCAAGACCTGAACCTTCTCTCAAAAGTCCACAAAGTAAATGTTCAGTTCCAACATAATTATGACCAAGTTCTGCTGCAATCTCTTGCGAGTATGCAATTGCCTTTTCTGCTCTACTTGTAAATTTATACATCATACTTTATCACCTCTTATTAACTAATTCTGTTTTCTTACTACATTACTTATTAACAATCATCTTTATAATATCTGCTCTTTTCTCATCTCTTTCTTTAGGACCTAGAATTTCTTTACAACATTTTTGAAGAGTTGCTGGTTTAGTAGCAATAGATATTTCATTAACCTTTCTTGAATCTATTTCTTTAATTATTCCCAAATCAACTCCTAACTTAACCATAGACACTAACTTTGCACATTCATCATAACTTAATTTTCGTGCAGAAGTTAATATACCGTAGTCTCTACAAACTCTATCTTCAAAATCTATTCCTCTTGTCATTAAGTATTCTCTTGCATTTCTTTCTTGTTCAATAATTTTATTAACAATAGATTTTACACTACTAATTATTTCCTGATTTGTAACTCCTAAACTTACTTTATTAGAAACTTGATACATATCACCTATTGCTTCAGTTCCCTCTCCATAAACACCACGAACATCAAGATTAACCTTATTTACAACATCAAGTACTCTACCAATTCTTCCGGTGATTCTTAAAGCTGGTAAATGTAGCATAACAGATGCTCTTAATCCTGTGCCTACATTAGTTGGGCATGTTGTCAAATATCCATACAAATCGCTATATGCATATTCAACCTTTTCGGCAATTTTATTATCTATATCTTCCGCAGTTTTAAGTGTTTTTTCAAGCTCTAAACCAGGATTCATAGCTTGAATTCTAACATGATCTTCCTCATTTATCATGACACAAACATCCTCATCAGCATTAAGTAAAATGCCTGCTGATTCTACATTCAAAATATCTCTGCTAATAACATGTTTTTCTACCAAGCTGTTTTGCATAAGTTCATCCAAATCGCTAAGTCTTATAAACTTTAATTCAGGAACAACATTATTGTTTTTAAAGATATCTAAAACTTTTTCCTTATCTTCATTCGTTGCTATACTATTAAATTTGTGACCAGAAATATTTCTAGCAAATCTAATTCGCGTACTAACAACAACATCAGATTCAGGTCCGTTTTCAAAATACCAACTCATACTATTCACCTCTTTCTCTATTATTTAAACTTTTTTCAAGTTTTTTTATTTTATCACGAAGAATAGCAGCTTGTTCATAATCTTCACACTTAATACAATTATTAAGTTTTTCTTTTAATTCTTCTATTTCTTCCTTTACAGTTTTCTTTTTATCTTTTACCTTTGTTGCCACTCCTTTTGGTCTATCATCATCCTCTATATGTCTATTGCTTCCATGAAGTTTTTTTATGACATTGTCAAGACGTCTGTTGAATACTCTATAACAATTTTCACATCCTAACATACCATTTTTAGCAAAATCATCATATCTCATACCGCAAGCATCACATACTAGACCATCAGAAATTTCAAAAGGTTTTATTAATGTAGGCTCTGCAAAGAAAGATGAGAAAATATCATCGAACCCAAATTTAAAATTCATATTTAATTTCATCTTGTTTGCACACCTATCACACAAATACATCTCTTCTTTATTTCCATTAACTATCTGTGTGTATCTTACATTAGCTTCATTTTCTCCACAATTTTGGCACTTCATAAAAATCACTCCTTATTATATTTATATTTTCAAAAAGTCTCTACCATTCAAATCTTATAACAAATTTATAATCACATTTTTAAATATTCTAGTTCTAACTTCATCTCTAAGCTCTACTGGCAATCCAAGAACTTTATCATTTGAAATAATTTTTAATAATTTAGCTGTATTTTTATCTATAATTTTATAATCAAACATATTATTAATAATTATTTCCGCATCTTGTTGAGTTAAACTTTTGTTTAATGAATTTATTAAGTGTGTTATATAATTATCTTTCGAAATATCAACTCTTTTAATTTTAATATTGCCTCCACCGCCTCTTTTGCTTTCCACATAGTAACCTCTTTCTGGGCTAAATCTAGTACTTATAACATAATTTATTTGTGAGGGCACACAATTAAAATATTGTGCAAGATCATTTCTACCAAACTCCACAAAATCATCATCTTTAAACATTTCCTTTATATATTCTTCTATAAGTTCTGACAATCTCATTTCATCACCTCATTTTGTTTTACTTTGACTTTCTTTGACCTTTCGAATATCATTTTAACATCTTTTTCCAAAAAGTCAATAGGAATTTTAATTTTTTTTAATTTTATTTTTATTATACAACAAAGCTTGATTTTTTAATACTTTATAGAAG
>ENA-ORSL01002824-ORSL01002824.1-human-gut-metagenome-genome-assembly--contig:-NODE-2824-length-12000-cov-4.905567_pt1 | contig 12000 bp, 9 predicted proteins | sample MGYA00242190_ERZ509157 | MGnify/ENA primary metagenome ERZ509157 (study PRJEB26280, sample SAMEA2338664) | human gut metagenome | biome: human gut; feature: human-associated habitat; material: faeces...
TATTTCTGTTTCGCATCCAGTTCTGAATGACAAATCTGGGATCATTATCATTTCTATATTTTGCAATATCTGTCAACGAAATATATTCATTTTCAAAATCTTTCGTGTAAATCCCAATATCAATTCCTTTTGCGTGAATAATTTCCCTAACTATTTTATTTGCCATCTCTATTCCTCCACCATGTTCTCCATCTGTTCCAACTTCTGCAAGGCTTTCATATACGCCATCAATCTTTTATACTGCGCATCTCCAAGGCTGTGAATCTGCTTTAAAATCTTAATATCCGACCTGGTAACTTCATAATCCATATCTGCATCTTTATATTCCGGATCAATTCCTTTTCCAGTCAAAAGCTGTTCGGGAGTAATCTCCAATGCATCACATATAGACAACAGACAGTCCGCTTTGGGATTCGTCTTTTTCTTCTTCCAGTCACTGATGTTACTTGTTGCAATCCCGGTTCTTCTTGAGAGTTCCAACTGCGTTATGTTCTTCTGCTCCATCACACAAAAAATTCTTTCACTGATAATCATGATTTTTCCTCCATCAGCATTCCACATATATCCGTATTTATAAATTTATATATCCGTCTATACGGTTATAGTATCATGCTGCAACTTCTCTTTCAATAGAGATTTTTGTATTTCTGAACTTTGTTATATGCTTCCGCATACTTTGCTACCATCTCTCCGATAAAATTTGCCAAATCACTCCAGGCATCTCTTTCTTTTAAAACCACTTTATTCTTAACCATAATTAAAATCCTTTCTGACATTGTCATTGAAATCCATCGTATCCAAGCCATTCAAAAAGCCTTCGATGCTCTTGACTATCGAGAACAAACGTTATTGGAAAAACGCAACGCTATCTGTATGCGCTGCGGCAGAGTAAGTCCCATGAGCAGCCGTTCTTCCTTTGAGGAGCTTGCTACTCTGTTTGAAGGAAGCGGAACCAGCGGTGCGGAACGTGCATATCGCAAGGCGCTGGACAAACTCACCACTATTTTGGTAGAAGAGGGTATTCTGCACGCTGTGCGTCTAAAACGCAAAAACATTACCAGAAAGAAAAAAGAAATCGCCACCGCAATCTATCTGTATCAGGTAGACTACGATGGCGAATGGGGTGAAATATATTTTGACTTTGTGAACCGGACAACGGAAATCCGAAAACTTGCAGAATGGGATCGAATGATAAGTAAAGTATTCTCTAAAAAAGCAATTTGTTACATACAAACTCATCCCTTATTAGTCAACTTAAAAGAGATCGTAATTTCATTCTCTTTGTAAGAAAAATCACGAATTTTGCATTGAACAAATTCGTTCAAACGAATATAATAGAGATGGTAATTGTTTGCTTTTACTGGAGGTGGATTCAATGCTGAATGGCTATATTACAACGCAGGAAGCTGCGCAGAAATGGAACATAAGCGCCCGACAAGTCCAAATCCTTTGTAGGAATAATCGTATAGAAGGCGCTGTACAGATCAATAGAATATGGCTGATACCTGCCAATGTCAGTAAACCCACGAACACCTATAAATATCAATCACAGCATAGTTTATAAATTACAATCGCAGTCGCAAACAGAGGGAGGGCTGCTGTTTTGAAAAAGAAAGAAGCAAGTGCAAGAATTAAAATCAATCGTCTGTTAGAAGAAGCTGGCTGGCGTTTCTTTGACGATGAAAACGGACCTGCAAATATACAGCTGGAACCCAATGTCAAAATGTCCAAAGCTGATTTGACAGGCCTGGGCGAAAATTTTGATAAGGTGAAGAATGGCTTTGTGGATTTTCTGCTCCTCGATGATAAAGGTAAGCCTTTTATTGTGCTGGAAGCAAAAGCAGAGGATAAAGATCCCCTGGTCGGCAAGGAACAGGCCAGAGAATATGCCAAGTCTTTTTATCTCAAGTATGTGATCCTCTCCAACGGAAATCAGCATTATTTCTGGAATATTTACAAGGGAAACCCGCAGCTTATCACGGCTTTCCCCAGCTATGAAAGCATTCGGGAAAGCAAAGCTATGAACGCCGACCCAGCAAAACTATATTCAGAGGAAATTGGAGCGGATTATATTGCCGTAATCAAAAACCCTCGATATATGGAGGCACCCGAGTACATAAATCCGGAAACTCGTCATCAATTCTTATATGATAATGGACTGCGCTTTCTCCGTCAGTATCAGATCAATGCGCTGAAAGCCTTGCAGGAATCTGTACGACGTGGAAATCAGAGGTTTCTGTTTGAGATGGCAACCGGGACAGGAAAAACGCTCACTTCTGCTGCCGTAATCCGTCTTTTCCTGCGCAGCGGAAATGCGAATCGAGTGCTTTTCCTGGTGGACAGAATTGAGCTTGAAAATCAGGCTAAGAAAAACTTCCAGAATTATCTTGCTCCTGATTATCACACAGTTATCTTCAAGGAGAACGTAGATGATTGGCGGAAAGCGGAGGTTGTCGTTTCCACCGTACAAACGCTTATGTTCAACAATAAGTACAAGCGTTTTTTTAAGCCTACCGACTTTTCACTTATCATTGCCGATGAAAGTCATCGTTCCATCAATGGAAACAGCCGTGCTGTATTCGAGTATTTTCTCGGCTATAAGCTGGGACTGACGGCTACGCCCAAAGACTATATCAAGAATATTGATGTAGAAAAGCTAAAAGCAACTGATCCACGGGCATGGGAAAAACGGCAACTGCTGGATAGCTATAAAACCTTTGGCTGTGAAAGCGGCGACCCAACATACCGCTATTCGCTGCTGGATGGTGTTCGGGACGGCTATTTGATCAATCCCACAGTAGTGGACGCCAGAACTGATGTTACAACAAAATTATTGGCAGATGAAGGTTATGCCGTGATTTCGCAAGGGGATAAAGCGGACGAAGAACAGGAAGAAACCTACTTTGCCCGTGACTTTGAAAAGAAGTTTTTCTCCGAAGAAACCAACAAGATGTTTGTCAAAACTTTTATGGACAATGCACTCCGTGACCCGATTACCGGAGAAATTGGCAAAGGAATCATCTTCTGCGTAAGCCGCAAACATGCAGCAAAAATCACACAGCTGCTAAACGTGTATGCGGATATGATGTTCCACGGCAAATACTGTTCGGATTTTGCTATGCAGATCACATCAGACGTTATGAACGCACAGACCTATACAATCAACTTCCAGAACAATAATCTGAGCGGAACAACCAGTTTCCTGGAAGGGTATAAATCATCCAAGACCAGAATCTGTGTCACAGTGGGCATGATGACAACCGGGTATGACTGCGAAGATTTGCTGAACATCGGGTTACTGCGACCTATCTTCTCTCCCACAGACTTTATCCAGATTAAGGGCCGTGGTACACGAAAACATGATTTCATCTTCAAAGAGCGAAACGGCGGTCAGGAAATCGTCCATGAGTACCCCAAGGAAACATTCAAACTGTTCGACTTCTTTGGGAACTGCGAATATTTTGAAGAAAAGTTTGATTATGATGAAGTCTTAAAGCTGCCCCGATTCCAAGGCAGTAGTGTGTCGCCTGGTACTCCACCTGTTGATCCGGATGGGTATGAAAACTTTGCTCTTGACCCGCTGAAAACACTGGTGGAGACCAAAATCGGCGCTGAGGGCATGAAGATTGACCGGATGTACTTTGATAAATTCGAAGAGACTGTCAAAGAAGATCCAGTTGCGAGAGAACAGTATGAGCAAGGCAACTATCCCGCTGTCATCCGCTATATTGATGACCACATTATGAATCAGCCCAACGAGTATTACACCTGGGACAAGCTGCGGCGCTCCATTGGCAGTGATCGCCGCATCACGGCCCGGGAAATTCTGGACAAAATCTTTGGTGTCCTGCCCTTCTTTAAGAGTAAAAAGGAATTGGTAGAGGATGAATTTGAGGGATATGCCCTGACGCACAGTATTCCGTCAGAAAAGTATGCCGATGTAAAAGAGTTCTTTGCCACTTATGTAACGGACAAAGATGTGCGCAGAGCCATCGAAGACCGAAAATTCCAGCTGCTTGGAACGGACATCAGCACATACACTATGGCTGATCTGAAGCATTTGGGGCTGGATAGTATGCAAAGCGTGGTAGATTACGTTGCCGATAACGTCAATATATCCCGCTTTATGTAGGAGGAAAGAAAATGTTGACATTTGACGTAAAGCGCAAGATCAATACGCTGCGTGATATTTTGGTGGGCAAGGTGCCAGATCCCAAGGCGCAGGTTGAACAGATTACCATTGCGCTCATTTATAAATTCATGGATGACATGGATATAGAAGGTTTGGAATTTGGCGGCACCCGGCAGTTTTTTACAGGTGAGTATGAGAAGTATGCCTGGACGGAAATCATGAAGCCCGAAAACAGCGGGCAGCAAAGGGCTTTTCTCTATGCGGAAGGCATTGAAAAAATGGCTACGAACCCCAGCCTTCCGCAGCTGTTCCGGGATATTTTCCGTGGAGCATATATCCCTTATCGGGACCCGGATACCTTGAATATGTTCCTCAAGGAAGTCAGCGACTTCTCGTATGACAATAGCGAGGATTTGGGCAATGCCTTTGAATATCTCCTGTCCATTATGGGCAGCCAGGGAGATGCCGGCCAGTTTCGTACCCCCCGCCATATCATTGATATGATGGTGGAAATCATAGACCCGAAGAAAAACGAGACTATTCTGGACCCTGCCTGCGGTACAGCCGGTTTTCTGATCAGTGCCTATCGTCACATTCTTGCACAGAACAAGGATGAAGATGGCAAAAGCACACTGACCGCTGATGACCGAAAGCGTTTGACGGAAAACTTTGCCGGGTACGATATTTCTCCAGATATGGTGCGCTTATCTCGGGTGAACATGTACCTTCACCATTTTACAAAGCCTAAAATCAGCGAATACGATACCTTAACCAGCGAAGAAAAGTGGGATGACTGTTATGATGTTATCCTTGCGAATCCGCCTTTCATGACGCCAAAGGGCGGAATTATGCCACACAGCCGCTATCGGGTAAAAGCCAAGCGTTCCGAGGTGCTATTTGTCGACTACATTGCTGAGCACCTTAATCCTAATGGACGAGCAGCAATCATTGTTCCTGAGGGCATTATATTCCAGTCCTCGAACGCCTATAAGGAGCTTCGCAAGTATTTAGTGAATAATGATCTGTTGTATGCAGTAATCTCACTGCCTGCCGGTGTTTTTAATCCTTATAGCGGAGTCAAAACCAGTATTTTGCTCATTGACAAGCTCTTTTCAAAATTCAAGGATGAAATTCTATTTGTAAAACTGAACAACGATGGATTCGATCTGGGAGCACAGCGTCAACCCAAAAAGGGAAACGAAATCCCGGAGATTGTTCGTATTGTAAAAAAATACCATGCAGATCTCGACCCGCAAATAACAGATGATGAGATTATCCACCATTCGCTCGTTACCATTGCTACAAAAGAACAGATTGCAGAACAAAACTACATTTTAGTTGGAGAACGATATGCTTCTTCCATTCATACAAATAGTGCTTGGAATATGGCCAGAATTGGTGATGTATGTGAAATAGAACGTGGAGCTTCTCCTCGTCCTATTAATGCATATATTACGGAAGATGAAACGGGAATTAATTGGATAAAAATTGGGGATGGTTCGGATAATTCTTTTTATATTACAGAGGCAAAGGAAAAGATAACAACTGAAGGAGCGTCTAAATCCAGATATGTCCATAAAGGAGATTTGATTCTTTCAAACTCTATGAGCTTTGGAAAACCATATATATTAGGGATTGATGGATGCGTTCATGACGGATGGCTGATACTTAGATGCAATACCCAGATGGTTGATCAAAAATATCTATGCTATATACTAGGATCTAACCCCATGATAGCCCAATATAATCGCCTAGCCACAGGTGGAGTAGTAAAGAATCTGAATAGTAATTTGGTTCGAGGTTGCAGCATTCCCCTTCCTCCGTTGGAAATTCAAAAAGAGATTGTTGCGGAGCTAGATGGTTACCAGAAAATCATTGATGGTGCCCGGCAAATTGTAGATAATTATAAGCCAACTATCAGAATTAATCCTGCTTGGAAAAAAGCAAAATTAGGTGACATTTGTAATTTGACATATGGTTATACAGACACAGCGAAAGAATCTGGTTCAGCTAGATTTGTGCGCATTACTGACATTGATGAAAAAGGACTGCTCAGAGACGAGAATAAACGCTATGTTGATTTAATTGAACAGAATAACGCCTTTCTGCTCCACAGAGGAGATTTGCTTGTTGCCAGAACTGGAGCAACCTATGGTAAAACACTATATTTTGATACGGATGAAACAGCCGTATTTGCATCATTCCTAATTAAGCTAGATCTTCCAGAGTACATAGACCATTACTTTTACTGGATTTTTGCGCAAACTCAGAACTATTGGGATCAAGCCAATAGGTTGTTTTCTGGAGGTGCGCAACCTCAATTTAATGCTAATGCAATTAAGCAATTAGTAATACCCATTCCACCACTCGATGTCCAAAAGTCGATTGTAAAGCAGGCAAGAGAAGAACAGGAAATCATTGATGCAAACAAAAAGCTAATTTCTATTTTTAAGCAAAAAATAACAGATAAAATTAGTGAGGTCTGGGGGGAATAGCCTATGTATGGTGAAACATTTAAGGACGCTCTATACGGCGCTTTCCAACCGGCCGATGATGAGTTTGATCCTTCGTTCTTGGTTCGCCTTTTGGAGTATTTTCCAACTGATAAAGTGGATATAGGGAATGAATCTTATGACCAATATCTTTATGATTTGGAAAAGACAGTTGTTGATAATTATGAAAAAGGAAACTACCAAGTTTCTTTTTTCTACGCTCATTTAGTTTTTATGAGTTATGTCTATTATAGTGTTGAGCATGCTTTATTAATCAGCCCAGGACGAGTAAAAGATGTTTATTATTCTTTGCGTTCATATAACGGTCGAGATGACAAGCCAGATTTAGACAGTTATGAGAGTGTTTATGGATTTAGCAAAATTCCGGAAAAAGACATTTTTAAAGTGTTTCATGTTATAGGGATGGATGAACAATCTATTACGGATCGTGTCAAATATATTAACCGGAGAGATCAATATGCACATGCAGCAGGAAAAAGAAATCTCTCTACAGAAGAATTAACAAGTTATATTGATGAAGTGGCAGCACAAGCAGAAGCTGTACATGATGTGTTTAAGCCAATAATAAAAGGCAGATATATTGATTATTTACTATCGCATTATGATGTTGAATATTCTGTTTTTGAGAATTGTGTAAATGACTTCATTACAGAGAACATGCTGTCACTTTGGGACTTGAAATACTTATGTAATCTGGGAATAAGCGGCATAAGAAACGAGAACGAAGAATTCAAAAGTAAATACAGATTTATTAAAAAAGTTCATTGTGCTTTTATCGAGTACTGCATGGAGAACATGGGAATAGATCCACCCAGTAGTTATACAGATTTTAGGGACGAAGCCTATCTATATTATAAATATCAGGACAATGCTACTGAGTATGTAGAAAAAGAGCTCGGCATTAGTGCTTACGAATGTGGAAAAGAAGGTGTGGAGTTTCCAGTTTATGAGTGCTTGGAATGTGGTGCAGAGCAGTTAGCTCACGATGCGAAAGATCCAAAATACCATTGCTTTTCATGTGGAGAAGATTTTGACGAAAGCACCATTACATTTTGCAGCCGATGTGGTGCTATTATGAAAGATATTGAAATTGACATCTGTCCAAACTGTATTGAGAATATAACGGCTGATTAAGTCGCAAAAAGAACAATCACATAAGGAGGAGTTGCGTTGGATGCAGAAGAACGAAAAACTGCTATGAGTCACGATGAAATGCAGGATTATTGGAAAACGCTGTGCTCATTTACAGGCGAAGATATACCCAATGAAGTTAATCAACTGATGGCGAAAATTCGTTATCCAAGATTTTTGTATAAGTATCGTGCGGTGAATAACAATAACCTTGATGCTTTACGCTCTAATAAACTATTCTTCTCTAAAGCCAGCAGTTATGATGATCCGTTCGACACCTTTTTACATATTGATGTGGAGAAGATTCGTCAGGAATTTGATAGCAATTATAGCTCCCCTGAAGCATTAGCAGCGTTGGCAAACGGGATGAAAGAAACTTTTCAAAATCAGCCTGGCGTTCCGCAAGAGTTTATTCAACAAGTAACAAATGTCGAAGGATTAAAGCAGTTATTTGCAAATGGAATAACAAAACAATTTTTGTCTTATGTACTAACTTTGCGCTCAAAAATACAAGACGAGATTCTGTCCATCTGCTTTTCTGAAAACGGGTTTAATGAAACTCTGTGGCTAAAATATGCCGATATGCACAAGGGTTTTTGTCTTATGTATGACCTTAGTGATGCGGACAGTTCGCATTGTGGAAAATTGGACAAGTGCGTAAATTGTGGCGTCTATAAATATGGAACACGAATTTATCCGGTATATTATTCTAACACTCCACATGATGCAACCAATTTTGCAAAGTTTGTTATGGGGCAGGATATGATACAGCAGTTACATGTACCTTTGCCGGATTTTATGCAAGAAGAATTGAAACCTCTTCCTTGGGAAGTCGAGCGGAATAGTTTGATTAAAAAGGAATGCCACAAATATGATGAAGAATGGCGGATGCTTGCTAATTGCAAAATGAATCTCCCCGCAATGATAGAGTGTGTTCCGGCTGGAGTCATTATTGGATTGAGAACACCTCCAGTAGATAAAAATCTGATTATTTCCATGGCCAAAGAAGCCGGGGTCAAAAATATCTATCAATCCTACATCGATGAAAAAAACAGTTTGAACGCATATCTGCTCAAGGATGTATAAGAGTCTGGATAATGCAAAACACGGATGCTCGCCCAGCGGCAAATCATCCGTGTTTTTGTTATCAAATCATTTGAAAATGTTTCAGTGCGCCCATAATCACCGCTTCCTTTTCCGGCGGACACTTTGGCACTTTAGGATTTTCGGATTTGGACAGGTTATAATTCTGACCAACCTCTAATCCGCACTTTCTTTTGACTTGGGAGATATACAGGCTGGATACTTTCAAATGGTGCTTATCCCAGACGTATGCCTTGATTTCCTCATAGGTGGCCTTTGTCTCAGCAGTCGTGGCGTCCAGCTCATCCAAGTCCAGGTCGATCTCTATGGTGTCATCCGGCTTTTGTTGGGACAAAAGAACTACCGTCTCCACATGCACAGTCTGTGGAAACATATCGACCGGGCGGACGCGTTTCAATTCATAGCCGCCGTCACACAGAATCCGGAGATCACGGGCAAGCGTTGCGCTGTCGCAGCTCACATAAACGATCCGGTCCGGGGCCATCTTAAGCATGGTATCAAGACACATCTCATCGCAGCCCTTCCGTGGAGGATCCACGACAATCACATCCGGATGAAGCATGCCTTCCCTGCCCTGCTCCGCGCTGCCTGCAGAATGGGATACCGCATCTTTTCTTCCATAGAATTCCGGCAGTACCTCTTCTGCCTTTCCAGCAAAGAACTCTGCATTAGTGATTCCATTATTTGCTGCATTCTGCTTTGCATCCTCAATCGCCTGTGGCACGACTTCCACTCCATAGACCTTTGATGCTCTTCCGCTTAAGAACAGGGAAATCGTTCCGATTCCACAATACAAATCCCACACGGATTCCTTACCGCTAAGTCCTGCATAGGAAAGTGCCAGACTGTATAGCTTTTCTGTCTGCACCGGATTTACCTGATAGAAGGAAAGCGGTGAAATAGAAAAAGCAATGCCATCTCCGGTACGTGCGAAGCAGTTATCCACATCACGGACGAAAATCGTATCTGTTATCCTCTCTTTTCCCCAAAGTGTATGAATTTCTGTCCCCATAATGACATTGGTTTTCTCGCAATTAATGCTTACAGAAATACTGGTCATACCCCGGATTGCCACAAGCCGTTCAATCAGCTCCTTCTGATGAGGCAGCCATTCCCTTTTGCTGTTCTTCTCTCTTATCCCGGTACAGCCTTTCATGTGTTCCGGATTAATTACCAGACACACCATAATTTCTCCACTGGTAAAGCCCTTACGGATTAACACATGGCGGACCAGCCCTTTTCCGGAAGCCTCCTCATATGCGCTTATGCTATATTCCTTCATATACTGCAAAATTGCTTCCAGAATCGTCCTGTTCTCATCTACTCCAAGCAGGCATTCCGTATTGGCAATAATACTGTGCGTGCGCCCTGCATAGAAGCCGGCAACCGGATTTCCCTCTTTATCCATGCCAATCGGGTACTGCGCTTTGTTTCGATATCGAAACGGCTCCTCCATTCCCACAACCGGCTCCATAATCCGGTCAAGCTCCTCCGGCCCGAATCCACCGATACGAAGCAGATTATTCCGCACCTTATTGTGTTTAAATGCAAGCTGCTGCTCATAGCTCATTGCCTGGATCTGGCATCCTCCGCATTGCCTGTGAAAACAGCAGGACGGCGTTACACGAAAAGGAGAAGGTGTAATCACCTTCTCTAATCTTCCGTAACCGTAATTCTTCTTTAATTTAATTGCACGGATCTCTACCTGATCGCCAATGATCGTATCCTTAATAAAAAAGGGATAACCGTTTACCTTGCCAATCCCCTCTCCCTCCGTGCTTATATCGATAATCTCAGTTGTAAGCAGTTGATTTTTCTGAAAATCCATATCTCTTCGTTCTTCCCTGTTGATTCGATCCTGTCCCATATTTTACGCAGCAGCTCCGCGATTGTTACGATTCACTGCTGAATCATGTTCTTACGCAGCCTGACAATAAGTATCCGGCTGCTATGGGAACAATAACCGGTTATTTCACTCATAGGCTGCCGGATGGTACAGGTTACTCCACCCTGGTTCCAATAACATTGGAATCAAACAGCCGGTTGAAGCCAAGCCAGCCGGTTTCTGTAGTATTGTCCATTAATTCAGTAAAGGTCTGCAGCTTTGCATCCGTATTATCCGCAAAGTTAAGAGCTACTGCCTCCATGATTGCCGGCTTCTTCGGTGAACCAAACTCATATTCTCCGTGATGCGCCAGAATACAATGCTTTAACTCACTTGCCAGAACAACAGGAAATCCCGGAATCTCACGAATCTTCTCTCCAACCATTTCCGTACCGATCACGATATGTCCAAGGAACTGCCCCTCATCGGTATAATCATTCTGCGGAAAAGCAGAAAGCTCTTTGATTTTACCCATATCATGACAGATTGCAGCAGTTAAAAGCAGATCCCGGTTCAGTCTCTCATAATTCTTACAGTAATAGTCACACATTCTGGTTACGCTTAAGGTATGCTGTAATAAACCTCCTACAAAGCCATGATGTACGGTTTTAGCTGCGGAGGATTTCTTAAAGGCGGCAATAAAGCCTTCATCCTCAATAAAAAACCCGGAAAGAAGCTGCTTCAGATATGGATTCTGAATGCTGTGAATGTACTTCAGCAGTTCCGTATACATTTCTTCAATATCATATTTACTTACCGGAAGATAATCACTGGGATTCACCTCTTCCTCCTGGCATTTCCGGATCCGCTTCACATTTACCTGTAAAGCACCCTGAAAGCTCGTTACGTCACCATAGACCTCTATGTAATCCAGTGCATCAAAATCTGCAATTCCTGCACTGTTCGGATCCCAGATCTTACCGTCAATCGTTCCCGTTTTATCCTGCAGGATCACGCTTTCATATGGCTTGCCATTCTTGGTTACTGCAGAAACCTTATGCTTACACAGATAAATGTCAAAGAAACGGTCTCCATCCTTATAATCCTTTAAATATTTCATCATGCTACCTCTTTCTATCGCTTTATTTTAATGTCACATTAACTTCCATTTCTGTATAGCCATCCGGTCCCTGCCGCATCAAGATCACGGTTACCTGTGCATCCGGCCGTAACTGGTATAGTGCATTCACCAGTTCCTGATAGGAGGTAATTTCTGTCTGTCCTATCTTCGTAAT
>ENA-ORSL01002827-ORSL01002827.1-human-gut-metagenome-genome-assembly--contig:-NODE-2827-length-11976-cov-4.598943_pt1 | contig 11976 bp, 7 predicted proteins | sample MGYA00242190_ERZ509157 | MGnify/ENA primary metagenome ERZ509157 (study PRJEB26280, sample SAMEA2338664) | human gut metagenome | biome: human gut; feature: human-associated habitat; material: faeces...
CGTCCATTACATATACGTCAGCGTAAGAAGCCAACTTAGCAGCGAACTTCTTCTGGCGCTCCTTCATCTCAGCCTTAGCAGCATCAAATTCTGGAGTACCCTTCTCAACGCCAACTGGCTTGCCTTCCTCTTCTGGATAGAAGCGGAGGTTCTCGAGCAAGAGAGCCTCACCTGGCTTCAAGGCAGCTGCTTCAGCATCAGCGTTACCGCAGTCCTTAGCGAACTTAACGTCTACGCCGAGAGCGTCTGATACGTTCTTAACAATCTGAGAGAGAGAAAGCTCTGGTTTAACCTTGCCCTTTGGCTTACCCATGTGGCTCATCATGATGAGCGCACCGCCGTCTGCAAGTACCTTCTTCAATGTAGGAAGGGCACCGCGGATACGAGTGTCGTCTGTTACATTACCATTTTCATCCAATGGCACGTTGAAGTCAACGCGCACGATTGCCTTGTGACCGGCAAAGTTAAAATCTTCAATTTTCATTTTACCTAAATTTATTTAGTTTATGTACTAATTTATTGTTCTAAACCTTTCTGCTGGTTTCAAAAACCGAAGGCAAAGATACAAATTATATTTGAATCAGCAAAATATCGTAGCGGTTTTTATTATTTTTAGTAGATGAAATCGTCTGTTTGCTATATCGGGTTTGCAAAATTCGTATTTTGCGCTTCCTTCTGCTTGATTTGTTAAACAAAATGGAGAGAAATGAAATATATTCTTAACAAATTACTTTTTTTTTGGATTTTTCGATAATAAATAGTACCTTTGTGCGCAGTTAAAACGTTATTACATATAAATGAGATAAAATGGCGAAAGATAAGATTGCTTTTGTGTGCAGCAATTGCGGACAGGAAAGTGCCAAATGGATGGGCAAATGTCCTAGCTGCGGACAATGGAATACATTTAAGGAAATTCGTATTGCTGCTGATTCCGGATCGCAGGCTGCGAAGAATGCCGGAATGACCATGCGTCATGGTGGGGTTGCCACGATGTTTGGTGGGCAGCACAGCGAGCATGACGCTGCGCCGATGAAACTTCGCGATATTTCTGCGATTGATGAACCGCGCATCGATATGAGGGACGAGGAGCTGAACCGTGTGCTGGGTGGCGGAATGGTCCCTGGCAGCATTACGCTCCTGGGCGGTGAACCGGGAATCGGTAAGAGTACGCTCACCTTGCAGACTATTCTGAACATGACTGACCGCCGCATCCTGTATGTGAGCGGAGAGGAAAGTGCCCATCAGATTAAACTCCGTGCCGACCGGTTGGCTAAAGGACAGGCGATGCTCAGAGATGGCTCTTCTGCGGACACTCTGAAAACGGCTTCTCTTTCATCAGAAGGAGCCTTTGATCATATTACGGTTCTCTGTGAAACGCAGTTGGAGAAAATCTTCAGCCATATTCAGGAAGTGGCTCCTCAGCTGATAGTTATAGATTCTATCCAAACTATCTCTACAGAAGAGGTTGACAGTGCGCCAGGTTCTGTTTCCCAAGTTCGCGAGTGTGCAGCCTCCCTGCTCCGTTTTGCCAAGACGAGTGGCATTCCGGTCATTCTGATAGGTCATATTAATAAGGAGGGAACGCTTGCCGGACCAAAGATTTTGGAGCACATCGTAGATACGGTAATTCAGTTTGAGGGCGACCAGCATTACATGTACCGCATCTTGAGAAGCATCAAAAACCGATTCGGAAGTACTTCTGAGTTGGGAATCTACGAGATGATGCAAGGCGGACTCCGACAGGTGAGCAATCCTTCAGAGTTGCTGCTTACTGAAGATCATGACGGGCTTTCGGGTGTTGCCATCAGCGCAGCCATCGAGGGTGTCCGCCCGTTCCTGGTAGAGACGCAGGCTTTGGTTTCAACAGCTGCCTATGGAACTCCGCAACGTTCGGCAACGGGTTTTGACCAGCGCCGTTTGAACATGCTCCTGGCGGTTCTGGAGAAACGTGTGGGGTTCAAACTGATGCAGAAGGATGTGTTCCTGAATATTGCCGGTGGATTGAGAGTCACCGATCCTGCCATGGACTTGAGTGTGTTGGCAGCCGTATTGAGCAGTAATGTTGACACGCCTATCGAGCAAGGCTGGTGTATGGCAGGCGAGGTAGGTCTGAGCGGTGAAGTCCGTCCGGTGAGCCGCATCGAGCAGCGTATTGCTGAGGCAGAAAAACTGGGATTCCAGCACATTATCATCCCGAAATACAACAATCATGGTTTCGACCATAAGAAATATAAGATAGAAATTCATCCCGTAAGGAAGGTGGAAGAAGCATTCCGCTGCCTGTTCGGGTGAAGTAAAAAGTAATCATACATTTCAAATTTCAAAATTCAAAGTAAAATGAAGGATTCAGTAATCATTGTGAGCGGTGGCATGGATAGCATCACGCTGCTCTACGATAAGAAAGACGAGATTGCGCTCGGCATTAGTTTTAACTATGGAAGTAATCATAACGAGCGTGAAATTCCTTTCGCCAAGATGCATTGTGAGCGTTTGGGAATCAAGCATATTACGATAGATTTGGGTTTCATGCATCAGTATTTCAAGAGTTCTCTTCTTGAAGGTGCCGATGCGATTCCTGAAGGTCATTATGCTGATGATAATATGAAGAGTACGGTGGTTCCTTTCCGTAATGGAATCATGCTGAGCATTGCCATCGGCATTGCTGAGAGTAATAATCTGAAGAAAGTTTTCATCGCTAACCATGGTGGCGATCATACGATTTACCCAGACTGCCGTCCGGAGTTTATCAAGGCGATTGATGAGGCTGCTGAAGCAGGAACGTTCGTTGATGTGCGCGTGGTGGCTCCTTATACGAATATTACCAAAGGGCAGATTGCTGAGATTGGCAAGAAGTTGGGCATTGACTATGCTGAAACCTGGAGCTGCTATAAGGGCGGTGAGAAGCATTGTGGCAAATGCGGAACCTGCGTAGAGCGCAAGGAGGCTTTGGCCGAGGCGGGTATTGAGGATACTACCGAGTATGAAGAATAAGGATGACGACGAACCAGGCGTTCTTCGTTCCCTATATATAATAAGGTGTAATCAGAATAAATATAATAAAAGAAAAATGAAAACAGCGATTTTATCTGCGGCTCTGATGCTTGCATCAACCGTTGCAATGGCTCAGAAGAGCAACTTCCAGTTGAAGGTGGATTTGAAGAATTTCAATTCCGATTCTGTATTTGTTTACAAGGGTAGAAATGTTAAGATGGATACGGTTTTGGTGAAGAATGGCAAGTTTACCTATTCTGCAAACCTTGATAAGGCAGCCGGATACGTTTTCCTCTCACCTGAAGCTTATCGTGGTTCAGGTCTGTTTATGTTCAACCTGCCTTGTGTTCCTGGCGAGAAGGCTGAAGTTAAGGGCGATGCAAAGACCCGCTTCGATATTTCGGGTTCTAAGTTCTATCAGCAGTATCATGAAGTAGATGTTCTGCTGGAGAATGCTAATAAGGAGTTGAGAGATTACGAAGCTTCCCTGAACCAGAGAATCAAGAATGGTGAGACCCAGCAGACCATCATGGCAGAGTATGAGCAGAAGGCTCCTGCCCTGCAAAAGGCAAAGGACGATAAGATTTTCAATTTCGTAAAACAGCATCCTGATTATGAGGCTTGTGCTACTATCTTCGAGCAGTTTGATGATGTCAGCAAGATGGAGAAACTGCTGGGCTTGCTCTCTGAGAATGTGAAGAACGGCAGAATGAAGGCTTTCTACCAGCCAATGATTGATATGGCTAAGAAGCGTGCTGAGGCTGAGGAGAAGGCTAAGAAGGTGCAGGCTGCCGGTGTTGAGGCTCCTGACTTTACGCTGAAGGATATTAAGGGAAATGATTTTAAGCTTTCCAGCCTTCGCGGCAAGATTGTCGTACTCGATTTCTGGGGTTCATGGTGCGGATGGTGCATCAAGGGAATGCCTAAGATGAAGGAGTATTACGAGAAGTACAAGGGTAAGTTTGAAATTCTTGGTGTAGATTGTAATGATACAGAGGCTAAGTGGAAGGCTGCTGTTGAGAAGCACCAGTTGCCATGGATTCATGTTTACAATCCGAAGGACAGCAAGGTTCTCAGCGACTATGCTGTTCAGGGTTTCCCTACAAAGATTGTGATTGATGCTAACGGTAAGATTATCAAGACTATTGTTGGTGAGGATCCTGCTTTCTACACATTGCTTGATGAAGTGTTGGGCAAGTAATGTTAACATAAAACAATGTCGCCCTGTAAGTGCAAAATTATATTTGCTCTTACAGGGCGATTTTTGTTTGTTCAGTACTTTACTTCTTTTTCTTTTTCAATTCCAGTTTCGGAATCTTGATTTTCTGTCCGGCTTTTACGGTGCTTGTAGCATTCAGGGCTTCTACGTAGCATTCCATGCCGGAACCTAAATAGCGGGTACTAATCTGTTCGAGGGTCTGACCGGCGCCAACCGTAACGGTCTGGGCAACTCCTATGATTCGGTAAGCTCCCGTGCGTACGCGAGCGTCCTTATCATACTGGGATGATGCTATTTTCGAAGCAGCCTTTTCTTCGGCTTTATCTTTAGCCTTTTCTTTTGCTTCTGCCTTAGCTTTTGCTTCAGCCTGCTTAGCCTTTTCTGTGTTAGCACTTTCCTCATCCGATTTTTCAGCCAGTTTTACTGCTTCTGCAGTTTTAGCCATACGGATGCTGTCTTCCATCGCTTTCTGGCGGAGTTTCTGTTCCTGAGAGAGTGGGGCGGCAGCTGGTTTGGCTGGGACTTTCTTGGCTGGAGCCTGATGATACTGGTTTAGCTGCATGGCTAGATGATCACGCTGGGCAGTCATCTGACCATAGTTGAAGGCAAACCATCCCATTCCGCCAATCAAAGCTACTACGATGAGACAGACTGCAACGACCAGATAGCGAGGAATAACAATATGATGAGAATTGGAAGATTCTTCTTCCTCCTCTTCTTCTTCAGATTCATCTGATGCAGGTACTGCTGGTTCAACAACTGCTTTCAGGGCTTGCTGTTGCTGGGCTAATTCAAGCTTCTCTTGCTCCAGTCTTTCCTGCTCCAGTCTTTCCTGCTCTTGCTTTTCTTTCTGTATTCTTTCCTGCTCCAGTTGGGCTTGTTTTAATCTTTCCAGTTTAGCTTGTTCAATAGCAATTTGCTTTGCCAGTTCGTCTTCTTTTTCCTTTTCCTTTTCAGATTCGATTACGACAACCTCCGGATTTGGAGTTGCAGTTTTTTCTTCGTCTAGAAAATCGATTACTTGTTCAGGAGCATCTTCTGTCTGTTCTTCTCCAAACTTCTCATCTATTTCATCGAAATCTACGCCGTCATTTACCACCACCGTTTCAAATTGGGCGAATGGCTTGTTCACGATTTCTTTCAGGATGTTGTCTGGCGTGAAGGTGAGTTTGTCTCTGCCTTCAATGGTGAAGCGCTCGCCCGTGTTCACATTGATGCTTTCACGGTCTTTCGTGGCCTGTACCTTAAAGGTGCCCAGCCATTTTATCTTCACCTGCTTGTCGGCATCGAGTCCCTGGTTGCACACATCAAACATTTTCCGGATGAAGAGTTCTGCTTCCACCTGGCTCAGCCCGCTCTTATCTGCAAGCAGTTTTCCGAGTGTATTTAAACTGAATTTGCTCATTGCTCATCCCCTCCATTCTTTAGTTTTTCCTTGACCGAAGCTACCGGTCGGAAACCCAACACCAACTTAGGCGGCACCAGCTGACGCTTCTTGGTAGTAGGATTAACCACCACTCGCTCCATGCGCTTCTTCACTTCGAAGGTGCCAAAATTGGGGATAGAGACAGCTTCTCCATCCTCAAACTCGGCAATCATAGCGTCTATCGCCTTGCGCACCAACTTCTGGGTGTCTTCCTGCGAATAGCCGGTTTGCTGAGCCAGTTCAGCGATGTATTCCTTATTGTTCATATTTATTTAATATGTAGTCAAAATTTCTAAAACTCCAGGCTATGGGGGAGTGAATGATTATTTCACCACCTTGCCATAGAGGTCAAATTCCTCGCTTGTAGTAATTTCTACCTGATAGAAACTACCCACGCGCAGACGCTTCTCATCGGCACGGATCAGAACCTCAGGGTCTACTTCCGGAGAGCAGAACTCTGTTCGTCCGATGTAGTAATCGCCTTCCTTGCGGTCAATGATAACGGTCATGGTTTTGCCCACCTTATCAGCCTCAACCTCAGAGCTGATGTCTTGCTGCAGAATCATCAGTTCGTCCAGCCGGCGCTGCTTTACCTCGGCAGGCACGTTGTCTTCGTAGTGGGTGGCGCTGTAGGTTCCTTCTTCCTCAGAGTAGGCAAAGGCGCCCATGCGCTCAAATCTCTGTTCGCGTACGAAGTCGAGGAGTTCGTGGAAATCCTCATCTGTCTCGCCTGGAAAACCAACCATCAGCGTAGTGCGGATGTGAATGCCTGGCACGCGTTCGCGGATGGCCTTCAGCAGATTGATGGTTTCCTGCTTCGTTACGTGGCGATGCATGCTGGTGAGCATGTGGTCGCTGATGTGCTGGAGGGCAATGTCGAGATATTTGCATACGTTTGGCTTCTCGCGCATCACGTCCAGAAGATCCATAGGGAACTGGTTTGGATAAGCGTAATGCAGGCGAATCCATTTCACGCCCGGAATATCAGCCATCTCGCTGATGAGTTCGGTAATATGATGCTTGCCGTCAATATCTACGCCGTAGTAGGTGAGTTCCTGAGCGATAATCTGAAACTCCTTTACGCCTTCTGCTACCAGTTCGCGCACCTCCTGCAGAATCTCTTCCTTCGGACGGGAAACGTGCTTGCCGGTGATGATAGGAATGGCGCAGTAGGCACAGTGGCGGTTGCAGCCCTCAGCTATCTTGATGTAGGCATAATGGCGCGGAGTGGTGAGATGACGCTGGCCGTTGCAGGATGAAACTTCCGCCTTGCCGAGTTCCTGCAGGAGCTGCTTGTAGTTGAATTTGCCGTAGAACTTATCCACTTCGGGCATTTCTTCTTCCAGTTCCTTCTGGTAGCGCTGCGAGAGGCAGCCCATTACGTAGAGCTTTCTGAGTCGGCCTTCTTCCTTAGCCTGGATAAACTCCAGGATGGTGTCGATGCTTTCCTGCTTTGCATCCTCGATGAATCCGCACGTATTGATGACGGCTATCTCGCCCTGAGGGCGCTTGGAATCGTGAACGCAATGGTAGCCGTTTGCCTCAAACTGCTTCATCAGCAACTCGCTGTCTACGAGATTCTTCGAGCAGCCCAGGGTAATAATATCTATCTGATTTTTCTTCATTTTCTAATTTTTAAAGAGCGAGTCTACGAATTCTGTCTTGTTGAAGAGCTGCAGATCTTCCATACCTTCGCCCAGTCCGATGTATTTTACAGGCACCTTGAGCTGGTCGCTGATGCCGATGACAACTCCGCCCTTAGCGGTTCCGTCGAGCTTGGTGATGGCGAGCGAGGAGATGTTGGTAACGGCAGAGAACTGCTTAGCCTGCTCGAATGCATTCTGTCCGGTACTTCCGTCGAGCACGAGCATTACCTCGTCTGGTGCTTCAGGCATTACCTTCTTCATCACTTCCTTTATTTTCTTGAGCTCATTCATCAGGTTCACCTTGTTGTGCAATCGGCCTGCCGTATCGATGAGCACCACGTCGGCTCCGTTTGCTTTGGCGCTCTGCAGGGTGTCGAACGCCACGCTTGCCGGGTCGCTTCCCATCTGCTGTTTCACTACAGGCACACCCACGCGCTCGCCCCAGATGCAAATCTGCTCTACGGCAGCGGCACGGAAGGTGTCGGCAGCTCCCAGAACAACCTTCTTGCCAGCCTTCTTAAACTGGTAAGCCAGCTTGCCGATGGTGGTTGTCTTGCCCACGCCGTTTACGCCTACTACGAGGATAACGTAAGGCTTATGGTCGGCAGGAAGTTCCCAGTCTGCCAGGTCATCGCTGTGATTCTCAGAGAGGAGAATGGCGATTTCCTCGCGCAGAATGCGGTTGAGCTCGCTGGTTGAAACATATTTATCGCGGGCCACACGTTCTTCGATGCGGCGGATAATCTTGACCGTGGTTTCTACACCTACGTCTGAAGTGATGAGTACCTCTTCGAGATCGTCGAGCACATCATCATCGACGGTAGACTTTCCGGCAACGGCGCGCGCCAGTTTGCCAAACACACTCTCCTTGGTTTTTTCAAGTCCCTTATCGAGAGTTTCCTTCTTTTTGTTGCTGAATAATCCGAATAATCCCATAATCTTGTTTTTTATCTTCTGCAAAGATACTCATTTTTTTTTATTTTATGGCTTTTTCACTTGCTTTTTCGCCCTTTTCAAGAAAAAAAGTAAAGATTTAGAGGGTTTTATATGTCATGACAGAAGGTTTTTTACCGATAATGTGGGTTAATAAGGTTTAATAAATTAATGTTGTCTGCTACAAAAACAATTCGCCCTGCAAGAGGACAGAAGCGATTCTGCTTCTGGACCCCTGCAGGGCGTTCTGTTTATTTCTTCATCATTTCCTTTACGGCTCTTTCGAGCTGGGTATCATGGCCATTGATGAAATCTTCCGGACTGTTGTAAACCTCGATGTCTGGGTTCAGCTGGGTGTTCTCGCCGAACACGCCACGCATGTCGCGGCAGCCTACCTGAGGAATACCGAATACTAGCGTGTTGTCCATCAGCGTTTCCCACCATACGGCTGTCATGGTTCCTGCTACAGGAGCACCGATCAGCTTACCGATTCCGAGTTCCTTGTAAACCCATGGGAAACCGTGACCGTTGCTGTAATCGTTCTCGCAGATCATGACGCAAGATGGCTTCACCCATTTGTTGAATGGATCGCGGCCAACTACCTTACCGTGAGGTACAAACTCCTGATACTGCTTGCCGTTGAGCAGGGTGCAGAGATCATCGTGCAACCAGCCGCCACCATTATGGCGCTCGTCTACGATTACAGCGTCTCTGTTTCGGTTCTTGTCGCTCAGCAGTTCGCTGTAAACGGTGCGGAAACTCTCCGAATCCATCGCCTTAACGTGAACATAAGCGATGCGTCCGCCCGAAATACTGTCAACGAAAGCGCGGTTGCGGTCTACCCATCGCTTGTAGAGCAGGTTGTTGAGTTTGCCCTGAGAGATAGCCTTCACTGTAACCTCCATCTTCTTACCCTTGGCGTTTCTGATGCCGAGGCGTACATTCTTGCCAACCTTTCCGTCGAGCAATGGGAAGTAGTCCATTCCGGCTTTAATCTCCTCGCCGTCGATGCTCTCGATGATGCTGCCGGCTGTAACGCCCGTATTCTTCACATCGAAAGGACCACGCTTGATAATCTCCTGAATCTTCAGGCCGTCGCCCTGATACTGAGGATCGAAGAATACTCCCAGATTGGCGGTGGTAAGCGCGCTGTTCGAAGCGTAGTAGCGGGCTCCTGTATGCGAAGCGTTCAGCTCGCCAAGCATTTCGCTCAACATCTCCTGGAAGTCGAAATTGTTGTTGATGTAAGGCAGGAACTTCTCATAGGTCTTGCGGTAACCTTCCCAGTCAACACCATGAATCTTAGGGTCGTAGAACTTGTCTTTCACCTGTCGCCATATGTGGTCGAAGAGATACTGGCGCTCCTCGGCTGGCTTATAGTTGAAGTTAGCCTCAAAGCTGATGTCCTTGGTGCTGAATCCGCTCAGATCCACCTTCTTGATGCTGCTTCCGTTGCAGATGAAGAGGTTCTTCACATCCTTGTCGGTCTGCAGGTTGCCCTGGCCTACGCCCTTCATCACGAGCTTGGTAGAGCCGTCCTTCAGGTCGTGCTGCCAGAGGTCGTAATCATCCTCGAAGGCTGCCTGGTAGTAGAGCTTGTCGCCGTCTTTAGAGAGCACAGCATCGCCCATGTGCGAAGAGTTTGCGGTGAGGCGTACGATTCTGTCGCGGCAGTTTTCGATGTCCAGCTCCAGTGGCTTCACTTTTTCCACCTCTATCTTTCCGGTCTTCTTCTGCTTTTCGTCAGCCTTCTTTTTAGCCTCTTCCTTCTTCTCGTCTTCCTTCTTCTCCTTTTCGTCCTTGTTGGCGTCAGACAGTTCTATTTCTTCCTTGCTCATGTTGAAGCGGTTGTAGGCATCCAGGTCGAAGAACATGATGTAGGCATCGTCTTCTGCTCCCCAGCTTCCATGACTGCGGTAGCCGGCTCTGTCGCTCTGGAAGAGCATTGCCTTGCCGTCGAGCACCCATTTGCCGTTGCTGTCGCTGTAGCCGGAATTGGTCAGGTTGTGAACCTCCTTGCCGTCAGCCTTTACCAGTGCAATATCCTGGTTGTTCCAGCCGCCGTTGCCGATATAGGTTGAAAGGAGCCATTTGCTGTCTGGTGACCATTCGAAAGCGATGTCTCCATCGCTGTAAGAGTAGACGTATTTGCCATCGAGCACGGTGCGGATTTCCTTCGATTTCAGATTGATGATGCGAAGTGCAGCGCGGTCTTCGAAGAAAGCCACTTCCTTGCCGTCAGGAGAGTATTGTGGATACTGTGATGTAACGCCTGTTTTCACCAACTGCTCTTCCTCGATGTCGGTAGCGTAGGTGAAGTTCTTCTCTTTCTCGTTCTTGATCTTAGACTGGTAAATCTGCCATACGCCGTTGCGCTCGGCTGCATAGACCAGGGCTCTGCCGTCTGGCGAGAAACTCAGGTCGCGCTCCTGCTGCGGTGTGTCGGTAATGCGCTTGGTAGTGGTGTATTCTACAGAAGTTACGTATACGTCGCCATGCATCACGAAAGCCACTTCCTTGGCGTCTGGCGAAACGGAAATCTCTGTAGCTCCCCAGCTTTTAATCTGACGTACGAGGCTTGGAGCGTCATTATCTGTTGTAATGGAGATGTTCACCTTCTGAGGCTCTCCACCTTCTTTCACGGTGTAGATTTCGCCATCATATCCGTAGCAGAGCAGGTCGGCGCTGGATGCGGTGAGGAATCTTACCGGATTGCCTTTGTGGTGGGTAATCTGCTTGTCGCTTGAACTGTTGAGGCTGCGGCGGTAGATATTGAATGTGCCGTCCTGCTCGCTCAGATAGAAGAATGATTTCTCGTCTGATGTCCATACTGGCGAGCGGTCTTCGCCGGCAAAGGTAGTCTGCTTGGCAAACTTTCCGTTACTCTTCAGCCAGATGTCGCGTGCGATAGGTGATTTCTGGTGTTTGCGCCAAGGGTCTTCGTATCCCTTTTTGTCGTGGTAGAGAATGTCGCCGTTCTTGGCGATGCTGATATTCTCCATGGTGAGGGTAGAGAAGAGTTCTGGTCTTCCGCCCTTGGTGCTTACCTTATATACTTGTGGGAATGTGTTGTCGCCGAAGATGATGCTCTGGGCTGTAGGCTGCAGACTGGCAGAGTAGAGCACATGGTCGTTGTCTGCAAAGGCGATAGGTGTTTCGCTGCCGCTGTTGGTGGTGAGTCGGGTAGGAGCACCGCCTTTTGCATCGATTACAAAAATGTCGAGACTTCCTTCGCGGTTAGACTGGAAGGCAATTTTCTTGCTGTCAGGGCTCCATACAGGATGCGAATCGAAGGCTGCATGGGTTGTGAGCTGTCGTGCTTCACCGCCGTTGACAGAAACACTGTAGAGGTCGCCTTTATAAGCGAAGGCGATGGTAGTGCCATCGGGCGAGATGGCTGGGTAGCGCATCCAGAGCGGATGTTCTTCTGCGCTGGCAGAGAGTGCTGCTGAGAGCAGGGCTACTGAAAAGATTAACTTTTTCATTTGCGTATGTTTTATGTTTGAATATGCATTATAAAAATCTCTTCTCTTTCGGGGTCAGAATGCAGTTTCTTGCTCCTAACGGATGCAAAGGTAGTTATTTTTTGCGATATTTAAGCATAAAAAAGAAAAAAGTGAGAAAAAGTTTGGTGTATTCAAAAAATATATGTACCTTTGCAGCCGCAAATAAGAAAAGTGGCTGATTGCGTTATTGGTTAGCTGGTTTGCGATTTAAAAGTGTTGGTTCCGTAGCTCAGTTGGATTAGAGCAACAGCCTTC
>ENA-ORSL01002828-ORSL01002828.1-human-gut-metagenome-genome-assembly--contig:-NODE-2828-length-11975-cov-11.203440_pt1 | contig 11975 bp, 14 predicted proteins | sample MGYA00242190_ERZ509157 | MGnify/ENA primary metagenome ERZ509157 (study PRJEB26280, sample SAMEA2338664) | human gut metagenome | biome: human gut; feature: human-associated habitat; material: faeces...
AGTGTATTAAAGTCGCCCTTTTTTAAGGATACGGCGGTATCGGGGAGGTATCGCCATGTCCTTTTTCTATATCGCCATATCTTTTAGCTTATCAAAAAAAGCCCGACCGCCGCCGGGAACACTTCTACCCTCATATATGAACTGTCAAATCATCTAAATACCGCTTACAATTCCTTTGCGCTTGTCTGCATCTTGCAGACAGGCGCATTTTGCATTTTCGGGAGGTTTTTTCAAAAAAGTTTCGCTTTCATTCGGCGTTTGAAAAAATCGCCTGTATTATCCCGCGAAAAGGGGAGGTACCGCCACCTTTCAACACGAAAGGAGGTGAGAACATGGAACCTAATCGCGTGGAATTTCAGAAGCAATGTATCTTTCAAAGTTTCTGTAAACGGGTGCTGCACAACGAAGCCTGCAACGCCCACGAGGAAATCCGGCGTCGCAGAGCAAAGGAAGTGTCGTTTTCCGACCTTGCCTTGCATGAGGAACGACAGCTTTATACGCTTGATAAGTATTTTCAAGACGAAGAAGCCGAGCCGAGCTATCAGCAGGCAGGAAAGAAAATCACGCCGAAGCTGCTGCTTGAAGCAATCCGCACTTTGCCGGAAGAAAAAAGGAAAGCTATCATGCTGTACTATTTCGAGGGCATGACCGACGTGGAGATTGGAAAGTTATTCAATACGTCGCGCAGCACGATACAGTACAGACGGACAAGCTCTTTTGAAATCTTGAAGAAATATTTGGAGGAACACGCTGATGAATGGGACGAATGGTAAACAATCTGACTTCCCGGACGTTGCCCTTGTTCCCTATCCTGTCATTGTGGCAGCGACAAAGGGCGACCCGGACGCTATGAAAATTGTCTTGCAGCATTTTAGTGGTTACATAGCGAGCCTTTCCATGCGGAAGCTCTGCGACGAGCGCGGAAACGTCTATTTTGGCGTTGACGAGGATATTCGCCAACGGCTGCAAGCAAGACTAATGAGGGCAATCCTCACATTTAGGGTTGAATAACTGCACCGATACCGAAACGTCTTAACCCCTTTTCCGTTTCGTATCAATCCGCAGCAGCCCCGTATGTTCCTTGACAAAGAAAGCGACGCAAGATAACGGCGACGCAGTATAGGGCAAACCGGGTACGTCCTTTTTGCGCCGAGCCATACGGAGGGTGCGCCATGACGCTATTCCTCTATCGGGAAAAGCCGAGCGAGAAACACCGCGACGGGAAGCAAGTTAGCAGCTTGCGGGCGACAACACGCATTGAGGGGAGATAAGCCTTTACAGCCACAGTCCGAGCGTTCAGAGCGTCGCAGGCAATGGGTAAAGCTGCCTTAAATGAGCAGGGGTGCAATTCCCGCGAGGTTGTGCTAACAGCCGCCCGGTTAAAGCCCACTTTTTGTAACTTGACTTTTTAGCCATTTATGAAAGGGGGTATTTTCCTATGGCAAAAAAGGAAACAGCAAGCCCCGCTATCCCTGTATTCCCTATGTTAAAGACCGTTGAGCAAATGAGCAAGATTAGCGGTATCGGGGAAAATAAACTGCGCGAGCTTATGGATAGTGGCGAGCTTGAATATATACAAAATGGAAACCGTCGTTTGATAGCTGACGCTGCAATCTGGGACTGGTACCACAGGGCAAAGACGACAGCGAAGCCCCCGGCACGACAGGGAGGTTAAGCTATGGCTATATCAACAAGGCAGGTTAAGAATAAACGCGACAGCAACGGCGTACTGACCGGGCGGCCGGGTACAGTTTACGACGTGAATATAAAGTACACCGCCCCGAATGGGGAAAAGAAAACCTATTCAAAAAAGGGCTTTCCAACAAAAAAGGAAGCAACGCAGCATGAAGCAGAGATGAAAGCAAAGCTCCATAATCCGGGACAGATTGCGTCTATCGCTTCACAGCGGAAACAGACCGTTGCAAGCTATCTGAATGAATGGGTAGAAAGCTATGCAAGAGTGAACTTGCGCCCCTCTACTTACGACGGGTACAAAAGAACGATTGCAAACTACATCACGCCATATATCGGCGGCGTTGCCCTTAATCAGCTTACCCCCGCTATGGTAGACAAAATGTTTCAGCAGATTATTGACAAAGGCTTGAAACCGTCCACCGCAGCCGGGGCAAAGCGTGTTTTGAGCGTGGCGTTGAGCCATGCCCGGAAATACCGCTATATCGAAACAAACGCAGCAAAGGACACGCTTACGAAGTTTGGAAAGAGCGACAAGACCCCCGACCCGTACACGCCGGAACAGGTAAAAGCCCTTATGCAGCGCGTCGAGGGTACCGTTTGGGAAATGCCCGTTATCTTAGGCGGGCTTTACGGTATGCGCCGTTCTGAAATCCTGGGCTTGCGTTGGCGCAATGTGGATTTGGAAAACAACACCTTTGACGTTTCCGAGCAGCTACCCTTTAAGGTACCGCCAAAAACAAAAGTCATTGAGGAAATGGCACCGCCGAAATCCAACGGGCGAAAGCTGCCTATCACAGAGCTTGCCCGCCCGTTCTTTCTCAAACAGTTTGCTATGCAGGAAGCGCAGCGCGAACAGGCAGAAAAGGACGGAAAGCCTTACTATGACAATGACCTTGTTGTAGCGAAGCCGGACGGTTCCCCTATCTCCGCGTCGTGGGTATCTTCCCAGTTTGGAAAGCTGCTTGAAGATTTGGATATGCCGCATATCCGCTTTCACGATTTGCGCCATACAGCAGCTACAAATATGCACCAACTGACAGGCGACTTCTACACCGTAGGCGAAGTGTTAGGACATACACTTGCGGGTATCGGCGTATCGCTTGGGCTGTCTATGAACTTTGAAGCTGTTACCGCCCGTTATGTGGACGTGCGGCTTGAACGCAAAAAAGAAGTCTTAGACGCTTATCATGGGGCGGTCAAACAGGCAGACCCGGCAAAGGCAGAGAAAGCCGAGCCGAAGAAAGCAAAGAGCGCGGCAAAGAAAAAGAGCAGCGATTTAGAGCTTTAACCGCTGTATCTCTTTACCGCTTCTTATACCGTTTTATAGCCCCGCGTGGGATTTGGGCACCATTTGGGCACCATTTACCGAAAAAGCACCACTAACACAGGCGATAAAAGAAACGCCGAGAACGCGCAAAAACATAGAGTTTATGCGGGTTTCCGGCGTTTTCTAATCCCTCAACCGACCTAAAATCATCTTGCGGCAGAGAGAAAAATTCTACTATTTTTTATTACCTTTAACCCTGATTTGATTGCGTAGTTGACTGTATAAGCAGTGCCGCCGGTATCCTCTGTAAGATAACACACGCAAACATTGCTGTTATCAACTAAATAGCGGTTGCGTTTGTGCATACATCCTCGTGTGTATTCTTTAGAGGTATAAACAACTTTGTCTGCTTGTTGTTTTAGTTCTTCGTAGGTTTCAACATCTTTTTCTTTCCAACCCCGAGTCTGATTTTCACACGGGAGTACAAGGATCAGCCTTATGTGTTTGTAATCTTTCTTCAATTCCAAAACAGTTTGGGCAGCAAGTGTATCAAAACCTAATGCGCCTCCCGCCCCGAAAAATTGATAGCCATTATTTATTAAATCCGTGAGTTCAGTTTTTAGTCTCTGAGCTACGGCTTTTCTTTTTAACAAGGGAATATTCCTGTGTCCTGTAAAGCAAACAGTTTTCTCAATCATCAAACCACATCTAATCAAAATATATAGGTAATAATATTATATCTATTTATTATAGTTATGTCAACGAAAATTGCTAAATTAACCGGACAGAATACAAAGGTGCTTATAGTACAATTATATATAAGGTGGTGAGGACTATGGAAAAAGAAGAATTCGCTAAAAGGCTAACCGAGCTACGCATTAATAAGGGCGTTTCAGCAAGAGATATGAGCCTATCAATCGGTCAAAGCGCCGGTTATATTAACAACATCGAGAACGGGGTAAATCTTCCTTCTATGATGACTTTCTTTTATATTTGTGAGTATCTTGGTGTAGAGCCAAAGGATTTCTTTGATACCAAGTCAACCAATCCAACAAAAGCAAATGAATTATTTGAGATTGCAAAGTCACTGAATAATGAACAGTTAGACAATCTTATTGCCATTGCGAAAGATATAAAAAAGTAAAATTCATACTCTTGTGCAAAAAAATAAAGATGCCACCCACGAAGGGCGGCATCTTTTCTAATACTGTGGGATACCATAGCCGAGTATCTCATAATGACCGACAGGATACTGATTTACTCTTACACTATCACCGGAGTTACCCTCAACGGTATAGACAATCCCGTTCTCCACTTTCTGAACGATACCCGTATGGTCAGATAGACCGTCTTGCGGTCCTGACGAACCGTCGGGAGAATCCCAGTCAAAGAAGATAATCATACCGGGAACCGGCTCGGCAGAACCGTCCATCCATTGACCTCTGTCTTTGAACCACTGCACACCGTTTACACATCCTGCATATTTCGGGATAACGCCCGTGTCGATATATCCGCACTCATTCGCGCACCAGGATACAAAGCAAGCACACCACTCCACACGGGAGCCGAAGCCATACCAAGACCAGTAAGGCTCGCCGCCCACATTGCCGATCTGCGACAACGCAACAGTTACGATTTGGTCGTCGCTTGCGGTAATGCCGTAAAGCACAGATGACCACAAAGAATTGTTCTTGTCTTGCAGAAGTTCGGTCAGATAATCCTTTTGCTCCTGATTAAAGCCATACTGCACTGCCATTTCGTCCACCGTCTTATGCGACACCGCTATATATAAGTAGGTTCTCGTAACAGTGGTTTCAGTCTGCACGATATTTCCGTTTCCGTCATCGGTTTCGGTTATGACCGTTTCAGACTTGCTTTCCGTCCGTGACGATATGCTGTTCATCTCCCAAAATATATCTTTGAGAAGCTGCTTTTTGCTATCGTCCATCGTGGCAACTTCCTGCGGATTATCAGGATCGGTGTTGACCTTAACGGAATACACCGAAAGCACCTCTTTCCAAACCGCCCGGCTGCCCGACATTTCAAGAACATCATAGGTATTGACGTTTCGGATTTCCATCAGCTTGTTGTCATATTCGGTGTTGATTTCCTGAACAGCAGTCTGCATAGACTGTCCCGTTCCTGAGTCCTCTCCTGAAAAGAAGATGCCGAATACCGAGCCGATGATAGCGGCGATCAGGCAAATTACGATAATCACAACAACCGCAACCCAACCTCCGGCAGCTATTGCGGCGACAAGTGCTTTAATTCCGGCGATAATTGCTTTGACTGCGGCAATCGTAGCCTTTACCGCTGCCTTAACCCCGGCAACGACCGCCTTTGCCGTAGCTTTTGCGGCTTGGGCGGCTTTCTGAGCTGCTTTCGCACTTGCCTTTGCGGTTTTCTGTGCCGCTTTTGCAGCCTGCTGTGAGGTCTTAATTGCTGTCTTTGCGGTTTTCTCGGCAGTCTTAACGGATTTCGCAGCCGTCTTTGCAGAGCCTTTACCAACCGTTTTTATCGTTTTCTTTCCGGCTGAACTGGCTGACTGCTTTACGGTTTTCTCCGCAGATTTTTCCGCAGTCCTGACCGTTTTGCCGCCGATATTCTGAGACTGCTTCTGCAAAGCCTTTTCAGCCCGTTTTGCCTTAAAATTCTCAATACCGTCCTTTGCCTTGTGGATATTTTCCTTTGTGCTTTCCACGCCTTTCCGTCCGGCTTTGTCAAATTGATGTGCGCCCTCGTGAACGGCGGTGTCAACTCCACGCTCGAACCTATCCGCAGCATATTCGTCGGCAGAATTTTCGGCGGCAGATGTGCTGTGTTCGGCTTTATCTTTGGTAGAGATATACGCCTGTTTCATTCGCTGCCCGGCTACGGCAGCTTTGTCAATGGTCTTTATCGTGCCTTTGACTGCATCTCTTGTTTTAATATCAGCCATATAATAAACCTCCCTTCGTGGAAAATTAGAACGCAAAATAAGGGGAAAAGGTATAAACACCTTAACCCCCTGACCTTTGCATATAAAAAGTGGCTTGAAATAAGGGTTTTCGGCGGTTTAATTGTCCACGCCCGACCTCTTATTTCGTTGATATTTTGCCTTGTTTTTCAGGTACATTATCCTTGCACACTCAGTACAGTATTTCTGCCTGTTGCTGTGCTTTTCAATAGGAACACCGCACCTTTCACAAACGGTTTTTGCCCCCGACATCAATATCTCTGCTTCCAGCTTTGGCTCTGCGGGCAATACCGCATTGCGGAAGTATTTGCAAAGCAGAGAGTAGGAAATGGACTGAACGCATACGCAGGGTTCTCCGTCATCAAGGAGCAGACAGTTTCCTCCGTCATAATTTGCACACAGGCGCTTTATCAGGGCATTAGCTTTGTATCTCTGTCGCCCCGTCATTTGAGGGAGCATTGCTACCACCGCTTTCTGTTACTTTCTTTGCTACAACGACAAGCCTGCTGTTCTGACCGGAATACTCACAGGTGGATAGCGTGATGAGCTTATCACCGTATTCGGCAGAAACGCCCGTATCGTAGAAAGCCTTTTCTTTGGCTCTTTGGATATACCCGTCAAACTGCTCTTTTGTTGCGGCGTCCACAAACTGATAATACCTAAACTCATTTTCCGAGCCGGTATAAACCGCCGTCTTGAAAACAGCGATAATCTCATAGGTCTGTTTCACATAAAGCGTATCAAAGCGGAAGGTCTTGTGTTCCTCCCAAAAATCCTTGCTTTTGAACTTTTCAAGGTCGGAAAACATTGTACCGTTCTTCATATGATGACCGTAAACAATCAGGTTGTCCGACGGTTTATTTACATCACAGCTTTCGCTCATATAGGGACAGCCGTAATCGGTGTATTCCTTGTCAAAGCCGTGCTTCAGATAGAAGTTCGGCTCTTGCGGCGACTGCATAACGGGATAGTTCATTTGCGTATCGTCAATTCTTATCCACCCCACAATGTCGCTGTTCTGCTCATAGAGCTTTGCGTACTCAGAGAGCATTACCACTTCTCCCTCCGTAGTGTTGACATCCTCGCTTATTTCGTTTTCCTCTACAATCTCTACAAGACTGTCGTAGATTTCCTCCTGCGTATGCGCCTCTTTGAAATGACGGTATATCATCACTCCGCTGAACATCATCACAAGCAGGAAAAAGCAGATGATTGAAACATAGATATTCTTTTTCATTGCGTTTCCTTTCCGAAGCCGAGAGAGAGCTATGCGCTCTCTCCGGGTTTCGTGGTCATCAGTTTGTAGAGTTTTGTGTTCTTGGGGAACTTGTTTGCGAATGGAACGAGAGAACTGCCGACTTTCAGGAGTCCGTGTCCCGCTTCCACATTGGTGATATAGGACATCTGAAGGTCGGAGATATTCAGGAGCTCCGCCAGTTTCAGCCTATCGGTTGAAGCCTGATTGAGCATAATGATGAACTCGGAGTTGGCAAGCATCGTCCTCGCCGTATGGCTTTGCAATAGGTCATCCACATTCTGCGTGATACCAGTCGCATAAGCTCCGTACTTTCTTACACGCTTCCAAAGGGTAAAGAGGAAGTTTGCACTGTACTCGTGCTGGAAAAGCAGGTAAATCTCATCAATAAAGATATAGGTGTTCTTGCCCTTCGCTCTGTTCTGAGTGATACGGTTGAGAATAGAGTCGAGGACGACAAGCATACCGATAGGCATAAGCTGCTTACCGAGGTCGAGAATATCGTAGCAGATCAGGCGGTTGTTGGTATCAACATTCGTCTGCTTTGCAAAGGTATTAAGAGAACCGTGCGTGAACAACTCAATCGCAAGTGCGATTTCCTTTGCTTCAGGCTCGTCTTGCTTCAGGAGTTCAGCACGGAAGTCCTGCAAGGTCGGTACAGTACCCGTGTAATCGTTCTGCTGATAGGTACGGTAAACGCTTGCGGTGCAACGGTCGATAATAGATTTCTGCTTTGCTCCGAGATTGTTGCCGCCGATAAGCTGTTCGCAAAGCGACATAATGAACTCGGATTTGAGAATAACGGGGTTTGCACCGTCGCCGTATTCCTTATTCATATCCATAGCGTTGATATGGCTCGGAGAGGTAGCAGAGATATTGATAATCTCGCCGCCCAAGGCTTTCACAAGTGCGGAATACTCTCGCTCAGGATCAATGATGATAACATCTGCGTCCGATGAAAGAACAATATTCTCGATTTCTCCCTTTGCGGCAAAGGATTTACCGCCGCCGGATACACCGAGGATAAAGGAATTACCGTTCAAAAGCTGTTTACGGTCGGCAATAATCATATTCTTTGAAATAACATTCTGACCGTAGTAAATGCCGTTTTCGTGGTAAATATCCTGAACACGGAACGGGATAAACACCGCCAAGGACTCGGTAGTAAGCGTTCTGAAGGTGTCAATCTTTCGTGTGCCGAAGGGCATAACCGTATTCAGTCCGTCGAGCTGCTGAAATTTCAGTACCCCGAACTGGCAAAGATGTTTTCTTGCGGTAGTCAGGAGCGCTTCAGTGTCCTGATCGAGCTGTTCTTTTGTATCTGCCGTATGCACAAAGGTAATAACGGCAAACATCATTCGCTGATCTCTTGTAGTCAGGTCATCGAGAAACTCTTTCATTTCTTTTTTCTGCTGCTCCATATCGTAAGGAACGGTAGCAGAAAAGTTGTTGTTGGAGTTCTGCCTGCGCTGCCAGTTTGTGATGTTCGTCTCCACACCAAGCAGTCTGCTCTCCGCTTCACGCACCGCTTCGTCGGTGGGAATGGGTACAACATCAATCGACATCATCAGATTGCGGTTAAGGTCTGTAAGCTCCGCCACCATACTGTCCTTGATATACGACGCATATTCACGAAGAAAAAGCACTCTGCCGTAGCGATTTCCGATTTTGAAATAGTCGCTTTCAAACTCCATAGAGTCAGGGCAGATATAATCCTTGAAATCGTGTCCTTTCTTCCGTGTTTCCTTAATGTCAAAATGAAAAGAGCTTTCCTCACCGACTCTGTAAAAGTCGTGGAAAACTCTCAGTCGTTCATCCGTTTCAAGCTCGGTGCATTTGCTTCCGAGTCTGCCGAAGTGGGCGATCAGGTCTGCGCCGACACGGGCGAAGTAGTTTCTTGCTTCCTCTATGTTTTTCTTGTTGATAGAGATGGTAATATACTTGTCCTGCACAATGGCGTTTGCTCCGGTGGCTTTTTCAAGCAGCATTTTGTTGTATTCCTCACGGTACACATCAAGCTCATCGCCTTTCAGCGGCAGAAGAATGGTTTTCTCAAAGTCCAGTCTGTTCAGCCTGCGGTTGTTGATTGTAATTTTGGTAGTAGCTCCGCTGTCAAAGGAATTAAGCAACTCCGAGTATTCAAGGAACATCGCTTCCTTGTCCTCACGGCTGGCTACCGCATAATTTATATCCGTAAACTTAAAGGATTTGGAGAACTTATCCTTGCCGACCTGAAAAATGCCGTCATCATAAATTGCCTTGATAGGAATGACATCCTGGACGCCCTTCGGTACGATAAACTTCTCCTTATCCTGTTTGAAAAGATTTGTCAGTGTCTTAATCATTGGTTTTCAATACCTCCTTACTTTTTTGTTCCATACTCGGCTTCATCAGCTCAAAGTAGGTGTTGGTGGAATGGAAAACGAGCTTTTTCGGCATAAGAAATTCACTCTTGATCCACGCCCACACAAATTTTTCTGCGGTCATACCGTTGTACTTAATGAAGCCCAGCGCCGCAAAGGGTGCGGCCGCTAAAATGCACATCCACGACACGGTTTCCGTGCCGACATACGGCCCCAGCAGAAAATATACTCCCACCGCAACTCCGCAAGCCAAGACAGAAAAGATGAACTGTCGAAGCGTTAGTCCGAAAAACATACTTTCTGTGTAGTTGCGGATTTCTCTGTTAATTTTTACTTCCATTGTTGTTCCTTTCCCGGCGGCGAGCTTTTATGATTTCTTCCTTGCAGACACACTCATCGGCAAGACAGATAACTCTCCGCTTGCGTTTGCCGCCGTAATAAAGACAATATCTGCAATCGCAATCCTCAAGGGAATACCCTGAGAATTTGTTGTATCTTCGTGTTGTTTGTTTCATTGCAAAATCTCCTTACAGTCCCATCATTTCTCGGATAATGCGGTCGCTCATCTTAACTGAGCCGACGAGTACCAACATATTAAAGACAAGCTCTCCGATATATGCCCACACCTGCGTTACGGCTGCCGCACTTGTATCTACAACAGGCGGCGATGAAGCGAACACAGAGAAGATAATGCAGGCAAGCACAATGACCGCACCTTCAAGCAAAACTGCACAGTAGCTCTTGATAAAGGACTTGCCCACATTCTGCGAGGGTTCTCCCGCAAAGGTTGAAAGCGGAATCGGGGCAAGCGCCGTATACATATACAGCTTAAAGAAACGCCCGTAAACAGTCATAATAAGCAGGAACGAAAGGACTGTAATGAACAGACCGCCGATAAGCGTTACCGCCCATAGCGGAATGCTCTCAAAAAAGCCACAGTCCTCGATTGTCGTTACCATCTCAGCCGGGAGCGTTGTCTGCTGCGGCGAACCAAAGCCTGCGGCGTTCATAATGGTTGTAATCGTACCTTGTACGATGTTGAACAGCGCAAGCATCAGCTCCATACCGTAGGTGATCGCACCTTTGGCAAGAGCAAACCTGATAAACAGCTTCAGTGCGTGTTCCGGTTTCTTTACATCGGAGAACGAACCGCAGGTTTTTACCATACCGACTACGAAAAACAAAACGAGCAGTGCCAAGCCGATTGCCCGAACCGCACCGTTTATATTGACTATCACGCTCCATATACCGCCGCCTTTGAAGTTCTGCGGCGTCGTTGTGATAAGCGTCCATATTTCAGATAGCTTCTCATTCCAAGTTTCAAGGGCGTTTTCGAGATTTTGCACAACCCAGTTATCACTCAAATTGACGCACCTCCTTTACAAATTTGGGGCATACCCGATTTACGGATATGCCCCTTTTGAGTGTTTCCTTGCTTAACCCGTAATGAGAGTGAGAATTTCCTTTGCAAAGGTGATGATGACACCGCCTGCAAGGGTAAGGAAGCCATTGGCTCTCTGCGAAGGATCGTGAGATTTCAGGGAAAGACCGACCTGAACAATACCGAAGCCGAGCAGGATAAGTCCGATTGCACGGATGAGTCCGAAAATGAAATCGGACAGATTGTTGATAACGGTCAGCGGATCTCCGCTTGCCGCAAATGCGGTCATAGACATACAGCCGATAAGTGCCATACAAAGCACAACGGCGCAGTAGGCACGAAAGCCCTTTTTAACCTTTCCGGTCATAGGCAGCTTCTTAGTTTCCTTGTTATTGGTTTTCTTAAAAATGTTCATTGTGTTTACCTCCATAAATTTAATTTGATTCAAAGTCCTCATCTGAGAGGAGTTCGTAATTGGTTTCTGCTACTTCTGTTTCGGGAGCCTTGTATTTATCAAAGCTCAGAAGCTCGATGGTAGCGACATCGGACTTCACTTCGCCGTGTTCGTAAACGCCGGCTTTTCCGTCTGCGGTCAGCGCCACATTGGGGTGCTTTAGAATATCGTATTTGAAATCAAGCACCGGACGCTCACCACGGATAAAGAGAATTGCGTAACGGTTATCGAGCATACGAACCTCGTCCGGGGTTAGCAGCTCTCGACCGCTGATTTGGTAGTTGGTTGAATAACTGCCGCTTCGACCTTCGCTTTTGCCGTAGGTGTTGGTATCAATCGTAGATTTGCCGAGCAGCTCGCTCACATATTTGTGTGTGGACTGTTCGTTGCCGCCTAAATACAAAAACTCGTCGCAGTTACCCACGATGCTTTCCCACTGCTTCTCGAACAATGCTTTGAGCTGTGCCAAGTTCTGCAATATGATACTGACAGATACCGAGCGAGAACGCATAACGGAAAGTATCTTGTCAAAGTCATCAGGCAACGAAACATTGGCAAACTCGTCCATCAGGAAATGAACAGGGATAGGCAGGCTGCCGCCGTG
>ENA-ORSL01002834-ORSL01002834.1-human-gut-metagenome-genome-assembly--contig:-NODE-2834-length-11970-cov-2.836676_pt1 | contig 11970 bp, 8 predicted proteins | sample MGYA00242190_ERZ509157 | MGnify/ENA primary metagenome ERZ509157 (study PRJEB26280, sample SAMEA2338664) | human gut metagenome | biome: human gut; feature: human-associated habitat; material: faeces...
TGCTGCTATATCTGCTGCTCTCACTTCTTGAGGACAGCGGATATCTTGCCCGGGCAGCATATCTGGCCGACCCGTTGACCCGCCCGTTTGGGCTAAGCGGTCACACGTTTATCTCGGTACTGCTGGCGTTCGGCTGTACCGTTCCGGCTATCGCCGCGACACGTACACTCCGGCATACTGGCGAGCGCCATCGCTGCGCCATGCTGTTGCCGCTTATTCCCTGCTCCGCCCGACTCCCAATGTACATAGTGCTGTCGGGAGTGGTTATGTCCGGAGGACACTGGCTTTTTATACTCTGTCTGTATCTGCTGGCCTGCGCAGTGTTTTTAGCGCTGTCAGCACTGCTGAGGCGCGGAAAGCGACCGCCGCCGTTTATTGTAGAACTGCCGCGTTACCGCGGGCCGCGGCCGGCCGTAGTGATATCCGGCGCGGCGCGACAATGCGGCGATTTCATTCGCCGCGCGGCCGGAACAATATTTCTCGCATCAGGCGTGGTATGGGTGCTGTCCAGTCTCACACCATCGTTCAGGCTGACCGATGACCCTGACCTCAGCCTGCTGGCCTGTATTTCAGGGGTGATAACGCCTCTGCTTCATCCTCTCGGAATACGCGACTGGAGACTTACTGCAGCTCTTTTGTCGGGCATATGCGCCAAGGAGGGCAGCGTTGCCACACTCGGAGTACTGACGGCGGCGGGACACTCCGAGTTGTCCGCACGGCTGGCAGTTATTATGACTCCCCCCTCTGCGCTGGCGTTGGGCGTTTTTTATTCAATGTCCCTGCCCTGCGTGGCCACAATTGCCGCCATGCGGCGTGAGGTCGGAATAAAACGGACTACCGTCGGGCTTTTAATCATGCTTACGGCAGCTTATATCTGCGCCGTGGCAGTAAGGCTTATAACCGACTTCATAAATTAATAAAAAAATCAAAAACTTTCGGCTTATCTATTGACAACCTGCCGTTCCGGTATTATAATATGCATATCATTTGAACAAATGTTCAAATGTTCATATGTTCAAATAATCCCTACAGGAGTCTGTCATAATGCAAAGCTTACCGGAAAAACAGCATCATATGTGTGATGAAACGCTTGTCCACGAAAACATTGCCGAACTAATACGTTCACAGCTCCCCGAAGATGTGATTTTCGCAAAAACCGCCGTGTTCTTCAAAGCGCTGTGCGACGAGACCCGCCTAAAGCTGATATGGGCGCTTGACCAGTCCGAAATGTGTGTCTGCGACCTGGCCGACGCGCTGGGAATGAGTCCGTCAGCGATATCTCATCAACTGTCAACGCTTAAAATTGCCAATCTCGTAACCTCGCGCCGTCAGGGCAAAGAGGTGTTCTACTCGCTGGCTGACGATCACGTGCGCAGCATGCTGGAAGCCGGAATTGAGCACACGCAGGAATAAATGTTAAAAATGTGAGGACATATAACCATGGAAAAAGAGCACAAAATCAAACTGATACGTATTTTCAGCTCAGTGTTGCTGCTTGCAGCGGCAATTGTAGCCGAACACATTTTCATGCCTGACCGTATGTTGCTAAGACTGATGATGTACCTGCCCGCCTATCTTGTCGCCGGCTACGACGTGCTGATCGAGGCTGTGGAAGGAATATTCCACGGCGAAGTTTTCGGCGAGGAATTTCTCATGTGCATTGCCACCGTCGGCGCTCTTGTAATTGGCTTTCTTCCGGGGGCTGATCCGGAATTTATGGAAGCAGTGCTGGTAATGATGCTGTTCCAGATCGGTGAGTTGTTCGAGGATATAGCCGAGGACAAAAGCCGTCGTGCAATCTCCGGCCTTATGGACATACGCCCTGATTTTGCCAACGTCGAGCGTGACGGCGAAATTGTACGCGTTATGCCCGATGAAGTTGCCGTGGGCGATATTATCGTCGTACTTCCCGGCGAGCGTATACCTATGGATGGTATAATTATTGAAGGGCAATCGGCACTCGACACCGTTGCACTGACGGGCGAAAGCCAGCCCCGAGATGTCGATGAAGAGGACGGCGTGTTTTCGGGCTGTGTAAACCTGTCCGGCGTGCTCCGCATACGTGTGACCAAGCTGTTCGGAGAATCAACGGCCACCAAAATTCTTGAATTGGTTGAAAATGCCGGCGAGCGCAAGTCAAAAAGCGAAAGCTTCATCACCAAATTCGCGCGCTACTACACGCCGACAGTGGTTATCGCTGCCCTGCTCATCTCATTTGTACCGCCGCTGTTTTCCGGAGATTTCAGCGGGCAGTTTGCAATTTGGCTGGCTCGTGCACTGACATTTTTGGTCGTTTCCTGCCCGTGTGCGTTGGTCATATCGGTACCGCTGACATTCTTCGGCGGCATCGGCGGCGCGTCGCGCCGCGGCATACTCATCAAGGGCGGCAACTATTTGGAAGCGCTTGCTAAGATCGGAACCGTGGTATTTGACAAGACCGGCACACTGACGCAAGGTGTGTTTGCTGTCAGCGCCGTCCACCCCAACGACATAGCACCGGAACAGCTGTTGCATCTGGCCGCGCATGTGGAGCGTTTTTCAACACATCCCATAGCGCTGTCATTGCGCCAGGCATACGGTCACGAAACAGACGACTGTCAGGTGTCCGATGTAACCGAAATTGCCGGTCAGGGCGTGACAGCCAAAGTCAACGGTCTTCAGGTCAGCGTAGGAAATCAGCGGCTTATGGAAAGTCTGGGCGCCGAATGGAAGCCCTGTCATCATGTAGGGACAATAATTCACGTTGCCATTGACGGCAAATATGCCGGACACATCGTTATCTCCGATGTAGTAAAGCCGGATTCTGCCCAAGCGGTTCACGATCTTGAGGCCGCCGGGGTAAGCCATATTGTCATGCTGACCGGCGACCGCCGCGAGGTAGCCGAAAAAATTGCCAATGACCTCTCGATCAAGAAATATCACGCCGAGCTGCTTCCGGCCGACAAGGTCGATAAGGTTGAAAGCCTGCTTGCCGCGAAAAATAAAAACGAATTGCTCGCCTTTGTCGGTGACGGGATAAACGATGCCCCGGTGCTTGCACGTGCTGACGTCGGTATTGCCATGGGGGCCATGGGGTCAGACGCGGCGGTAGAGGCCGCCGACGTAGTGATCATGGACGACAAGCCCTCTCGCCTTGTTGACGCGATACGTATTGCACGTCAAACACTGTCCATTGCACGGCAAAACATAGTGTTTGCGCTGACTGTCAAGCTGGCCGTACTGATACTTGCCGCACTTGGCCTAGCCCCCATGTGGCTTGCAGTATTTGCGGATGTGGGCGTGACCGTAATTGCAGTGCTCAATGCTATGAGAACGCTGAAATAACCTCGCGTAACCCACACACTGACTGAAGGAAGGTTTAAAGAGCAAAACAAGCATTTCAGCTTCATCAAGATTGATTACATGCAAAAGGCGATACCCGTTTGGGTACCGCCTTTGCTTATGGTAGTCATAGATTTTTCGGGGCTTTTATTATTTTGAGCAAAAATAAACAGATGATAGGGAGATTATTCTATCGATTTGTCATTCAACCTGCAATATCGGGTCCCGTACTTTCAATATAAATACGGATTGATTTGATTGATTCAATATTTGATATAGCCTTCAACACTTCAAGATTGATATTTTCATACTTTACATACATCCAAGCAAGTGCACTTGTTTTGTATTTTCGAGTAATATGAAGCGACTCATAATTCATATCCCTAAATATGTCTTGTGACAAATCCTCGCTACTTGTAATCCAAATAATAATTCTGTCCGTATCAAACTGTCCCGCTTCGATTAAAGCATTGATTTTATCAATCAACTCTGCATCGCTCTTTGCAAATTCCAAGTAATGATCGAATGTTTCACATTTGATCTTTTCAAGTGCGAATCCCGTAACATTGTTTTCAAAAGTGGGTATATCACCTTCTTCATGCTCATAATTTCTACGTTTGGCAAGACTTAATCGGTAACTTCCTTTATCCGCAATTTCAAGAGTAGCAAGTTTTTCTTTTTGGATAAAGACAAACAATTTATTGTTTTTTACGGCAGTACATACTCCCAAATTTGAAAAGATTTCCTCTATATCATCGACATAACTGTTATGATAGGCCTTGTAAGATTTGTCATACAATATTTCTAATTGTTCGGCTTCTGCAATAGCATTTGATAAATCAACCTCGGCTTGAGATTGATAGAACTCACCATCGACTATATATTTAGACAAAAATTCTTTCCCGTAATATTCGAGCCGTTCATCATACAATGATTTCGCCCATTTTTCACCTTCGGGGGTTCCTAATGTATATACCAAATCTCCATATTTCAATACGTGACCGTCTTTAACGAGCTGTCCGAGCTTTTCAATCAATATATATTTTCCTTCTTTCTCACTAAGTATTTCCGCAACGCTTTTACCGTTATAAACAAAGCCATCCCAAAAAATTTTTGATATATGCAAGGCAAAATATTGTTCCGGGGCTGCATTTTCTAATTCTCGATAAAGAATATAAGAATCAACACACCATTCCTCCCATAACGGAATTTCAACACCATTTGATACCTCATCTCCAGTGCCGGTATCCCAAATAATATTGTCAATATCTGTCGGAAGTTGAACAGCATCACCATTGGTAAAAAGCATAGGTACACCAATTATTGTACCGACGATGAGAGCAAAACAAGCCGCAAGCGAAGCCCATTTTACCCCTGTCCTGTTTGCACTTTTCTTCTGCGGTACATCGGGTGCCGCCCGCATTATCGGGAATACACTCGGATAATTCATCAAGTACAAGCGATACTTGACCACCTCGCTTCTGCGTGTGTTGTGCTTCATAGCGATTTAACGCGAGCTGCCGGCTGATCGTTCCTATATATGGCTTTAACGGGTCGGAACGCCTTGGGGGTATAGTATTCCATATTTTCAGATATGTATCGTTTACAACTTCTCTTGCGTCCTCGTCGCTCGAAAGAATTTGATATGCGATATAATGGCAATACCTCCCGTATTTCTTTTCGGTTTCGGATATTGCAGATTCGGAGCGCGCCCAATACAAATCTACTATCTGATTATCTTCCATGTTTCACACTCCTTTCAAGTGGTTTTGAAGGCCTTTCACTCTAATAAACAAAAAAATAGGCATCTACACCACTCAGAAATGAAAATTTTTACAAGAAATTTTTCACTTCATTATTATATCATACATTTAGTGGATATACTTCACTTTGTATTTATGCCGACCTAATAAGGTATTATTACCTTTTTCACCCAAGCTATTGACAAAAAATCAAAAACCGCATGTGCCGCACATATGTGCGGCACATGCGGTTTATGGTTCCCCACCTGGCCGTGTCACCAAGCATTTTGAAACCCTGCTCTAAGCAAGGCGGCGTCCTATCCTCTGCTTTACTGCTCCCAACATCCCGCAAGCCCTGCCGAGACAAGTCAATCGGGGAGGCGCGGGGAGGTCTGCAAACCACGTCGGCAATTTTTTTCGGACTCCTTTTTCATGTTGTGGGTCTTAACACCCGGCGATCACGCACCACGCAGGATAGCTATCACTTTTTATCGTCCTCAGTGGCGTCGTAGTCGATCTCCTCGGAAAACAGATTGTCAAAATAGTCCGCCACATCATCAAATTCATCGTCATCATCAATTGAAACCCACTCGGCCTCACCGTCTTCGCCTATGACTTCCTTTAAAATTGTGTACTCGCAGAAGCCGTCGTCATCGGCATCGCCATCGGCAGGGGCAAAAGCGTAATACACAGTGCCATTCAGCTCGCAGTGACCGATCATTTCAAACTGATACTCATTTCCATCCTCGTCGGTCAATGTATAGAATTCTTCACCAAGCTCCATTATTGTATCCAAGCCTTTCTCAGGTGTTTTGTTTTTCCAATATTATTGTACCCTAATATTACTACAAAGTCAATACGAAATTGCAACTAAATTGTAAAGAATTTATTGCCATTTTGCCTTACAGGTCAAGAATGTCGGATAGTATCGAATTACTTACCAGCATTCCCTGGCGCGTCAGCGCAAAGTCGCGCGGATCACACCGGACAAACCCGCAGCGCACGTATTTTTCAATACGCGGCCCATATTTATCGGCAGCCGAAGCACCGAAATGCGCGGCATAATCAGCATAACGTACTCCGTCAGTCAGCCGCAATGCCAGCATGACGTACTCGGTTTCACGGCCTGCCGCTGTCAGTTCAATGCGCTCTGCCGGATCGTCACATATCATATACCGCCCCATATCACGCGGCGCAGTAAACCGCACGCCCTCAAAGCACGAGCTGGCCGCGACTCCGAAGCCTATATAGTCTGCGCAGTGCCAGTATTTAAGATTATGCCGCGACTCATATCCCGGACGCGCAAAATTGCTGATCTCATACTGTCGTAAACCGGCGTCTTCAAGCATACTGCAAACATCAAGGTACATGTCCGCAACATCGTCCTCACCGGGCAAAACCAGTCTGCTGCCCATTTTCCCGAACGGAGTTCCCGGCTCAACCTTAAGCCCGTAAGTTGAAATGTGTTCCGGACACATTTCCAGCACGCCTGAAATTGTTGTCTCAAAGCTGTGAAGCGTCTGCCCCGGTATACCGTACATCAGATCAATGCTTAGGTTATTAAATCCGGCACGCCGCGCCGCCACAACTGTTTCACCGACCGTCGACGCATTGTGTATCCGTCCCAATGCCGCAAGCTCTGCGTTATCAAGGCTCTGTGCCCCGATGCTCAGTCGGTTGACTCCCGCCGCACCAATCGTCCGAAGTGCTGTCTCGTCCACTGTAGCTGGATTGCACTCCAGCGTTATCTCGGCATCCGTCGCAATGCTGACAGCCCCGGCAAGCGTGCCGAGTATACTGCTCAGCTGCCGTGCCGACAGTAGCGACGGAGTTCCGCCGCCGAAATACACCGTATCGGCAGTATAACCGAGCATACGGTCATGCCATGTTATTATCTGACAGCACAAGCGTTCTGTGTATTGCTGTATCTCGCCGTCAGCCGGTGGGTGCGAGCAAAAGTCGCAATAGCGGCATTTTGCGGCACAGAACGGTATATGGATATAAACTCCAAGTGGTTTCATATGTTAGTCGCGGCTCAATCGTCGTCGGACAGCTTGAGCACTGCCATAAACGCCTCAGGCGACACCTGAACAGACCCCAACTGACGCATTTTCTTTTTTCCTTCCTTCTGCTTCTCAAGCAGCTTTTTCTTTCGCGTAATATCGCCGCCATAGCACTTGGCAAGCACATCCTTGCGCATGGCCTTAACGGTTTCACGCGCGATAATCCGGCCGCCGATTGCCGCCTGTATAGGTATCTCGAACAGTTGGCGCGGTATATTGTCCTTGAGCTTTTCGGCTATGCGACGTGCGCGAGGGTAGGCCTTGTCCTCGTGTACGATAAACGACAACGCGTCAACCTGTTCGCCGTTGAGCAGAAAATCCAGCTTGACCAGCTTGCTGGGTTCATAGCCCTTAAGCTCATAATCCAGCGACGCATAGCCACGCGAACGGCTTTTGAGCACATCGAAAAAGTCATATATGATCTCATTGAGCGGTAACTCATAGTGCAGCTCGACCCGGATAGTGTCCAGGTATTTCATATCGACAAACACGCCGCGGCGATCCTGACATAAATCCATAAGTCCGCCAACATATTCGGCCGGCGTGATTATACTTGACTTAACAACCGGCTCATACGCCTGCTCGATCTCGTCTGCCGACGGAAAATTCGTCGGATTGTCTATACGCACGATCTCCCCGCCCCTTTTTCGCACCTCATAAATAACGCTGGGGGCCGTTGTTATGAGATCAAGATTGAATTCGCGTTCAAGCCTTTCCTCGATAATCTCCATGTGCAGAAGTCCGAGAAATCCGCACCGAAAGCCAAATCCGAGCGCTATTGACGTTTCCGGTTCAAATACCAGTGCCGCATCGTTAAGCTCCAGCTTTTCAAGCGCGTCGCGCAAATCTCCGTAACGCGCACCGTCCGCGGGATATATACCGGCATACACCATGGGCTGTACCGCCTTGAAGCCCGGCAAAGGCGTCTGCGCAGGGTCTTCGGCCAGAGTCACCGTGTCACCCACACGTGTGTCGCCAACACTCTTGATTGATGCGGTGATATATCCGACATCACCGGCCATGAGGCAATCGCCTTTTTTAAGTCCGAACGCCTCCATTGTTCCTACATCAACCACGTCAAACTCCTTGCCGTTGGACATCATACGTATGCGCTGACCTGCCCGCAGGCAACCGTCCATTACGCGAACGTATACCACGACTCCCAGATAGCTGTCATAATACGAGTCGAATATAAGGCAGCGCAGCGGTGCATTTTCATCGCCGACCGGTGCCGGAATGTCGGTGATTATGTGTTCAAGCACCTGCTCGATGTTTAGTCCTACCTTAGCGGACACCGCAGGGCAATCCTCAGCGGGAATCCCGATAATATCCTCTACCTCCTTGCGCACTCCGTCAACATCGGCCGACGGCAGATCAATTTTGTTTATCACCGGCAGTATTTCAAGCCCGGCATCAACTGCCAGATAGGCGTTTGCCAATGTCTGCGCCTCGATACCCTGTGTGGCATCCACTACCAGCAGAGCACCCTCGCAGGCATTGAGCGAGCGCGACACCTCGTAATTAAAGTCAACGTGCCCGGGCGTATCGATCAAATTAAGCTCGTAAACCTCACCATCCGGCGCGGCATAATTGAGCTTTACGGCACGCGCTTTTATGGTAATTCCGCGCTCACGTTCGATATCCATGTTGTCAAGTATCTGATCCTCCATGTCGCGTTTGGCCACAGCCGATGTTTTTTCAAGCAAGCGGTCGGCAAGTGTAGATTTGCCGTGATCTATATGCGCGATTATCGAAAAATTGCGGATATGCTGTTGTCTTGGTGTCCTGTCCATTTGACCTCCTACGGCGGACGTACCGCCTACTTTATTTCCACCTATAATTATATAACAAAATTCCCGTTCGCACAACAGTTTTTTAGTGCTGCGCGAAAATTTTTATAAGTCGAAAACGGGGGGCGTCATCTGCCCGCCCCCCAAGCACGGTTTAATCAGCCGTTGCAGCAGCAACAACTGAGCACCAGCAGTGCGATTATGATAAGCCAAATAACGTTGTTATCAAAGAGATTGCATAAGCAGTTGTTCATGGTGTAACCTCCCTTCCAGATCTCGTTAAGCAGACCTGCGTGTCTGTGAGCCGGAGTGTTCCGTTGCTCATTATCATTTTATGCGGGATGGAGTGGTTTGTGCATGAATTTTGGCTTTGTCTGTCGTAAAAAATCGTCCGGCACTTGATTATGAAGGCCGGAGATGATATAATTACAGTAATAAATCATTCAGAGGTGACTCATGAAAAACTCTCAGCTTGCTGACCTTCTTCGTCCGCAGGACTTTGCCGACCTTGTCGGACAGCCGCATCTTTTCGGGGAGCGTGGCGTCATTCGCCGCATGGTTGAAGGTGGCCGCGTTACAAATATGATATTTTTCGGTCCTCCCGGAACCGGAAAGACCACGGCGGCGTCTATCATCGCGCGCAAAACGGAAATGTCGTTCTACCGTCTCAATGCAACCACGGCCTCATTGTCCGATGTCAAGGACATTCTAAATCAGACCAACAACCTGTTCGGCGCGGGCGGGATACTGCTGTACCTCGACGAAATACAATATTTTAACCGCAAACAGCAGCAGTCACTTCTTGAATATATTGAAGACGGACGCGTTACGCTCATCGCCTCAACAACTGAAAATCCGCATTTTTACGTTTATAATGCTATAATTTCGCGCTCGAGCCTGTTTGAGTTCAAGCCCGTGTCGCCAGAGGACATTGCGCGGGCGCTCGAGCGAGCGCTGAGGTGTATGAATGAGTCCTCCGGACTCAGCAAAACGGCCGATCATGAGCTTTTATGCTACATCGGTCGCATGGCGAGCGGCGATGTACGCCGCTCCATCAATCTGCTTGAAAATGCATTTTACGCCGCGGACAATGTTATAACGCGCGAGACAATTGACGGTTTTTGCTCGGGCGTCGGCAATTTCAACGACGATACGCATTTTGATCTTCTGTCGGCGCTGCAAAAGTCAATCCGCGGCTCCGACCCTGACGCGGCAGTGTTTTATGTTGTAAAGCTGTTGGAGCTTGGTGAGCTGTTGTCGGTTTGCCGTCGACTGCAGGTCATTGCAAGCGAGGACATAGGACTTGCATATCCCATGGCAGCGTCAATAACCTACGCCTGCTGTATGTCGGCACGTGAGCTTGGAATGCCCGAGGCTCAGATACCGCTTTCAAACGCAACAATAATGCTTGCAACAGCTCCAAAATCAAACTCTGCCTACAGTGCAGCGGCGGCGGCTCACGAGGACATTCAGCGCGGGCTGGGGATCAAGATACCGGTACATCTGCAAAGCCCGCTGTTCAAGGGCTACAAATATCCGCATGACTATCCAGGACATTATGTCAGACAGCAATATCTGCCAGACGATCTTATCGGCCGGAAATATTATATCCCGGGAGAAAACAAAACCGAGACTGCGGCGGCCGAGTATGCCAAGCGGATAAAGGGTGAATAACCGATAAAGGCTATCCGCTCTGTGTGAAAACGCAGCATGGCTACCATAACTTTCCGGATTATAATATAAATTTTTCCGGCACCGGATTTATATCCGGTGCCGGATTCAGGTTAGCGCCGCGGATAATGCGGCAGTTGATGCAGTTCAAGCCCAGCTCATTGTGGTGGGCTTTTCTTCAAATATTGTTACACCGCGAAGGAAAGCAATGGCCTTGCTCAGGCCCTCGTCTATAGTCATTACGCTGTCCTCATGCTCGATCGATAGCACCTTGTCATAGCCGCAGAGCCGCAGGTTGCTGATGAGATCGCGCCAATAGGTTTCACCGTTTCCATATCCGACCGTGCGGAAGACCCACGCACGGTGAATTTCGTCGCTGTAATGCTTGGTATCAAGTACACCGTTTTTGGCCGTGTTATAGGTGTCGATTTTGGTATCCTTGGCATGAACGTGATAGATCATTCCGGCCAGCTCGCGTATAGCCGCCACAGGATCCATGCCCTGCCAGATCAGGTGCGACGGATCAAGGTTGGCTCCGATAACATCTCCGACAGCTGCACGCAGACGCTTGAGCGTTTCTGGATTATAAACGCAGAAGCCGGGGTGCATCTCAAATGCAATGTGCGTCCCCTTGTGAGCAAGCGCGAACGCCGCCATATCCTTCCAGTAGGGGATGAGCACCTCATTCCACTGCCAGTCAAGTATCTTGAGATAGTCATCCGGCCAGGGGCAGGTTACCCAGTTGGGGTATTTTGAGTTTTCGGAATCACCCGGGCAACCGGAAAAACCGATTATGGTATCAACACCGAGCCGCTCAGCCAGCAGAATTGCATTGACAAAATCGTCATGATACGCCTTAGCCGTAGCTTTATCCGGGTGAACGGGATTGCCGTGGCAGGCCAATGCACATATTTCCACGTCATATTTTTCAAATGTATTGACAAACTCTCTGTATTTTGCATCGTCGGCCAACAGCTCCGCCGGATTACAATGAGCCTTACCGGGGTATCCTCCGGCACCGATTTCAACAGTATGTATACCTTTATCGGTAAGTATCCTGAGTGCTTCTTCCAGTGACTTATCTCCATAGAGATTTGCAAGAACGCTGAGTTTCATCTACAACTTCCTTTCTGACGCCGGAGCATGCCCGGCAACGTGTGGCAAGCTGAATTTGACGGCTACACCGTCTCTTACCACACTTTTTTGAAAAAATGTATTTTTTCTTACTTTATATGATACATCTTTTCGAATTATTTTTCAAGTTATTTTTTTCTCCTACCGAATTTATCGTCCGCTTGCACAAATACTTCTGCCCTATCTTGGGCACAACGCACAAGTATCAATTGACAGTAAAAAATCCCCAGCCGGGCATATGCCCGGCTG
>ENA-ORSL01002835-ORSL01002835.1-human-gut-metagenome-genome-assembly--contig:-NODE-2835-length-11969-cov-3.539953_pt1 | contig 11969 bp, 13 predicted proteins | sample MGYA00242190_ERZ509157 | MGnify/ENA primary metagenome ERZ509157 (study PRJEB26280, sample SAMEA2338664) | human gut metagenome | biome: human gut; feature: human-associated habitat; material: faeces...
AATGGACTCAGGACTGTACGCTTTCTCCACTTCACTTTCAGTAAGAGGGACTGGAGTGGGAGTTGTGAGTAGAAGGTTCTCTGGCTTTAGATCACGATGAATGATATGTCTAGGTACAGAAATAAAGAATACAGTACTGGGAGTGGATATACGATAATACTTCAGCAATGGTCATCAACCATTTCTTCAATATGATGACAGGGATGGTCGTTTTGGTCTTTACAAGGTAATTCAAATACTATATCAGAACAACCACCTATGAATACAGAACGAAGAGAGCGAGCATTAGCATACTCCATCACAATCACTCTATAGTCATCATGAATGAAGGATCCCAAGTATTGAATAATCGATGGATGAGACAAGGAGGACTGAATAGCTATCTACTTCACAAATCAAACGAATCTTCACTTCTTCTTCCATTCGCTTCTTTGATTCTTCTGATAACTGGGATATTGTTACATGGAACTGCTTCAGAACTACAAATCGATCTATGTTTACCAAAAACAAAAGAAAGAATACCTGATTTCGTATCCTTAGCGAGTTTTACAACAGATGTAGCTCCAGAACCGATGGTTGACAATACAGCGTATCTATTCATCGTTTGGATCTGTTACAATCTATACATTATTCTATCATATATTGTCAATACACGATGAATCTAGTGTCTTTTGTAAACCTTGTCAATCACACAATCAAATTATGGGGATCCCAATCGCACTTTCGATCGCTTCTTTGTCTTTGAATGATTGTATACGATAGATTTATCCTATATAGAACAAAAGATCGCTCAGCAAAAATAGTCCTAAATATTGGAGTTACAGAATTTTGTATCTAGCATTATTCTTCTCTTTTGGTAGTAATGCAGCGTTATGAGGAATTGAACAAGGTTGGTGAAGGTAGATAAATCAGCAGATGGATCTGATGTATAGGAACGTATGGAGTTGTATTTCAGGCAAGAGATACGCGTACCGGTTATATAACTCTGTATTCGTTTATGATTAGGTGAGATTGTTGCACTCAAGAAGATTCGCTTGAATTCTCGAGAAGAAGGAATCCCAAGTACAGCAATTCGTGAAATTGCCCTTCTGAAGGAATTACATCATCCAAATATTGTTCGGTTGATTTTGTTCGTTTCTGTAATATGCAGACTCTATGATGTGATTCATACTGAAAACTGTTTGACAATGGTGTTTGAGTTTTTGGATCAGGACTTGCGTAAGTATTTGGATCGAGAACAACTGTTGGACATTCCTGTAATTAAAGTAGTATAGAGGAATGGAATTCTAATGATCAGTCGTTTATGTACCAAATGTTATTAGGACTTCAGGAGTGTCATCGCTATCGCATTTTGCACAGGTGGATTTTATGTATAAATATAATTGTAGAGATTTAAAGCCTCAGAATCTGCTGATCAATCGTGATGGTGAGTTGAAACTTGGTGATTTTGGTCTGGCTCGTGCTTCGGGAATTCCTGTGAAGAAGTATGAATGATTGGTTCCTTCATCACCAGATATACAAGTGAGGTCGTCACTTTGTGGTATCGTTCTCCAGATATCCTTCTTGGTAATCGTGATTACAACACCAGTGTTGATATGTGGTCTTGTGGTTGTATTTTTGCAGGTATGGTCATGAGAGAAGAGTTATTCCAAGAATTGTACAATAGTACTCCTCTATTCCCTGGTCAGAATGAAGCAGATGAACGTGATGTGATATTCAAGAAGTTAGGAACACCCACTTTGGCTACAATGCCCAAGCTTGCTAGTTATCCTGAATGGAATGCTTCATATCCAATGTATCCTCGAAGATCTCTAAATGAACTCGTTCCTCGGATGGATAGTAATGCATTAGATTTGTTGAGTGTAGAAGATGAGGGATTGAATGAAACATAGCGATTACTGACATATGATCCGGAAAGACGTATTGATTGTCAGCAAGCTCTGGAACATCCCTATTTTGATGATATCAAGAGAAAGACTAATAGAAGACAAATGTAATCTGAAGGAATGACTGTTTTCAACAAACAGACATCACGTTCTAATCACACATAATCACCTTCACTTTCATCATAATACTTATGAATCATTGTATATGTCTTAGCTACACGCAAATAAGACATCAACATTCCTGGCTGCACATAAACAGGTCGCTGATTCAGTTCTTTCCAACACTTCTCAGAATACATATGGGCCACAACATTACTTGATCGATCTTTACAAGTATCAGGAAGTGGAATACTGAAGTTGGAGATCTCTAAGAAGAGTAATTGTGACTGCTCCGCAATAGAGTTGAAATGAGATGATGATATGAGTTCAGGACTTACCACTACGACACAACTTCCAGGTACCATATAGATCATATTCACAAAGAGAGATTGAGATACACCAAATAGAATATCCGTCTCGAAAAGGGCATGTAGTTTAGTTGCTTTGCTAACCTCATCCATCACAATACTACGATAGGACCAAATCTATGTTCCTCATTTATCCTTATTCTTACAGCCACTTTCTTCTTAAAGAAAGCATCCAATTCGTCCATGTTCAAAATAGTTCCTCTCTCTCCTAACACTTCTGCTCGTGATTTCGCATGAAGGACAATAGCTGTTGTTGGGACTGGAAGCTTAGAATAGAACTTGTAATATCGATATGCAGCTAATCGGACAGTATCTGCTTCATACAAATCTAAATGAATAGATCCTTCTTCAGCATATTGAATAAGAGTCGGAACAGTCTACTCATTAATCACTCCTCTCAACAGAACCAGCTCACGATAGCATGTGAGACCTGATGTCATATCCTCACGATAATACAGAAGAACAGGTCGTTGCGATGGATAAAGAGACTGGAGAATAGATAGATACTCATAGATATCCGATGATGCTTCCATCGAGAGGAAAGGGAGAAAGGCTCGAAGAAGCTATTCATCAGATGATAGGAGATGAGGGTACAGAAGGATACTTAGTACTGTGGAGGGCAAAATGAAGAAGGAAATTCACAGTAGCAAACTGAGAGATGCTATCCATAGAGGAATCTGTCAGAAACAGATAGTTTCCATCAACACTCTGATCCTTTTCTGTTTCCAATTGAGGGTATTGACCTTCAACCACTGCAAAGAGATCTTGACGAGGAAGATCTAGCTAAGAAGTGACACATAAACTTACCCTTCATAATAGAAGAGAACTTTGAGTTGTCTTGCAAGTCTGTGAAGAGGATTAACCGCATTGATTCTGCATCATAACACACATTTCGCAGGAAGATCAAGTCAAAGCCATTCCCACTATCAATTCGATGAATAGAAGAGTAGATAGAACTAACCATTCACTTTAAACACAAACCAAACGATTGTAAAGCGGTTGGAATACCTTGAATCGGACTTCTATTCGATAAATCAAAACTAAAGAGTCCAACTTTAAATAATCTCTAAAGAGAAGAACTCGACGGTTCTCAATTTCGGATTTCCTTCACATTACAAGAAACAGTTCATTTTTACAGCTCAGTCCTTCTAAAGTCATACGTCTTCATTCGGTATGAAGGATTAATACGCACACTTTCTTCTAGTTGTCTAGTTTTATCAACATTCTTACCATTCACTATCACCTCCTGCTTCTTAGGTGTTAAGATAAGTCTTTCCATCAAATTCACATACAGCTACGATACGATCGGATATGGAGTTCTGTTGACATCAGGACTGATATCATTGCAATCAGTACCGATAATGTCACACAAATTGTATATCCTTTCACCAAAGGGTCCATTTCAGTGAATCTTAATAATGGGCATTTTAATTATCCAATGCGTTTCTCAACCCTTTTTAAATAGGAATTAGTACTTCTGAGAATAGATACGATTCCATAAACAATCAACGACAGAGAGACGATCAAAATAAGCTTGAATACATTTCGAATTGATAGGTATATTCAAATTGAATCTCTTACTCATCACATTTCATTCCCCAACAAACAGGTCATACAAAGAGATTCACAGAAAACGACAATTTTGGAATATGCAAAGAGTATATCTTTGTTTCATCCAGAAGAGAGCCACATCCCTCACGAACACAATAGAACTGCAACTGTTTCATTTGTTTGCTTATCATACTGTTGTACTGGAGTTGGAGTGTTCGACAAATCAAATTCTACAGATCATTCCTCAATCCCTCAACAACATATTGATTCAAATATTCCTTTTGGAGATCTGTAAACGCCTTCTAATGATTAGTTCATTGGATCACAATTACCTTTCCTTGTTCTCGTTCCCGCTGAAAGGATTCATACAAGCCATTTGTTTGTTTTCGTATCAGTTTCTGGAATCGATTTCTTTCTTCTTCCTGTTGAATCAAAAGTCGACGTATCTTACTAGAGAGAGGATGTCCTGTCTCTCTCAAGGAGACGAAATCTGATTCCTGATAAGGAGTGAAGGGATGATATTTCGACTCTTCCTGTTCTTCAGTTACCTTGGTTGGACTCTGTTCCAATCCAAGAGAGTTCTTTGGATCCTTTCGTGGTCTTGTGGGTGTTTCAATCACAGGCAAAGCAGGAATCGCTGTTGTGAGTATCTTGGAAGGACTACAGAAAGGTGATTCATTCATCACTTCCACTGCACCACGCTTATGAGTTGGTCGAGGAGGTGTTACTAGTGATTCTGGAGCAATCGAAGCAGAAGGTGAGTCTATTGGCTCTTGTTGAATTAGGGGCTCAGCTGATGGTTCTGGTTGAGTGAATGGTTGTTGTTGGATCCCAAGTTCTAATCCATCCATCTGAATTGATTGAACCACAGATTCTGGTGATGTCACCTCCAGAGACGATACTGGAATCAACGTTTCTGGTTCAGACACTTTGTGTTCAGGTGAGGAAGGAACACTCATTGATTCTGAATCACTGAATATGATATTGTGACGAATAATCAAATGAGATTCAACACTTGGCTCCACATCATTGGTACTCTTCTCTGATGTTGAGAGTGTTTCTCCTCCCTCTCCAATCACTTTCCAGCTATGATCCGATTCGTTTCCTGAGCTATGGACTGACTCATCCCAGCTGTCTTCAGGAAGTAGTTCTGTGATAGCTTTCAATTCCTCTGGCTTCCAATCACAGGATTCACTAAGAGGAGAGAGAGGTGATGATATAGGAATGTCTTGTGATTGTGGAATTGTCTCTGGAACAATTCTAACTGTCTCAAGAGGCTGAACAATCATCTCTTGCGATTGCACAATCACTGGATTCTGTGTAGTTGTCTCTGGAATATCCACAACTCCTTCCAAAGGATTCACATTTGGTTCCTCTTCCATCTTCTTCTCAGAATGACATTCTAATTGTACCATCAAATACTCATACATCCTTTGACACTATATATCAGTATATCTCTTACCCATACTTCTTCACCTGTACGACCAAGAAAATGAAGTGAAAACAAACCCCACTTATCATTTGGAGGATAATTCTACACTCACAAACAATCCTCATTCTCACATTCACTGTCTCCAGTAACTCATTCTTCTCCTCTTCACTCCAGTCTTCAGAACGACCTGAAACCATAGGAGGAAGATACTTCAGATAGTACTCATTTGCATTGAAGGGAATCGCATCCCATAATTGACGACGAGTCTCATCCCAACTTGAATACTCAGTAGGTACATAGCGATGAGTCAACGAAATCTGAGCCTTTTGAGCCAACTTGGTAATTCTCCCTTCATATCATTCACATTCCATTATGATACGTCTCTTCTTTTTCTCTTTCATTTCTCTATGATTCTCCTTCTCTACAAGTCAGCGAACTGAATCAACCACTACCAGGAGGACTAATAAAGATATCAAGAGGTTCATCTACCTCAGCTGAATCAGGGAGATCAGGGAGATTCGAAAGAGCATACTTATCCGAATGAATGAGAAACGTGTACTGTTGTTTACACTCCTATTCATCAAATAATCCATTCATCACTTGCTTTCACACCAATATCCAACAATCGGGAAACTTCTTCCCAAGACAACTTGTCTTGATTCACAGATATCAACAATTCACGATTCTTCTTTATTGTCCATCTGCTTTTAGGTACTACAGATCGATTACCATCCTTTTCTTGCTCCATCTCACTTCTACATAGATTATTGTCCAAACTCATGTCCACTTTTCTATTCACAATTCTTCCGTTTGCTGTACACGTCAAAGAATAAAACGACCAAGAAAGTCTATTCTCTTAAGTTTGAATGGAATCACTTTGCCTCCACTTTTGCCGCCTTCATTCATTATTGCTGTAAATGATTGATATCAAGTTGAGCATGTACTGGAACAATGAATGAGAGAGAAAAGAAGTGAGGATGAAGAGAAGTGGTTATTATCATCAGTAATCAGCTCATCTACTACTTTCCATCATTCAACCTGTAGGCGCGCAATAGTAAATGGTAAATACTTGCTCAGGAATCAAATCTCCAGAATCCTATCCAAACTATTCCATCATCCAATATAAACACATTCTGAAAGAATGAACGAATTATCCATTATCTCTCCTGAATACTAACCGTTTTGTTCATAAACAGTCATCCATCGTTTCAAATCAAACACTCATTTAACAAGAATCAACTATTATTCATTTCAACCAAGAGATAACAAACGAATCGAAATCGAAATCTCATTGGTTCAAAGGATACCTCAAATCCGCAGGTCAAGAAGGAACTGAAGATCACAATTATCTTGTTTAGTAACACAGTTTTGTGGTTTACCCACTTTTCAGATATTGATAATGCAGGAACAACGTGAAGATATGGGAATGGAGCAGGAAGTAAGGAGTTGGAGTTTGCCACCAAAACCTAGAACCGAGGACCAACCCCTCTAGAGAAGTTGGAAGGGTCTGGAATTAATGCTAGTGATATTAAGAAGCTGCAAGAAGGAGGGTATTACACAGTCGAAGCTGTAAAGACAATTGGATGGACTGATAAATAGGTTGCAATGACAACAATGAAGAAACTAATTGAGGTGAAGGGTATTAGTGAAGCCAAAGCTCAAAAGATCCAACAATGTGCCATGAAGCTTGTTCCTATGGGCTTCACATCGGTTTGAAATGATTCTTACTGATGATTTATAGGCTACAGAATACAATGAATTGAGGAAAGATGTAGTTCACATTTCGACAGGTTGTAAGGAATTGGATACTATTCTAGCAGGCGGAATGGAAGCAGGAACACTCACAGAATTGTATGGAGAATTTCGAACTGGTAAAACACAATTGTGTCATACACTGTGTGTGATTTGTCAGTTACCCAGAGATAATGGTGGTGCTTCTGGAAAGGCATTGTACATTGATACAGAAGGAACCTTCCGTCCAGAGCGACTTATTCAGATCAGTGAACGCTTTCAATTGGATAGCAACGAGGTTATGAACAATGTGGTCTATGCTCGTGCCTACAACAGTGAACACCAAATGCAGTTGCTAGTTGAAGCAGGTGGTTTGCTTGCTGATGGCTCTTTTGCTTTAATCATTGTCGATTCGGCAACTGCTCTATTCCGAACAGATTACACAGGTCGTGGAGAACTCTCCACTCGACAACAGAATCTAGCTCAATTCTTGCGAGGTTTGCAGAAACTTGCTGATGAATTTGGAGTTGCTGTCGTTGTTACCAACCAAGTCGTTGCTAATCCTGATAGTGGCGTTTTCGCAAAGGATCCTCTCAAACCAATTGGAGGCAACATTATGGCCCATGCAAGTACCACAAGGTAAAAGCAACAATGAACACTCACAACTAGATTACGTCTAAAGAAGGGAAGGGGAACAACTCGAATCTGCAAAGTCGTCGATTCTCCTTGTTTACCAGAAGCAGAAGCCTCTTTTGGTATCTCCGAATTTGGAGTTGTTGAAGCAACCGAATAGTCATTGTAACACTGTCTTTTTCGTTTTGTTTGAAGGAAATACACATATAATAACTTGAATCACTTGTTTTGAACTGGGGAACTCAAGAGGGTTCCACGTTTTGAGGAGACGGAGAATGGAAAAGAATGAGCTTGGATAGATGAAATTCCCGTGATTATCGAATTGTCCTCTGAGTTGGCTTTTGCTATAAATAGCTTTTGCTAAACCCATTGTCAGCTTGAATATAAGATGTTCAATACTCTAGTAAAGCGTACAGTGACATATGCTGTGAAAACGGGCAGTAAGTGTGGTACTACTGTTCCCAGAGCTGTTATTGCTCGAAACGCAAGTAATCGTAAACGTGTTGCCATCGACGGTAATGAAGCTGCTGCCCATTCGATCTATCAGGTCTCGGATGCTGCTATGCTTTTCCCTATCACCCCCTCTTCTGGAATGGGAGAGCATTGCGATAATTGGGCTAACAAGGGTCTTAAGAATGTGTTTGGACAGACTGTGACGATTTCAGAGATGCAGGTAGGGAGTTTGAGTTTACTAGGTGTAATGAGTAGTCTGAGGCTGGTGCCGCTGGTGCCTTGCATGGAACTCTCACAGGAGGATTGTTGGGTGCCACTTTCTCCTCTTCTCAGGGTTTGATGCTGATGATTCCCAACATGCACAAGATTGCTGGAGAACTCTTACCTGGAGTCATTCATGTTTCTAGCCGCTCTATTTCGAGAATGACTACTTGTTTGTATTGTGATTATGGCGATGTGTTCCAGACTCGCGCTGTAGGCATGCGAGGGATCTGTTATGAATAGGCTGGATTTGCTTATCTTTCTGCTCATTCTGTTCAGGAAGCTCATGATATGGCTTTGATCGCTCATCTCTCTGCGTAGTCTCTTTATGTTTCTCTGACATGTAGTATTGAGAGCAGTGTTCCTTTTGTGCACTTCTTTGATGGTTTCCGTACTTCTCACGAGATGGCTTCGATCGAGTTGATTTCTCCTGAGGACATCAAATCTATCTTCCCTTTCGAAAAGGCATTGGAACATAAGAATCGTGGAACGAATCCCACTCATCCCAACAGCATTGGTGTGGCATATGGTGATGATGTGTGGATGCAGGCATGTCAGTCTCACAAGCCATATTATGATGCTGTTCCTGAAAAAGTACAAGCTGCAATGGACAAGGTGGCAAAGGTGAGTGGTCGTCAGTATCATTTGTTTGATTATGTTGGAGCAAAGGATGCAGAGAATGTGATTGTGGTGATGGGAGCTTCTGCATCAACTGCTGAGGAGACTGTGAACTATCTGAATCAACATGGCGAGAAGGTTGGTGTGATGAAGGTGCATTTGTGGCGTCCCTTCTCATTGAAGCATTTTGCTGCTGCTCTCCCTCAGACTGTGAAGAAGATTTGTGTGTTGGATAAGGTGCGTGAGGATAATGCTTATGGTGACCCATTGTATCTGGATGTGAACTGTGCAGTGAATGATATGGATCGGAATATCCGGGTGTTGGCTGGTGAGTTTGGTATTGGAGGTAAGGAGTTCACTCCCAATCTGGTTCAAGCTGTATTTGAGAATATGAAGAGTGCTTCACCTAAGAATCACTTCACATTGGGAGTGGATGATGATGTGGGTCATACATCTCTCCCTATTCCTCCTCCTCTGAATACTCTTCCTTCCTCTGTGAAGCAATGTATTCTCTATGGTCTGGGTTCTGATGGTACTGTGGGAGCTACTCAAGAGGCCATCAAGCTGATTGTAGCAAACACAGATCTGTATGCTCAAGCGAACTTTGGTTTTGATGCTCACAAGTCAGGTGGTCTGACTGTGACTCATGTGCGATTTGGTCCTGAGCCTATTAAGGCTGAGTATAATATTCAGGATGCTGATTACATTGGATGCCATCTAGCGAGTTATGTCCACAAGTATAACATGGTACAGAACCTGAAGGAAGGTGGTACTTTTGTGTTGAATGCTCCTTGGAAGACTGTGGAGGAGTTGGATGCAAATCTGCCTCCTGCTCTGAAGCGTCAATTGGCTGAGAAGAAGGCTCAATTGTATGTGATTGATGCCACCTCTGTAGCTCAGAAGGTGGGTCTGCGTCAGCGTATCAACATGGTGATGCAGGCTGTGTTCTTCAAACTGTCGAATGTGTTGCCTGAGGCTCAGGCCACTGAGCTGATTGCCAACAATATCCGTCAGCGTTATGCTAAGAAGGGTCAGGCAGTGGTGGATATGAATATCACAGCTATGGAACAAGCTGGAAAGGAGTTGATTCAGATCCAGGTGCCTGAGTCTTGGAAGAACTGTGAGATGGCTCCTCTTCGTACCTTCAGTAAGGATGTTCCTAAGGAGTTCACAGACTTATTCTATCCTACCACTCTGTTGGAGGGTGATCAGTTCCCTGTATCGAAGTTCACACCTGGAGGTATTCAAATGACCAACACTTCTAAGTATGAGAAGCGTGGATTTGCTGTATCAGTCCCTGTATGGAATAAGGATACATGCACACAGTGTAATCAGTGTTCAGTGATGTGTCCTCATGCTGTTATCCGTCCCTTCCTGATGGATGCTGAGGAGACGAAGAAGGCTCCTGCTGCCTTTGCTTCACTTCCTGCTGTGGGTGATGAATTGAAGGGATTGAACTTCCGTATCCAGGCCTCTCCTCTGGATTGTACTGGCTGTGAGGTGTGTGTGAATGTGTGTCCCACTCAGTCTCTATCAATGAAGCCTCTGAGTGAAGTGTCAAAGGAACAGAGTGATAACTGGGAGTTTGCTATGACATTGACAAATAAGGGTCATTTGGTGGATAAGACAACAGTGAAGGGCTCACAGTTCCAACCTCCAATGATTGAGTTCAATGGAGCTTGTGCTGGTTGTGGAGAAACTCAGTATGTGAAGATGTTGACTCAGCTGTTTGGAAGTAAGATGGTGTTGGCTGATGCAATGGGTTGTTCGATGGTATGGGGAGGTACTTCTGGTTTGATTCCATTCACTAAGGATTCAAAGGGATATGGTCCTGTCTGGTGTTCTTCTCTATTTGAGGATCATGCTGAGTATGGTTATGGTATTGTGAAGGCCAATCAGATCAAGCGTCAGCGTCTCCAGAGTAATATTGAAACAGCTCTACAAAGTGATGCCTCAAATGAGTTGAAGACATGTATGAAGCAATGGCTAGAACATAAGGATGACAAGGCTGTATGTGATGATCTGTTTGAGACAATGATGCCTCTGTTGGAGAAGGAGAGTTCGAAGCCTGCTGTGAAGGCTGTGAAGGACTATGCTGATATGTTGCCTGTGATTACAACTTGGCTATATGGAGGTGATGGATGGGCTTATGATATTGGTTTTGGTGGTTTGGATCATGTGTTGGCTTCGGGTGAGAATGTGAAGATTATGATTCTGGATACAGAGATGTACGCCAACACTGGAGGTCAGCAGTCAAAGGCTACACAGATGTCAGCTGTAGCAAAGTTTGCTGCTGGAGGCAAGCGTCAGATGAAGAAGGATATGGGTCGTGTGGCAATGAATTACAAGAATATCTATGTGGCATCGATTGCTATTGGTGCAGATGCTCGTCAGGCCATTAAGGCTCTAACAGAAGCCAACTCCTACAATGGACCTGCTCTGATTATTGCTTATTCACCTTGTCAGCAGCATGGAATGCCTTCTCAATTGGGTATGTCTCATCAGGCTGATGAACAGCGTAAGGCTGTGGAGTGTGGTTACTGGCCTCTGTATCGTTACGATCCTCGTCGTGCTGAGAAGGGTGAGAATCCATTCCAGCTGGACTTCAAGAAGCTGAAGGGCAAGGTAAATGACTTCCTGGAGGGAGAGAATCGATTCTCAGTCCTGACTCGTCAGAATCCTGAGATGGCTAAGTTCCTTCATGAGGAGTTACAGACTGAAGTGGAGAAGAGACATGCAGAGCGTGTGAGAATGGCAATGTCGGATAAACAGCTGTACAAGGAGTTGAGCAAGACCTTTGGAAAGAAGTAGATAATTGTATAAAACGAAATGTCGATGTATTTCTTTGTTTGTTCTAGAATCGCGGTTATGAAATAGAAAGCTAAATTTCAGAGATTGGTTCAACCAGCTGATTATTTCGATAAACAAATGGTGAAG
>ENA-ORSL01002839-ORSL01002839.1-human-gut-metagenome-genome-assembly--contig:-NODE-2839-length-11950-cov-2.895755_pt1 | contig 11950 bp, 10 predicted proteins | sample MGYA00242190_ERZ509157 | MGnify/ENA primary metagenome ERZ509157 (study PRJEB26280, sample SAMEA2338664) | human gut metagenome | biome: human gut; feature: human-associated habitat; material: faeces...
TCTCCACCCCATGCAAAGCAGAGGATGAGCAGGATGAAGTAGATGGCATCATAGCCGTACATATCCATCGGCAGGCAGCGCTTGAGGTGGATGAGAGAGTAAAAGCAGAACAGAATCACACCGCTGAAGTAGATAAAGCCGCTCAGCTTGCCAAAATCCAGCGTTTTATCATGGGTGATGAGCACCACTAAATGTTGTATTTTCGGCATTTTTCGCGTTATATGAGTGCAAATCACATCACAAAAGCCACACCGGTCGTAAATCGGTGTGGCGAATTAGTTATTTAAGGCATCTGATCAGAGGTACGGCGTACTGTAGGATGATCAATATCAGACACGTCAAGTGTAGCCTGCCCGGCACCTGACACCGACTCATCTGCCAACATTCGGGCAACCATGCTCAGCTTTGCATCAAGATCAAAGGTGTCTCCGAGACGGACGGTAAAACGGTCATCATAAAGCAAACAGACAGAATATCGGTCCGACAAGTCAACAGAATCCAGCTTGTCCGAAAGCTCCGATGCCAACAGCGTTTTCAGCGTATCACTTACAAACTTACCGTCCTCAAAATAAATAACCTTCTGTCCGGTTATGGCGCATTTCACATGCGGAAGCGTCAATGGCATAACGTCCTGAGTTACATCGCCGATCCCCAGCACCCGAAAATCTTCGGACAACAGATATTGCTCTCCGGCTATATTCGCGGCATATCTCGGAGTTTGGCAATATAGCGTAATACATACCTCTCCGCCTAACCGCTTACGTATCTGTACATGGCTGACAAACGGCAATCTGCGAAGTATATCATCCTCCGAGCCGGCAATGTCAAGATCTTTTTTGTACATTCCGACAAAAATGCCTGCCGCATCGACAACCTGCTGCTCCGAATAGGGACAATTGATATATTCGTCTATGATTTTTATACTTTTCACGCGCGCCAGCGAGCCGGATATAGCGCTTATAGCCCACACAAACAGTATTATTACGATGGCCGCCAATATGGTAAGCATCACGCGGCTTGCGTGGCTATGTTCACTGCTCGATCTATGTCTGTCTGTATTCATCACTTTGCTGCATTACGCTCGCGCACGAGTTTTTTCAGCTCTTCATATATACAGCGGTTGGCATCACGGTCGGCAAACGCCGCTATGTTGCATGCCAGAGCAGCCCGGCGATCCCCATCATCAAGCAGTGCCGCAACTTCCCGAGTGTAGCGTTGTTCGTCGTTAAGCTCGCTGTCGCGTATCACAATAGCAGCATTCGCGTCTCCGAGCATCCTGGCATTTTTGTACTGGTGATCATCCGCAACATTCGGGGACGGTATAAGTATGCAAGCCTTTTTCATAAGCGAAAGCTCGGATATAGTCATGGCGCCCGCACGGGAAATAACTATATCCGCCGCCGCCATCCACAAATGCATATCATGCAGATAATCACATAACATTATGTTGCCCGCCCCGGACAGTCCTGCCGCATCGTATTCAGCCTTCATCTGATCGTAGAAGCGCACTCCTGATGCATGAACATACAGCATATCCGGGTGCTTCGCGGCGTACTGCTTCATAAAGCGCAGTCCGTTTTTGTTGAGTGTTGCGGCTCCGAGACTACCTCCTAAGCATATCACTATATGCTTGAATCTGTTGATTCCAAGCTTATCTTTAGCTTGCTGTGATGTCACTGCTCCGAACCCGCCGCGCAGCGGATTTCCGACACGTATGATCTTTTCATCAGGAGCAGTCAGATCCCGACGTGTCTGCTCAAAGTTTATCAGTATGCGGTCTACCCTGTTCTGCAGCTTGCGAACAGCCAACCCCGGCAATGCGTTTGATTCATGCACTGCGGTAGGGATACCGAGACGCGCCGCAGCCTTGAGCGTCGGCCAACAGGCATAGCCCTGAACTCACGTATCAACCTTTCTGCCTTGCGCGGCGCCGTAAGTATATACCACGCCGTTTTTATGTTCTTGGGTGACAGTGACCGGGATATTCCCTGTATCTCTACAAATTCCAGCCGGTACCCCGCACGGGGCACAAGCTCGGTTTCTTTTCCGTGACGTGTCCCTACGAATATTATTTCCGAGTCCGGCTCGTTCTGCCGGATAGTGTCAGCTATGGCCAGTGCCGGATTGACATGTCCTCCGGTGCCACCACCGGTCATTATAACTCTCATTTATATGCCCGTGCCTTTCTATCTTTTTTGTATACTGTAGCGCGAGATCGACAGAATAATCCCCATCTCGAATATCTGCACTGCCAGCGACGTACCTCCAGAGCTGAAGAACGGCAGTGAAACGCCGGTATTCGGCATGGAATTGGTTACGACAGCGATGTTGAGTATTGTTTGCAGTGCCACCTTGAAGGTCAGTCCGTAGACCGCCAGCGAGCTGAAGCGGTCAGGCGCTTTAGCGGCAATACGGAAGCCGCGCCACACCAGAAGTCCGAACAGAGTCACAACCAGCAGAGCGCCGAAAAAGCCCAGTTCTTCACAGATTATCGTAAACACAAAATCGTTCTGCGGCTCCGAAACATAACCGAACTTCTGCATACTGTTTCCAAGTCCCTTGCCGAAAAGGCCGCCGGAGCCTATCGCATACAGCCCTTGCCAAGTCTGCCATGCTGAACCCAGCGGGTCAGCCTGCTCAAGAAACAGCCAGGTCGTGACGCGATCCTGAGCATAATCGGATACCAAAATAAGCAATACTCCGGCCAGCCCGATCGCTCCGATTATCAGAAATATGTACTTCAGTCGCGTTCCGCCCATGAACATGACCGATATGCCGATCATACCTATTATCATGAGCCCGGATATGTGTTTTTCAAGTGCGACCAGCATACATATAAAGCCGAATATCATGGCGGGATTCAGCACGCCGTAACGAAAGCTCACCCGCGTTATGTCACTTTTTATTTGCTGCTCATGCTTGCTCATATACAGTGCAAGCGTCAGCACTACCGCCATTTTGGCAACCTCGGACGGCTGAATTGTCATAAAGCCGAGGTCTATCCAGCGCTGGGCGCCCCCTCCCTCGCGTCCGATGACCAGCACCAGCAGAAGAAGTATAACCGAAACGCCGTATGAGCACACTCCGAAAAGCCGCCAGAACCACGGCCGAGCAAACAGTACAAAGGGCAAAGTTCCGAGTATGGCAATACCGGCAAACAATATGTATCTCCACAAAAAATAGGTGCTGTCACCGTATTTGTTCTGTGCGTATACAGCGCTTGCGCTGAACGACATAACGGCTCCGAAGCATAAAAGCGCAAGAACGATCAGAAAAAACCAGATATCAATGCCGCCGCGAACCATAACGCGCTCACCGACCTCCGGCTCATCGCTCGGGACGGCTGGCTTTGACAGACGTAATCTCCGCAGTCGCTCAATAAGCCGTCCGGCGGCATTTCGACTGCCGTTTTTATTCTTTTCAGACATCATATGCCGCCCTCCTCAGCCGAAAAAATCAGAACAGCCCCAACCAGGCTATCACGCAAAACACAAGCGTGGCAAGCGAAAAAACAGTCATTATTTTGACCTCGCTCCAGCCGCATTTTTCAAAGTGGTGGTGCACAGGCGCCATTTTGAACAGCCGTTTGCCGTGCGACAGCTTGAAATATCCGACCTGCAATATAACCGACAGTGTTTCTGCAACACATACAAATGCCGCGATGAGTATTATCAGCGGCTCATCGATCATAAACGCCATACCGACTATCATGCCGCCGAGAAACAGCGACCCGGTGTCACCCATGAACACGCGAGCGGGGTGAAAATTGTATACCAAAAATCCCAGTGTCCCGCCTACCAATGCAGCAGACGCCAGTGAAAGCGCTTCAAATCCGAGCCGGAAAGCTACTGCCGCAAAGAAGCAGCTGATCACAAAAACCACTCCGCTTGCCAGACCGTCAATACCGTCGGTCAGATTGACGCTGTTGACAATGCCAGTGATTATCAATATTGCCAGGGCGTAATATCCGTAGCCCAGCTGCAGTGAGACATCGGTAAACGGTATGTGCAGCATGGTATTGATGTGTCCGGTTGAAGACATTATATAAATATATGCTCCGGCCGCGATCAGCTGAAGTATAAATTTCTGGTATGCTTTAAGTCCCTCGTTTTTCTTTTTTACCAGCTTGCAGTAGTCATCCACAAAACCGATTATGCCGTTGAAAACTCCGAGACAAAGCGTCAGCGCCAGCGGAATAAGCTCGGCTGTATCTCCCGTAAAAGCAGTATACACCGCAACGCCGGCCAAAACTATCAGCATCGAAAGTATAAAGCAAATTCCGCCCATTGTAGGCGTACCCGACTTGCTCATATGCCAGCGGGGACCAATCTCAAGTATTCTCTGCCCCACCTTGTGACTCTTCAGTATCGGAATAAGTATGCGCTCAGCAAGCACTGTAACACCAAAGACCGCCGCCGCGACTGTTATGAATTCTATGAGCATTTTTGTATTCATTGATATTTGCCTCTCTGTTTTGTCAGACTCCACGGTATATTTCACGCAGGCTTTGAATAACACGTTCCGCCCTGATGGCGCGACTGGCTTTGACCAACAATACGTCACCCGGACGCAGCTCGCGGTAAAGCTCCCATGCAGTGGCGGCATAGGTGTTCTCGTCAAGATTAACGAATACCGACTGCTCCTCCATTCCGCACTCAAGCGCCTCTGACGCGATGTATTTTGCCAGTCCACCCAATGTGAACAGCAAGTCAACGCCGCGCTTTACAGTTTCACGCCCTATTTCGCGGTGGAATGCGACTGAATTGACTCCAAGCTCCCTCATGTCTCCCAGCACAGCAACAGTGCGTCCGCCCGGCGCTCGAAGCATCTCCAGCACCTCAAGCGCAGCCCTCATCGACTCCGGGCTGGCATTATAGCAATCCTCAATAACTGTAATATCGTCCAGTCTGTATATATTCTGCCGCAGCCCCATACCGGCATAGCTCCAAAGACCTGCGCGTATACCGTGACTGTTGACCCCGCATAAATCACCTACTGCTGCGGCAAACAGTGCCGCGTAAACATTATGTTTCCCAACAGCGGGAATTTTTATGTCACTTATAAATCCATGCGGGCAGCGAATGTCAAAATATCCGCAGTTATTTTTAAAGCTCAGTCCCACAGCCAGATAGTCGGCATGCGGATCATCAATACCGACAGTAACGGTACGGCCGCGTTCAAAGCAAACACCGGAAAGCATATCATCGTCGCCGTTGAGAACCAGCGTCCCGCCGTCGTGCAGTCCTTCGAGAATTTCCAGCTTGGCACGCCGTATATTTTCACGGGAACCGAGCGCCTCCATATGTGATGAACCTATTGTAGTGATAACGGCAATCTCGGGATGGACGCATTTTGACATGGCGCATATTTCACCAAATCCGCTCATAGCCATCTCAAGCACCGAGAGCTGTGTATCGGCGGGAGTCTCCATAACACTCAGCGGCATACCGATAGTACTGTTGAAATTGCCGCGCGTTTTGTGTACTCTGTATTTCTGCGCCAGCACAGCCGAGATATACTCTTTTGTTGTAGTCTTACCCACACTGCCGGTGACACCGATGCGGCGACATTCAACCCGCTCGCTGTATGCTGCGGCAAGCCTCATTAGCGCCGCCTCCGTGTTGCCGACAAGAATGGCACCCACACCGTCCGGAACCGCCTCACGGCGACTCACAAGAAAGCAGTTGCAACCAGTACTGACCGCGGTAGCAATATAATTGTGGCCGTCAGTGCGCTCACCCGGAAGAGCAACAAAAAGCATACCTGCGCAGGCCTCTCTCGAGTCAGTGCATATGCCCTCAATTGTCGCATTGCCGCGGCCTATAACCTCACCGCCAAGCATGGCAGCGGCTTCGGAAACTGTAAGCATTCCGGCGCCCAGCCTTATATTCATAACCGTTCCTCCATAGCCCGGGAGTCACCCCGATTGTTTGTCAGCCAAAACGCTTTTCCATTGCCTCGGCAACAATGCGCCTCTCGCAAAAGGGTGTTCGCCCTTCCCGGTTTATCTCGTAAGCCTCATGGCCTTTTCCAGCAAGAATTATTATATCCCCGGCCAACGCACCGCATACCGTAGTCATAATTGCTTCGCGGCGGTCGGGAATTACTTTGTAATTTGAACGTCCCACAACACCCGTCAGTATATCTTCTATGATAGCACCGGGATCCTCACTGCGGCTGTTATCAGAAGTTATCACCACACGGTCTGCTAGGCGCGGAGCGATCTCCCCCATGATAGGGCGTTTCCCGCGGTCCCGGTCGCCGCCACAGCCAAACAGCACAACTATATGCTGTCCACGGTGACAAAAGCCCCTGACTGTGGTAAGCAGATTTTCCAGCGCGTCCGGCGTATGGGCATAATCTATAAACACCGAAAAATCGGCACCGTGTCCAAGTCTGACACGTTCCAGGCGTCCGTCAATGCCGCTTACCGCTGCAATGGCTCCCGATATCACCGCCGGGCGCACACCAAGCTCCGCGGCGCAGGCTGCCGCCTCAAGCGTATTCATGACACTGAACCGTCCCGGTATCTGACTCTTGATCCGCATTACCGCCCGTGCCGCACACAGTGTGTAACTTATCCCCATCATGCCGCCGTCATCAATACCCGTCGCACGGTAATCCGCGCCGCGCCCCTCGGCAGAACAACTGATAATACGCCCGGCGCACGCGGCGGCAATTTCATTATAGTATCCCGAATCCATGTTTATAACCGCCAGCCGGCACGAGGCAAACAGCTTTTGCTTGGCCGAGAGATATGCCTCCATGCTTCCGTGGAAATCAAGATGCTCGGGGGTCAGATTGGTGAAAATGCCCGCCTCAAATCGAAGCGGCGCCAGCTTATCCAGCGCCAGCGCGTGTGAAGTTGCCTCAATGAAAACATACTCCACTCCGTCTTCCATCATACTCCCGAGCATTTCGTACAACTGTTCAGGGTCAGGCGTAGTCATATTTGCCAGCGCGTCACGGTTGCGCGCAGTCAGTTTTCTATCGCCCGACATACAACTGACCGTTCCGATAAGACCACAACGGTACAGTGCCGACTCAAATATTTTTTTAAGAACGCATGTCACCGAGGTCTTACCATTTGTCCCGGTAACAGCGATGAATTTCATTTTTTTGGAGGGGGAACCGTACCAAGCGTCGAGCAGGCAGGCAAGCGACTGTCGCGTTTTCGGTACGGTTATAACCCTTGCGGCGATATCGCCGTCAAGCCTCTGTGCGCCCTCCTCTGCAACAATCGCCGCGGCGCCCGCACATAGCGCCCGGCGGAGAAATGAATGTCCGTCGTAATGCGATCCCCTGATGCAGACAAACAGGCATCCCTCGCTTACCTGCCGGGAATCCGAGGTTACACAGCTTATCTCGACCGAGACCAGCTGTTCCGGGCAACTTATGCCCGCGTTCTGACACAATTCTCCGAGTTTCATGGCCGCCTCCCTGAAGTTTTTTGTTTTAACTTCCCGGTGGTCAGACGCATCACTCGTCCGTGTCCCCCATATGGCGGAAGGTCACTGTAACGACGCTTCCCTCCTCTGCAATTTCTCCGGCGGCCGGCGACTGTGATACCACAACTGCTCCCGTTCCACTGAGATAATTGCGTGTTCCTTCAATTTTTATGTTAAGCCCCGCATTGATGATCATGCTGTTGGCCGCCGCGGCGGTACGTCCGACCACGTTTGGCACCGTGATCGTCTTTTGCGGTTCATCTTTGGTTGTGTAAAGAATGATTTTACCGGTACTCTGCTCAAGCGTGGTACCAGCCTCCGGCGACTGCCGCAGGATGTAGGCACCATCGCCGCGAATATCGACACCGAGATCAAGGTTTTCAGCATACTTTCGTGCAAGTTCGGTACTCCAGTAGCATAGATTCGGAACACTTATCGCCATGTTTTTCAGTTCCTCATCGGTATAGACCGCCTCAACACCAAGATACGGAAGTATTTCTTCAAGTACACTGCCGACATACGGTGCCGCAACGGTACTTCCGTAAAGTGATCCGATGGTCGGTTCGTCAACTATTATTATCACTGCGTACTGCGGGTCATCGGCCGGTGCATAGGCTACGCATGAGCCGATACGTTTATTCTTGTCGTCACCTATCTTCTCGGAGGTGCCTGTCTTTGCCGCCACGCGGTATCCGGCAACATAAGCATTTTTAGCGCCGCCGTTGCCCGCCACGCCTTCCTCAAGTATTTCGGATATAGTACGGCATACCTCCTCGCTCACCACCTGACGCCTGACCACTGTCCCGTGTTCGTAAATCGTCTTGCCGCTGTCATCGGATATTCTCTCAACAACATAAGGCTCCACCAGATTGCCACCGTTGGCGACCGCCGCAATGGCTGTGATGTGCTGAATCGGTGATATTTTAAAGTTCTGACCGAAGGACGATACCGCAAGGTCAATCTCGTGGAAGCTGTCCTCCTGATAAAATATGCTGGCTCCCTCGCCAGGCAGATCTATTCCCGTACGTTCAAGATAGCCGTACTGTTTGACATAGTTGTAAAACCGTTGGGTACCGATACGGCCGCCCAGCATCATCATAACCGGGTTGCAGGACTGCTGTAGCCCGCCTGCAAGATCAAGGCTGCCGTGCCCGGTTGTCTTGTGACAGCGTATGATTCGCCCTGCGACAGTGTATGAACCTGCACAGAAAAAGCGCTCGGTCATATTTACCAGCTTTTCCTCAAGCGCCATCGAAACGGTGATGATCTTGAATGTCGAGCCGGGCATATATATTTCGGTAATAGCCTTATTTGACCATGTTTCAAGCAGCAGCTCCCTCTTGAGCGCGACGTATTCGTCACTGCCTTCTGCATAGCCCGAGGCGTTCAGCTTTTCAAGCGATTGAGTGTTCAGCGTCCATGGCGAATTGAGGTCAAATGACGGTGCAACGCCCATGGCGAGTATTGCTCCCGTTTTGACATTCATTACAATGCCGCACACGCGGTTCTGCGCGCCGGACTCGGTCAGTGTGGCCTGCAGCTGCTTTTCCAGAACCGACTGGACGTATGAATTAATAGTTGTTGTAACATTATACCCGTTCTGTGCCGGTACGTAGCTTTCATACTCATATGGCAGCTCGTTGCCGTTGGAATCGCGGGCAGTGATGTATTTACCGGAGGTCCCGGCAAGCTGTTCGTTATACTTGAGTTCGATGCCGTATAGTCCGTTTCCGTCACTGCTGGTAAATCCGATGACCTGCGCGGCCAGACTCCCCTGCGGATAGTAACGGGTACTTGTTGCCTCGACATATATCTGATCGTTGTACTTATTTTCTTCAATGAATCTTCGCACCTTCTCGGTCGTATCCTCGTCCACATTGCGAGCGACAGTACGGTCAAGATAGCGTGTGTATTCGGTATGTTTTATGACGTCTTCATAGCTGACTCCATAGTCCTTGCCCAATATATCGGACAGGCCCTCAGCAATTTTCTGCGCAGTAGTGCCCTTTTCAAGATCGTTATCGCTGTCAAATGCAGCTATACCCTTGGGCGATATAAAAATGCGGTATGTAGTTATGTTGGTGGCCAGCAAAACTCCGTTAGAGTCGGTAATGTTGCCTCGATCTGCATTTATGACCGACTCGGTGGTCAACTGATCCAGTACCTTACTTTGGTACCTGTCAAAATCCACCGTCTGTATCAGCAATATGCGCACCAAAAGTATCACCAGCAGCACTGCCACCAGAAGTCCGAGTATGGTGGAGCGGCGTATCGCTCCGGTAGATATAGAATTCGGTGCCAAAATTACCTCCTTGCCCCGCTGCCGTGGGACACATGCTCACTATTCCGTAATATCGGTGGCTGTATCCATATATATTCCGTCGGTGTGAGGATTATTCACCCAAAAATCCAAGCGCATCAAGCAGTGCCGTTATGGCAGTCTTTCCTGATGAATAACGGTATATCTCAACCTTGTCATCCTGTGCGCCGTCCAGCGCCAGAACAGATGCATGTTCGCGATCTATCATGCCAAGTCGCTCGCGGGCCTGCTGTTCTATGTATCGAAGGTCGGTTTTAAGTTCAAGCTGTTGGCTGAGCGCAAGCTCTGTTGACTTAAGCTCACCAAGGCGGTTCTCAGCTGCGTAAAGCTCCATCTTAGCTTTGGAGGATATTACAGCTCCTGCCACTATCAGCATAAGCGACATCGCAATCGCCAGCATGGCGGCAATTATTCCGAGCGGAAGGCGTTTGGGCTTGCTCTCCACCCTGCAGGCCTTGTCGTCAATCTCAAGCCATGAGGCAACGCGGGCTATAACGCTGTCAAGTACCGAGCTGTCGCGCAGGCGTGAACCGAGACTGGCATACTGCGGTATACGCGATCGGCTTCCGTCTGTACGCGAGGATGGGCTTGCGGCTGAGCCGGGGCATGACGGTCCAGCCTTATGTCCGCAAGCATCGGCATACTCCGGTGTTCCCATGTCTCTGTAAGTCTTTGCTGCCCCGGAATCACGCTTATCCGCATGATCTGCCGTTCTCGCTCTCGCCGCCTGCCGCTCCCGACGGCGCTTTTCATTGAGCTCCAGATAATATGTGTGTCGGCACAGATATGGAGTGCCGTTATTATTGTTACGTGTGCTGTCCATAAGTTGTGCCTCCCTGATTATATTTTTTGCGCCACTCTCAGCTTTGCGCTGCGCGAACGCGGGTTTTGCTCAAGCTCCTGTTTGCCCGGCTGTATGGGTTTTCCGCCGACCAGTCTTACCGTCGGCCTTTTGCCGCAGACACAGACCGGGAAATCCTTAGGGCAGGTACACCCGGATGCCAGCGACGCGAATGTTTGCTTAACAATTCGGTCCTCCAGCGAGTGAAATGTGATAACCGCCGCGCGGCCTCCGGGATTCAACCTGGAAACCGCCGCGCGAAGCGCAGGTTCAATGACATCAAGCTCGCCGTTCACCTCAATGCGTATTGCCTGAAAGCTGCGCTTTGCAGGGTGATGTCCGCCATCGCGTGCCGCTGCCGGGATCGCGCTTTTTATGATATCCACCAGTTGTCCAGTGGTTTCTATGTGGGCTTTCTGACGTTGAGCCACAATGGCTGCCGCTATACGCGGTGCGAAACGCTCCTCACCGTAATCATACAGAATACGGCGGAGACGGTCAGCGCTGTATTCATTGACCACATTATAAGCACTTAGTGATTTGCGCCGGTCCATTTTCATGTCAAGCGGGGCATCTGCATTGTACGAAAAACCGCGTTCCGCAGTATCAAGCTGATAAGAAGACACCCCTAAATCCAGGAGAATTCCGTCTATGTGATGTATTTCAAGGCCATCAAGTATGGCAGACAAATTCCGAAAATTGTCCCTCACCAGTGTAACCCTGCTGCCGAACTGTGCAAGTCGTGCTCCTGCTGCCTCTATGGCGGCGGAATCCTGGTCAATGGCGATCAGTCGCCCGGAAGTCAGGCGCGAAGCAATACCGTAAGAATGGCCTCCCCCGCCTGCAGTACCGTCGACATATACGCCGTCAGGCTTTAAATCGAGCGCCTGCATGCACTCCTCAAACATTACGGGCTTATGTGAAAAAACAGTGTTTTCCATAACATCCTCACAGTCCTAACTGCTCAAGAGTCTGCCGCATACGGAGCACATTTTCGTTTTCGGTCCTTTCCACGTAAGCGGCTTCCGACCATATTTCACCGTAGTCGCCCACTCCTATCACATACGCCTGCTTGGATATTCCGGCGTAATCCACCAGCACCTGCGGGAGAAGTATACGTCCCTGAGCATCCGGCGTCACCTCTGCAACCGTTCTGTAAAGAAATCTCAGAATATCTTCCGACGCGCTCCGGGGGGCTTTTTTCAGTGGTGCAACATATTCTTCCCACGATTGCCTTGAGTAAAAGCAAAGGAAATTTCCGCGAATACTGCGTGTTACAACAAATGTGCCGCCCAGCTCTGCACGGAATGCGGCGGGTATAAATATTCTGTTTTTTGAATC
>ENA-ORSL01002842-ORSL01002842.1-human-gut-metagenome-genome-assembly--contig:-NODE-2842-length-11941-cov-2.662628_pt1 | contig 11941 bp, 8 predicted proteins | sample MGYA00242190_ERZ509157 | MGnify/ENA primary metagenome ERZ509157 (study PRJEB26280, sample SAMEA2338664) | human gut metagenome | biome: human gut; feature: human-associated habitat; material: faeces...
CCAGCCATATTTGGGATGAGTGGGCCGACGATACCGGCTCCATCGGCAAGGCCTACGGGTACCAGATTGGCCAGAAGAGCCATTATGCCGAGGGCGATTTCGACCAGATGGACCGTGTACTGTACGACCTTAAGCACACGCCGTATAGTCGCCGCATTATGACCAATACGTACGTGTTTAGCGATCTGTCCGAGATGCACCTTTATCCATGCGCCTATAGCGTGACCTATAACGTGACGCAGCGTCCTCAGGACGACAAGCCGACGCTCAACATGATTCTCAACCAGCGCAGCCAGGACATTTTGGCCGCGAACAACTGGAATGTGTGCCAGTACGCCATTTTGCTGATGATGGTCGCGCAGTCGGTCGATATGATTCCCGGTGAGCTGCTGCACGTGATCGCCGACGCCCATATCTATGATCGTCATGTCGATATCGTCCGCGAGCTTATCGAGCGTCCGCAGTTTGCGGCACCCAAGGTAACGCTCAACCCCGATGTGCATGACTTCTATGCGTTTACGACAGATGACCTGATCGTCGAGGGCTATGAGCACGGCCCTCAGGTCAAGAACATTCCCATTGCGGTGTAGGTGGTGCTCATGACGTGTAAGCTATCTGCTATCGTTGCCGTGTGTGACGATTGGGGCATTGGGTGCGAGGGCGACATGGTGGTGTCCAATCGCGCCGACATGCGCCATTTTGTGGCCTGCACCAAGGGCTGCCCGGTCATCATGGGGCGCAAGACGCTGCTGAGTTTTCCCGGTGGGCGTCCACTCAAGAACCGTCGCAATATCGTGCTTACCCGCGACGAGGATTTTGCTGTCGAGGGCGTCGACGTGGTGCATAGCATCGACGAGGCGCTCGCCGCGGTTGCCGATGAGCCCGTTGCCTGGGTGATCGGTGGCGGCGAGGTGTATCGGCAGTTTTTGCCGTATTGCGCCGAGGCCGAGGTCACGCACAACCATTGCACTCATGCCGTGGACACTTACTTTCCCGATTTGGACGCCGATCCCGCGTGGGAGATTGCGTGGCGTGGCGGTGTTGCCACGATTGCCTCGGGCGAGGGCGACGAGGGTGTCGATTATGAGTTCGTGACGTATCGTCGCGTTGAGGCGCAAATCGCCTGGCGTGAACGGTATTATCGGGTTGATTGAATGTATGGGGCGGCGCTTAGCGTCGCCTCGTTTGGTATAGATGTGCTGTAAAGAAGGGTGCGGGCTGGCTGCTATGACTGATGCCGTTGAGGTTCTGCGAATTGATTCGCTCGAGGACGAGCGGCTCGATGCCTACGTGCGACTGACCGAGCGTGAACTGCGCTGCGTGCTAGAGCCGCAAAAGGGCATCTTTATCGCCGAGAGTGCCAAGGTTATCGAGCGCGCGGTTCGCGCCGGATATGAGCCGGTGAGCTTTCTTTTGGGCGAACGCTGGCTCGACCAGATGATGCCGCTGTTTGAGCGCCTGGTTGTGCGCGAGGGCGCAGGTCCGGTTCCTGTGTTCGTGGCTTCCATGGAACTCATGGAGCAGCTGACGGGCTTTAACGTGACGCGCGGTGCGCTCGCGGCGTTTCGTCGCCCGCGGCAGATTCCGGTTGATGAGTTCTTGGGTGGCGTCGTTGAGGCGGCGGGGGATCGTCCGGTGCGTGTGTGCGTGCTTGAGGGTATTGTCGATCACACCAATGTTGGCGCTATTTTCCGCTCGGCTGCCGCATTGAACGTTGACGGTATTTTGGTCAGCCCGACGTGCTGCGACCCGCTGTACCGTCGCTCGGCCCGCGTGAGCATGGGCACGGTGTTTCAGGTGCCGTGGGCGCAGCTTGGCGAAACGCCCGCCGACTGGCCCGAAAAGGGGCTGGCGCAGCTCCATGCCCTCGGCTTTAAGACCGCGGCCATGGCCCTGAGCGACCGCTCGGTGAGCATCGACGACGAGGCTCTTGCCGCCGAGCCGAAGCTTGCCATCGTGCTGGGCACCGAGGGCGACGGGCTGGCCCGCTCCACCATTGCCGCCTGTGATTACACGGTCAAGATCCCCATGTCCCACGGCGTCGATTCGCTGAATGTCGCCGCCGCCAGCGCCGTTGCGTTCTGGCAGCTGGGAAAGCACTGAGGAAGCTGCTGCCGATCACCCGGCACTGGAATTCCGGGTGTGGATCCTGCGGATGGTATCCAGTGCGGGCTGCGCGAGGGGGGCAGGCACTGCAGCGGGGCGGCTGAGGTAGAAGCCCTGCAGCAGGTCCACGCCGAGGTCGATGACCTTGCGCAGTTCGGCGTCGTTCTCAATGCCCTCCGCAATCAGCTGCATACTGCGGGCGTGGGCATAGTCTACGATATTGGAAACGATCTGCTGTTTGTCGCGGTCGGTGTCGATGCCGCGGACGATGGAAATGTCGATCTTGATGTACCGGGGAGCCAGCGCCAGAAGGTTCAGCTCGTTGCTGTAGCCGCTGCCGTAATCATCCAGCGCGAAGGAGCCAGAGAAGCCCGGCACGTTCCGCTTCCGTTCCAGAGAATCGCGGTCCAGATCCTCTTGTTCAGTGATCTCCACCACCAGATACTTGAGCAGTTCGGGGAAACGGCGCTGATACTTGGCCACGTCCGCGGGGGTCAGGCTGACATTGGCGATGGAGTTGACGAAGAGGAAGGCCCCATTCTGGAGCAGACCCTTCTGCTGCAATTGCTTGTAGGTCTCGCCGGATTTGAACAGGGTGATCCGCTCGATGTCGTACAGCCGGTCCAGCTCGTGGGCCAGCATCATGACCTGCGAGGGGGAGGTGATGGTGGGCATGTTCACCCGCATCAGCGCCTCGTAGGCGGCGACCCGCCCGCTGTGGGCCGAGAAGATGGGCTGGAAATAGTAGGTCACCAGTTCCTCCCGCAGCAGCTGTTCGAACTCGCGCTGGGTCTGGGCGGCGTACTCCTCCCGGTGGTACACGCCGATGTCAAAGTCGCCGGTGTGGCCCTTGTGGGACTGCTTGACCTGATACATCGCAAAGTCGGCGTATTTCTTCAAGGTCTTGAGGTCGGTGCCGTCCTCCGGGAACCACGCCACGCCGCCGGAAATGCTGATGTTCAGCGTCTTGCCGTTGGGCAGGGTGGAACAACTGGCCCGCAGGGCCGCGTTCAGAGTGCTCAATTCTTTGCGGATGGCGTCCTGCGAGTCATACCCGTAGAACAGCAGCAGGAACTCGTCGCCGGACAGGCGGGCGCAGACGGTGCCCTTGGGGGTGTTGGCGGCGAAGCACTGGCCGGTCTGGCGGATGTACTGGTCGCCCCAGTCGTGGCCGTAGGTGTCGTTGATGTGCTTGAGGTTGTCGAGGTCCATCATCAGCAGGGCCGCGCAGCGCAGCCGGTCGGGATGGGCGAAGAGATCGGCGCAGACCCGGTTGAAGGCCTGACGGTTGTACAGGCCGGTCAGGATGTCGTAATCGCGCTCACGCTCGATGCGCTGCTGCTCCAGAATGGCGGAGGGGACATCCTCCAGCAGACCCACCTCCGAGGGCGTCTCCGCCACAATGCGGGTGACGCGGAGGACGATGTACTGCACATTGCCGTCCGGCTGCGCAATGGTGAAAATGGAACTGCCGATGGAAGTGGTGCGGTACAGGCTGCTGTGGGCCACCGCTGAGAGGGCGGCGCGGAAGGAAGAGGGGGTCAGGGGGTCAGGCGTTTGGACGCCGAGCATCCGGAAGAAGTTGTCGGTGACATAAACGCTGTCGCTGCGCAGCTCATAGCCCGCCAGCTCCACACTGGCCATCTCCATGATCCGCAGAAAGCGGGTGGAGGAGGCCAGCATATCCGAAGAAAGCTGGCTGATGGCGGAAGCAAACTGGTCCACCTCGGCGATGCCGGTGGTGGAAAGCTGGGGCAGCGCCGCCACGTTTTGCGCCTTGGCCACTTCCGCCGAGAGCTGGGCCACGGGCTTGGACATCCGCTCACTGACCAGCCAACTGGCCCCAAAGCCCGCGATGAGGGTGAGCAGCACGGTCAAAAACAGCAGCTGCTGCACCCGCTGGGCAAAGGCGAAGAGGGCGGAGGAGGGCACGATGCCCACCAGACACCAGTGCTCCCCGTAGAAGGGGGCGTTTCGGCTGTAAACCTCCAGCGGAACGAGGGAAGCGACGTAAGAAAAGTTGTTCTTGGAAAAGCGGAAGCAGTCTGCATCTGCCCGCGTCAGTTCGAGGCCGGTGCTGAGATCCAGCCCGCCGCTGTTCATCACCGGAAACGCCGTGAGCGTGAGGGTGTCTGCATTGAGGGTGGTGCCCGAATAGCACAGGGCGTAACTGCCGGAATTGGATGTGTGCAGCTCGTTGTAGGGCAGTTTTTCGGTCAGATAGCTGGTCAGAAGCTCTACGCCCACCACGCCGTAAACGGTGCCGTCCGGCAGGATGAGGGGGAGGCTGTAAGCGATGGCCTGACGGTCATCGCCGTTGACGACGTAGAGGCTGGTCGTCCAGTGGCCGTAGGCAGTGGCATCCAGCTTGGTTTCCGCGTCATAGGCGGTCTGGAACGCCGGGTAGAGCAGCCCCCCTGTGCCGAGGGAGCGGTAGGTGATGGCGGGCTTCCACGCCTTATCCGTGGCGATGTTCTGGGTCTGCACCAGTCTGGCGGGGGCCCGCTCGAACGTCAGGTCCGAGTTGTTTTCCGGCGGCGGAGAGTCGGGATCAAGGTCCCGCAGGTAGACGGAGGGCAGCCGGTCGCCGTTGGCCCGCTCGTTCAGGTCGTGGGTGTTCAGGATGAGGTAGATGCCCGTCACCGGCTTGGAGCGCAGGGTAGAGATCAGCTTGGGGGTGACGGCCGCCAGCAGGGGGTAAGCCGCGTCGCTGCTGCTGTCCAGCGTGGCAAGGTCGATGGCACCACTGTCCAGCAGTTCCTGCGTCAGGGTGTTGACCCGGCTGGTCAGGGAGGAAAGCTCCTGCGCATCGTTCAGCTGGGACTGGATGTAGCCGCTGCGGGTCTCTACCTGCATGGCAAGGATATCCTCGGCGTTCTGGTTCAGCTGCGGCCCCACCTGCATGAGGTAGATGGATGCGACCAGCAGCAGAACTTCGACGAGCACCACCAGCATCAGGGCGTTGAAGATGGAGCCGAAGATGGAACGCTCGCGGCGTTTCTTCGGCGGGGTGCGCTGGGATGAGATCCCCATAGGGCGGGTGCTCCTTTCAAATCAAATGATCCGTTCAGCCTGCAAAGGCTTCCAGCGTGGTGCGGGTGGCCTCGTACCACTGGTCAAAATAGTCGTCGGTCAAGAATTCAGCCTCGGCTTCTTCGGGGGTCTGCCCGGCGGCGATCCGCTCCCCGACCGTGGCGCGGTCGGCTTCGGCGGCGTCCTCCATGGCGGACTGCAATTGATTGCGGGCCGTGGAACCCTTCGGGAAGGCGTGGGTGGTGTACAGGTGGTCGTTCTCCACGGCATTCAGCGAGAGATCCAGCACCGTGGTGATGGAGTCGGACAGCTCCAGCCCGCTGGACCGGATGGCGTCGAGACTGGCGGCGGCGTGGGTCACGGGCAGGTAACCGGAGCTGACCGAGAAGGCGATGTTATTTTCCGGCTGGGTGAACCACTTCAAAAATTCCACGCTGGCTTCGATCTGGGCATCAGTGCCCTTGGTCACGATCATGCCGGCACCCTGCTGGGCAGCAACGGGGGCGCAGCCAGAGAAGCTGGGGCAGGGCAGGACCGCCATCTCAATGTCGTGGCTCTCGGTGTCACTGGTCAACACCTGCTTGGGGAAGAAGGTGGAACTGGACGAGGAACCTACGTAGGAAAGCAGGTTGCCGGTCTTCACGTCATCGCTGCGGAAGCGGCCGCTGGCCCCGAACCAACCCTTGAGGAAGGGAACATAGTAGTTGTCCCACAGCTTGCGCATCACGTCTTTGTCAAGGTTCAGGGTCATGACGCCGTTCTTGGCATCAAAGATGGTCACGCCCAGCTCCTGTGCGCCGCAGAACAGGTAGTTCGCCAGCGCGTCGCGGCCGAAGAAAGCCTTGCCGTCGTTGGGGGTGTCGGTCTGGGCGTCGGTCCAGTCGTAATATTTGTGGGCTGCTTCGGCCACGCCCTCTACGGTGGCAAGGTCGTCATAGGTCACGCCGGTGGCGGCGGCGAAGGGAGCCCAGTCGGTCGCGTTCAGGTAGAACAGCTCGGTGGATTTCGCCACGGGGAAGACCTTCAGCTCGCCGTTGTTCATCAGGTCGCCCTCTTTCAAAAAGCCGTCCACATAGGCGGCCTTTTCCTTATCCGTCAGGTAGGGGGCCAGATCCACGACCTCGCCGAGCTGGTCGAGGTCGTAGGCCATATCCGCATAGCCGGAGTAGATGTTGGGCAGGGCGGCAGCGCCCACTTCGCCCTTGGCAGCGGCCAGCACATTGGTCTCAAGATCGGTCACGCTGCCTTGGCTGGAGCTTTTGACCACGATGTGCTTTTCCTGCCCGACGGTGGAATTGAATTTGTCCACCAGCTCGTTGAAGCTGGTGAGCTGGTCGCCGCTGTAATAGGTCCAGACGGTAATGGTGGTGGTTGCCTTGGGGGCGCCGCCGCAACCCACACAGCCCAGCAAGAGCGCAGCACTCAGTGCGATGCTGACCAAAGAACGAAAATGAAGCTTCATACTGTTTCCTTCTCCTGCGCGGGGCGGGCATCTCCGGCCCGGACCCCGTAAAAAAGAGCCCCGGTGACCCCGCGGCTCAGAATGCGCACCTTAATCAAGGGCCTTGATGGCCTTGATGGTGCGGTCGTATTCGGTTTTCACGATGGCATACTGCTCCGCAGCGCCCTCAAACGTTCCTGCCCGGAGGATCTCCGTCAGGGCTACCGCCGGGGAGCTGAGGTTGTCGAAGCCGAGGTTGAGGCAGACGCCCTTCAGGGTGTGCGCGGCACGGAACGCCTCTTTCACGTCCTGCTTGGCCATGGCGTCGGTCAGCAGACGGAAACTGTCGTCCTGCAAAAACATTTTGACAAAGCGGCGGATCATATCCGACTTATAGAACCGCTTGAGCACATCCTGATAATTCGCGCCCATGGCGGTGTAGCATTCTTCGAGCGTCATGTACAAAAATCCCCCTGTATCGTCAACGGTGACATATAAACTATTATAGCACCTTTTCCTCTGCGGGGCTACTGTTTGCACCGAAAAAATTGGCTTTTTTCCGAAAAACCCAACGAAATCCCTCTCTTTTGCGGAAAAGTTTCAAGAAAGCCCTTCCATTTGCCGGAAAACCGTTTATAATGAGTATATATCCTAAAAATACCAGAGATTTGCTTTGCGTTTTGGCAAAGCAGCATAGAAAGGCATGGAGAGCGGCAAAGATGAAGACGATGCAGGAAGTTCAGGCAATGCTCCGCGACTTACAGCAATTGTACACCGATGTGCGGCTGCTGGACAGGGACGCCATTGCACGGATCGAGGAGGGAGCACGCTCCGACCCCAACGGCGAAGATCTGTGCTATGCCTGCCGCCACAAGAGCCGCCGCTGCCGCCACTGTGCCGTGAAAAGCGCCTATGAGAACCACGATCAGCGTGTAAAACTGGAATACTTTGCACCGGATATCGTACAGGTGACGGCCAGATATCTGGAAGTGGACGGGGATCCCTTCGTGCTGGAACTGCTGCAGCGGATGCACAGCGATACCATCCTTGACCCGGACGACACCGAGGCCCTGTTCAGCGCGATCTCCGGCTACAACACCAAGCTTTACCACGATGTCCTGACCGATGTGTACAATCGCCGCTACTATGAGGAGATCGTCCGGGGGATGAAGGGCCCCACCGGCGTGGCGCTGATGGATCTGGACGACTTCAAGGTCTACAACGATACCTACGGCCACCACGCCGGTGATATGGCGCTGAAGACCGCCGTCAACATCGTGCGGAGCTGCATCCGCCAGACCGATGCACTGGTGCGCTTCGGCGGCGACGAATTTCTGCTGGTGCTGCCCGGCATCCCGGAGGATTACTTCAAAGTCAAGCTGGAGCTGATCCGCGAAAAGCTCCACGATGCCATCGTGCCCGGCTACAGCCACATGCGGCTTTCGGCCAGCATAGGCGGCATCGTCCAGATGCCCGGCGGCTCCATGGATGCCGTGGTGCGTCAGGCCGACCGGCTGATGTATCAGGCCAAGCTCCGCAAGAACAGCGTCGTGATGGCCGGTGCGGAGGACCTGCCCGATGAAGCAAACTCCAAGCGGGAACAAAAGCAGCAGGTGCTCATCGTGGACGATTCCGAGATGAACCGCGCCATCCTTTCGGAGATCCTGCGGGGGGACTACCGCATTCTGGAAGCTGCCGACGGCGAGGAGTGCCTTGAAAAGCTGCATCAGCACATGGGGGATATCGCCTTGGTGCTGCTGGATCTCGTGATGCCCAAGATGGACGGCTTCGAGGTGCTGGACTTCATGAACCGCAACCACACCATTGAGGACCTGCCCGTTATCATGATCTCCAGCGAGGACAGCGAAGCCTCCGTCCGCCGTGCCTACGAAATGGGCGTTTCGGATTACGTCTCCCGCCCCTTCGACTCCCGCGTGGTCTACCGCCGGGTGTTCAATACCATTAAATTGTACGCAAAACAGCGGCGGCTGACCACTTTGCTGTCGGAGCAGATCCGTGAGCGGGAGAAGAACACCACCATGCTGGTGGGCGTTCTGAGCCAGATGGTCGAGTTCCGCAACGGCGAGAGCGGGCTGCATGTCCAGCACATCCAGCGCCTGACCGAACGGGTGCTGGAAAAGCTGCTGGAACGGCCCAACCGCTACCACATCACCTCCGAAATGCAGGATAATATCCCGCTGGCTGCAGCCCTGCACGACATCGGCAAGATCGCCATCGACGAGAAGATCCTGAACAAACCCGGCCGCCTGACCAAGGAGGAGTTCGAGGTCATCAAGACCCACACCACCATCGGCGCGGAGATGCTGAGCAAGCTGGAGAACTTCAGCACCGAGCCTCTGCTCCAGACGGCTTACAGCATTGCCCGCTGGCACCACGAGCGGTGGGACGGCGGCGGCTACCCGGACGGGCTGAAAGGGGACGAGATCCCCATCGAAGCGCAGGTCGTTGCGCTGGCGGACGTCTACGACGCGCTGACCAGTGAGCGCTGCTACAAAAAGGCGTACCCCCACCGGAAGGCTGTGGACATGATCCTGAACGGCGAGTGCGGTGCCTTCAACCCCATCCTGCTGGAATGCTTTGTGGAGATCGAGGGCGACCTTGGGTTGGAATTGGAAGAGAAACATGTCTGTGGGCCGAAAGCGTGATACAACAAAGAAAAGCCACCCGAACGGGTGGCTTTTCCTATGGTTGGGAGAAATTCAGCTCTGGGGCTGGTCCTGCTCCTGCTGGTCGATGCAGTCGAGGAATTCCTTCGGCGTCTTGGCGGTGCGGAGCTTTTCCACTTTTCTCCTGATCTTAAAGCGCTGCAAGCAGCGCTTCGATCTCACTCCGTTTGGCAAGCCCAAGGCTGAAGGCCGTGGCGCTGCCGCAGGCGGTGCCGAGCCGCAGGGCGTCGTCGTAGCGGCCGGTCTTGAGATACCCGGCCACGAACCCGGCCACCATGCTGTCGCCCGCGCCCACGCTGTTCACGACCTTGCCCTTGGGGCAGCCGATGCGGTGCACGCCGCCCGCTTCGTCCACCAGCAGGGCTCCGTCGCCCGCCATGCTGACCAGAACGTTCCGGGCACCCTTCTCCTGCAAGGTGCGGGCTGCGGCGGTGATCTCGGCGTCGCCGGTCAGTTCCCTGCCCACCAGTTCGCCCAGTTCGTGATCGTTGGGCTTGATGAGGAAGGGATGGAAGGGCAGGACGTTGGCCAGCAGGGCGCGGGTGGCGTCCACAACGCAGCGCACGCCCTTGCCGTCCAGCCGGGCCAGCAGCCGCTCGTAGGTGTCCTGCGGCATACTGGACGGGATGCTGCCCGCGAGGATGAGTACATCGTTTTCAGTCAGCGCATCGAGCTTTTCTTCCAGCTGCTGCAAGGCCGACGCCGGGATGGCGGGGCCCGCGCCGTTCAGCTCGGTCTCTTCACTGGCCTTGATCTTCACGTTGATGCGGGTCATGCCGTGGTCGAGATGGATGAAGTCGGTGCGCAGCCCCTGTGCGGCCAGCCCGCGTTCCAGCCACGCGCCGGTCTCGCCCGCCACAAAGCCCAGCGCCACGCTCTCGCAGCCCAGCTCCCGGAGCACACCGGACACATTGATGCCTTTGCCGCCCAGCACGCAGTCTTCGCCGACGGCGCGGTTCACCTCGCCGACTTCCAGCGTCTTGTCCAGACGGACGACATAATCAATGGCAGGGTTGAAGGTTACAGTGTAGATCATAATTCCGTCTCCTTTATCAAAGTAAATTCTCGGTATTTGGGGTTGGGGCAGCGGTTGGTCAGGATGGCTCCGCTGTGCAGGTCGGTGATGACGGCGGGGTAGACCTGCGCGAACTTGGAATCGTCCACAAGGAACCATGCCTCCCGCGCCCGGCGGACGGCAGCAGCCTTGACGGCAGCTTCCTCCGGGGCCGGGGTGGTGAACCCGGCCTCCAGCGCCACGCCGTTGGCCCCCATGAAGGCTTTGGTGAAGTTGTACTGCTGCAAAGCCGTCAGCGCCGCCGCCCCGATGATGGCTTCGGTCTGGGGGCGGAGCAGCCCGCCGGGCAGGAACACCCGGCAACCCTTCTGGGCCAGCAGCCGCGCGTGGGCCACACCGTTGGTCACATAGCTGGCCTTGAGCGCCGGGCCGCTGAGCAGCCGGGCCACCGCAAGGGTGGTGGAACCGGCATCCAAAAAGATGAAGTCCTCCGGCTGGATGAGGGAAGCTGCCGCCTGTGCGATGCTCTGTTTCTGGTCCACGGCCAGCGTTTCCTTGGCGGCCATGGTGGGTTCGTCGGTGCGGAAGGGGCTGTCCGGCAGCGTGGCTCCGCCGTGGACTTTGTTCAGCTTGCCCAGTTTGTCCAGCTCGTTCAGATCGCGCCGGATGGTGGACTCGCTGGCGCTCAGCGCCTCGCACAGCTCCTGCACGGTGGCAGTGCGCTGGCGGGCCAGCAGGTCAAGGATGAGGGCGAAGCGTTCTTCTGCCAACATGAGGAAAGGTCACTCCTTTGGTGTTTTGTGATTGAACTTGAAGCTTTATGAAGCTCTCTGTCATTATTATAGCAAGATTTCCGTCAAAATCAATCACAATGCGCCAGAAATGACCAATAAAAATCACCTCGGAAAATTGAGCAGGTTGCACAACAACTGGGATACATTTGGCAAACGGCAGCAAGCTCTGCATCGCCGCCGCCCATTGCCGCGATGTGGAAGAAGACGGCATCTATTGGTATTGTGTAGAAAACGGCCTCATACTAACTGCACAAAAAATTCGCTGTTCCCTTGTGGAAACAGCGAATAAAAATCTTATATTATTTTTTCTGTCTACTTGACGGAGTGCACCTCACTTTGGCGCACCGGCTTTTTTCTATAGGGGAAACTTACTTGTTCTGAATGTACTCGTCAATGGCCTTCGCGGCTGCCTTGCCGGCACCCATGGCCTTGATGACGGTAGCGGCACCGGTCACGGCGTCGCCGCCCGCATAAACGCCCTCGCGGCTGGTCTTGCCCTCGTCGCCTTCGGTGACGATGCAGCCGTGCTTGTTGGTCTCCAAACCGGGGGTGGTGGAGCGGATGAGGGGGTTCGGGCTGGTGCCCAAGCTCATGATGACGGTGTCCACATCCATGGTGAACTCGCTGCCCTTCTTCTCGATGGGGCGGCGGCGGCCGGAGGCGTCGGGTTCGCCCAGCTCCATCTCCACGCAGGTGATGGCCTTGACGAAGCCGTCGTCATCGGACAGGATCTCCACCGGGTTGCACAGGGTCTTGAAGATGATGCCCTCTTCCTCGGCGTGCTCCACTTCCTCCTTACGGGCGGGCAGTTCGGCCATGCCGCGGCGGTAGACGATGTAGACGGTCTCGGCACCCAGACGCAGGG
>ENA-ORSL01002843-ORSL01002843.1-human-gut-metagenome-genome-assembly--contig:-NODE-2843-length-11940-cov-4.093227_pt1 | contig 11940 bp, 12 predicted proteins | sample MGYA00242190_ERZ509157 | MGnify/ENA primary metagenome ERZ509157 (study PRJEB26280, sample SAMEA2338664) | human gut metagenome | biome: human gut; feature: human-associated habitat; material: faeces...
TTACTTTACATATAGGTTAGGTAAGGATAAAAGTTATAAAACCAATAACAATACCTAAAATAATTCCTTTAATTACTGATGACTTATTATATTTCTCAGTTTCTTTAAATATATCATTAATAGATATACTTATCATGATACTAGCAGTCATAAGTAAAATAATACTAATTAATGTATTAGACATATATTTATATAAAAATATATAAGCAAGAATTGCTCCAAGTGGCTCAGACAAACCGCTTATAAAAGTATTAAAAAAAGCTTTACCTTTAGACCTAGTACTATAATATATTGGAATTGCTATTGCTATACCTTCTGGAATATTATGAAGCATAATTGCAATACTATACTTAAGTCCTATTTGAATATCTAAACTTGAACTTAAAAAAGTTAAAATTCCCTCTGGCAAGTTATGAAGCATTAAAGCTATCATTGAAAGGATACCTAATTTATACAAACTCCCCTTCTCTTTTTTAGATTTACTAATTTGCTTACCTATCAAACTATTTAAAATGTATCCCAGAAACATTGCAATAATTAAAATTAAAATGGCAAGGAAAATATTATACTCTTTTTTTAAATAAAAAAAACCTTCTGGAATCAAATCAGTAATAGATATTATCATCATTATTGTCATCGAAAAAGCAAGTGATGCACCAATAAAATCACTCGTTTTAGACGGCTTAATATAAATGAACAAATATCCAATAAGCGTAGATAAACCAGCAATTAAAGATATTATAAATGGTAAAAATATTTCTTTCATAATAAAATATATGCCCTCTTATACCATTATTTTCCATTTATTAAACGAATTATAAAACTAATTTAGTACATAATAAGTATAGGAGGTAAGATATGAAAAGCAAAAACAAAGCAAAGTCTAGAAACTCAGCTAGAGAATCAGCAAAAAACAACTCTGGAAGCAAAAACTCTGGATGTCATAATGAAAACAACGCACGTTAATCTTTAGGGAAATATGTTTCATAGTCACTCTTTAATTTATTATTAGTCACATGTGTATAAATTTGAGTGGTACTTATATTTTCATGACCAAGAAGTTCTTGAATAATTCTTAGGTCCGCACCATTTTTTAATAAATGAGTTGCAAATGTGTGTCGTAAGGTATGAGGAGAGATGTCTTTCTTTATACCTTTTTTTAGTGCTTCTTTTTTTATAACTTTAAAAATAAACTGCCTACTTATTTTATCTCCCCTGTTATTTATAAAAAAATAATCCGTATGTTTCTTATTAATTAATGGTCTATAATTGTTCATGTAATCATTCATAATATTTACAGCATAATCACCTAGTGGAACAATTCTTTCTTTACTCCCCTTTCCCATAATTCTAATTAGACATTCTTCACTGTCATAATTAGGAGTTTTTATGTTAACTAATTCACTAATTCTAATTCCAGAAGAGTATAAAAGTTCTAAAATAGTCTTATTGCGATAATCATAAGGTGATTTAACCTCAACATCTAATAACTTACCTACTTCTTCCTCAGTTAAATAATCTGGTAAGTGTTTAGCAAGTTTAGGTCTAGATACCTTATCAGCCGGATTCACACTTACTATTCCTCTTTTAATATTATAATTAAAATATGACTTAATCGACGTTATTTTATGAGCTACAGTAGTACTTTCAAAGTTTTTAATATGTTTTAAATACTTTTCTAAATCTTCAGTATCAGATGCTAAAATATCTTTCTTTAAAAACTCTTCATATTTATTTAGATCATTCATATAAGCACCTACCGTATTATCACTATAGGCTCGTTCATATTTTAAATAATTACGATAGTTTTCTAGATTTTCATTCATATATCATCACAATTTAATTATACATTTGTCTTTAGTTTTTTTCAAATATAATATATAATATTAGTTGGAGGAAAAACTTATGGAACTACTTGCAAATATTTTAAGACCAGAAAAGTTAAGCGACGTTATTGGGCAAAGTCATCTTGTTGGAGATGGTAAAGTTATAAGCAATCTCATTCATAATAAGGTTCTTTTTTCAGTGATTTTATATGGGCCTCCTGGAACAGGTAAAACAAGTATTGCTAGTGCCATAGTTCATGAACTTAATATGACCTATAGAACACTTAATGCCGTAGTAAACAAAAAGGAAGACTTTGATATTGTTATTGAAGAAGCTAAAATGAATGGTTCAATGATCTTAGTTATAGATGAGATACATAGAATGAATAAAGATAAACAAGATATATTACTTCCATATTTAGAGAGCGGTTTAATTACTATTATTGGTCTTACAACATCTAATCCATATCACTCAATTAATCCAGCAATTCGCAGTAGATGTCAGATATTCGAACTTAAGCCATTAAGTACCGACGATATAATTATAGGACTTAAAAAAGGAATTCAAAAACTAGAAGATATTACAATAGATGATGACACAATTAAAGTCATAGCAAGTTATTCAAATGGTGATTTAAGAAGTGCACTAAACCTTCTAGAAGTTTGTTATTATAGTACTAGTGATAAAAAAGTTACTAAAGAAGTTGTAACTTCTGTTAATGGTAAAGTTCCCCTATTTGCTGACAAAAATGATTCTGGTTATTATGATACAATTAGTGCCTTTCAAAAATCCATACGTGGTAGTGATGTAGATGCTGCCCTATACTATTTAGCAGTCCTTTTAGAAGCGGGAGATCTTGATATCATTTTTAGAAGAATGAGCGTTATTGCTTATGAAGACATTGGCCTAGCTAATCCAGGAATCGGGCCTAAAGTGCATGCTGCAATTGAAGCTGTTAAGCTACTTGGTATGCCAGAAGGAAGAATTCCATTAAGCGTTGTAGTAACTGAAATGGCTCTATCTCCTAAAAGTAATACTGCACATATAGCACTAGATAGAGCTATTAATGTAGTTCGTAAAGGTGGTGCTGGTAAAGTTCCTAGCCATATTAGAACAAATAGTCCACAATATAAATATCCACACGACTATCCTAAATATTATGTTAAACAACAATACTTACCAGATAATCTAGTTAATACAAAGTTTTACAGTCCACACTTTAATAAATATGAAAATGGCCTAAATAAGGTCAATGAGGAGATGAAAAAGTAATGAAATGTGTAGTTATAGGTTCAGGGGCATTTGGCTTTGCTATCGCTGTTAATTTGCTTAAAAATGGTAATGATGTAACAGTATGGTGCAGTAGTAAAGATAAATTAAATGAAATACAAAGTGGTAAAGAAATTATACCTGGTATTAAAATACCTACGGAAATGAAATTTACTGATAATATCAAAGATGCTGTAATAGATGCTGATGTTATTTATCTAATGACAAGTGCTAAATATATTGGTGATGTAACAAAAAAAATTAATAAATATGCTAAAAAAGATGCAGTATACTGTATTGGTAGTAAAGGAATTGAACAAGGAAGTTGTGAATTTGTTCATGAAGTATTTAAGAAGAACTCTAATAATAGTAATTATGCAGTTATATCAGGCCCAAGCTTTGCAGTAGATTTAGCAAGTGGCGAACCAATTGGCTTTAGTTTAGCAGCATCTAATAGAAGAACTTCTAAATTAATAATTGAAACCCTATCAAGTAACAGTGTTAAATTAAGAAAGAGTTCTGATATGATTGGCGTTGAACTTTGTGGTTCAATTAAAAACGTTATTGCAGTAGCAGCTGGTATTATTACTGGTCTTGGTTATAATGAATCAACTAGAAGTTTCTTAATAGTTGAATCAATGCATGATATTAAATGGCTTATAAAAGTTTTAGGTGGCAGAAAGAAAACAATACTTAGTTTTGCTGGTATTGGAGATTTACTTCTTACTTGTACAAGTGTTAAAAGTAGAAACTATTCTTATGGTATTCTTTTAGGTAAGAAAGACTTTGATGGAGCTAAAAAATACTTAGAAACCACTACAGTTGAAGGATATTATACCCTAAAAAGTATCTATACCCTACTTAACCGTAAAAAAATTAAAATGCCAGTAGTTGATTTAATATATAGTATAGTTATGAATAATGACGACCCAGAAAAACTAGCGTCATTCTTAATTAATAAAGACTAAAAAAAATAACCAATAATGATATGAGCCTCGTTTTTTGAACATAGAAACGAGGTTTTTATATAAGTAAATAAGGCATGCTCAATAAAGCATTAGATAATAAAAATATAGAGGGATTAATCCTACATTCGAATCAAAGATGACAATATCAACACGAATCATATCAACAAATGGTAAAGAATAAAGGAATAAAATAAAGTATGTCTAGAAAATGATGGAAAATTTCTTTGGACTTCTTAAAACCAAATGTTTTATGACCAAGAAAATAATTACAAAACAATTGATGACTATATTAATTATTATAATAATGATAGAATTAAAGTGAAATTAAAAGGACTGTCTCCTGTAAAATACAGGTTACAATCCTCTTTTGGTGGTCAGTTCATTTCTGATTTACTTTGATAAATTTTAAATATTTATTACTATTTTGTATCAATTAATAATTCTTTTGGACTTTTCTTTAAATTGCTTGATGAAGATATTAGTAAAGATATTATAAGAACTATTGACATAAATAAAACTACATATATCATTAATTTTGGAGATATATTAATTTCTAAACTTGTTAGTGTTTTATTAAATCCATCTACCTCAGCTCCACCTCCAAGTTGGCTAGATGCTGACTGTTTAGCAATTTGTTTTGCTATAGTGCCAGTGACTTTACTTAATATGTTATTTCCAATCATACTTGCTGTATAAACAGCTAGAAAGTATGATCCTATAAATGCTGGAATTGATACAAATACTATTTCAATAACAAATTGTCCGAATAATTTGGCTTTTGAAACTCCTAATGAAAGTAAAATTGCAATTTCTTTTTTTCTAGCATTCATCCATAAAAACAATAGTAATGAAACTGTAACACCTGCAAATAATAATGATCCTGCAAATAATTTATTAGCTATTTTATATATACCTGATATTGATTGTTGTAATGCTGGGTAATTATTTGAACTTTTAATCAAATTATATTGTTGCCAATCTATATCGAGTTTTTCAATTTTTTTAATAACTTTATCTAAATTTTTATCACCTTTTGCAAAAAATGTTGCATCTTGATATACTGCAGTATCCTCTGTATTTCCATATACTTTTGCAGCCGTATCTAAATCAGTTATCAAAGTATTTTCGTAAAGTTCTTGGGCTACAGTAACGCCACCTTCATTATGACCATCAAAAAGACCTTTTATCTCAACTTCTACTTTTTCATTTGCTCTTTTTTCATTATCAGCATCAAATAAATTAGATTTTATTTTTATTTTATCTCCAATTTTTAAATTATTTTTTTCTGCTAAGTCTTTATGCATTAAAATCTTGTTTTTATCATTTTCATTTAAGTGTTCACCACTAGATAATCTGTAAGCTCCTGAGACAAACTTATTTTCTTTTGATGAATCATTAACGCCTGTTAACATAACTGCTCTTTTAAAGTTTTTTGCTCTTTCTGGTGATTGCCCTGAAAGTGTTTTTTTTGTTTCTATTATATCATTATCTACTAAATCAGCAACACTATTAATTCTTTTTACATATGAATCAATATCTTTAGATTCAGCAATTTTTTTAATATCTTGTCCTTTTATATTGCCACCACCTCTTGGTGTTCCAAAATTAACTCTTCGGTTTATTTCCATAGAGAAACTATTTGTTATATTTCCGAAAGTTTCTTTTGAAGCTCTGTTCGTAGCGTCTTTAATCGATAAACTAATAAGACAAAGCGTTGACATAGCTGTTATAACTAACAATATAATTATTGATTTTAGACTTTTTCTAGTTACATATGCAAATGCATTTTTAATCATTATTATACCTCCTAATTATTTTTATTTATTTTCTTAAGTTTTCTATCTCTTAATTCTAAAATGATGTCAGCAGAATTTGCAACTTCTTTACTATGTGTTACTACGATTACACATTTATTTCTTTCTTTTGCTAACTTTTTAAGTATTTCAATTATTTCACCAGCAGTATCAACATCTAAGTTTCCAGTAGGTTCATCTGCTAAAATTATTGGGGCTTCTGAAACTAGTGCTCTTGCGATAGCCACTCTTTGTTGTTGTCCTCCTGATAACTTCATTACATTTCTATTTATTTGACTTTTATCAAGCCCTAATTCAAATAAGATTGTTTCAGATGCATTTTTATTTACTAATCTAACATTTTCTAAAGGCGTTAAATAATCAATTAAATTATAGTTTTGAAAAACTAACGATATGTTATTTTTTCTATGATTACTATAGCCATCTTTCTCTATATCATTTCCTTTAAATAAAATTTGACCTTTTTGTGGTTTATCTAAACCTGCTAATAGAGAAAGTAATGTTGACTTTCCTGCACCTGATTTTCCTATTATTGCATAAAAATTTCCAATTTCAAATTTTTGATTTACTGAAGATAATACTTTCTCATTTGAATTTGAATAATTATATGTTACATTTTTTATTTCTAATATATCCATTTTTAATCTCCTAACTTATTTTTGACAATATTTCTTTTGGTTTTTTAATTAATATCATTAAACTTGCAATAATAACTGATAGAACTATAATTCCAATTAATATTCCGTAACTTTGTAGGAAAGTTATAAGATTTGAAATTAAATTATTGTTTTTAAGTAAGCTATCAACCATTATTGTTGAATCATCAGAATTCATAAATCCACCGACTATAATATTTAATATTACATTTCCTACAAACAATGATAATACCAAAGATGGTAGTGATATAAATAATAATTCAAGTATAAATTGAGTTACAATTTTTATTTTACTTATACCAATTGATAATAATATTCCTATTTCATATATTCTTTCTCTTAACCATAGTATCAATATTAATGACAAAACTGTTATTCCACCTATCATAATTGAATATGTCATAATTTCAATAATATGTTTTATTCCATCTATAGACTCTAGTGTTTCTTCGAATACATGGTTATCACTTGAAATATTGAATTGTGACCAATCAATTTTAATTTTTTTAATTTTATTTAGTGCTTCCTTTGTATTTTCTGAACTGTCTGAAAATATTGCAAGTTTATTAACAATTTTGTTATTTTCAGTTTTATTTAATGCTTTTTGACTTGATTCATAATCAATAAATACCATGTTTTCACTAAAATCTGATGATAAGCCAGTATATTTTTCTTGTTTTTACCTGAAAAGATTCCAATTATCTCAAACTCATATTCCTTTTTCTTTTCACTGTTATTAAAATCAATTAATTGAAGTTTGATTTTATCGTTGAGTTTTAGGTTATTTTTTTCAGCAAGTTCCTTGTGAATAAGAATTTTTCCTCTATCATTATTATTAATATGTCTGCCTTTTATAATAGTAAAAATACCACTATTAAATAAATTATCCTTTTCACTATTATTAGTAGCTTCTACTGAAAGCATATTTTTGAACTCATCTGATAAATCATCTCGTTCTACTAATTGTGTTCCATCTACAGCTTTGATGTTTGCAGTTCTAGCAAGTCCATCATACGTAGTTATAATTTCTTTTATTTCTTTTATATTATCTAATTCTTTAAACTGATTAGTTTCAAAAGTATCACCATTATTTTTAGTTATTGATAATGATGTATTTGAAATCTTGTATAAGTTTTTTTCTAAATTATTTGTTGATTTTGTTATATTCAAACATGAATACAAACAAGAGAGAACTAATGTTAAAATAATAAATACTATAATTGTTCTATTTCTTTTTCTTAAAATATATGCTATAGCATTTTTTAGCATTTTATCAACCTCTTTCATCTTTAGATTTTTTGTTTAAAAAAAGATATGACAAAACTTTTTTTATAATATAAGCCATATCTTTTATTTTTTATTTAAAAATGTAGATAACCAGAATAATTATATTATTTTTTTTGATTTTTGTCAATTAATCTAACAAATTTTTCTGCCGAAATCGGTTAAAAACATATTGTTATATATCATCATCTGGTTGTTCAGTTTCATATCAACTATACCCATATTTTATTCTATATTCTTTATCAACAGAATAAGCTCCACCTATTATTAATACACTTTTGTTATTTAAATTATGTATCTCTCCGTCTTTACCAAATAATGTATTCGGATTTAATGATAGATATATTCATATACTTATCTTTTATTTATTTATAATATCATTAATTACATATGATGCACAAAGTAAACCAGATACTGCTGGCATATATGCTATAGTGCCTAATTTAGTCCCATTTTTCATTACTTTTTCATCACTTGATACCACTTTAAATTTAGTTCGTATCTTTTCTTCTTTTATCTTCTTACGGATTATTTTAGCTAGAGGATCATATGAAGTCTTATCAATTGTCGTTATTTTAAATCTGGTCATATCCATCTTATTAGCAGTCCCCATAGAAGAAATCAACTTATATTTATCTGCATTCTTTATAAGAAGCATCTTTAAATTCAAATCATCGCATGCATCAATAACGTAATCAAAACTATCTATATTAAGTAAAGAAAAATTATCCTCACTAATAAACTGATTAATAACCTTTAAGTTAACGTCCGAATTTATCTCTAGAGTTCTTGCTTGCGCTACTAAAGATTTAGGTCTTCCTATAACATCCCTCTTAGATATTATCTGCCTATTTAAATTGCTAAGCTCTACTATATCACCATCTACGATTGTTAAGTTATAAATGCCTGATCTAACCAAAGTTTCTAAAGCATAGCCTCCTACTCCACCTAAACCAACAATTAAAACATTTGCTTTCTTTAATTTATTTACATTATCTTCACCAATTAATGTTATTAATCTCTCGAACATATATTCTCCTTTATATATATAATAAAACCTAGAAGACAGCCGCAGTGATAAAAACCCGCGCGCACGCAAGGTGGGCATCACATAGACAGCTTTAGGAGCCTAGGCTAGCTAGTTTTCAACACCACTGCTAATTAGATTCCCTATATTCACCATTAGTCGGTTTTATATTTGACCATCTTCTAGGTACTTTAATTATATCATTATTATTGTATTATTAAAAGTTATTTTTGTATTTTTGACATATTTTATAAGTTTTGTTCCTTATTCTTAATACAATCATTAACCTTATTAATAAATTCATCTATAGAGCAAGTAATTGTTTCTTGTTTACCATATTCTCTATAACTTATTTGATTATTATCTTTTTCGTTGTCACCAAGAACAAGTGTTAGAGGTACTTTTTTAGTTTGACTTTCTCTCATCTTATAACCAATCTTTTCATTACGGTCATCTACTTCTACTCTTACGTTATTATCTTTTAAAAGTTTGCATATTTTATCGGCATATTCTAAATGTAAGTCAGTATTAACTGGAATAATATTAATTTGTAAAGGAGCAAGCCATAGAGGAAATGCACCTTTAGTTTCTTCAATTATAAATGCCGTAAATCTATCAAAAGTTCCAAAGATAGCTCTATGAAGAACTACTGGTATTTTTTTCTCACCCTTATTATCAATGTAAGATAATTCAAATCTTCTAGGAAGTAAGAAGTCTAACTGACAAGTTGATAATGTAACCTCAGGCCCAACGGCAGGTTTAACCTCAACATCTAATTTAGGTCCATAGAACGCTGCTTCACCTTTAGCTTCAAAATACTCAACACCTAAGTCATTAAGTACTTCTCTAAGCTTATTTTCAGCCATATCCCACATTTCATCATCATCAAAGTATTTTTCTTTATCTTCTTTATCCCTTAAAGATAATCTAAATTTATAATTTTTAATACCAAAATCTTTATATACGTCTAAGATTAGACTTACAACTTTTTTAAATTCATCACCAATTTGTTCAGGTGTTACAAATAAATGTGCATCATTTTGACACATGCATCTAACTCTTTCAAGTCCTTTAACAGCACCACTTGCCTCATATCTAAAGTCGGTTGCAAATTCACCAATTCTAATAGGTAAATCTCTATATGAATGTAACTTATTTTTATAAACAAGCATATGATGAGGACAATTCATCGGTCTTAAAACAAATTCTTCATCATCAACTTTCATCATTGGAAACATATTTTCTTTATAATGATCCCAGTGTCCACTTGTCTTATATAGGTTAACTGTACCAACACATGGAGTGTATACATGATTATATCCTAACTTTTGTTCCTTATCATAGATATAATTTTCTAGTTGTTTTCTAATAATTGCTCCATTTGGAAGCCATAAAGGCATACCAGCACCAACTAATTCATCAGTCATGAATATTTCCATATCTTTACCAATCTTACGATGGTCTCTTTGCTTAGCTTCTTCTATTTCAGCAAGGCAATTATTTAAATCTTCTTCATTAGTAAAGCAAACACCATAGATTCTTTGAAGCATCTTATTTTTAACATCACCCTTCCAGTAAGCACCACTTACTTTTAAAAGTTTAAAATGCTTAAGTTCTTTAACCGTTGCTACATGTGGTCCACGGCAAAGATCAGTAAAGTCACCTTGAGTATACATTGAAATAACTGTATTATTTTCATCCATACGGCTTATTAAATCAATTTTATATGGGTCATCTTTAAACTTTTCTAAAGCCTCTTCTTTAGATATTTCTTCACGAACAATTCTCTTACCATCTTTACTAATTTTTTTCATTTCTTTTTCAATCTTAGGTAAGTCATCATTTGTTAAAGTAACATCTCCTAAGTCAATGTCATAGTAGAATCCTTCTGTAGTTACAGGTCCTACCCAGAATTTAGCATTTGGATATAAATGCTTTACAGCTTGTGCTAGTAAATGAGCACAGCTATGGTTTAATACGTGAAGTTCTTCATTTTCTTTAATATTTATCATAAAATCCTCCTTCTTAGTTAAAAAAAACTCCTGCTATAATTAGCAGGAGTGCATAAACACGGTACCATCCATTTTTACCTTTATTTAAGTAACGGCTCATCACCGGGGTTCTTTTTCAAGACCAGTTCATAGGTAGTAACAAATACTCTTTCTTAAGTTATCTTTCACCATCATAACTTCGCTTAATAAGATTAAGAATAATGCCATGTCCTAATCAAAACTTTTTTAACTAACTTCAAGTCTATCACAATTTAACTTACATTTCAAGCCCTATACAATTAATTCTCGTTTATATCACTATGATAACTACATTTTTCATTAGAACACTCAAGCTCTTCTTTATCACCAGCTGGTTTTATAATAAGACTACTCCCGCATATTGGACATTCATTTTTCCCTGCTAAAATATCATCCTTATAAGTATCAATAATATCTCTAAATACTTTAGATGTATTTTCTTCTGTTACAACTAAATATACTCTTTTATTAGTATTTCTAATAATATTTGCTAAAGTGCGATATTCATTATATATTGCTGGTTCTATCTCTATTATTTTATTTAAAATAACATTATTGATTAGCTCATTTGGATAACCACATAATCCTTTTTCAGTGTTTATTATAAAAGTATAATCTGAATTATATATCTTAGTGTAATTTATTAAAATAAACTTTGTATTAGGAACATCAACATTATCGCTAGAATATCTACCTGCAATAGTAATGCTACCTGGTAAACTCTTAACTATATTTATCAGTTTATCTTTAATATCATCCTTATTTTTAACTCGTATAATACCTATAGAAGAAAAACTATCACTTACTTCTACATTCTTATCATAATAATTATTTGTCATACTAATAACTTTCTTAGCAATTTCATAAAGTCTAAAATTAATTGGTTTATACGGAAGAAGAGAAATTTTAATATCAGGATAATACTTCTTAATATTTTTAATATACTTAGGATTAGTCCCACTATTTAGATAAATGCTTTGCCAATCATCACCTAAAAATAATAAATTAGCACCCGTTATATTTTTAATCTTTTGAATTAACTTAAACTTAGAAGTAGTTATTTCT
>ENA-ORSL01002845-ORSL01002845.1-human-gut-metagenome-genome-assembly--contig:-NODE-2845-length-11939-cov-4.397593_pt1 | contig 11939 bp, 4 predicted proteins | sample MGYA00242190_ERZ509157 | MGnify/ENA primary metagenome ERZ509157 (study PRJEB26280, sample SAMEA2338664) | human gut metagenome | biome: human gut; feature: human-associated habitat; material: faeces...
TAACTATATTATATTATAATCCAAATATATATCCAAAAGATGAATATATTAAAAGAAAAGAAGAACAAATAAAATTAATAAATGAAATAGAGCATAAAAATAAAATAGATATTATAGACTGTGACTACGAAAATAACATATATGAAAATACAATCAAAGGCTTAGAAAATGAAGCAGAAGGTGGAAAAAGATGTCAACAATGTTTTATCTTAAGATTGGAAAAAACAGCACAAATAACAAAAAAATTAAACTATAACTATTTTTCAACAACTCTAACTGTATCACCTCATAAAAACTCAACAATAATAAACAATATAGGATATGAACTAGAAAAAAAATATAATATAAAATGGTTACCTTCAGATTACAAAAAAGAAGAAGGATATAAAAAATCTATTGAACTATCTAAAAAATACAACTTATACAGACAAGACTACTGTGGTTGCAAATACTCAATAAGAAAAGAAACACAAGAAAAAAATAACTATTCCCCTCAAGAATAGTTATTTTATTTTTCTAAAGTAAAGAAACTAAACATTTCATATCCTAAAAAGACACAACTTGCTAAAAAGAACAAAATAGCAATTACCATAACAAACTTATTGTTCATAAATCCTTGCATAGCAGAATTTTTAGGCTGAACAATATTTTTTACTTCCTGAATAGGTGCTCCCTGAAAAGTAACATTATCATCCGTTCCAAATTCTCTAACCGTCTTCAAATTTGGTTCACTAACAGAAATATTTCCTTTATTAACTTTACCTTCTTCCTTTAAAGCTCCTAACAAATTCGTTTCTTTAGAAGCATCAAAGAAAACATTATTATTCAAAACTGAAGACGTTGTAGTAGACTGAACATTACCATTAACAGGAGACATAACTTGTGTCGCTTCCACATCATTAGGAATATTATTATTTAAAACACTAACAGTTGAAGAAGAAGTTTGTTGAACCCCAACATTATTATCAACTGTTTTAACATTATTATCTAACACAACAGGATTAATTATATTTTCAGTAGTAACATCATTTAGAGCAGAAGAAGCAATAGTATTATCAACAGTTTGACCACCTAAAGAAGAAGGATTAGAAACAGCAACAGTTTCCGTAGCCAAAACATTAGGAGTAGAAACATTCAAATTATTTGATTCAGGCAAAACATTACTATCCACTTTTGGTTCCTCAAAAATAACACTACTATCACTAAAAATAGAATCTGTATCTTTTATAGTTGTAAACTTATCACTATAATAATTAATAGCTTTAGTAGCTATATCCTTTTTAATCGTTGCAACATATGTTTCTTTTACATTAATTCTTTGACCATCAACAACTTTAAAATTCGTAAATTTTACATCATCAAGAGATGAATTATCAACAGATCTCTTAATAAGATTTTTGACAAAATTATCTAATTTAAATTTCTCATTAGAATCAGTTATATTAACAAAAGAAGAATTAATAACCTTTGAAACAAAAATATTTGCATTTTCTTCATCCCTAGAAATAGTATAAACAGCATAATCATTACCATCTAAAGAAATATAAGTAATAATCTTAGCTTCCCTATTTATCTCATGTTCATCTATAATTTTAATAATATTATTCATAGTTCCTCCTTATCATCATAGAACTCTCTAGCATAAAAATTATAACATAAAAAAAGCTAATAAACAATAGTTTTTATAAAATTGAACATATTAAACACTTTATTTACATTAAGTTAATAATTAAATCTATGCTTTTTCATTTAATTTTTTAACTCTAATTAAAGTATTTTCATTTACTTTCTTATTCTCTTTCATTTTTTTATTAAGAAAAACTATTTTTGCTTGATTATTAACCATTACCTTTCTTAAAGTATTTATCTTTTTCAAATAATAATTATAATTAGGCAATTGTTCTTTATATAAAGAAAATTTAGAAATATATTCATCCCTCAAACTATCAATATCACTAATTGTAGAAGAAATATATTTATACATATCATCCATATCATTAATAGAATAATTTAATTTATCAATATAATCATCAGCAGTATAAACAATTTCAGTCTTCTTCGTAGAAGCAATAGACTTGCGCAAATTAGAAACCGTCTTCTTAGTTAAAGAAGTTTGTAAAGAAATACTAGGAAACAATCCCTTAAAAGGAGACAAAGCAAACAAACCAATCAATTTAATTCCATTTAAAAGTAAACTACCAAAACCAGACAAATTATAATGAACAGATTCGTAAGAAGAAATATTACCTACTTTAGAACTAATTTCCTTCAATAATTCTTCCTGCTTACTATATATAAATTCGCATCTAGAAACAATATTTTCTTTATTAAAAATATCATTTTGATATTTTTTAAAGTCAATATTAGCATCTTCTAATTTCTTAATCTTTTCCTCACTTTTTTCTTCTAATAAAGCACATTGCTCTTTAACTTCTTCTAATTTAGAATATAAATGTTTGTAAGAATCTAAAATTTTATAATCTTTTACTAAATTCTTTCTATCTTCTAAATTACAAAGTTCTCCAAACAGTAAAATCTTATCCAACAAATTCTTATCATCCATATCTAAAATATTTTCAAAATAATAATTTTCTTTATATATATTATATTGCTTATCTAGCTTATTTAACTTATCAAGTAATTGTTTAACCTTTTTCAAATAGTCATTACACTCCTGAAGTAAAGAAGAATCCATATCAAATTTACTCAAAACGTATAATTCACTATTTAAAACTTCTAACTTATTAATTTCATCAACAAAGTTCTTCCTTATCCCTATCAAAATATCTTTTTTTAATTCTTCAATATCTGTCAAAGAAGAAACATAATTAAAATTATAAACAGATTTATTTTTAATATTATCGTAATTATTTCTTTTTATTTTGCTTTGAGAAACATTTATTATCTTACTTTGTATATTAATATGCTTAGTTCTGTCATCATCAAGCATTTTTTTACCATTAAAGCTTTTATTATCTTTATTAGTAGTTTTTGTTAAATCCTCAATACCCTTCCCAAATAACATCAAAGGAACAAGCATAATTCTCTTAAAAAAGCCAGTATTTTTTTCCAATTTATCGCCTTCATTATTTTTATTCTTTTTACGCTTAAATTTAGCAATTAACTTAATTCTATCACTAAACCTACTCTTTCCCTGTTTACTCATAAGATCACACTCAAAAAAATTATAACATTATATAAAAAAATAGTAAAGAAAAAGACTAGAAAATCTAGTCTTCTAAAAATTCTTCTTCCAAAGCTTCAGAAGGTTCATCATCGAAAAATTCCTTTTCTAATGTATAACCAACGTCCATATATTCTTTAGCTCCAGTACCTGCTGGAATAAGTTTACCAATAATAACGTTTTCTTTCAAACCATGTAAATAGTCAGTCTTACCCTTTACAGCAGCTTCAGTCAAGATTCTAGTTGTCTCTTGGAAAGAAGCAGAAGCTAAGAATGAATCCGTTTGAAGCGAAGATTTAGTAATACCTAACAAAATTGGTTGTCCAATAGCAGGTTTTTTACCTTGTAAAATAACATCTCTATTTCCTTTAGTAAATTTACTAATAGAAACAACAGTACTAGGCAAGAAATCAGTATCACCAGAATCTACTATCCTAATTTGTGAAATCATTCTTCTAGCAATAAGTTCAACGTGTTTATCATTAATATCAACACCTTGTGAACGATATACTTTTTGAACTTCTTTCAAAATATATTGTTGAACAGTATTAGGATCAGTTACAGCTAAAAGTTCTTTAGGACTAATACTACCCTCTGTAAGTCTATCCCCAGCAGAAACTTTATCTCCTTTTTCAACTCTAAGTTTAGCACCAAAAGGAGCTAAATGTTCTCTAACTTCATTCTGATTCTTAACAAATATCTTTGTACGACCTTTAGAATCATCAATTTTAGAAACAGTACCATCTATTTCACTAATTGTTGCTTTACCTTTAGGAATACGTGCTTCAAACAACTCTTCAACCCTTGGTAAACCCTGTGTTATATCTGCACCAGCTACACCACCAGTATGGAAAGTTCTCATTGTAAGCTGTGTACCTGGCTCACCAATTGATTGAGCACCCATTGTACCAACAGCTTCACCAATTTCAACAATGTTTCCAGTAGCAAGATTTCTACCATAACATTTGCAACATACACCATGTTCAGTACGACAAGTTAAAGCTGTTCTTATTTCAACTTCTTTAATACCCGCAGAAATAATTTTATCTGCTATTGTTTCAGTAATAAGTTCATTCTTATCAATAATCATCTCATTATTATTTAGATTAATAACTTTCTTACTAGTAAATCTACCTAAAATTCTATCATAAAGTGATTCAATAATACCATCTTTGTCATCACGAAAATCCGTAACCATAACACCTTCGGTAGTTCCACAATCCTCTTCTCTAACAATAATATCTTGAGCAACATCAACAAGTCTTCTAGTCATATAACCTGAGTCAGCTGTCTTTAAAGCGGTATCTGCGCTTCCTTTTCTAGCACTATGTGTAGAAAGGAAGAATTCAGAAACGGAAAGACCATCTTTAAAAGAAGAGAAAATAGGAATTTCAATAGTATCACCATTAGGTTTAGCCATTAAACCACGCATACCTGCAAGTTGAACAAATTGTTTTATAGAACCACGAGCTTTAGAATTCATCATTATAAATACAGGATTATCCTCATATTCTTTAGCAAATTCTTGTAACTCAGCTTCTATTTCTTTCTTTGCTTTATCCCAAACACTAATTACTAGTTCAAGTCTTTCAGTTTCAGTAATAAGTCCTCTCTTAAATTGTTTATTAATCTTTTCAACTTCTTTATTTCCATCTTCAATAATCTTAGCTTTCTTTTTACTAGTAATAACATCACTAGTAGAGAAAGTAATACCTGAATAAGTAGAATATTTAAAACCTTGATCTTTTAATTTATCCAAGAAAATAGAAGTTTCTGTAGTTTTATATCTCTTAAACATTTGAGCTATAAGTTTTTCAAGAGTACCCTTTATAAAAGGTTTAGCTCTATCCAAATTTTTAATATATTCCTTAATATCCGTACCATAATCAACAAAATATTTACTTGGAGTAATTCCCTCAATATTCTCATCACTTGGTTCATTTACATATGGGAATGAATCAGGTAAAATTTCATTAAATATAAGCTTACCAGGTGTAGTAATTAAATATTTATTTTTATATTTATCTATGAAAACTTTATGTTTAAATGAATTAACTGGAAGAGCAATTCTCGTATGTAAAGTAATTTCACGTCTTTGATAAGCCATCATTGCCTCATTAGCATCTTTAAATACTCTACCTTCTCCTTCAAGACCAGCTTTTTCACAAGTAATATAATAATTACCTAAAATCATATCTTGTCCAGGAGTAACAATTGGTTTACCATCTTTAGGACTCAATATATTATTAGCACCTAACATAAGAACTCTAGCTTCAGTCTTAGCCTCTTCTGATAATGGAACATGAACAGCCATCTGGTCTCCATCAAAGTCAGCATTAAATGCAGTACAAACCAAAGGATGTAACCTAATAGCCTTTCCAGAAATCAACTTAGGTTCAAAAGCTTGAATACCAAGTCTATGCAAAGTAGGAGCACGATTCAATAATACTGGATGTTCACGAATAACATCTTCAACAACATCCCATACTTTAGGATCTCTATTGTCAATCATCTTTTTAGCAGATTTAATATTTGTAGCTAACTCTCTTTTAACAAGACCATTTATAACATGTGGTTTAAATAATTCAAGAGCCATATCTTTAGGAAGACCACATTGATACATCTTAAGATCAGGACCTACAACAATAACAGAACGTCCTGAATAGTCAACTCTTTTACCAAGTAAATTCTGTCTAAATCTTCCTTGTTTACCCTTCAACATACTAGAAAGTGATTTTAATGCTCTATTACCAGCACCAGTTACACTTCTGCCTCTTCTACCATTATCAAACAAAGCATCTACAGCTTCTTGAAGCATACGTTTTTCATTTTGAACAATAATTGAAGGAGCATTTAATTCAACCAACTTTTTCAAACGATTATTTCTGTTAATAACTCTTCTATACAAATCATTTAAATCAGAAGTTGCAAATCTTCCACCATCCAATTGAATCATAGGTCTAAGTTCAGGAGGTATAACAGGTAAAACATCTAGAATCATCCATTCTGGTCTATTACCTGAACTAGCAAAAGCATTAAGAACATTAAGTCTCTTTACAAGTCTAATTTTCTTTTGACCAGTAGCTCCTTCAAGTTCTTTCTGAATTTTTGCAAGTTCTTTCTCTAAATCAACTTCACTAAGTAAAGTTTTAATAGCTTCTGCACCCATTCCTACTTTGAATGTATTGCCATACTTCTCATAATATGCTCTATATTCTTTATCAGATAAAGTCTGATTCTTAACTAATGTTGTAGAACCTGAATCTAAAACAACATAAGATACAAAGTAAATTATCTCTTCCAAGTCTCTAGGAGACATATCAAGACATAAACCAATATAAGAAGGAATACCTTTAACAAACCATATATGACTAACTGGAGTAGCAAGCTCAATATGCCCCATTCTCTCTCTTCTAACTTTAGATTTAGTAACCTCTACACCACATCTATCACAAATTATATTTTTATATCTTAATCTCTTATATTTACCACAAGAACATTCATAATCTCTAGTAGGGCCAAATATTTTCTCACAAAATAGTCCATCTCTTTCTGGTTTTAAAGTTCTATAATTTATAGTTTCTGGTTTTAAAACCTCACCATAACTCCAACTTCTAATAACATCAGGAGAAGCTATTCCAATTTTTAAAGCCTTAAATTTATTTGCTTCCAACATTAGAAATCACCTCCTATATTATCTTCTTCTTCAAATGTTTCAAATTCATCACTAAATTCATCATCATAATCACTATCAAACTCTTCATCTTCAAATTCATCATCCAAAGCATCATTCTCATCCTCTATGCCAGAGAATAGATCAGATTTAGGTATTTCTTCAGCAATAGGAACTTCATCGTCATCATCATCACCCTCAAGTTCATTAATGCCTATAACTTGATCATCATTATTAATAACAGAAATATTTAATCCCAAAGCTTGAAATTCTTTAATTAACACTCTAAATGATTCTGGAATACTTGGTTCTGGTAATGGATTACCTTTAACAATAGATTCGTAAACCTTTACCCTACCCATAACATCATCAGATTTATAAGTTAAAATTTCTTGCAATACATGTGAAGCACCATAAGCTTCCAAAGCCCAAACTTCCATTTCACCAAATCTCTGTCCACCAAATTGTGCTTTACCACCCAATGGTTGTTGAGTAACAAGTGAATATGGTCCTGTAGCTCTAGCATGAATTTTATCGTCAACCATATGATGCAATTTAATCATATACATTACACCAACACTGATACGTTGATCGAATGGTTCACCTGTTCTACCATCATATAGAACTGTTTTTGCATCTTCATCCATACCAGCCTCTGCAAGCATATTAGCAATATCATCACTCTTAGCACCATCAAGTACCGGAGTAGCAACATGAACACCTAATTTTTTAGCAGCCATTCCTAAATGCAATTCAAGTATCTGACCAATATTCATACGAGAAGGTATACCTTGTGGATTTAACATAATATCTACAGGTGTGCCATCTGGTAAATATGGCATATCTTCCTCTGGTAAAATTAATGATATAACACCTTTATTACCATGACGACCAGACATTTTATCTCCAACTTGAATCTTTCTCTTTTGAATAATATATACCCTAACAACTTTATTTACACCACTAGGCATATCATCGTTGTCTGCTTTGGTATATATCTTAACATCATGAACAACACCATCACCACCATGAGGAACTGTCAAAGATGAATTTCTAACTTCTCTAGTTTTTTCGCCAAAAATAGCATGTAATAATTTCTCTTCGCTAGTAAGATCAACCATTCCCTTAGGAGTAACTTTACCAACTAAAATATCTCCCTCTTTTACCTCAGTACCAATCCTAATGATACCATTTTCATCAAGATTCTTTCTACTCTCGTCACTTACATTAGGAATATCACGTGTAATTTCCTCAGGTCCAAGCTTAGTATCTCTGCACTGAATTTCATAGTCTTCTATATGAAGTGAAGTATAGACATCATCCTTAACTAATTTTTCATTCAAAATAACAGCATCTTCATAATTGTATCCATTAAATGTAGTAAAAGCAACAACAACGTTCTTACCAAGAGCTAACTCTCCTAAATCTGTACTCTGTCCATCTGCTATAATTTGTCCTCTATGAACCTTATCTCCTACTCTAACAATAGGTCTTTGATTTGCTGTTTCACCTTGATTACATCTTTCAAAAGTAACCAAATTATACACATCTTTATCTTTAGCATTTTTAACAATGATTTTCTTAGCATCAACATATTCAACTATACCATCAGCTTTTGCTAATACACATACACCACTATCGCGGGCAGCAACATACTCAACACCAGTTCCAATTAAAGGTGCTTCCGTAGTAAGTAGAGGTAAAGCTTGTCTTTGCATGTTTGCACCCATCAAAGCACGAGTAGCATCGTCATGTTCCAAGAAAGGAATTAAACTAGTCGTAATAGATACAACCTGTTGAGGAGAAACATCTATATAATCAACTTTATCTGCTGAAATAATTACATTTTCCCCATTAAATCTACCAGAAACAGTGTCATCTATAATATATCCATCATCATCAACATTAACTGTAGCCTGAGAAATATAAAAATCTTGTTCCTCAGTAGCTGTTAAATAATCCACTTCATCAGTTAATTTTCTATCAACAACTTTACGATATGGTGTTTGAATAAAACCATATTCATTAACCTTAGCGTAACTTGCTAATGAAGTAATAAGTCCAATGTTTTGACCTTCTGGAGATTCAATAGGACATATTCTACCATAATGTGATGCATTAACGTCTCTTACTTCAAGACCAGCTCTATCACGAGAAAGTCCGCCAGGACCTAAAGCTGATAATCTTCTTTTATGAGTAAGTTCAGCAATTGGATTAACCTGATCCATAAATTGAGACAATTGACTTCCACCAAAAAACTCTTTAATAACAGCCGTAACTGGTCTAATATTAATTAATGTCTTTGGAGTAACAGTTTCCATATCTTGAGTAGTCATTCTCTCACGAATAACTCTTTCCATTCTACTAAAACCGATCTTAAATTGATTTTGTAAAAGTTCACCAACTTGTCTAATTCTTCTATTACCTAAATGATCAATTTCATCATCATGTCCAATACCAACCATTAAATTTAAATAATATGATACAGTAGCATAAAAATCAGAAATAGTTAAAGTCTTTTCAGTAATAGTTTGATCATTACCAATAACTTTTACCTTTTTCTTAGGATCTAATGGTGAATAAACATATATAACTTGAACAACATTTCTATCGTTCAATTCCTCATTAATCTTAACCTCACATCTACCATATCCATCTTGTAAATATTTATTAAGTTCCAAAAGAACATCTTTAGTAATTAAAGTTCCCTCACTGAACTTAATATCTCCATCTACAACAATATCCTCTGCTAAAACAGTATTAATAAGTCTATCACTAACATTCAATCTCTGATTAAATTTATATCTACCAACTTTAGCTAAATCATAACGAAAATTATCAAAAAATCTTGTTATTAATTGATTCTTTGAACTATCCAAAGTAGTAGGTTCTCCTGGTCTTAATTTTTCATATATCTCAATTAAAGCCTCATCAGTACTTTTAGTAGAATCTCTCTCTATAGTATTCTTTAAATAAATATTATCATCAAAGAAGTCTAATATTTCCTTATCACTAGACAAACCAAAAGCCCTAATTAAAGTAGTCAAAGGAACCTTTCTTGTTCTATCAATTCTAACATATAAAACATCTTTAGCATCTGTTTCATATTCTAACCAAGTACCACGAGTAGGAATAATTTTAGAAGCAAAAACAGGTTTACCATTTTTATCTATTTCCTTAGAAAAATATACACTTGGTGATCTAACCAACTGTGATACAACAACTCTCTCAGCACCATTAATAATGAAAGAACCACTATCCGTCATTAAAGGCATATCTCCCAAGAAAATTTCTTGTTCTTTAACTTCTCCAGTTTCATTATTAAAAAGTCTTGTTTGAACTTTTAAAGGAGCAGCATAAGTAATTTGTCTATCTTTACATTCCTTAATAGAATATCTTGGCGTATCAAACAAATAATCGCCAAAATGTAATGAAAAGCTACCAGAAAAACTTTCCACCGGTGAAAAATCCTCAAGTACTTCTTTTACCCCATCAGTAATAAACCATTGATATGATTCTTTTTGAATTTGCAATAGATCATCTAACTCTAATGCATTCTTAATCATAGAAAAATTTCTTCTTTTTCTATAATCGCCACTTTGCTTTAACTTATAAGCCATTAATTTTCTCACCCCATACCTAAATTAAATTTTTAGTACACCTAAAAAGATGTGTTACCAATATAAAATGTTATCACTTTAAAAAACAAAAGTCAACGAATAATTATTATTTTTACAAAAAAAAACATATATTGTAGATTAAAATAATAAATTCTCTTTTTAACAAAATAAGAGAAATAAGTTTTATAATAAAAATTGTTTCATTTGTCATGAAAGGAAGGTTATTATAAAATGAAACAAAAACTCTTGAAGAAAGAGAATTTATTGAAGAGAAATTAAAAGAAAATTGGAATTTTACTTCAATTGGAAAAGAATCAAACAAGCATAGAACCACTATATCTAAAGAAATTTTAAATCATAGATTTCAAAAAGAAACAGTCCGTTACAATTCTTCTTTTGCTAATTGTATTCACACTTACACTTGTGAAAATGCAGAAAGTAAATTTTGCAAAAAATCATGTGGTAAATTTAAAGAAAAAACTTGCTTTTTATTAGAAAAACCACCTTATGTTTGCAATGGATGTCCTAAAAAATCACATTGTAGATTTTCTAAATATTATTATCGTGCTAAAGATGCCAATAAAGAATATAATGAATTTAAATCTGATGCTAGAATTGGAAGAAGACTATCTCAAGAAGAAATATATAAAATCAACAATATAATTACTCCTTTAATTAGAAATCAACATCAAAGTATTAATCATGTGTTTATTAATAATCCTGATTTATTATATTTTTCTAAACCAACATTTTATTCTTATGTTAACTTAAATCTTTTTTCCTTTAGAAATATTGATTTAGCTAGAAGGGTAAAATACAAACCTAGAAAAGAAGATAAAAAAAGAAGAACCAGAAAAGAATCTATTATTAGAATTAGAAGAACTCATAATGATTTTAATGATTATATAGCTGTTCATCCAAATGCTTCTATTGTTGAAATGGATACCGTTGAAGGTATTAAAGGTGGAAAAGTTTTTCTCACTTTATTATTTAGAAATTATAATTTTATGTTAATATTTCTTATGGAATCTAAGTCAATGGAAGAAGTAGAAAAAATTTTTATTAAAATTAGAAATTTAATTGGTATAGATACTTTTAAGAGAATATTTGAGGTTATTTTAACAGATAATGGTAGTAATTTTTTTAATCCAATTAGTATTGAAGTGGACTACAGTGAAGTTTTATCTCATGTCTTTTATTGCAATCCTTATTGTTCTTATCAAAAAGGTTCTATTGAAAAAAACCATGAATATATAAGATATATATTACCTAAAAAGACTTCATTTAATAATTTAACACAAAAAGATTGTGATTTAATTGCTTCACATATTAATTCTACAAGTAGAATTATTTTAAATAATAAAACCCCATATGAAGCTGTTCAAACTTTGATAAGTGTTGATATTATAAACAAATTAAATATTAAATTTATAAATCCTAATCAAGTAAATTTATCTCCAAA
>ENA-ORSL01002846-ORSL01002846.1-human-gut-metagenome-genome-assembly--contig:-NODE-2846-length-11939-cov-2.562016_pt1 | contig 11939 bp, 9 predicted proteins | sample MGYA00242190_ERZ509157 | MGnify/ENA primary metagenome ERZ509157 (study PRJEB26280, sample SAMEA2338664) | human gut metagenome | biome: human gut; feature: human-associated habitat; material: faeces...
CCGCAGCTGCTCCTCCAGCTCCGCGATCTGCTGCCGCAGCTCGTCGTTCTCCTGCTGCAGGGTCTCCACGTCCTCAAACCGCTGGCTAATGCCGCCGACCCAGCCCGCCACAGCGGAACCCGCCGCCCGGAAGGGCGAGGCGATCACGCCCAGGGCGTTGTGCAGCAGCCCCGTTCCGGAGCTCAGGGCCGACACCACGCACAGCACCACCGCGATGGTGGCCGCCGCGGCCAGCAGCCATATTCCCGTTTTCGTAAAAAATCGCTTCATGTGTCGTTTGTTCCTCTCTGAAGTCTCCCCCGGCAGGGGAGGCGGCAGCGCACCCTCTCAGAGGGAGCGAAAGGGGCATTATCCCAGCAGCTGTATCCCGAATTCGCCCAGCATCTCCGCCAGCAGCACCACCGGCAGCCCCATCACGTTGAAAAAGTCGCCGTCGATGCGCTCCACCAGCAGCGCACCCTGTCCCTGTACGCCGTAGGCCCCGGCCTTGTCCATGGGCTCGCCCCCGGCGATGTAGGCCTTCAGCTCCCGCTGTGTGGCCGGACGGAAATACACGTCCGTGTGCTGGGCGTGGGTCAGGGCTTTCTCCCCCTGCCGCACCGTCACACCGGTACAGACGGTGTGGCGCCGACCCTGCAGGGCCGTCAGCATTTGCAGGGCCTCCGCCTCGTCGGCGGGCTTGCCCAGCTTCTTGTCGTCCAGAAACACCATCGTATCCGCCGTGATGACGATCTCGTCCGCGTCGGACGCCACCGCCTGGGATTTCTCCCGGGAGATATAGCACACCGTCTCCTCCGGCGTCAGCCCGGCGGGGAAGTATTCCTCCACCTCCGGCACCCGGACGGTAAAGTCGGTGATGCCCATCCGACGCAAAAGCTCCTGCCGCCGGGGAGACCCGGAGGCCAGCACGATCTTTGCCATATACGTCACCTGCCTGTGGAGCCGAAGCCGCCGGCGCCCCGGTCCGTCTCGTCCAGGTCCTCCGCCACCGTCACCGTGGGCTGCACCACCGGCACCACCATCAGCTGGGCGATCCGGTCCCCGGGCTGCACCGTGTACGGTTCGCTTCCCAGGTTTACCAGCCCCACGCCGATCTCGCCCCGGTAGTCGCTGTCGATGACGCCCACGCCGTTGGAAAGGCACACGCCCTTCTTGATGCCCAGCCCGCTGCGGGCGAACACCAGCGCCGCGTAGTCCGCCGACGGCAGGGCGATGGCGATGCCGGTGGGCACCAGCCGCCGTTCCCCGGCGGCCAGCGTCACCGCCTCGTCGATGCAGGCACACAGGTCCATGCAGGCCGCGCCGGCGGTGGCAAAGCGGGGGAGGGGTATCTCCGTCCCGATCTTGGGGGACAGGGCTTTGATCTTCAGCTCCATAGTAACACCTTTTTCTCCTGAAATTGAATACGGTTTGTAAATTATAACGAGTGTTATACCATTTGTTTTACTCTACGCCCCGGTAGAACAGCCCGCGTGTGCTGTTGTCGTCGGCGGTGACGGTCCCGGCCCTGTGGGCGCGGAGAAGCGCCGCGCACTCCGCCGCCGTCTCTGTGGTAAACCGCAGGCGTCCGTACCGCAGGCCGCACCGGAACACCTCCGGCTTGTCCGCCAGTACCAGCGTCTTTCCGTTCTCGATCTCGCACCGGCACCCGTAGGCGCACAGCACCGGGAACTGCTCGCCCCGCCGGTCGGTCAGCACGCTGCCCGCCCCATGGGCGCAGCCCACGCTGTTCTTCGTCACGCAGTTTTCGGTGATCATCAGCGGCAGGCGGCCATAGACAAGGGCCTCGCAGTCCGCATATTTTCCCAGGTCCCGCACCTGCTGCCACCGCAGCTCAAAGCTGGCCGTCACGGACGACAGCCCCTGCTCCTGCCAGAAGCGCACCGCCCGGCTGTTGTACACGTTCAGGCCGAAGTCGCCGCGGAGCGTTTTGCCCAGTCCCTTCACGATGGCCAGATGGCCCAGGTTGCCGATGGCCGCGGAGGCGACCTCCGGGTGCCGCTGCAGAATATCCCGGAACACCGGTTCGTCCGCCGTGCGGAATATCCGGGGCAGCACCGCGCAGAACTCCGCCTGCCCGGTATAGGGCGTCAGGTCCATCTTATCCAGCAGCTCCGCCGGAATATACACGATGGCGGGGCGTTCCGCCAGCAGCTCGGCCGTCAGCTGATCGGGCCTGCTGATGGACACGGTAAAGTCCAGCTCCGCCGCGCCCGCCGGGGCCTCCGGCAGGGGAGAGGCGGGCAGTTCACGGCGCTTCGGAGTGTCCATCCGCCGATCCGCCAGCTCGTCCAGCAGCTCCCGCCGCAGCGCGTTCACCGCGCTGGCGGACACCATCAGCCCCTCGTCCAGCTCTATTTCGATCTGATCCGCCGCGAACACCGTGCCGCCGGTCTTGGTCAGCCGCTGCCGCAGTTCCTCCTCCGTCACGGCGCGGTTCCGGGCTTCCTCCGGCGCATCGCCCGTGGCTAAGGCTATGGTCACGCCGTTCCGGACGGCGCACGCGCCGCTCAGCCGCCCCGGTTCGCCCCGGCGCCCCGTCAGCCGCAGGTTCACCGGTATCCTCCGGTTCTCTTTTCCGTTTTCGTATGTCTCGCGGGCGCGGGCGAACAGCTCCTTTGGCTCCGGCACGTTCTCCGGCCGGGTGCCGAACATGGCCTTGCCCTTTTTACCAAGCCAGTAGCCGTCGGTGAAGCCGCTGCGGGAGAAGGCTTGCTCCAGCGCCCGGGACTCCTCCGCCGTGGGCAGCCGCCTTTCGTCCAGCAGGCGGCGGTAGATGCCCGTTACCACGGCCACGTATTCCGGCCGCTTCAGCCGTCCCTCCAGCTTCAGGCAGTCCACGCCCATAGACGCCATATCCCGCAGATAGGCGGACAGGTTGGCGTCCTTCAGGCTCAGGGGATGCGCGTCCCGGCAGGGGCCGTTCACGCCGTAGGGCAGACGGCAGGGCTGGGCGCAGGCGCCCCGGTTGCCGCTGCGCTGTCCCAGCACGGCGCTCATCTCGCACTGGCCGGAGTAGCACATACACAGCGCCCCGTGGCCGAACACCTCGATCTCCGCGTCGCAGCCGGCGCAGATCTCCCATACCTCGTCCCGGTCCAGCTCCCGGGCCAGCACCACGCGCTCCATGCCCAACGCCGCGGCCGCATTGGCGCCGCCCAGCGTGAACAGGCTCATCTGCGTGCTGGCGTGAAGAGGCAGGTCCGGCACGATCTCCTTTGCCAGGGTCAGCAGGCCCCAGTCCTGCACCAGCACCGCGTCCACGCCCATGGCGCTGGCCTTCCGCAGCGCCGCGGCCGCCCCGGGCAGCTCCCGGTCGGTCAGCAGGGTGTTCAGGGTCAAAAAGACCCGCACGCCCCGCAGATGGCAATACCGCACCGCCGACGCGAATTCCTCGTCGGTAAAGTTTTTCGCGCTCCGCCGCGCGTTGAACGCACCGAAGCCCATATACACCGCGTCCGCGCCGTTCTGCACCGCGGCGGTCAGCGCCTCATATCCCCCCGCGGGGGCCAAAAGCTCCATCATCACCGGCGGTTATTCTGGTTCTGGGCGTTCTGCAGCTTCCGGCGCAGCTCCGCCGCCTCGTTCTTGGCGCGGCTGGCCTCGTCCAGATAGGTCTTTACCTGCCGGCGCAGATTTTCCGCGCCCTCCTGCGCCTTGGTGAGCTGGTCCGCCAGATTGACCGCCGCCAGCACCGCCGCCGCGTCACGGCTCATGTGGGCGCTGTCCATCAGCTTCTGCATCTCCGCATCCACCATGTTGCCGATCTTCTCCATGTAGGCGGCGTCCTCCTCCGCTACGAGGATATACTCCGTGCCGCAGATAGACATCGTTACCCGGTTCGCCATGCCAAAACCCTCCTTAATTCATTTCGTTGGGTATATATACTTATACAAATAGCATTATACCACAAAACCCGCCGGAGAAAAGTCTATTTTGGCGAAAAGCGGAAATTTGTAAAAAGTTGTCCCGCCCCGCTTTACGCCGACCCCTTTTTCGTGTAGAATGGAGAGCACGAATGAGAGGGGAGGTCATCGCCATGGACGGCTATATACTTCGGAACAGGCAGGAGCAGCTGACGCTGCCCGCCGATGCGGCCGACAAGCTGCTGCAAAGCGGTCAGGGCGACGCCGCCCTGCTGTATCTGGCCCTGCGCCGCTTCGGCCGGGGCGTCACGCCGGAGGAGCTGGAAAAGGTCCTGCCCATCAGCCGCCTGCGGATCGACGCGGCGGAGAAGGTCCTTCAGGACCTGGACCTGCTGCCTCGACCGGCCCGCCAGACGCCGCCCGATCCGGCGGACGAACGCCCGGTCTACACCGCCCAGGACATCGCCGGACTGCTGACGGACAACGAGGGCTTCCGCCTGCTGGTGCCCCAGACGGAGCAGCAGCTGGGCAAGAAGCTCCGCACCGCCGACTTGCAGATATTGGCCGGTCTTTACGATGACCTGGGTATGCCCGCCGACGTGATCTATCTGCTGGTGTGCCACTGTGTCGAACGGGCCCGCAGCCAGTGGGGCGAGGGCAGACGACCAACCATGCGCCAAGTCGAAAAAGAGGGCTATCGCTGGGCACAGCTTGGCATATTTGACCAGAATTCTGCCGCGGTATACCTGAAAAAATGGGCAGAGCGCAACAGGAAGTACACTTCCTATTTGTCGAATTTACGAATTCTTAACAGGCCGCCGGTGGAGGCCGAACGCCGCTACATCGACCAGTGGATGGACATGGGCTTCCCACCGGAGACGGTGGCTCTGGCCTATGAGCGCACGGTGTTCTACAAGAAGGACCTGAACTGGCGCTATCTTAACGGCATCCTGCGCCGCTGGCACGACGCCGGCTGGCATACGCCCCGCCAGGTAGAGGAGGGCGAGGCGGCCGGCAAGCGGCCCGCTGCCGTCGGTAAGTCCGCCGCCCCCGCCGGGGACAAGGACGCCTGGATGCGCCGCTATATCAAGAGGTGAGAGTATGTCATACGACGGTATCATCATGCAGCGGGCCATTGCCCGCTTTGACCAGGCCCGCCAGCGTCGGGAGGCCGAGCTGGACCAGCGCCGCCGGGAGGTCTTTGCCCGCCAGCCCCGCCTGCGGGACATCGACCGCACCCTCCGCACCACCATGAGCCGTATCGTGGCCGCCGCCGCCAAAAAGGGCGAGGACCCGCTGCCCGCCCTGCGGGTCCTGCGGGATGAAAATCTCTCCCTGCAGCGCGAGCGCGCCGCCCTGCTGGAGGACATGGGCTATCCCGCCGACTACCTGGAGGACAAGCCCGCCTGTCCCCTCTGCGGAGACACCGGCTATACCCGGTCCGGCGTCTGCGCCTGCCTGAAGCAGTACTACGCCCGCGAGCAGCTGGCGGAGCTCTCCCGGCTTCTTCCCTTGGGCGAGGCCCGGTTCGACACCTTCCGCTTTGACCTGTATGACAGCGCCGTGTGGGACAGCTACGGCGTTTCGCCCCGGGCCAACATGGAGCGCAACTTCGACGTCTGCCGGGACTTTGCCCGCCAGTTCTCCCGGGGCAGCGGCAGCCTGCTGCTCTCCGGCGGCACCGGCCTGGGCAAGACGTTCCTCTCCGCCTGCATCGCCCGGGAGGTCAGCGACGCCGGCTTCTCCGTGGTCTACGACACCGCGATCAGCGTTTTCTCCCGCTATGAGGACGCCAAGTTCCGCCCCGACGAGGTCAGCGATGCCGACGTCCGCCGCTGCGAGAGCTGCGACCTGCTGATCCTGGACGACCTGGGCACCGAGATGACCACCGCCTTTGTCCAGAGCGCCCTCTATCAGATCGTCAACGGCCGTATGCTCTCCGGCAGGTCCACCATCATCAGCACCAACCTGGCCCCGGAGGAGCTGGGCCATCGCTACGGCGCGCCCATCCTCTCCCGTATCGAGGGTGCCTACCAGATCCTGCCCTTCTTCGGCGAGGATATCCGCACAAAGCAGTGACCGCCGCCCCCGTCCCGACAGGGGCGGGTGCATTTTTTTATTTCCCGACGGTCTTCGCCCGCTTTCGACAGGCCTCCCGCCGTACAATAGGCGAAAAAAGGAGGCGACCGCCATGAAAAAAGACCAGAAGACCGATTTCCTCTCTGCCCGTGTGCGATACATACCCATCAACGATATCCGTCCCAATCCCCAGCAGCCCCGCCGCCGGTTCGACCCGGAGAGTTTGCAGGAGCTGGCGGCCAGCATCGCCGCCTACGGCATTCTGCAGCCGCTCACCGTCCGGCAGCAGGGCGCAGTCTACGAGCTGGTGGCCGGCGAGCGCCGCTGGCGGGCGGCACGGATCGCCGGGCTGCGGCAGGTGCCCTGTCTGCTGGCCCGGGTGGATGAGGAGGACGCCGCCCTGCTGGCCCTGATCGAGAACCTCCAGCGCCGGGACCTGGACTACATGGAGGAGGCGGCCGCCATCGCCCGCCTGCTCCGCCGCTACGGCCTCAGCCAGCAGCAGGCGGCGGAAAAGCTGGGCCGCAGCCAGTCTGCCGTGGCCAACAAGCTGCGCCTGCTCCGGTTGGAGGAGCCGGTGGCGGAGGCGCTGCACCGCTACGGCCTGACCGAGCGCCACGCCCGTGCCCTCCTGCGTCTGGAGGACCCGGAGCAGCGCCTTGCCGCCGTCGAGCATATCGGCAAAAACCAGCTGAACGTCGCCGATGCCGAAGGTTACATAGACCGTCTGGTCGCGCAAAACCAGACGACGCAGCCCCGCCGCCGCAGCACCTATATCCTAAAGGACGTCCGGCTGTTCCTCAACAGCGTGGACCGGGGCGTCCGGCTCATGCAGACCGCCGGCGTCGGCGCCAAAGTCTCCCGCCGGGACACGGAGGACGCCATCTGCCTCACCGTCACCATTCCCCGCGCAAAGCCGCAGAAAGATGTGTCGTAACGCTTTTGTAACCCATTCCTTGACAAACCGTGATACAATGCAGTAACGGCACGGCATTTTGCCGGTATTGCCCAAACCTGATGATACAAAGGAGGGGACACCATGAGCGACGAGTTGAATATGTCCTCTGTTACCGCCGATCCCGCGCCGGAGACGGCCGGCAAGCGCGCGGCCCCGGAAGAAAAGCCTCCCAAGACCCCCGGCAAAAGAGCCGGACTGATCATCGGCATCGCCGCGGCGGTGCTGGTGCTGGCCTACGCGGGCTGCTGTGTGGCCGCCAACGCGCTGTATTCCCACACGGCGTTTCCCAATACCTCCGTGCTGGGCATGGATATGTCCGGCCTGTCGGCGCAGGAGGCCGAGCAGCGCTGGACGGAGCAGGGGAGTGCCCTGCTGGACGGCATGACCATCCGCCTGACCCGTGACGGGCAGGAGATCGGCAGCACCACCCTTTCCGACCTGGGCGTCACCGTTCTGCCCGTCTATGTCTCCAAGGCTGCCGGCTGCGACGTGCAGGACCGGGGCTGGGGCAGCGATGTGACCGCGTTCCTCCGCGGCGGCTGGCGCTTTATCGAGAGCTGGTTCAGGGCCGTGGATGTCACGCCCCAGCTGGACGTGGACGAGGCGAAGCTTACCGCCGCCTGTGAACAGCTGTCCGACACCGTGGACTGCACCGTAACGGACGGCGGCTACCGGCTGGCGGAGGGTGAGGGCCTGTACATCACCAAGCCGCAGGACGGCGAGAAGCTGGACGCGGCGGCGCTGCGCGCCGAGTTGGCGCAGCGCTTCGAGAGCCGCGACCTGTCCGCGGCAGCCCGGTCCGTGGAATGTGTGTTCGCGGCCCACACCGCCGCGCCCATGGACGTGCAGGCGCTCCACGACGAGATCGCCGGCACCATGGCCGCCGCCATCTGCGACAAATCCACCGGCAAGCCCACCCAGTCCCGCGTGGGCGTACAGTTCGATGTGGAGACGGTGCAAAAGCAACTGGACGCCGCCCAGCCGGGCGAGGAATTCCTGGCTGACGCCCAGGTGCAGTTTCCGCCCGCCGCCACCGAGGAGTTGGAGCAGGCCATGTTCCGGGACGTGATCGGCACCTGCACCACCACCTGCGCCGGCCCCTGGGGCCGCCGCCAGAACATCAAGCTGGCCTCCGCCGCCATCAACGGCCGTATCTATAACCCCGGCGAGGAGTTCTGGTACAACGCCACTGTGGGCCAGCGCACCGAGGCCCGGGGCTTCCAGCCCGCCGCCGCCTACTCCGGCGGCAAGACCGTTACCTCCATCGGCGGCGGTATCTGCCAGGTATCCTCCACGCTGTACTATTCCGCCCTCATGGCGGACCTGCAGATCGTCCTGCGCTACGCCCATATGTTCGACCCCGGCTATATGCCCGTCACGGGCTGTGATGCCACGGTCAGCTGGGGCGGCCCGGACTTTGCCTTCCGCAACAGCACCAACTACCCCATCAAGATCACCACCAGCTACAACGACGAGACGAACCAGCTGACCATCACCCTGCTGGGCACCAAGACCGACGACCACTATGTGGAGATGACCAACCAGTTCCTCTCCTACTCCGAGCGCAAGACGGTCTATCAGGAGTCCGAGCGCATCGCCCCCGGCACCACCGAGGTGGAGCAGTACGGCCACAACGGCTACGCCGTCCAGACCTACCGCAACGTCTACGCCGGCGACGGTACGCTCCTCCGCAGTACCAAGGAGGCGTACAGCGACTATGACCGGGCCGACAAGATCGTCCTGGTCGCCCCCGGCGAGCTGCCGCAGTAAATAAAGAAACAGCCCCCTGCCGGGGGCTGTTTTCTGCTTTCGCTGTGTCTTCGCCGGGAGCAGACAGAGAAAAAGACCGGCGAAAGCCGGTCTTTTCTTTCTGCGTATCATTCTCTCCGCAGGGCTTCGATGGGGTTCAGCTTCGATGCCTTCATGGCCGGCACCAGGCCGAACACCACGCCGATGACCATGGAGAAGGCCACCGCGATGATGCACGCCGGTACGCTGATGGCCACCGGTGTCCCCATGATGTGGGACATCATCTCCGCCAGGCCGATGCCCGTGGCCACGCCCAGTATGCCGCCCATGCTGGCCAGCCCCGCCGCCTCCGTCAGGAATTGCCAGAGGATGCGGCTCTGCTGCGCGCCGATGGCGATCTTCAATCCGATCTCGCGGGTGCGCTCTGTCACGGACACCAGCATGATGTTCATCACGCCGATGCCGCCCACTACCAGCGAGATAGCCGCGATCCAGATCAACTGCTTGTTGGTGGACTCCGACAGGCTTTGCAGGTCGCTGGCCTGCTGCAGAAGGTCCTTGGACTCGTACTTGTACTTCGTGGTCCGGATGGCGTTCTCGTTCAGATACTTGGCCACATTGTCGCCGGCGGCGGTCATGTCGTTGGTGCTGGTGGCGCGGACGGCGGCGTACTGCGGCTCGTCGTACCGATAGGGCACAGACCAGCACCCTTCCGGGATGAAGATGGTCCCCGCTGTGCTGCCGGCGTACATCTGATAATCCTTAAAGTTGTTGATTACCGGTCCGCTGCTGGACCGGGAGGACACCACACCCACCACGGTGAACGGCATCCCGTTGATCTCGATGGTGCCGCCGATGGGGTTCTCGCCCTGGAACAGCGACTTTGCCGACTTCGCGTCGATCAGCGCCACATTCCGCCGGTTCTCATAGTCCGCCGCCGTGAAGGAGCGTCCGTAGTTCACCGCGTAGTCCACGGCCGTCAGATAGTGGTCGTCCACGCCGTACAGCGACCCGCTGAACGCCGTATTGCCCACGTATACGTTGTCGCACCAATCCCGGGAGTAGTACATACTCACCAGCGACACGCTGCCCAGCTTCTCCATCTCATCCCGCATCTCCCGGGTCACTGGGTCGATACCCTCCGGCAGCGCCGAGTAGTTCAGGTCGAAATAGTTTTGGCTGTCCGTGGCGCCGATGGTCACCCGCACCACGTTGTTGCCCGCGCCGATCAGGTTCTGCTTGATCTGCTCGTTGGTGCCCTGAATGGTGGACACGATGGTGATGATCGCGGCGATACCGATAATAATGCCCAGCATGGTCAGAAACGACCGCAGCTTGTGGCTCCACACGCCCTGAAAGGCGAGATTTATATTTTCCAACATATGGTTATCCCGCCTCCTTTATATGCCGTAGTTGTACAGCTGGTCGGTCGTGGCCTCCTGGGTGTGGGCACCCTCCACCACGTCGCGTCCATAGGGGAACGCCACATAGTCGTCGATGGTCAGCCCGCCCCGTATCTGGGTGTAGCTGCCCCACAGATCCCGGCCGGTCTGTACCCACCGCTGCTCCAGTCTGCCGTCCTCGCCCCGGGCCATCACATAGCTCTTGCCGTTGTCGGTCCGGATGAACATACTCTGCAGATACAGTGAGCTGCCGCTTTCTTCCGCGCTGGTGTCCTTCTGGTACTGTATATCCACATAGTCATTGGGCTGCAAATTCGCGTCCTCGGTGACAAACACCTTGAAGGGGTAGTAGGACACGTTACTGTTGCCGTCGCCCCAGTTGTTGCCGTTGCTGGTGGGATAGTCGTCGATGGACACGATGGTGCCCTCGCAGGCCGCTCCGGTCATCCAGCTGCTGATGGATACGCTGTCGCCCACCTGCACGCTGCCCAGATCCATCTCGCTGAGGGTGCCGGTGACGTAATATCCGCCGCCGCCGGACAGCTCCACCACGGCCTCGCTGTTGTTATAGGCCTCGTCCGGGTCCCGCACGGCCTTCACCGTGCCGTCGAACTCCGCGTACACGTTGCCGTCGCCCAGCTCCGCCAGCTTCTTGTTCAGCTTCAGCTTCGCTACCTTCAGGTTGACCTCCTGCTCCTTTACCGCCTGAGCCTTCTCCAGAATGGCCTTGTTCAGATCCAGCTGGGTCATGGAGGTATCCAGCAGCTCCTGGATTTGGGCAATCTTCCGCTGCAGCTTAGTCACCGTCTCGCCGTATGTTTTTTCCGGGTCGGCAAAATAGGCCTCCGGGTCCATAAGTACGGTGCTGATCTCTGTCTTAGCCTCTGTAGCAGGTTTGTCCTCTGTGGCTTCTGTTACGGCGGTGTATGTGCCGGTGATATGTATGCCCCACTGGTTCTTCACGGGACCGCCCATGATGTCGCCGCTGCGCGTCACAAGCACCACATAGACCTCCACCTTGGGGTTTGCCTCGCCGATGGGCTTGTTCAGCAACTTGAGGATCTCCTTGGCGGCCTCGTCATTCAGCGGCTTTTCCAGCGGCCACAGAATGAAAAACGGGTTCTTAGCTGTGCCGTCGGGGTTCTTCGCGTCCGCTGGCGTGATCTTTGCCGGCTGCTCAATTTTTGTCTTATCGTTCGCGGAGGCGGGGTCCTGTTCAATGGCCTTTTCCAGCTCGTCCTGCGCCTTTTTCAGCTCCGCTTCCAGCGTCTCCTTGTTCTTCGCCTTCTTCAGCAGCTCCAGCTCGTTTTTCATGACCTCCAGGTTCTCCGTCTGCCGGTCATAGTCGATTTTGGCGCGCTCCACGGTGGCCTGTGTCAGGGTGGAGTCATAGCTCACCAGCGCCGTGCCCTTCTTGACGCTGTCGCCCTCCTTGACCCACACCTTCTTCACCGTCTGGCTCTGGGAGATGTAGATCTTCTGCAATTTGTCCGTGGTCACCATGCCGCTGGTGTTGGAGGTGTCCCCCCAGTAGTCGGTCATGGCGCACTCGTTGACGGCGTATACGTTCACGTCGCCCCGCTGGGCGTTCCGGGCGATGGTCAGTCCGCCCCACACCGCGCCGCACACGCCCACCACGCAGGCGGCGGCGATAATGCCCTTTTTCAGCTTCTTGCTCATGCGGGGCTTTTCGCCGTCGGGGCGCTTTTCACCGATATGCAGCTTTTCCCGCAGCGTCAGCTTCTCACTCATAGTCGTCACCTCCCGACAGTACGCCGTCCCGTATGGTCATGACCTTGGCGGCGTGGTTGGCGATGGAATGGTCGTGGGTGATCATGATGATGGTGGAGCCGCCGTCATGCAGCTGCTGAAACAGCTCCATCA
>ENA-ORSL01002848-ORSL01002848.1-human-gut-metagenome-genome-assembly--contig:-NODE-2848-length-11935-cov-3.441246_pt1 | contig 11935 bp, 9 predicted proteins | sample MGYA00242190_ERZ509157 | MGnify/ENA primary metagenome ERZ509157 (study PRJEB26280, sample SAMEA2338664) | human gut metagenome | biome: human gut; feature: human-associated habitat; material: faeces...
TCGACATCATATCTTTCATAATCAAAAAGCGACAAAACAGATATTAAGCTTTTTTCTGCGCCGCCGCTGTTGAGCGAGGGCATAACAAAAAGTATTTTCTTTTTCATTTCGCCCTCCGTAAAATTATAATTTATGAAGCTGCTCTCCGGCGTCCATAGCGCTCTTTATTTTTATGGGTATCATCTTTCGAAGCGTTGCTCTTATCTCGCCCTCTTCTTCGGCAAGGTTTTTAAACTGATGCTCCAGCTCCTCGGGAGTAGAGAGCGTTTTTGAATCTATAACAAATTTTTCTTCTCCGAAAAGGTCAAGCGCAATTCCCCTTGATTTTACGCTGTAACCGAGCACAATGGTCGGCACACCGTTTGAATACGCGGCAATGGTCGCATGGGTTCTTGCGCCGATAAAAAATCTTAATCTCGCAATATATCCTTTATACTGCGAAGCCGTCAGATTATCCGGCAGCATAACAACTCTCTGAGTGTCGGAAAGTTCCTCTTCGATTTTTTGAAGCACCGTGCAGTCGTTGTTGCCGTCCTTTGTAACGTGCGGAACAAGAGCAATTTGCAATGTAGTGTTATCTATAATTCTCTTTAAAAATTTAACGCTCGCATCAAGAAGCGCAGGATTTTTTTCAGTAACCAAGGGACTGAGATTAAATCCCAAAGTGTTGCCGAGTTCAAAGCTCTCCGGCAGCGGAAGATCCTCGCGCTCCATACAAAAAGCGGGGTCTGCAAACAAAAACAATTTGTCGGCAGGAACTATTTTTTCAAGCACCGAATAAGTAATCGGCTCTCTTGCAAAAATAGCGTCAAAATTTTTGAAAGACTCTATTTTTTCTGCGGTTAAATCTTCTTTGCCTATCGACGCCCCCCACAAAACGGTTTTTTTGCCCTGCTTGTGAAGAGCGGCGGTTATCTCTCTTGACGGTGCATTGTCACCGTAGCAGTATGTATCTCCACCTATAGAAAGACAATAGTCAAAGCCCTCTGCCTGCTCTATAACAGGTGAATACATCTGCCTCAAAGCATAGCTTTCACTGTGACGGATTTTTACGTTTAGAGCCGATATTATGGTTTCAGCCTGTGTAAGCTCACGTTTATCCATTGCGCCGACGGGAATACCGAGCGCAACATCCTCCTGCGGGCAATATGACGCGAGCCTGAACTGTGCCATGTCGTCATCGCGTGAGATTATATTCATTGTTCCTCTGACTATTGCTTCACAGCCGCGGTTAAGGCTGCCTGCGTGGTCAAACAAAAAATATTTCATATATCATTCCTCTTGTTCAAAATATTTGTTGTTCCTTAATTTTTTTACGAGCGGCGTAATCGGAAAAGTCAGAACAGCAACCGCTCTGTCGCCTCTGTGTGAAAGAGATTTTAATATCTCTTTATTTTTTTTGCCCGATACTCTGCCGTAATACGAAGCGCGGAATATGCTGGCAAGCCTTTCTCTGCCGGTCATAACCGCATCGTTAAGATTTGATACCATCCAAAAATAGTTTGACACATAACCCTCTTTGACGTGATTTTTATACCACGAATTCATAAGGGAATCCGGCTCGTTCTGATAATAAATTCTTACAATATCGTTTATATAATACTGCCTGTAAACCTTGTCGATTTTGTTCCAAACTATGCTTTCGGTTATAAAATATGTGCCCTCCGGCTCCGGGAACGGGAACTTTTTAAGCACAGCCGTTCGCATACAGGAGGATTTTTCTCCCTTAACGTTTTTGGCAAGCTCGCGCGGCTTTTCCGCTTCGTTTATACCGTCCGGGAACATGTCGCCTATAAGCTCGCCTGTCTTGGAATCACGGCACAAGCCGACAACGCTCCAATACAGCGATTGTTTTTCTTTCGGTATGCTGTCCCAGCTTTTGTTAAAAACTTCTATTGCGTCGGGAGGTATAGCGTCGTCCGAATCAATTATCAAAAAATATTCGCTGTCGGTAAGAAGGCAGGCATAGTTGATTGCAGTATGCTTCCCGCCGTTCTTTTTGTAATAATAACGAATGTTAAAATCCGCTTCTTTTTTATACTCGTCTATAAGCTCTTTGACGTTGTCTGTCGAACCGTCGTCAACAATAAGCCACTCAAAGTTTTTATATGTTTGAGCCATGAGACTGTCAAACACTCTGTGAACGGTTTTTCGGCGGTTATATATCGGCGTAAAAACAGTGAATTTCACCGGCCATTTAAGTTCATAATGTTGATAATCCGATGGCACCGCTCTATCCTGCAAATCCGCCTTTTTCTGATTTAATAAGTTATATATCTTGCTTTTGGTGTCTATATAAGACAAAAATTTTCTTATACCGGCTGTTTTCTTTTTTAGCGCAAGAAACGAAACTTTTTTCATCGCATTGTCTTTAAACCCACCGCTCGCATAAAAATCTTTCAACGTTTTAATTAAGGCTTCGTTTTTGTATAGCTTTTCCATTGCTTCGGCAAACGTTTTTTTATCGCAATTTTTATATCCGAGAATTATAAACGATGCAATTTCCATAGCATCTTTCTCATGCTTTTTTTTCAGAAATTTTTCTTTATTAAAGCCAAGCTTATCATATGCTTTTTCGGTACTGATAAAAGAATTATATATTTCATCAAAATAATCGTTTCTATTTTTATGTATTGCGCCGGACTTAACAAACCTGTAAAAATATCCAAATTCATTTATGAAGCGTGCGCTGCGGCAAACAGCTAAAAAGTCCAATACAAAATCTCTATCTTCACCATAAGCTTTGCTTGTATCAAAAAAAATGTTATTTTCTGTTATAACACTTTTTTTCATGACCTTGTTCCATACAGAATTAAAATCTGTATCACCTATCATATAATCGGCAATTACATCGATGATATATTTTCTATCTAAGGCACAATCTTTTTCAAAAGGAAAAACTATATCCTCACAGTTATTGCCATGCTCATATTTGTAATTAAAAAACAGCATATCCGGTGAGTCGTTGCCAAGCTCGTTCATTATACTTTTCAATATACCGTCTAGCAAAAAATCGTCCGAATCCGCGAAAGCAATGTATTCTCCCTCTGCTGCAATTATTCCTGCGTTTCTCGCATGACTTACTCCAGAATTTTTGTTATGAATCACCTTAACGTTCTCAAACATATCAGCATACATATCACATATAGCATAACTAGCATCGGTTGAACCGTCATCAATCAAAACAATTTGTATATCGTTTTTGTAAAATTCCGGCTGTAATATGATGGAATTAACACATTCTTTTAAATATCTTTTGGCGTTATAAACAGGTATAACAAATGAGATTTTATATTTCATTATTACCCTCCAAAAAAGCGGCGTCCCGGGAAGAATATATCCGACTGATACATTTTTATTGCATAGGATTGATATGTGGAATAGTAGTAATATAATCCCACGCAGGCGGCATAATACAGCCCTCGGTCTTTCTTTTGCACCCCGTTATATACAACCCATGACAAAAGCATTATATAATAAGCGCTTGTGTAAATGGCAAATCGCGCAAAAATCCAGTTATATGTTGATATAACATAAAGAGCCATGTGCACAAAGCCCATATTGGTCAGTATATCGCCGATATGCCCGAGCTGCCGCATCCTCGCCCTTGAGAAATAAGCTATAACAATCGGCACGGCAGAAACCACAACTCTTATCGCGCTTGAGCCGTGTTCTTCACCGCTTGTGAACCAGCCGTTATCGGAATAATTGGAATATGATGTTTCTTCAAGTCCTTTTAAGAAAGACGGCAGGAACATATCAAACAGTGAAACCGCGATTATGCTGCCGAACATCAAAAGGAACGATGACGGACGCCATGCTTTTCGCCGCACAAACCAAAACACAAATATCATTATCAGTGCGCTTTTATGAATCATCCACGCCAAAAAAACTATTACGGCATATTTTATAAACGCAGTTTTTTTTGTTGAAAACAAAAATTTTGTACCGAGCATCAGCACGCCCGTCGCCGTGTACTGTCTTATTCCGTTCATCGAGAGCCCGAAATATCCCGTAGCCATAAAAAGATAAACCGAAAGATCAAACGGATGCGAATATTTATAAAGAACAACCAGCACGGGAACAAGCGATATTATTGCGGTAAGCATTATGAGATAATGAAAGTCGTTGACTGTTTCTTTAACTATTTCCAAAAGCAAATTATAAAGCGTTCCGCCTCCGAATTTGTAATCAATTGTTCCGTTCGGCTCAATCAATTCAAAGTCATGTATATAATAAAATGTGTCGCCCGAGTCGGTTCTGAGACCGGAAAAAGGAACATACGCAAGTATACACACAACAAGGCAAAGCGGGTTTGGCAAAGGCTGACCGATACCGCCGATTTTGTCGATAGGTTTTGAACGGCAATACATTGACAGTGCCCAGCATATTACCGTGAATACCCACGCCAATCTCAAATAAAAACTTATATCTCCCATAATTACTCCTGATAAAGTTTATATATTTCGCTCATACGAACAGCAACGTTTTCTTTTGAAAACCGTTTTATATCCCTCGCTGCATTTTGAGAAATTTTTTCAAAAAGTTCTCTGTCGTCAATAAGATTTTCTGCAAATTTTGCCATTTTGCGGCAGTCGTTCGGTTCAACAATAAAGCCGTCTTCGCCGTTTTTTATAAGAGCTCTGTGCCCTCTGTTATCTGCCGCTATCGTTGGCAGACCGCATGCCATTGCCTCCATAATATTTACGGGCAGACCCTCTCGAAGGCTTGACGCCACACAAATATCGCTCATTTTTAATAATTCTTCAACATCTTCTCTGTGACCGAGAAAATCCGTCTTGTCTTCTATGCCGAGTTCTTTTGCTATGCTTTGATTTTTGCCGCCGAAATTATCTGCACCGACAAGCAAAAGTCTGACATTGTATTCATCGTCCGAAAGCTTTTTAACCGCATTTAAAAGCATTGACTGGTTTTTGTTTGCATTAAGCTCCGCAACATATATCAAAAGCGTTTCATCTTTGCCGTAACCCTTTTGTTTACGCAAAAGCTTTTTCTCTTCGGGAGAGATTTCAAAAAAACGATCGCTGTTATAGCCTACGCCGTCAACCAACTCCACACGCGGATGTTTAAAATGCTTTTTTGCAAATTCATAATCCTCACTGTTTATGGTTATAAGACAATCGGTTTTTTGAGACATCACCCATTCTATCGGATAATATATCAACCAGTTAAGCAACGGAGCACCTTTATAAAAGTGAAAACCATGGGCGGTGTAAAGCACGCTCGTGCCGCTCTTCCTCTTTTTGGAGGCGGCAAGCCGAGCCAGCATTCCCCCCATGGGAGTGTGGCAATGTATTATATCAAAATTACCTTCGTCTATTATCTTTTTTATTTCTTTATACGCCTTTATATTTGCCGCAGAAAACGGAGAGCGGTCAATAGAAATCTCATGCTGAACATCACAGTTCGGCAATTTTCTGTCACCCTTTCCGGCAACGTGAACCTCCCACCCTGCGTCATGAAAGAGCTTTAGATAAGGCAGGTGAAAATAATAGAAATGATCTGTTATTGTTGCAATAAACAATATTTTTTTCATTTTCTGCAACCTTACCTCTTTTCTTTTGCTGCCGGCGTACCGCGGAATTTTTCCATCGTATTATTGTCACTGCAGTTTATATCGGCTCTCTTGAGCGTGTTTTTGATTGTTTTAAATAATATTCTTAAATCGAGCCAAAAGCTCATATGGTCAACATAATAAACATCATAATCAAACTTTTCTTCCCAAGTTATTGCATTGCGCCCGTTGACTTGGGCAAGCCCTGAAATTCCCGGCAAAACCTCGTGCCTTCTCATCTGATAGGGAGTGTATAGCTCCAGATATTCGCAAAGCAACGGTCTCGGCCCGATAAAGCTCATATCGCCTTTGAGCACATTAAACAACTGCGGCAGCTCGTCAAGGCTTGTCTTTCTTAAAAACGAGCCGATTTTAGTCATTCTCTCAACATCCGAAAGTTCTCTGCCGTTTTCATCCTCGGTTTTTTCGGACATGGTTCTGAATTTATAAACAGTGAAAATTTTGCCGTCTTTGCCCGGACGTCTCTGCTTAAAAAGCACAGAGCCGCTGTCGCTTATTTTCACCAAAACCGCCGACAAGACCATTAACGGTGAAAGAATTATTAAAGCTGTAAGCGAAGCAACAAAATCCATTATTCTTTTAAAATATTTATACATTCAGAATCACCCTACGCAAAACTCAATGAACCAAGACTTCTTCGTTTACATCCTGAGGCTCGTGAAAATTCGGAACGGTTGCCTTTAAAAGGTCCCTTATTTGCTCCGGCTTTGCCTCTTTCAAAGCTTTAAGGTGATGTACCAAAAGCTTATCGTCAATATCCACCGGTGCCGTAACAAAAATCTTGTTGTTTGCTGTCATTTTTCTTTGGCTGAATTCGGCTTCGAGAGTCAGCTCCTCATAAAGCTTTTCACCGGGTCTGAGTCCCGTAAAAACAATGTCAATATCGACATAAGGCTTATAGCCCGAAAGCCTTATGAGATTTTCTGCAAGCGTAAGAATTTTAACGGGATCGCCCATGTCAAGCACAAATATCTCGCCGCCGGTCGCCATGCCGCCCGCCTGAACAACAAGCTGTGCCGCCTCCGGAATTGTCATAAAATATCTTGTAATTTCGGGGTGCGTTACGGTAACAGGGCCGCCGTTTTTTATCTGCTCGGTGAACAGAGGAATAACGCTGCCGCTTGAGCCCAAAACATTGCCGAAACGAACCGCCGCAAACTTAGTTGAGTTTTGGCATTTGCGCTCAAAATACTGAATTATCATCTCGGTTACACGTTTTGTTGCACCCATAATATTTGTCGGATTAACAGCCTTATCGCTCGAAATGCTGACAAATCGTTCAACGCCGTATTCAACCGCGGTTTCGGCAAGATTATATGTGCCGAAGACATTGTTTTTAACTGCCTCACCCGGGCAATCTTCCATAAGAGGAACATGCTTATGCGCCGCCGCATGGAACACAACCTGCGGATGAAATTCGTCAAAAACCTCTTCAAGTCTGCTTTTATCTCTGACAGAACCTATGCGAATATAGACCTCCGGACTTCCGTTATAATGCGAATCGAGCTGATTTTTAAGCACATACGCATTGTTTTCGTATATGTCGAATATAATTATTTTTTTAGGATTGTATTTTGAAATCTGACGGCAAAGCTCACTGCCGATTGAGCCGCCTCCGCCTGTTACAAGCACTGTTTTGCCGCTTATGTAGCTGCATATTTCGGTATCGAGCCTAATTTCGGGACGAGAAAGCAAATCTGTTATGTTGACATCTCTTACCGACGATTCGGTGTTCTCGACCATCTCAAGTATGCTCGGTGAAATTTTAAGGTGACAGCCCGTTTCAACGGCAAGGTGTAAAATCTCGGTCTGTCTCTCCGGCGAAGCGGAGGGTATGCAAATTATTATTGTATCAATATTATATTGCTTTGCGAGCTCGCCGATTTGACTGCAGTTGCCTTTGACCGGTACCCCCCTGATTGACTGACCTTTTTTAAGAGGATTATCGTCAACTGCAATAACGGGTTTGCCGTGGGTATAGTTGTTTGCTTCAAGTTCTTTAATTATAATCATACCCATGTCGCCTGCGCCGACGATCATAACACGCTCGGCACTGTGCTTAAAAAATCCGTGCCAGTCTCTCGACGCACGTCTGAGCGTTCTGTAAAGGAGCCTAAACGCGCAAGTAAACACAATCACCATAAGAGTTCCGTAAATATAAAAAGCATAATTAAACGTTCCGCCGTCAAGTGAGTTTGACGCAAAGCCAAAGAAAGACATTATCATATCCACGGTGATGCTCAAAAGTCCGCCGATTACCGTTGCCACGCCTATATTTATAAGCTCTTTTGAGCCGGCATATTCCCACATACTCTTATATATGCCGAAAACATAATACAAAAATAAAAATATAACCGTTACGGGCAGTGCACGCTGAATTAAAACATCTTTGCCTGCTTCGCCGACCTTTTCGACCAATGCGGCAACAACATAAGCAAGGTTTATAAAAATAATATCATAAAAAACCATGAATGCTTTTTTCAGTTTTATATTTTTAAAATCCATATAGATCAACTGCCTTTTTTAGCTATATAAAACCCGAGTGTAACGCAAGTTATAGTCAGTAATTATTTTAATATAAATACGTCAAAAAGTCAATACGCACATTTTTCTTGAATAGAAATTAGACGTTTCGGCGTTGACATAAAATAATAATAATGTTAATATTTTGATAAACAGAAATTCGGACATTTATTAAGGAGATTTGCTATGATAGGCTTAGGAACTTGGGAAATTCCCGTAAATTCAATGTTTTATAAAGGATGTGCGGAAATCACCGTCAAGAACGACGGAGGAAACTATGACTTTGAGTTTTTTCTGCCCGGGTTTAAAGTACCTAAAATGGATATATTTAATGTTCAAACATCAGGCAACACTTTGAGTGCGGACGCAACCTGCGACATGCTCAAGGGCAAAAAAATCTCTGTTAACGTAACGTTTGAGGGCGACACCTGCCGCGGCGTTGCCAAAGGCCCTTACGGAGTCAAAATCAACATTGACGGAAAAAGAAAAATCATAGAGAATACCCATACGCAAGTGAACAGAAAGATGACATTGTCACCTTTCTGTTCTTTTTTATCTGTTGCCGAAAACTAAATCAATCGTCTTCTTCTGATTTTGATTCGGCAATTACCTTTTCTGCGACGTTTGCGGGAGCATCTTCATATCTTGTAAATTCAAAGAAGTAATATCCTCTGCCGGCTGTTACAGAACGAAGAACCGTTGCAAAATCGCCCATCTCCGCCATGGGTACTTCGGCTACAAGCTCCTGCATGTGATGCTCACCCGACGGACCCATACCGAGTACGCGGCCGCGGCGTTTTGTAACATCGCCCATTATATCGCCGAGGTTATCATCGGGCATATAAGCCTTGAGTGTCCCGACAGGCTCAAGAATAACGGGTGAAGCCTGAGGAATACCGTTTTTAAACGCAAGCGAAGCGGCAGTTTTAAACGCCATTTCAGAGGAATCAACCGGGTGATATGAGCCGTCATAAAGAACAGCCTTCAAACCTACAACCGGGTAGCCTGCAAGCACGCCCTTCTTCATGCAGTCTTTAAGTCCTTTTTCAACTGCGGGGAAGAAGTTTTTGGGAACTGCGCCGCCGACAACTTCGGACTCAAAGATAAGCTCGTCACCGTCATGCGGTTCAAAACGAATCCAAACGTCGCCGAACTGACCGTGACCGCCGGACTGCTTTTTATGTCTGCCCTGAACCTTTACGGTTTTGCGGATAGCTTCTCTGTATGCAACCTTCGGAACACTGAGGTCAACTTCAACGCCGAACTTTGTTTTAAGCTTTGAAACTATGTTATCAAGGTGCTGTTCACCAAGACCGTAGAGAACCTGCTCGCGCGTTTCCGAATTTATTTCAAACTTAATTGTGGGATCTTCTTCTACAAGTCGGTTGATACCTGCTACAACCTTTTCTTCTTCGCCCTTTTTGCGAACCTTAACTGCCATCGCAAGGCACGGAACGGGGAAGTCTATGCCCTCAAGCTCTACAACATTTTTGGGGTCACACATTGTGTCGCCTGTTTTGAAGCCGGAAAGCTTGGTGACAACGCCTATGTCACCGGCAGGAATTTTAGAAGCATCCTCTTGCTTTGCACCCCTGACGGTTATGATTTTACCCATTCTCTCGCTCTCGCCGGTTCTCGCATTATATGCGGGAGCATCGGGTGTGATTTTGCCCCTTACAACTTTAAAGAAAGACATTTTGCCGACAAACGGGTCTGCTATTGTCTTGAAACAAATAGCGGCAAGCGGTCCGTCTTCATTACACTCTACATCACCCTCACCTGCGTGCTCCGCAGCTATGGGAGCGGAGAAAGCGATTTCGTCAAGCAGCATATCAACAGCGTCACCCGTGTAGCCCGCGCAGGCATATACGGGATATACATTGCCCTCGCTTACGCCCTTATTGAGCGCACCTGCAATTTCACCTCTTGTGAACTGCTCGCCGGCAAAGAATTTCTCCATAAGATCTTCGTCGGATGTCGCAACGGTCTCTGTAAGTATATCAAGCATTTCGCTGATTCTGGCATCCTCCGGCATCGGAACCTCTGTGGGTTTGCCGTCTTTATATTCATAAGCCTTGCGTGCCGCGAGGTTGACATAGCTTTTAACCTTGCCGTCTTCAACATAAGGAACGACAACCGGGCACACCGAGCTCTTATGTTCTGCTTTAATCGCTTCAAAGGTTTTGTAAAAATCTGCATTTTCGCCGTCGCATCTTGTAACGGCAAACATTCTTGCTATACCTCTTTTTTTAGCGGCTTTGTATGCCTTGTCGGCACCTACGTCATAGCCCGAGCCTGCCGCCGTAACTATAAGTACGCTCTCGGCGGCGCGAATGCCCTCGCTCATACCGCCCGCAAAGTCAAAAAGACCGGGAGTATCTATTATATTTATCTTGCAATCCTTCCACTCAATAGGTGCTATTGCAGTAGAAACCGAAGTTTTGCGTCTCTTTTCTTCCGAATCAAAGTCGAGAACCGTATTGCCGTCTGCAACTCTGCCCATTCTGTCTATAAGTCCTGCCCAATAAAGCATTGCTTCTGCAAGTGTTGTTTTTCCCCTCGAGCCGTGACCGGCAATCGCAATATTGCGAATATCTTGTGCTTTGTATGATTTCAAATCTGATTCCTCCTTATGCCGCCGCGCGGCAGTTTCGCATAAGACGTTTCAAACGTCTTTTTTATTATAGCATTACATATCGTCATTTTCAAGCATTTTTAATAAAAATCAGCAATAAATCCTAAAATTTATATTAACTTTTACGTCAATGTAACAAATTTTCTTTAGCTATTGCAATCATAGGCGCAAATTTGCTATAATATAAAAAGACTATGATGAGGAGGTTTGGTATGCAAAAAGCAAAAAAGAAATCCGGGCTAAGCTTTGAACCCGGCTCAAAACAGCCGTTTGCACTTTACCTCATAAGTATAATCATAATATCCGCACTCATTACCATAATCGCCCTCGCCTCAAGCGGCTTGGCAGTTAAGCTCGGGGCATCGTCATCCCTCGGAGATGTGAACGGCGACGGCGTTATAAATTCAGGTGACTCTCTGCTGCTTATGAAACACCTTGTCGGTCAAAGTGAGCTTAATGAAACACAGCGCGGCAATGCGGATGTTGATAAAAACGAAGTATTAAACTCCAAGGACGCACTTTTAATTCTTCAGTTTTCAAACGGTTCAAGTGAAAAAATAGGCACGCCTGCCACGGCAAACGAAAACACCGAAGCACCCACAGAGCCTGTCTCCACACAAAGCAAGCCGTCAGGCGGCAATCAGACAGAGCCTGCATCTCAAGAAGCGGCGGTGACAGAAAAAGAATATGAGCGTTCCGGTGTTTCAGACGACGCCGCATATTTTTCAACCGATAAAAACATATATTTCACCGCAAGAATAACCAATAAATGGAAAGATGCGAGCGGCAAAAATATGTATCAAATTGAAGTCAAGATAAAGAACAACTCGGCAAAATCAATGTATAACACATCGGCATACATAAGCTTTTCTTCACCGGCAGAGGTCGGCAAAGCATGGTCCTGCAGTACAAAGAGCGGCTCACAGGCAATAAAAATCACCACAAACAATGAGTCAACGCTTTATTCCGGCGGTACATTCGGCTGCGGATTTACAGTGTCCTCCGATTCCTCCGACCTGAAAATATCTTATTTTGCAAAAGAAAAGCCGAGCAGCGAAACAACTTCGCAGTAAGCTAAATATTAACAAAAGCAAAGGCTATAATTCACATTCGGTTTGATCGCCGTTTATGAATTATAGCCTTTTATTTTTTACGCTTTTACTCTTTGGCCTGCGCTAAAT
>ENA-ORSL01002853-ORSL01002853.1-human-gut-metagenome-genome-assembly--contig:-NODE-2853-length-11917-cov-3.398415_pt1 | contig 11917 bp, 7 predicted proteins | sample MGYA00242190_ERZ509157 | MGnify/ENA primary metagenome ERZ509157 (study PRJEB26280, sample SAMEA2338664) | human gut metagenome | biome: human gut; feature: human-associated habitat; material: faeces...
AGCCCCCGCCCTACGTTATTAGATTGTTTTCTCCGCTAAAAATGCAGAGACGAAAGCGTGAGGTTCTTATCGGAGAAATCATAAAAACCGAATAGGACGAGAAAATCCATCATGGACGAAAGTCTGTGATGGATTTTCTTCCGCCGAAGCTAACATGACTCGGTCACTTTTTCTATATTTTTTCTCTTTCAGTATCACATCTATTGTTACAATACAAAGCATCGAAAGAGTTATAACAAAATAATATTGACATTTATTTTTTTAATGTTATAATATAAACAAACGTTTGTTATATTTAATGAGGTGTTGGAATGCGAGTTCGAAATGAAGAACAGCACCGGAATCGCAAGCAGGAATTGATGGAAAAATGCTTTGAGTGTTTTGCCGATAATGGGCTCTGCGGAGTGGGGATCCGTGCGCTGGCCCAGCATTGTGACTGCAATGTAGCTGTTTTTTACAATTATTTTACCGATCTTGATGACCTGATCGTGCAGTCTACAGAGTATTGTATGAGTAAGGTGGAAGACGATTTTATGGAGAAAGCCCCCACGGATGTCGAGGACATGTGGCGGTTCGTTGATGAGATACCGTATTGGACGGCGGAGAAGCACGGGAAAAAGTATCGGCTGATGTATCAGGTCTATACACACCCCAAATATCTCGAATACGGGAAGCAGTTTTTCGCAGGGGTAGACCTGCGCTATACCGAATACGCCAAACGGCTGGAGGGCAACCTCGGAATCCCTTACGACATCATAACACCACTCATCTTTATTTTGATTCGTGCCTGCGTACACTATGCGCTGTTCGAGGATGAGTTTTATTTGCAGACCCAGATCAGAGTTCTGAAGGGAAGCATACAATTGTATATCGAAAAATATAAATCCAATACCGGAGGAAAAAAACAATGAAAAAAACAGTCAGAATTCTTCTGATGGTGCTCTGCATGGTTTGCTTGAGCGCACTCTTTGCTGCGGTAGATGTTTCTGCGGCAGCAACGGATTACGGGCTGGAGATCTTCGGAAAAGCAGTAACCAGCAACTACACAAGCAATGCAAACGAGGGTTGGAGCTTCGACCCTGCTACGAACACGCTGACTTTGACCGACGGCGACAAGTTCACGGTTGCATTTGAAAACATGACGCTATCAAAAGACATGAATATTTGCACATTTTACAGATATGACCCGAGTATCGGCAGTGCGGCATTCGCGTTTTATATGGCGGCAGTTGAAGTAAAAACATTGACAAACCTGACCGTCAAGGTGACAGGCGATGTCACCGTCGGTAGATCAAACTGGAGCGATTGGTCTAACGTCGGGATGACGAGCGAAAAGTCTCCGATCAGATCATTAGGCTTCTACTCAAAATCAGGCGGGATCACGGTGACCGGCGACGGAAAGCTTACCGTGTATTCCTCTGACTCTGCGTTTTACACCAACGGTGACTTCAAAACCGACGGAAAAGTGCGGTTGGATCTGGAGACATACCGTACTGCGGCAATATACGCACAAGGAAAAATTATCATTGATAACGGCTCGACTGTTAATGCAAAAACCAACTACCTCTGTGGTATCTACAAATCGTATTACTCGATTCTGTATTACGATGGAAGTAAGGGGGAAAAAGACAGTGAAGGTACGATCCAGTATGATTCGATGGCGGCTGTCATATCGACGAGAGGTACCCATCCCAACGGCATTTCCGTCTTGAACGGCTCCACCCTTAACGTCGATGCTCACCTGGGTGATGTCGAGGAGACAAAGATCAAGCTTACCCAAAGCAGGGAACCAATGCCCGATGCGTATAATATGTCCGACGGCACACGCGCCTATTATGCGATATGGGCAGACTACGCCGATATTAATATAGAAGGCAAATCCAAACTGAAGGTGGACATCGATGCGGCAGGCGATTTGTATAGACGTCTCCATCCCGCTGTGATCGGATGGAAATGCCTTTATCGGACGATCGTCGTGAATGCAAGCAATGTCACGGTAAAAAACAGTGATCTCGTAATCGAGGCGGATAACCGTGACGTCTCGTTTGAAAAGAATGGCATCACATATACCGGTAAAGAACTCGGTGATTACGCCGAATTCTTCTATGATCAGACCTTCTATTGGCCGAAGAACAACAACCGGAAAGACAATAGCATTCATGCATCCATGTTTTATATGCGCGGAGCTTCCTCTGTACAGTTGAGTATGGACGGTACATACGGCGAAAGTAATCTCTGCCATTTGCTCGATTATAAAAGCGACCGCTTTGAGTTCTCTTCTACCTATGAAGGCAAAAGCTACTACTATTGCGATTACCCGGAAGGAGATTACAATGGCGGAGTGTATCTCTATATAAAATCCTATGAAAAGGGTTCCACCTACTATCTGCGTAAAAACGGCGACAAATACGAGTACAGCGAGTATTTCGATTTCCGCAGCGGCATCAAACAGATCAGCAGCAACACCCTTGATATTGCCGCTTTGGGCTGGTCAAGCAAGACGATCTATATCAGGTCCGGTAATTACACAATCAAGCTGCCGGTAAACAACAACGCAAAGATCATTCATGACAATTGGCAATCCACCGTCACAATCAAGCTGGAGGGCGGCAAGAAGTACAACGGCATCTATCACGTGACCATTGCCGGCAAGCTGATCGTTGAGGGCGACGGTATCATCAAGGAGCTGCATACTCATGGAACCAGTACGCTTATGTGGGATGGCCACCCCGGTCTGTACGAGCTCGCTGTACCGCAATTCTATGTAAAGAGCGGAACGATTGCCGGCGGCAGCTCGAACGGCGTGCGTATCAGCGTCAGTGGAGGAAACGTTGCCTACAACGAGGATATGCAGGCAACCAATTACGGACCACATGGCTCGCGTACCCTGAAGCGGATCACCATTGACCTTGGTGAATTTGCGGATATTTTCACGTCGGATATGCTGCGCATAAGCAGTGAATTTTCGCACAATACGACGGGTATATATCCGGTTGACGGAAAGATTTATTTCTGGGAGCTTGAGGATAAGTATTGGAACGTAGGCGACCACCCCAGCCAGATGGCATTCAACCACCTGGAGATCACGGAGGATTACACCTACTACGTCTACCCGAAGCAGGTCACCGATTCCCAGGGGAATGTCATCAATCGTCAGTATGTATTGTACAGACTGCCGGAGCGCCTCGAGATCTATCCGGTAAACAAAACCGAATATTTCGAATCGGGTACAAACGACTATGCCTCCGGTGTGGTGTTTGATTCCTTCTACTATTCCCTGGTGGTCGATCGTCCGGCGTATTCCGACCCCTTATACACGGCAGAGACCACAACGACCGAATTGTGCCGCTACAATATTCCGCAAAACGGCGATTATGTGGAGTGGACTTGCAAAGACAAGGATGGGAACAAGATTACGCTCGGAAGATCGTATGATTCGCTTTCTCTGACCACGGGCGATCTGCATTATCGAAATTACGATTATACGTGTACGATATACGCCATCGACGGTAAGGTGAAAAAGTCCTATGATTTTGACGTCTACATCCTGATCTTTTACAATACAGGCGATCAGTATGCAGCCCCGGGAGTAACCGTGACGTTTGAAGCGCAGTACTACAAGGACGGCACATGGCTTGAGGATTTAGGCTTTGAGTGGGCATGGCAATGGCGAGCAGGTTCAAAAGCAACCTGGAACATCGTTTACGACACGGACGCTTTCTTTGATTATACCGCGTTTAATGAGAGCTTTGAAAATAATTCGCATTGCTACCAGTTCCGCCGTGTGGCGTATTTATCCCGCATAAATAAAGAGTCGATATTGATTGGATCACCTATAATGTTGCTCAATATGAGCACGCACGTCATAAGCGCGCCGGAAACCTTCAACATTCAGTCCAACGATCCGGCTGAAACCATTCAAATTACGGTTAACGCAGAAAGAGCGCATATAATAACATGGTGGTATCAAAAGGAAGGATGGAGTGATGAAGTTCAGATCAGTGGTGCAAATTCATTGACGCTCTCTTTGCCGAGAAGCGAATATACGGATGAAAACGGCAACTGGGATCCTTCCAAGGTGGACGGCATCTATACTTGTTCTATGAACAATTTGCAGTTCGGAAACATTACTACGGTGGAAATAGAAGTCAAGGTAGTGGACCACGTGTCGTTTACGTCCGATCCCAAGGATAAAGTTGCGGCGACAGGCGGCATTGCGGAGTTCAATGTCGGCATCAGCAAAGATCCGCCGTTCTGCGGAGCGCTTTGGTGGGAGTACAGCCTTGACGACGGTGCTACATGGGAAAAGGTGACTGAATGGACTTCCAATGAGTCGTTTATCGTTCAGCCGTCAATATATTTCATCCCCATTGAGGGAGATCGCGGTATTGTGTTTCAATCCCATTACGACGCATGCAAGCTGACTGTCAACGCCGCAGAAATAGACGCGGAAAAGATATTGGTTCGCTGTGCTATGGACGACGGTAAGGTTACTTACCGCACAAAAGTGGCGACAATGTCATTCGTTGATATGCCCGTCATCGGAACACAGCCACAGAGCCAGGTGGTGAGCGTCACCCAGGGCACGGCCTATATGGAGTACGCCTTTGCGGATCCTCTGCCCGAAGGGTATACGGTTACGTATCAATGGCAGGGTTATAACGATGAATATGAGCTGTATGAGCATTGGGAGGATGTAAACAGCAATGATACATACACCTGCAGCGATCAGCGCATCGAATTTAATCTGTCGAAGCACCTGTTCTCGAGGAAATATCGTTGTAAGATTTCCTTTACGGATTCGGAAGGCTCTACAATTGACGTATATACCAAAGAGGCATTATTAGAGGTTGTATCCATGCCGGCGATCAGGACTTTCAATTTGAACAGTTCATACATACTGGTGGGATACCATGTTTACGCAAATGCCCACATAGAAAACAACTGCATTTATACCGGATATAAGTGGCAGATAAGCAAGGACGGGGTAAATTGGGAGGATCCCGACGACTCGTTTACTTTAAGCCATGAAAGATATACCCAATATTTCAGCATGGATTTTTATGCAACGAAAGAGATGGATGGCTTGAAAATCCGTTTCCTCGTATACAACGAGTACGGCGAAATAACCAATACGGCTACATCCGAGTTGACATTGAACGTTCTTACGGACGAATGTGCGAACGAATACGAACTCAGGCAAGCCGTATCGTATGCTAACAGGCAAGGCTACGACACGTTGAAGCTGACGGACGATATTACCCTGACCTCGACCTTGGTTTTGCAGAGTGCCAATCTCACCGACATTACCATCGACCTGAACGGTCATATCCTGCAGAGCGACGGCGGTACATTTACCATGCTGGAAGTCCAGGACGGCGTTAAGCTGACGATCATTGACAGCAATCCGACCAAGGACAACGGTCCGGACATTCCGTTTACGGGCGGCTCTATCCGCGGTGCTGTCGGTGATTTCGGAGGCGCAGTCAAGCTGTACAGCGGTGCCACGTTTAACTTCAACGCCGGCACGATATACAATTGTACAGCCACCAGAGGTGCTGCCGTATGTATGATGTTAGCAGATAAAGATACCAAGTTCAATATGAACGGTGGAGCGATATACGGCTGTTCCGCCACCGATGGCGCTGCCGTGAATATTGCGCCGGGAATGAACAGCTTTGTTATGAACAGCGGCTCGATATCGGGCTGTACCGCTGACTTATACGGCGCTGCCGTATATATGCAGTCGTCGGGAACGAACAGCTTCGTTATGAACGACGGCGAGATAAGTAATTGTACCGCCAGACTCGGCGCTGCAGTATATCTTGAGTCGGGCGAGCACAAATTCGTCATGAATGACGGAAAGATCGTCGGATGTAACCAGGCGATCGCCGGTGCAGCTTCGGTCGACTTGCTGGGAGGAACGATTGAGAATTGCCCGTCTGTCATCTATGTCAACGACTATTATTTAAAAGCAACAGTCATATTAAACGGGGTTGCGATCCGTAATTGCGTATACGAAAAAACAGGAGAAGTCGATTATTTCGCTCCTATATATGTCAAGGGATTTTTGGGAATACAAAACAGCGAGTTCACTTCCTGCGGCAACAAGAGCGGCAACGGCGGATTAATCTATCTTGTTGACGGATACTGCGGAATTACAGGAATAACTTTCGAGGACTGTTATTCTCAGACCGGCAGCGGCGGTGCGATCTATGCTGAAGCGGGAACAATTGTCCTCGATGGCGTAACGATCAAGAACTGCCGTGCTCAGAGCGGCGACGGCGGCGCGATCTATTCAAAATCGGGTCTGATCAAATTGTACAACGGAAGCAGGATTGAAGATTGCACGGCGGCGGGAAAAGGCAGTGCGATATACAGCTATGCGCCTATTTGGGCAGACGGCGGTGTAATCTCCGGTACTGTGGTAGCCAAGGGCGGCATTGAAAAACTCCAAATAGACGATACCAAAACCACGTTCTTCGGTGACGTGACCTGCGACGGCGAAGACGCGACAGGCGACATCAAAACCGGTATGTACTATGGCAAAGTGACCGGTATCAGCGAGGATGAGAACGTAGTCGCGGTTTACTTCTACAGCGACGGCGAGGTTTACGCAACCTTCGTAATTAAGAAAGGCGAGGCCGTAAAAGTGCCGATCACGCCTGTGGATACACGTACTTTCATTGGCTGGTATGACGGGGACTTTATGTACTTCTTTGACACGCCTGTGAACGAAGATCTGATCCTGACCGCGAAATGGGCATTCACCCCGGAGTCGTTGACGAATCTGGAGGAAAAACTGGAAGAGGCTAAAAAAGCACTGGAAGAAGCCATTGAAAACGGCGACAAGGCTCTCGATGAAAAGCTCAAAGCACTGAGCGATGCGCTGGATGCTGCTAAGTCGGCACTTGAGAAAGCAGACGAAGCGAATAAGACCGCGCTGGAGGGGCAGATCTCCGCGGCACAGTCCACACTGCAAACCGCAATAGATCAGGTTCAGAAGAATCTCGATGATGCCAAAGCAGACCTCGACAAAGCCATTGCAGACGGCGACAAGGCACTGGACGATAAGATCAAAGCGCTGAATGATGCGCTGACTTCTGCTAAGACGGCACTTGAAACAGCAAACGAAAACACTAAAACGGCGCTGGAAGGACAAATTGCTGTAGCACAGACAACACTTCAGGCTGCAATCGACGCGCTTAATGATAGACTGGCCACTGCGGAAAACGAGCTGACCGCCATTCGTTCCGAGATGCAGGAGACAAATAATGCTCTGGTTACGGCAATCGTAGTGATCTGTACAGTGTTTGCTGTAGCAGACGGTGCGATTTTGACTGTTGTTATCATTCGGATACGGAAAAAGAAGTTTTAATTTGCGCTGAATACCAAAGCACGGACTCTGTCTGTTATAGGCAGAGTCCGTGCGACCAAATAAGAGAGGGTTCTAAGCAGCGGCACGATCTCCGTTGTTTCGTATGTTGACCAAGCCGTGTGCGCAAAGAAAAAAGCAACTTGTGCGAAAAAGTCTTGCTTCGGCAAGGCTTTTTGTCTTTCAGAAAAAATATAAAACCCGGAAGACTATATGCCTTCCGGGTAATGCCGAAACCTATTTCTCCGTTAAGAACATGAGAGAAATGGCAAAACTGTTTTTTATAATAATCCAAATATTTTGCCAATACAGGCGGTGAGGCTTTAACGCCACAACCGCCCGCAGAGCAACAAGCATACGCTCGCCATTATCCAATGGCCACCGTCCGCGTGCGGACAAACCACTCCGGCCTGACCCCGGAAAAATGCGGCAGAGCAATGTTTACGCACACCTCCCGGGCAGCAACCTCGCGGCAGAAGCGTCGTATAACATTCAGGCTGTCACTTATAATTGCCTGCTCGGGTGCTGTTCCGTATGTGTTGATATGCTCAATTGCCTCCTCCGCCGTTGCTACAACGCGGACCGCAATAATATTGCCGTCAGACAGACCGTCTGCTGACCAGTCATCACGAACTGCCGGAACCGCCTCCGTAAGATGCTCCCGCGCAATCGGGCAGGCTCGGTATTCCGGACGGTAGGGCTGTATGCCTCGTTCGAGTGAAGAGAGATAATTCGCCGCCACCCGGCTGTTCACCAGCAACACTACCGACGCCCCCGCCTCAATATCGCGCGGATAAACAGATTTCATGGTCAGCGCGACAGCCGACGCAACATCACAGGTCCCGTCGATATATATATGACTTATCCCCTGCCCGGGTGCAACGACCGGCACCCTTGCCTCGTTTTTCAGCCGTATCAGCTCCCGGCGGGGGCCGCGGTGAAATACCATATCCGTTCCACATTCACCTCGCACCGCACCGAGCACCAGAGACGGCTGTGAGCCGTCGGCAACAACTATTGCCTCCGGCGGATAGCCGCTCCCTGACAGCGACGCCCGAATACACTCTATCAATGCCGCATCGGTACTGCTTCCCCAGACTCCGGGCATAAGCAGTGCTGAATTGCCCGACTTGACACACGCCGCAATCCCCAACGCTGTAAGCTCAGGACAGCCGTTATAAATAAACGCCACCGTACCGACCGGAGAGGTAAGCTGCGTTACCTGCTCATCTCCGGAGCGGGTGCTCCGCCCGTGCCAAAGAGGATCCGGCTGTGAAGCAAGCAAAAGCAATCTGTCGCGCAAAGCGGAGATGCGGTTCTCATCCAACCGCAAGCGATCAATAAAGTCGGACGGCAGCTGCCCCTGAGCCAGCTCAACATCGCGGTGGTTGGCCTCAAGCACCGCCGGACATCCGGATACCAATCTATCGGATATAAGGCGTATTACATCGTCCCGTACTCGCAGCGGAAGACATCCCGCAATGGCAGCACGGCGTCTCGCCGTCACGCATAATTGTTTAATGGAATCGATCTGCTCCATATCTGTCTGCTCCTTTCCGTTACAGCTCCGGGCGGTCGGTCAGCACGGCCTCAATAGCACATATGTGCATTATATGATAGTCGTCATCGGGGTAAAAACGGGTACATATCTGTCCATCATCAACAAAGCGCGAGCGCTCAAACGGAGCGGAATAAAGCCTCCGGCAGATAAGCACGGTGTGCGCCTCAGCAATATACGGCACCCCCGCGCGGTATGCCGGGCTCAAGCCAGCCGCCTCGAATTTGTCACCGTCGCGGCCGCTCATGCTTCCGCAGATGGCAAGTGCACGTCGGCGTTCACCGCCGAAAAATGACAGAGACAGCGCCTGCGATGCCTCGACGAACCGCTCTGTAAAACGCCCCGGCCGTATAAAGCAGAACGCAACCGGCTGTCCCCATAAAAAGCCTGCCCCACCCCAACTGGCAGTCATTGTGTTGACTCTGCCGTCCGCTGCGGCAGTGATAAGCATTTTATCCTCGCTTATCAGATCAAAAATGTTACAAAACTCAGACACTTCCGCAAGTCTTGGCATTGTCGCTCTCCTCTCCCGTCAGCCGGCGGCACATATCCGCAAGCTGACACCATACATTCATACCCGGCACTCCCGGCGGCAGTATCCGGACATATTGCAATCCGTAACGTCGGCGTAGCGCCATATCGGTTCCCTCCCACGGGGCATCGAGAATACGTACTGCCTCGCTCCGTCTGCAAACCAACCCCTGTGCGAAGCCCACCATACTGCCGACTTCATGGCACTCCTCACGTTCTGCGCCCGGTGTCAAGGTAAAAACTACCGGTATACACCGGCAGGTGGCGTTCATAAGCAGTCTTCGACAGGCGTCGGCAGCACCAAAGCTGCCTGTAACCGCGCTCTCGGTTACAACCACTATCTCGGAGCCGCACGGCAGTGCCGTTCCCCACATTGGCGCCAGCACCCTGACCGCCCACAGCTCCTCCAGCTCCCGGCAAAGCCCTCTCACCTGCCCGCCGGACAAAACACAAACCATGAAAATCCCTCCCAAAACAGCGATACAATGTTATTTTATTCCATTTATGTAACAATTATATCACTTCTGAGTGTCGAAAACAACAAAAAGCCGTCGAACGATCCGACGGCTTTAAATTTTTAGGCTATGATAGGCTGATCTTCACTCGATTCAGAGGTCGCTGAATTCCCGGTCAGTCAAACAGCGGAGTTGAGAGATATCGTTCCCCTGTATCCGGCAGAATAATTGCGATGTTTGCATCACGTCTGAGTTTACCGGCCAGCTTGACCGCGGCGGCTACGGCGCACCCTGACGAAATACCGCACAAAATGCCCTCAAGGCGGCACAAGCGGCGCGCATAGTCATACGCCTCGTCCGTCGTGACCGTTATAACATCGTCGACCACCGACGCGTCATAATTATCCGGAATAAAGTTTGCGCCTATTCCCTGTATTCCGTGCGCACCGGCATATCCTGCCGACAAAAGCGGAGAGGAGGCCGGCTCGGCGGCCGCGACAATTATTTTAGGGTTTTGTTGCTTAAGATACCGTCCGGCACCGCACAGCGAGCCTCCGGTTCCGACACCGGCTACCAAGGCTTCGAGCTTACCGTCGGGGTCGCGCCACAGTTCGGGGCCTGTAGTCCTGAAATGCGCGTTGGGATTTGCAGGATTGTAAAATTGTCCCGCTACAATCGCACCCGGAGTCTCTTTCGCAATTTCTTCGGCGCGCTTCACGGCACCTGCCATTCCCTCGGCGCCCGGAGTCAGTACAATTTCAGCGCCGTAGGCGGCCAACAGCTTGCGCCGCTCAAGGCTCATACTGTCCGGCATGGTAAGTATAACACGGTAACCGAGCACCGCAGCAACGGCGGCAAGTCCGATTCCGGTGTTACCGCTTGTCGGCTCGACAATGGTGGCTCCCGGGCGCAGCTGCCCCGAGGCCTCAGCGGCACGTATCATGGACAGCGCGACGCGGTCTTTTGAGCTTCCTGCCGGATTGGATTTTTCCAGCTTGCCAAGCAGGCGTGCATTGACGCCGCAAGCAGACGACAACCTGTCAAGTGCCACAAGCGGAGTGTTGCCGATAAGCTCGGTCATATCACTGTATATCATTATTAACTTCCTCTCTGAGTCGCTTAAGCTCTTTTTCCATTTCCTCCATGCGTGCATTCATACGGCACAGCTCCTGCGAAACGGGGTCCGGAATGTGTACCTGATCCATCTCCTGGCGCATAGCGGGATTCTTTTTGCAAACGATGCGTGCCGGGATACCGACCGCTGTCGTCCCGGCGGGCACCTCGGACAGTACGACCGCACCAGACGCGATTTTTGCACCGTCGCCCACCTTGAACGGCCCGAGTATTTTAGCCCCTGCCCCGACCATGACATGATTTCCGAGCGTCGGGTGACGTTTACCCTCGTCCTTGCCGGTACCGCCCAGCGTAGCGCCCTGGTAAATTGTGCAGTAGTCGCCTATCTCTGCAGTTTCACCGATAACCACACCCATGCCGTGGTCAATGAACAGGCACTTTCCGATCGTAGCGCCGGGGTGTATCTCAATTCCGGTACAAAAGCGGCCACGCTGAGAAATCCAGCGAGCAATAAAGTAGAAGTGTATTTTATAAAAAAAATGAGCTATCCGGTAAAATATCAGCGCATGGACACCGGAATAAAGTAAAAGTATCTGCGCGGCATTTCTTGCAGCCGGGTCACGCGCTTTTATAGAACGGACAAATTCACGTAAGCCTTTGAACATAAAGTTAATTTCCTTGTCATATTATTTCACTATCATTATATAACTTTCTCACACGATTGTCAACAATCAACCGCTTTTCGCGCCAAAAATCGGAAAAGATGTTGAAATGCTGCTGCTGCTGTGGTATAATATCCGCAGTAAGCCTTGCATGTGCAAGGCTTTGGGCTTCGCCCTGTGCGCACTGAGTGCGCCTGCGGCATTGACGGCCTCGCAAAAATGCCATTGCAAGCAAGCATTTTTGCTTCGTGGTAAAATAACC
>ENA-ORSL01002860-ORSL01002860.1-human-gut-metagenome-genome-assembly--contig:-NODE-2860-length-11894-cov-3.959203_pt1 | contig 11894 bp, 16 predicted proteins | sample MGYA00242190_ERZ509157 | MGnify/ENA primary metagenome ERZ509157 (study PRJEB26280, sample SAMEA2338664) | human gut metagenome | biome: human gut; feature: human-associated habitat; material: faeces...
ACCCCGAGACGATATTATTTTGCAGCGGGCTTCGGCGTCGCAACGCCGCAAACATTGACGTTGATCTGCGTCGGGCGGACGCCGGTCATCGACGTTACGGCGTCGGAGATCGCGGTCTGCACGTTCTTGGCGACGGTCATAACGGCGCAGCCCATCTTGACGACCAGATTGCAGCCGATCGACAGCGCACCGTTCTCGTCGATCCTGACGCGGATACCGTTGCGCAGATTCTTCTTTCCGAGAATATTGGAAAGGTCAAAGCTGGCGTTCGGGCTGAGGCCATAGACACCCTCGATCTCGCGCACTGCAAGCGCGGCGATGGAGGCGATCACATCCTCGGAAATACGGATGCTTCCGTTTTCCTGCGGCTGCGTCAAATAATCCTTGCTTTCTGCCATGATGATAAACTTCCCTTCTGTGGTTTTTCTTCCGTTCATTCTATCATATTTTTTGAAAAAATACAATCCCTATTCTACGCCGAAAATGCGAATATCGGAAAGCTTAAAATCGGTTTGCGACAAAACTATATCGGCAAGCAGGCTCACGTCACTTTGACTCAGCCCGTTTTCAGGCGACGCAACGGCGACCGAGATCGCACCGTCGCTGATGTAGGCGACGCAATCGGTGTAGCCCTTCGCAATGACAAGGCTTTCGATCTGCGACTCCGCCAGCGCGTCGGAAACGATATTTTCCAGCTCTGCGCTCGTCTCGGAGGTATCGCTGCCCTCGGCGTAGGAGATCGTTTCCTGCAGCAGCGTGACCGCCTGATCTCTTGCGGTCTGGCGCGAAAGCCGCATCTGCGCAAAGTATTCCCCGCCGCTCGGTGTACCGAGCACCTCCTGCGCATTGTCGCTGCCGTTGAGGACGAGCGTGCTGTCGTTCATGATCTTATCGGCGTCCAGCGATTCGGTCAGGTCGGGCGCACTGCTTCCGTAGACCCAGTTGAGATAGATGCCGGCGCATACCAAAACGAGAACACCGGCAATGATCGCGTTGCGTTTCCATGTTTTCATCATGATTCCTCCATCATTTCATTTTGACCACCGTGATCTGGTCGCTTTTTAAGCCCGTCAGTGCGCTGACCGCGTTGATACAGTTGAGCTTGACCGAGGGGTCGTCTGCCCCCTGACAGAGGATCAACGCTCCCTGAAACCGCGGATACTCCACCGCAGACACTGCCGCTTCATCGTATGCGCTCCCTGCGGACAAAATCACTGTTTTTTGCTCACGACTGCTGCGCTCACTGTTCTCTCCCGTCTCGGTCGCGGTCGAGACGTCCGTTTGATAGCGCGTTTCCGCTCCCGTTTTAAGGGTCAGCATCACGCGAACCTCGCCCGCGCCCTGCATTTGAGCAAGAGTCAGCGCCAGCCGCTGCTCCACGTCGGCGAGAAATGCCGCCTCGTCGTTTGTCTGCTTCGTCTCGGGATCCGTTTTCTTCTGCGTGGATTTTGTCGGGATCAGCAGCAGTGCAAGCCCGATCAGGATCACAAGGGCGACGTATTTATACCGTTTTAAGCCGCCGAGCAGCTTTTTGCTCCACTCACCCGTCGGTTTCATAAATGTTCCACTCCTGCTCCTCCTCTGCCACGCCGAATGCGGTTCGGATGTATTCGCCGAGCGCCTGCCGCTGGGAAAGATTCAGCACGCCGATGATGCGTACATGGATCGGCTGCGGATACTCAGCGTCGTTCAGGGTCACCTCCGCGCGGACCGCTGCACCCAGCTCGCCTGCCTTGTCCTCAATATATGTCTCACTCGTCTGCTTTATGTGTCGGGATAGCTGTGTCTGCCATGCCTCCTGCGCCTCCGACGGATCGTATTGCACGCGGAAGGAGCGGAACACCTCCGCCACCTCCTCCATGTCGAGCGACAGCAGCGGCAGCACCACGACCAGCAGAATCAGCAGCCCTGAGGCAAACCGTGCGATTTTCTTCACCGTCTCCTGCCGCACCAGCGCCGAGGCGAGCACACCGATGAGACACGCCGCCGTGACCGACAGCAAATAGGTTCTGATCGTCTCCATCTACGCCGCCACCTTCAAAAAGCATACCGAGGAGATCAGCATCAGCAGCCCGCACGCCCCGCACATCCCGAGCAGATACCCCATCGCCGTCGAAAAATGACGCACCAGCTTGACGTGCGGCGGAAGCCCGACCGTCCCGCTGACCGCCGCCGTCAGCTTCATCAGTAAGTAGTGGATGCCGACCTTGAGAAACGGGAGCAGACAGATCGCCAGCACCGCGAGCATTCCGAAAATACCGATGGAGTTTTTCAGGATTCCCGCGCCGGCAAGCAGTGTTTCCGATGCGTCGGATATGATCCCGCCGACCACAGGCACCATGCCCGAAACGGCTGCCTTGGTCGCCTTGACCGCGTTCGCATCCGCCGCCCCGCCGATCACCCCTGTAATCGAGAGATACGCCAAAAATACATAGACGAGCACCCGAAGCGTTTTTGAAATCAGCCAGCCGACAAAGCTCCGCAGCTCTCCCAGCGTCTCTCCCTCCAGCGCAGCCTCGGCAACGCTGACGGTGAGGTAAAACCATACCGCGGGAATGAGCAGCTTGGAGATAAGCTGCAACAGCAGCTCAGAGAACATGACCGTGCCCGCGTACAGCGCTCCCGAAGCCGTCACGCCGCCGCTCATTGCCGCCGCGGAAGCCAAGACCGGCAGCAGAAGCGCGCTGTAATCGCCGATCTGCCGCACGGTATCCGAGGCAAGCGTCACCATTGACTGCATCCCGCCGAGCATGGCGGCGCACAGTCCGAGGGCTCCCGCCACACGCACCGCAGTTTCGCTGACCGACAGCATCCGACAGACGGAGAACAGCGCCGTCAGCGCCAAGATGACCGCGCACATCCGCAGAGCGTCGCGAAAGCTCTCCTGCGACAGCGGCAGACACCGCAAAAACATCTGCCATGCGCCGTCCCAAAGGTCGTTGTCCTCGCTGACCGTCTCGACGGGCAGCAGCTCCTGTGCCTCGCTCGGAAGTCCGTCGGTCAGCCCGTCCGTCTCAATCCCTAAATCAGGTTCGGTCGGCTCCGCTGCCCCCGCTCGGAAAATCAGCAGCGGAAGGAGCAAAAGAATCAATATCAGCCGTTTCATCCGCTACCGCCCATCGTTTCCATCATTTGCAGCACCGCCTCCAGCAGCGGCAGACATACATAAATTGACAGCACCGCCGCGCACAGCTCAATCAGCTTTGCAACCGCGCTCTCACCCGCGTCGTTGCAGACGTTTGCGCAGAGCTGCGCCAAAAGCCCGATGCCGATCGTTTTCAGTACGGGCGTCAAAAGCTCGCTGTCCAGCCCCGCGAAGCCGCGCAGCTTCCCGAAAAAGCGCAGGATCGGCTCGATCAGCTCTGCCGACAGCACCGCCATGATTGCACAGGCGGCAAGCGTCAGCAGAATTGCCAGCTCCTTGCTGCTCTTTTTCAGCACGGCGGCGAGGATCACCGCTACAACGCCGATTACACCGACGCGGATCAGCGTCTCCATCAGAAATGAAACAGCTCTTTTACAAGATCAAAGAGCTGGGCAATCTTCTGCACAACGATCAGCAGCACGACGACCAGACCTGCAAGGGTCGTCATCGTCGCCTGCTCCTCCCTGCCCGAGCGGACAAGGACCTGATTCAGAATGGAGACGATAATTCCGACGGCGGCGATCTTAAAAATCAGATCAATTTCCATTGCTATACAACCAAGATCACAAGCGCCGCGCCTGCCGCCATGCCGAGGACGGCATAGCTTTTTGCCAGCGGTCGTTTTTCCGTTTCCGTCCGCTCCAAAGCGCTGCGGAGCCGCTCCTGCGTCAGCTTCAGCAGACGGTTCCCGCCGTCAAGGTCAAAGCGCCCAAGCTCGGAGCACAGCTCTAGCAGCGCCATCGCCGCGTCATTCGGCAGCGAAAGCCCGCTTTTTTCCAGCGCCTCCTCCGCCGCATGACGGCTTCCCACCGCGACACGTTCCCCAAACGCGGAAAAAAAGCTTCGCACCGCACCGCTGCTCCGCTCCGCAGTCACGGTGCACAGCTCGGGCAGCGGCAGCAGCGTATAGTTCAGCTCGCATTTCAAAAGCTCCAGCGCTGCCGAAAGCTCCCGAAGCTGCCGAAGCTGAAGATACAGCAGCACCGCCCGTGCAATGCCGTAGCCGCCCGCGCCGCCGATGACGAGAATCACGCCGATCACTCTAAGCCACATTGGTGTTTCCCCCTCGTATCGTCAGTTTTCGCCCACTGCCGAGCAGCATGAGCGTTTCAAAGGTCTGCGACTGCATCAGCCGCCGATAGATCGGACGCTTGTCCAGCTCCTCAAAGGTATCGGCGTGTACCGTCGCAAGAAAGCGCACGCCGCAGTAGGCAGCACGGACGATCTGCTCCACGTCGCTCTCCGCGCTGATCTCATCGACAGCGATCCACCGAGGATTCATGCTTCGCAGCAGCATTTCGATCGCCGTGCCCTTTGCAATGCCGGAAAGCACGTCGGTATGCGCGCCGAGGTCAAACTGCGCAATGCCGTTCTGACTTGCCGCAAGCTCCATCCGTTCGTCGGCAACGCACAGCCGCCAGCCGAAACGGTCGGAGCATTGGCGGATCAGGTCGCGCAGAAGGGTTGTTTTTCCGCTCCCCGGGGCGCCGAGCAGGAGCGTTGAGCGCGGGTGCAGCCAAAGGTAATCCGCCGCCTCGTTCGCCGCGCCGCGAATCTGCCGCGCAATGCGCAGATTCAGGGACGAAAGCTCCTTGAGCGTATACAGCTCGCCGTTGCGGTAAACGCCTGTCCCGCAAATGCCGATGCGGTGACCGCCGCGCATTGTAACGAAGCCGTTTCGCAGCGTATCCCGCGCCGCATAAACAGCCTGTCCCGTCGCACGCCCGAGGATCGTCTCTAAAAGCGCCGCGTCGGCATTGCAGCCCGTCAGCGGCACCTCCCGACCGCCGCAAAATACGCTGACCTCGCGACCGACCCGAAGCCGAATTTCTTCAATCTCGGCGTTGCGGCCCAGTCCCGTCACGGCGGCACGCAGCTCCGACGGGCACACCGCCAACGCCTCGACTACCGCATCCATTCCGCCTCACCTCGCTGTATTCTATGCGATGGGCAAAAAAATAGAACCGCCTCTCGGACGGGCGGTTCCGTCACGGGAGGCGGTATTCTGAAAATGCTTATTTCGCGCGGTGCAGTGCGAGGCAGACGCCTTTTGCAATGCTGCTGCCGAGGACGGTGCAGAGCAGCGCCTCGATCAGCCCCTGTACGCCGACCAGCAGAACAAGGAACCTCAAAAAGTTCTGTGCGCCGTAGAAGGCGACAAGCCCCTGGATATACTCGCTGTGGTAAAAGCAGAGGCAGAGCGTTCCCATAAAGAGCACGGTGTTCAGCAGCGCCCCGCTCAGCGCGGAAAGGACGAACGAAAGGAAATTTTTCGACTTCGGGATGACCTTATTCAGTCCGCGGAAAATCAGACCGCAGCACCAACCCATCAGCGTCCGCGTCGGGACGCAGACAAGGAAGGTGAAAAACGGCTGAATGGCAAGCAGCTCCGCGCCGAACGGACTTTTTCCGAAGCACTCGGCAAAGCTGATTAAGCCGAACACCAGCCCGAGAATTGCGCCGCCGGAGGGACCGAGGACGATCGCACCGACGATCACGGGCACCTGCATAATGGTCATTTCCAAGCCGAACGTTTTAATCATGCCGAGTCCGGTGACCTCCAGCAGCAAAAGAATTGCCGTCAGGACTCCCAGCTCGGTCAAATAAAGGGTACGGGAATGTTGATTTTTCAATTTTTGTTCCTCCTGCTGTCGCTCCTATTCATATAGGATGCAACGCGTGATTGTAGGTATTCGAGGTTAAGGAATTTCTTCCTCGACTGCGGGGTTATCGGGGACGTAGGTGCCGTTTTGCATCTGCTCCCACTGCTCCTTGGTAATCAGAAGCTGACGGGGCTTTGCACCCTCGAAGGGTCCGACAATCCCGCGCTCCTCCATCTCGTCAACGATACGCGCTGCCCGCGCATAGCCGAGCTTCAAGCGGCGCTGGAGCATGGAGACGGACGCCGGACCGGTTTCGAGGATGCCCGCGACCGCCTGCGGCAGCAGCTCGTCGCCGTCGGAATCCTGCGCGGCGGATTTGGGGGCATCGGGACTGCCCTTGCCGCCCTGTTCGACACGCTTTTCAATCTGCTCCATGACCTCGGTCGAGTAATCGCTGCCGCACTGCGACTTGATCGCCGCGACGACCTGTTGGACCTCCTCGTCCGTGATCAGGCAGCCCTGTACGCGCTTGGGCTTTCCCTGCCCGAGCGGAGCAAAGAGCATATCGCCCTTGCCGACGAGCTTTTCGGCGCCCTGCGTATCAAGAATGATGCGTGATTCCATCGACGAGGATACCGCAAACGCGATACGCGACGGGATATTCGCCTTCATCAGACCCGTGATAACGTCGGCAGACGGGCGCTGCGTTGCGATCACGAGGTGGATGCCCGAGGCACGTCCCATCTGAGCGATGCGGCAGATGGATTCTTCGACCTCCTTTGCCGCGACCAGCATCAGGTCAGCCAGCTCGTCGATCACGACGACGATCTGCTCCATCGGCTTCTGATCAGGGTCGTTGCGGACGGACTTGTTGTAGGATTCCAGATCGCGCACGCCCTCCTCGGACATCAGCCGATAGCGTCGCATCATTTCCGTCACCGTCCACTGAAGCGCACCGGCAGCCTTCTTCGGGTCGGTCACGACGGGGATCAAAAGGTGCGGAATGCCGTTGTAAACGCCCAGCTCGACCATCTTCGGATCGACCATGATGAGCTTTACCTCGTCGGGCTTTGCCTTATACAGCAGCGAGACAATCAGCGTATTCATGCAGACGGACTTGCCGGAGCCGGTCGTACCCGCGATCAGCATATGCGGCAGCTTGGAAATATCGCCGACGATGCAGTTGCCGCTGATGTCCTTGCCGACGGCGAAGGAGATCTTCGAGCGGCTGTTGCGGAATGCGGGCGAATCGATGACCTCGCGGGCAGAGACTACGTTGACCGTCTTGTTCGGCACCTCGATGCCGACGACGGAGATCATATCGGGAATCGCGGAGACACGCACGCCGGAGGCGCCCAGCGCAAGTGCAATGTCGTCGGAAAGATTCGTGATCTTCGAGAGCTTTACGCCGGGGTCAAGCTCCAGCTCGTAGCGGGTGATGGACGGTCCGCGGATGACGTTGACGATATGCGCCTCCACGCCGAAGCTCGTCAGCGTATCGGACAGGCGGCGCGAGTTCTCCTGCATCTCCGCTGTCGCGTCCGCCGTTCCCTGCCTGCGCTGCGTCAGCAGCGAGATCGGCGGGAAGGAATACTGCGGCGCGGGCGCTTCGGAATTCTTTGCGATCTCCTCGGCAACCTCGACGGCAGACGCCTCCGCCTCGCCCTTTTTCAGCTTTTCCGTTGCCTCCTCGCGCACCAGCTCGGGCATACCCGAGGGCATCGAGATGCGCGGCTCCTCGGCAGGCGCGGGCGGCGGCTCCGGTGTCGGCTCATGCAGCTCGATCTCGTCGATCGTAACCTGCTTTTCCTGTACATTGATACCGCGCAGCGCTTCGTCCGTGACGGGTGCGGCGGGTTCGGGCTCTGTCTTGGCGGTCTTTTTTGCCGTGCGTTTTTTCGGCTCCTCGGTCAAAAGCGGCGGGTCGTCCACCGGAATGTCAATATCGGCAGCCTCCGCCTTTTTCCGCTCGCGCCGCTCCTGATGCATCGCCGTCACACGGCTGACCAAACGCTCTGCGGGGTCCTCCTCCGGCTCCTCCTCGGGCTCCGGCTCGGTACGCGGGCGATTTTTGATCGCGCTGATGAGGCTGTTGATGGTAATGCCCATACAACCCATAAGCTGCAAAACAATGATTAAAATCAGCACCACAATCCCGCCGACCTTTGTCAGCGCGGCGGAGAGCAAGCCGCCCAGCAGACCGCCCAGCACGCCGCCGGTCGCCCATGTTTTGCCGCCCTCGTAGAGTGCCTTGATATTCAGACCGAGGTCCTCGTGGAACGCGGCGCAGAAAATATGTACCAGTGCCGAAAGTGTGATAAGCAGTGTAAGCTGGCAGAAAATACGCAGGCGGATCGGCTTTTTCTTCCCCCGCAGGAGCGTCACGCCGACGAAGGTCAGCACCGCAGGCAGCAGATACCGCCCGACCTGACCCAAAATACCGCCGAACAGTCTTGCCGTCGGCGCGATCAGAAACGCCTCCGTGTCAAAGCAGCAGATCAGGCAGAAGATCGCGCCGATGATACACAGGACGCCGCCCAGCTCACGGCGATTCTGCGACTGCTTTGCCTGTGACGAGACGTGCTGATTGGCGCGGCTCGTCGGCTTTTTCTTTTGTTTCGATGCCACAGCGCATCACCCCTCTTATGAGTTAATCAGTGAGATGAACAGCAGGATCGCCGCCGCACCCCAGCAATAATATGCAAACACATTGAGCTTGTACCGCTCCAAAAGGTAGCGGAAATACTGAATGGCAAGATAACCCGCAACGGTCGTACATACGATCGCGAGCAGGCAGGACAGAATCGTTGTCCAATAGAAGTTGCCGAAGCAGAATGCCCGAATCAGCCGATAAAAGAACAGCACCAGATGATAGCAGAGCGTCAGCAGATACCCGAAGCGGAGGTTATACCGCAGCGAAAAGCCGCGCACCCGCCCGATGCAGATCGAAGCGCCGAAGGAGGACATCCCCGGGAAGATCGACAGGGCGCACAGCAGCCCGATAAAAAATCCGTCGGAAATGAGGGCGTATTTTTCGTCCTTCTGCCCCACTGCGCCGCGGCAGCAGAGAAAGATCAGCCCGCCGTTGACAAGGAAGAACGCCGCGACCAGCACCAAATGCCCGATCTCCTCCGCAGAGGACAGGAAGATCAGCGACGCGAGCATCGGCAGCAGGGCGACCAGTCCGAGCAGAATACTGCGCCGCAGCGCATAATCCGCACGTTCCCCGCGCGGCAGACGGCGCAGACCTGTCATTGCCAGCCACTCGGTTTTCATTGCGCGCGTCTCCCCGCGGAAGGCAAGCGCGACGGCAAGCACGATACCGACGGAGATCGCGGCATGAATATAGTATCCGTCGCTCTCGGCAAGAGAGGTCAGATTAAATGCGCCCCGCAAAATTGCCGCGTGACCGGCAAACGAGATCGGCAGCAGCTCGGTAAACCCGCCGAACAGCGCATAAATAACAGCTTCCCAAAGTTTCAAGATGCAGTCTCCTCTGTCTATGTTACGAAAATGCAGACCTTAAACTGCATTATAACACAGATGAGCGGAAATTACCATCTTTATTTCATGACGCGCTTCGATTTTCCGTGCTCGATCATCTTGTGCAGCTCGTCCAGCGCGTCGTGCAGTCCGCCGAGGCGGTCGATCAGTCCGCTTTTGACCGCCTCCTTGCCGTAGACGATCGTGCCGACGTCCGTGGCAATCTCTCCCGTTGCCATCATATAGCGCTCGAAGGTCTCCTTTTTGATTTTGGAATTTCGCGTTACGAAATCCGCGATCTGCTCCTGAATGCGCTGAAAATAGTGGTAAGTCGCAGGTGCACCGACCACCACGCCGCTCATGCGCACGGGATGGATCATCATGCTGGCAGTCGGCGCGATCATGCTTTTCTTTGCCGACACCGCCAGCGGGATACCGATGGAATGCCCGCCGCCGAGAACAAGCGAGACGGAGGGCTTCTTCATCCCCGCGATCAGCTCTGAGATTGCAAGCCCCGCCTCAATGTCGCCGCCGACGGTGTTCAGGAGCAGCAGCAGCCCGTCGATCTCCTCGGACTCCTCGATCGCCGCCAGCAGCGGAAGAACGTGCTCGTATTTCGTGGTTTTCACCGTCTCGGGCGCGACCTGATGCCCCTCAATCTGCCCGATGATCGTCAGCGTGTAGATCGTCCCGCGCTCCGTCTTGGTCAGCCCGGCGCCGAACTCCTCGATCCGCTCTTGCGTTGTATTCTTATCCTCGCTCATTTCTCCCGCTCCTTTGTTTTTCGGTAGCTTTCCCGTTCTTGAAAATTTTACACATCGCCCTTGCAAGACGGCGCAAAATTTGCTATACTGAAGAAAAAGAAAAGGAGCGATTTTCATGCAGTACGAATATAAAACGCGCGGCACCTGCGCCGCGAAGATTTTGCTGGACGTTGACAACGAAATCGTGAAGAGCGTCCGTTTTATCGGGGGTTGCAGCGGCAATACGCAGGGCATTGCAAAGCTTGTCGAGGGAATGCCGGTCAACGAGGTTATCACCCGTCTCAAGGGCATCCGCTGCGGCATGAAGCAGACCTCCTGCCCCGATCAGCTTGCCGAAGCGCTGACCGAAATTGCAAAACAGCAGTCGTAATCCGACCGAAATGCCCCGACCTTGGGAAGGAATTCCTCCCGAGGTCGGGGCGTTTTTTGCTTCCGCTGTTTCACTCTCGCTACCGAATCACGGCATCGGGGATGAGCCGGATACTCCGAAATGCTTCCGTCAGCACCTCGTCGGAAAGGTCCTCCGAAGCATGACATAATTCAAAATAATACCCGTCCTTTATCCAAACATAGAAAAGTGCGTCGTCCGTTCCGATACGGAGCACCTCGCAACCATCAATCTCGAACGAACCGACTTCTGCGCCCTCCGAATTGATTCCGCCGCCGCTGCCATACTCAATCGGAAGCGGGACTTGGTGAAAGCTGATCCAATGCCGATCGGAATGATTCCAAATGTAGCACACTGTGCTGCGGCTGACAATCTCGGTATCCAATGCGTAACCCTGCGGAATGTCGATCGGCTTATAAACGCTCTCGACCTGACGCGGAGCCTGTGCGATCTGCTCCGGATCAAAGGTGAATTCGTAATGCGTCCCCTCATCTTGAATAAAGAGCTTCGTGATTACCTCACGGACTGCGGGAACAGCCATTGCGGTGATTGTCAGAAGTGCGACGATCACCGCGATCAAAACAGCCCGCTTCCATGCCTTGCCGACATATCGCCGATGCTTGGACCCCGTTTCCCGCAGCAGCGCTTCGCTTCTGCGGAGAAAATCCTCCGAAAAGGTCATAACGATGTCCTCCTCGCGCTCGGGGATTTCCGAAAATGCCTCCGATGACGCGGTGAGCAGAGCACGTTCAAATGCTGTTGCAGTCTTCATACGCAAGGCAGATTCCCTCCTCTCGGCAAAATTGAATCACGAACTCTTTTCCGCGCCGAAGCTGTTGGCGCACGGTCCCCACCTTACGCTGCAATACCGCGGCGGTTTCCCTGACGCTTTTTCCATACACGCAGACCATCAGCAGCACCTCACGATACGGCGCGTCAAGCCGTCGGACCGCACGCAGCAGCGCCTCATAGTCCTCCGAGCGGGTCAGCGCTTCAAACAGGTCCTCATCGGAAGATGAAGCTGCCAAATCAACATCGACAAGCTCCGCCTGCAGATTTCTGTGCCTCAGGATAGAAAACGCGGCGTTTCTGGCGGCGGTCAGAACATATGTCCTAAGGCGGCACCCTTCCTCCGGCGGCAGACGCTTGATGTTCCGCGCAATGCCGAGCAGGGCGATCTGTACCGCGTCCTCGGCGTCCTCGTGATTTTTCAGCAAGCGCTCGGCAACCAGCAGCATCTGCTTTCGGTAGCCGTAGTATATATCCGAAAAACGGAGCTCTTCCGTTTTGTCGTCGATCATTGCGGAAAAGAATACAAGCAAGCGTCGCACCTCCCTTTCTTCTATGGTACAAAATAAGCCGTTGCGTGTCAAGAAATATATTTTTTGAAATTTCGCGCGTTTCTTGTAACGTTTTTGTGTTTTTCGGTGTCTATATAAGTAGAAGGGGTGAGATATGTGTCAAGGGAAACATGGGTAACACTTAGGGAAGAGACATGGGTTACAGTCTGC
>ENA-ORSL01002865-ORSL01002865.1-human-gut-metagenome-genome-assembly--contig:-NODE-2865-length-11881-cov-4.832488_pt1 | contig 11881 bp, 10 predicted proteins | sample MGYA00242190_ERZ509157 | MGnify/ENA primary metagenome ERZ509157 (study PRJEB26280, sample SAMEA2338664) | human gut metagenome | biome: human gut; feature: human-associated habitat; material: faeces...
AGCGCCCCTTAAGCCGGCTTCTTATCAATTTTCTTGCCGGGACAAGAAAATTGCCTCCGGAGGAACCAGAGCCAAAAGTTTCTTGGAGACTTGCAAGCGATGGAAAAGCCTATGTTTTTGATCATGCGGACTATCCAAATCAAGCAACTACTTTTTGTGCACATTGTCAATTTGTTCCGGATATGTCCCGGGGGATTGACGGACGGGCAAAAATGGATTATACTGATGACGAAAAGAGAAACGTTTCCAATCTCGAAAATCCCATTGGAATCCCACCAAATCTACGGATAAAAGGAGAAAAATCCTATGAATCGTTATGCTGGCGTTCTGCTGTCCGTAACCAGCCTGCCCTCCAAGTACGGCATCGGCTGCTTTGACCGGGCGGCCTACGACTTTGTGGACTGGCTGGAAAAGGCCGGTCAGCGTTACTGGCAGATTTTGCCTCTGGGGGCAACCTCTCACGGAGGCTCTGATGACTCCCCCTATCAGGCCTGTTCCGCCTTTGCCGGTAACCCCTATCTCATCAGCCTGGAAAGTCTCATCGAAGAGGGAGCTCTGACCCGCCAGGAATGCGATGAACTGGACTTTGGCAAAAACCCTGCCAAGGTGGACTTTGTAGCGCTGAGCAAGAACCGTCTGACGCTGCTGCACAAGGCCTATGAGCGCAGTCATATCGGGGAAAATGAGGCTTTCCACGCCTTCTGCCGGGAAAACAGCTGGTGGCTGGATGACTACGCCCTGTTCATGGCTCTGAAAGCCTTCTTCGGCGGCGTATCCTACCGTCAGTGGCCGGAGGACATCCGGATGCACTGGGGCTTTGCTCTGGACTACTACAACCGGGAGCTGTACTTCGACGTCGAGTTCCAGAAGTACCTCCAGTTCCAGTTTGACCGGCAGTGGACAAAGCTGAAGGCCTATGCAAACAGCAAGCATATCCAGATCGTAGGCGATATTCCCATCTACGTTTCTCCCGACGGAGCGGACGTGTGGGCACACCCGGAGTTGTTCCAGCTGGACGGAAACAATTGCTCCACCGCCATTGCCGGCTGCCCGCCGGATGCCTTCGCCGCCGACGGCCAGGCCTGGGGCAACCCCTTGTACCGCTGGGATTATCACCGGGCTACGGGCTATGACTGGTGGATCAGCCGGATGTGGTACAGCTTCAAGCTCTACGATGTGGTGAGAATCGACCATTTCCGGGCCTTTGACGAGTATTTCTCCATTCCCGCGGGAGATACCACCGCGAAAAACGGCCATTGGGAGAAGGGCCCTGGCATGGACTTCTTCCGTACCCTATATACCCGGCTGGGGGACGTGAACGTCATTGCCGAGGATCTGGGCCTTATGACCGACGGTGTCCGGCAGCTGGTGAGAGACAGCGGATGCCCCAATATGAAGGTGCTGCAATTTGCTGTGGATCCGGCGGATGTGGCCGGTTCCAACGACTATTGGCCTCACAATTACAATTCCAACTGCGTGGTCTACACCGGAACCCACGACAATGAGACCGTTGCCGGCTGGTATCGGGGGCTGAGCAAAGCGGCCAAGCAGCAGCTGCGGGACTATCTGTGTGACTATTACACCCCGGACAATCAGATGTACAGGGTGCTCATTGCCCTGACCATGCGTGCCGTTGCCAAGGACTGCATCATCCCCGTTCAGGATTATCTGGGCCTGGGCAACGAGGCGCGGATGAACCAGCCCGGCACCGTGGGCTTTAACTGGCGGTGGCGGCTGACCCCGGGTCAGTTGACGGATACGCTGGCAGAAGAGATGCTGGCTCTGGTCAAACGCACCGGTCGTGCCAACTGGGACGCCATTGAAAAGAAGCCGAAATAAGAATCAGAGCGTCTGCCCGGCCGGGCAGACGCTCTGAGACTGTCAAAACACCATGTCATTGCGCAAAGGAAGAACGTGGTATGAATGTGGTACAATACATTGATTCTTCTAAGAAATATCGATAAACGCACTGGTGCGGGAGCACCCAACGGCTCCCTTGTGTAAAGGGAGCTGGCACGAAGTGACTGAGGGATTGTAAAATAAGAGAGTTCTGATCCCCTCAGTCTCGTGCTTGCGGGGGACGCACGAGACAGCTCCCCTTGGTCAGCAAGGGGAGCCTTTGCCCTCATCCGTCACACCCCCTTTACACAAGGTGGGCTTTGTGCTTCGTCGGAAAATGTCCTGACACTTAGGTGGGATTTCCGCACTACACTTAATTCGATTGGTTCGGAATAACAACGTGTTTTTCGGACTTTTTGACACGCTGAGAGCGTCTGCCCGGCCGGGCAGACGCTCTTTGTCATATGTTTTCCTTCTGCATCCAGCCGATGATCTGCCCGGAGATAATCACCGTCAGCAGGGAATAGCCGATGCGCCGGAGGGGAATGTAGCTCAGCGACAGCAAAAGCACGATCAGATCGCTGATGAGATACAGCCGCTGAATGGGGATCCCCGTCAGGTGGGTCAGGCTCATAGCCAGGGAATCGTCGCCGCTGGTGGCTCCGCCCACCCGGACGCAGAACCCGGCTCCGATGCCGATGAACAGTGCCCCGGCGACGGAGGCCAGCAGAGGAAGCTCCGCGATTCCCGGCCACAGAGGCGGAAACTGCTCGCAGATCCGGTAGCACGAGGAGTAGCCCAGGGTGGCAACAACGGAATAGCCGATGAATTCCTTCCCCAGGGTTTTCCAGCCCAGCAGATAGCAGCCCCCGTTGAGAATCAGGCTGCTGAAGGCGGGAGACAGTCCCAGCCAGTGATTCAGCAGCAGAATCAGTCCGAAAATGCCCCCCTCCGTGACCCCGGACAGGGCGTGAATATTGTACATGCCGAAGGCCTGAAAGGCAGAGGCAAAAAAGGCCACGGCGCAGTGCCGAGGTCTCAGCTTTGGCAGCTTTGAAAACATGATGAATCTCCTGTCAAGTATCTGCTCTTAACATTATCACGGTTTCCGGGAAAAGTCAAGCCGCGGGGAAAATCCGGAAAATTGCGTCACATCCAATTGAAAATCCTGGGGGCTTGTGCTATACTATAGCAAATCATTTCCCGAAAGGGGTTTTTTGTGTGAAGAGAATGTTAGCGGCAGTCCTTGCGGTGCTGCTTTTGTGTGGCTGTGCCCCGGCGGGCAGCAACGCAGACAATTCGGCGGAAACCACCTTGCCATCGGCAGGGGCGACCGTTCCCGCCGACGGCAATCCGGAGGATGTGACCTGCAAGGGAACCTACACCCGGGAGGGGGATCCGGCGGCGGTGATCGCCCAGACCGGAGACACCAAGCTGACCAATGAGGCTCTTGCCGTCTGGTATTGGGCGGCAGCGGCGCAGTATCAGGCCTCCGGGAAAACCCCGGCACCGGATTTTGACGCGCCTTTGGACAGCCAGCCCTGCGAGGCGGACAACTCTGTCGGCTCCTGGCAGCAGTATTTTCTCCGGCAGGCTTTGAATGCTTGGCACACCGCCGCCGCTCTGAATCAGCAGAGCCTGGAGGTTCCCCTGAATCTGGAGCCGGAGTATCAGCCCGACCCGGAAAAGTACGCCACCTATATGGACGGTATGCCGGCCACCAAATTCCTCTACGGCTACAACCATTTTTACAGCCCCAACACCATGCACCAGGCCTATCTGGATTCCCTGCCGGACACCCTGAAAGCCCTGGCAGGGGAGAAGGGCTTTGGGGACACGGCGGCCATGGCTCAGGACGCCTTCGGCACCACCCAGGCGGCGCTGACCGACATGGCTCAGCTTCTGAACCGCTCCTATATGTACTTCACCACCCTGACCTATGACCTGACCCAGCCGGAGGCAGCATACACGGAGAGCACCGACGGGGACTACCTCGTAAACATCAAGCACATTCTGCTGAAAACCGACGGCAAAACCGCCGAGGAGACCCTGGCGGCTTTCCGGAAGGAGGCCAAGACCCGCTTGCAGCCCCTGACCCAGACGGAGCAGAAGTCCGAGGCTGCCTTCAAGGATTTGGCGCACCTCTACTCTCAGGACGAAGCCTCAGCCCTGGACGGCGGCGGCTATAACCGGGTGAAGAAGGGGGAGCTTCCTGCAGAATTGGACGCCTGGTGCTTCGACCCGGCTCGGCAGAGCGGCGATACCACTGCCATTACCGATGACGACGGCGTGCATATTCTCTATTTTTCCGGACGCCTGGAGGAAGCGCAGGTAGCGGCGGCGGACGAGTCCCTTGCCGCTCAGGAGGCAGACCTGCTGGAGCAGGCCCGGAGCGCGTATCCTGTGAAATTTGCCTATGACCAGATTGCCCTGCCGGAAGGAAAGACGGCGATTTCCACCTCTGACCTTCTGTATCCCGACATTGCCCATGAGCGGTTCCCGGAAATCCCCCTGTATTTGCAGCAGGACTATCCCGGGGTCATGTTCGGCGGCTTCCTGCTGCGTACCAACGGCTGCGGCATTACCACCATGGCCATGGTTGCCTCCTATCTGTCCGATGAGCTGCTGACTCCGCCGGAGATGTGCCGCCGGTATGGCGGCTACAGCCACCGCAACGGTACCGACGGCATGATTTTCGTCAAGGAGCCGCCGGTGATGGACTTCTACCTGGTGGAGAAGACCTATGAGCCTGCCAAGGCCTGGGAGGGACTGGAGAACCACCATCTGGTGGTATCCATCCAGCATAAGGGCTACTGGACCCGTGGCGGCCATTACATCGCCCTCCAGGAGATCACCGAGGACGGAAACGTCCGTGTCCGGGACTCCAATATCTACAATTACGTCCGGGTGCCCGCCCACGTCAACGACGAGCACACCTGGGCCAGCATTACCAGCGCGGGCTCCGGCTATTGGATTTTTGACTATAAAATCACCCGGATTCCCGGCTGCGCCCGGTGCGGCGACCAGTCGGAAAGCAGCCTGGTAGGGGAGAATTTCTACTGCCGCAAGTGCGCCCCGGCGGTCATGCGCCGTGACACCTACGTCGGAATTTAAGCTGTCATTGCGAAAAGTAGCGCACACTGGCGCGACCCTTTCCAAGAATTTCCTTGATAATTCCGAGAAACTCCGTACAACGCATGTCATTGCGAACCAGTGCGCACACTGGTGTGGCAATCCCCTGCAAATGTCCGAGAACCCCCAAAATAGAAAGCTCCTCTTGTTTAAGAGGAGCTTTCTTTGCCAAAAAGATTGACTTTTTGACGGAATGCGGTATACTTATTACAGAATGTTGTAAAAATGTGTAATTATTTACAATTAGTTACAGTACGGAAACAAAAGAAACAAAACGGTAAAAAGAAGGTCGTTACCCATGCTCAGAAAGAAAATCACCCTGGTGTGCCTGCTGGCAATGCTGCTGAATGTCTGCGTTCTGCCCGCCGCTGCCCAGATGGAAACGGAAACCGCCGTGCCGGAAACCACTGCCCAAGAGACCGTGCCCACCACGGAAGCTACGGTGGTTCGGGAAACGGAGCCTCCGGCGGTGGACTACGTTGACCCTACGGAGTTTCCCCAGGCGGAAACCGTCCCGGAAACCACCGCGCCCCTGGAAACGGAGCCTGTGGCGGAGACCATTCCGGAGGAGACCCAGCCTGCCGAAACGGAGCCGGAGGAAACGCCGAACCCCGCTGACCGTCTGGCTGCGGGCGAGTTCCACAACGTCTGGATTTCCGCCGATGGCACGGTGAACGCCGTGGGCAAGGTGGGGGCTTATTCCGGGGCGGAGAAGTGGCACAATGTGACGAAAGTTGCCGCCTGGAACCTGACCATTGGCATCCGGAAGAACGGCAAGGTGGTGCTGGCCGGGGACAATACCAACAAATATAATTACGGCGTGATCTCCGGCTGGTCGGACATTGTGGACGTGGCCGCCGGGGAGAAGAACATCGCCGCCGTCACCGCCGCGGGCACGGTGGTGGCCGCCGGCAGCAACCAGTATCACCAGTGCGACATTTCTCACTGGACGGAGGTAAAGCAGGTGGCCGTGGGAGAATGCAACCTCTATGGCCTGAAAAAGGATGGCACGGTGGTCTGCTCCGGCAACCCCTACACCAAACAGGCTAAGGTTTCCACCTGGCGGGACATCACCGCCATCAGCGCTGGCAATCACTTTGTGGCGGGTCTGCGCACTGACGGCACCGTGACGGCCAAGGGAGACAGCTTCTCCGGCCGGGCAGATGTGGATGAGTGGGAGAACATTACCGCCATTGCCGCGGGAAGCAATCACCTGGTTGGTCTGCGCGCCGACGGCACGGTCATTGCCGCCGGGAACAATGATGCAGGTCAGTGCAATGTAGGTGGCTGGACGGACATTGTAGCCGTCAGTGCCGGTCGGTTCCATACCGTGGGTATGCGTTCCGACGGCACCATCGTGGTCACCGGCAGCGACGGCTACGGCCAGTGCGATGTGGAATAATATCTGAGAACCAAATTCGTATTTGTAGGGGGCGATGCCCTCATCGCCCCGTTATAGCATGTCGATGGCATATGCGGCGGGACGATGAGGGCATCGTCCCCTACGAATTTTTGAAAAGCCGTCGTATCACGCACGTCATTGCGAACCAGTGACCGATGTCACTGGTGTGGCAATCTGTAACTCCTGCCTTCCCTTGGGGGAAGGTGCCCGCCGCAGCGGGCGGATGAGGGAAAATATAGTACAGGCAGCCCTCATCCGTCTCGCGCTTGCGTGAGACGCGCGAGCCACCTTCCCCGGAGGGGAAGGCTTTGGAACGTTGTCCTTCCCGCATTCCATTCAACCGAATAATTCCTGTCATTCAGGCAAAAAACACCCCCAGAGAGCCGTACCGGCCCCTGGGGGTATTATATTGGAAGCGTATTTATTCAGGATACGCTTTTTGCCCTTTCCGGTAGTTTTATATCCTTCCAGAGCGACGGATCATAATAACGATCATCGTCTACCACTGTACCGTCCGCTTTCAGACCTATAGTGCCTGAACCATGTGTGGCAATCGCTACAATGTCTGTCAAATCTGATGTATTACATTTAAACCACCTATCATCATCGCTAGCCACTACCACAGTGCCATCTGCTTTTAAGCCTACCACATGTCTATAGTCCGAATCAACAGCCACAATATCTGTCCAGCCTGACACATCGCATTGAATCTCTGCACTATTACTAGCTGTCACCACGGTTCCATTAGCTTTCAAACCTACAGTGAAACCATAGCCTGCGGCGATGTCTACAATATCCGTCCAACCTGATACATGGGGTTGCCAGTCATCACTGCGATTTTTACCAGCTATCACCACCGTACCATCAGTTTTCAGACCTACAGTACGGCCGCAATTTGCATCAACTGCCACAATATCCGTCCAGTCTGCTACATCGCGCTGAATCCAGTAATCATCTCCAACTGCTACCACTGTACCGTTTGCTTTCAGGCCTATGGTGTAATCATCACCTGCGGCAATCGCCACAATATCTGTCCAACCCGACACATTGCATTGAGCATCATCGTTTTGGCCGACTGCTACCACAGTGCCGTCCGCTTTCAAACCTACAGTGTGACTACCACCCGTAGCAATTGCCACTATGCCTGTCCAACCAGATACATCACAACGACCGTTTCTTTTCTCGCCAGCCCATACTACTGTACCGTCAGTCTTTAGGCCTATAATGTAACCATAGCCTACGTCAATGGTTTTTCGTTTAGCGGCATGCTCCCATTGCGCAAAGCCCCGCTGCCTAGAATCCCGAAAAGAATCTAATTTACTGAAAGCTATTGCGGCTCTGGCAATCTCCCCACGATCTGACAGCATCTCAGCCTGCCAATACTTTACATTTGGAATAATTACAGAGTTCAGCAAGAGAAGGAACACAACCACGACTGCCACGATCGGCAGTGCAATTTTCCTTATTCTTTTTGCATTCTCCCGTGTTGCTGCTGCCTGTTCCTGTTCCTTAACGAGCCGCTGCTCTTTGTGCTCTTTCAACGCCTCAAAGTCAAGTCTCTTTAAGTCGTAAATAGACTTCCGGCAGGAGTGGCACACTGTTTCCCCTTGGCGGTTCACTGCCCCACAGATACAATGCCACAAATCCTTTTGCTCCAGGAGGAAGTTTTTCGCTCTGCTTCCATATTCGATCTGGAACTGTTTGACCATTTCACTGTCCAGCCGGGAACCCAGGGCTTCCGGCTTTTTCAACGGTTCCCAAACAACATTGCTGTCGCTCCAGACAGAATTGTCCGCAAATATCACTTCCGCCACTCTTATGCCAAAGGAGCGGGTCGTCTTATCCGGCATAGGAATGGCTGATTTACTGCCAAAGTCTGCATCTCTGCTACTGCTCAAATCCAGATACTCATAGCGGACAGCATCGCCCAAAGGCTGGCCAGCTGTGTTCATGGGAAACAGGCAAACCGTCGCAGCCTTGATGGTTTTGGGACTGATATTGCGCAGTTTCAACTGGGCAACCACCCGTCCGGTCTGGTTGTCCTTGAGCAGTGCCCCCGCCGCAATTATCACCGGCGCGCCCTCCGCGTAGAGATTTTCCGGCAGGGAAAAGACCTTGCTGTATCGTTCGCTCATGCGGCATTCTCCTTACAGCTCCGGAAGCTCGTCATTGACTTCCCGCCCCCCGTTGGTGTTCTCCTTCAGTTTTTGCAGCAAGTCAATGATTTCACCCAGTGCGAAGATGAAAAAGCTTGCGACCAGGGTAAGCGCAAACATAATCCATGCCAGCAACGCACCCAATTCTTTATTCAATGCCAGCGCAAGGAGCAGGCCGGACGCAGCATTCACATAGGCATATACCTGCAAAATTTTCGCGACAATATTATTGGACTTTAACGGGTTCATACATTTATCTCTCCTTTTGGATTTTTAGTGTTATACATTGACAGATATTCGGTGATGGCCGTTTATTAGTGTTAAGTACTCCGCCTTTTAACATGAACGGTTCTTTCAACTGTGGGCTCTTCAACGTCCACGATAGACCATCCTCTTTCTTGCAGCCATTTGGAAAAAGCGGATTGGTTGATGAGATACTTTTTGTTCTGTGGAAGTGAGGCTCCAGTTAGCCTCTTGTATTCTTCCTCTGGCAATGTGAATTCCGCCTTGCCATCGAAAAGGTGCTCTAGTTCGTCAAATTTTGGATGTTTCTTCATTTCCTTTCCGTCCTTTCTTTCATTCCATCCTCAAGTGGATAAATCCATTATAATTCCAAAACATTCTACTGTCAAGCTGAATATTCCACTTATAAATTGTTCTTCTGTTCTTGGATAACTTGTACAATGACAGGCAGGAGGCGATTGTATGGAACTGGATTATTCGCAGATCGGAAAGCGCATTGCCGCCCGGCGGAAAGAGCTGGGCTTGAAGCAGACGGAGGTCTGCGAAAAGGCGGGGATCAATGACAAATATCTTTCCTGCATTGAGCGGGCCACTTCCATTCCTTCTCTGGAGGTGGTTATGCGTCTGGCTCTGGCCCTGGACACCACACCGGATGCCTTCCTGGCGGGGAGTATCCGCTGCAAAAACGAGGCCTGGCAGGACGTTGCCCAGCTCCTGCGGGGCATGAACGGGAAGAAATTAGACCTTGCCAGAAGCTTCCTTTTATGGTTGACAGACCAAAATCTGTAAAATCAAAACTCAGTCGAAATATGCAAAAAAAATCACAGCCACTTTTTTCTCGTGGCTGTGATTTTTTCTCGTGACTGTGATTTTTTTGAGTATTTCTGGTCAATACTGGGCGGCCTCGGCACTTTTCAGCTGCAATTGAAGCTTGTCGGCGATCAGCGCGATGAACTCGGAGTTGGTGGGTTTGCCCTTGGTGTTTGACACGGTGTAGCCGAAGAAGCGCTGCAAGGTGTCCAGATCCCCTCTGTCCCAGGCAACCTCGATGGCGTGGCGGATGGCTCGCTCCACCCGGCTTGGCGTGGTGCCGAAGGCCTTGGCCACCTGGGGATAGAGCACCTTGGTGATGGCGTTGATCACGTCCATGTCGTTCACCGCAATGATGATGGCCTCCCTCAGATACTGATAGCCCTTGATGTGGGCGGGGACGCCAATCTCGTGGATGATGTTTGTGACCATGGTCTCGATGCTGTTCTTGTCCGGCCGCCGGGAGGCAGGAAACCGCAGGCTCTCCCCAGCCCGGATTTCCTCCAGCCGCTCCACCAGAAGCCCCATATCGCAGGGTTTGAGCATCAGATAGCGGACGCCCAGGTTCGCGGCGGCATTTGAGACGTACTCCGTGATGAATGCGGAGGTGGCCAGCACGATGGGCTTGCGCTCCATGGCAGAAATGGCTTTCAGCACGGCGATTCCGTCCTTCTTCGGGAGCATCAGATCCAGTATCAGAATGTCCGGCTTTTTCTCTTCAATCATGCGGATTGCCAGCTCCCCGTCGCCGGCAGTCCCCAAAACGTGAAAGCCGTCGGCACGCTGCAGGGCGGCACTCAGCCCGGAGGTGAAGTCTTCGGCGCTGTCGGCAATGAATACCGTAGTTGTTTTTTCCATACTTTCCTCTCCTCATCATGTAGAATTCTCCCCAGAACACGGTGTTCTTCCCGTGTGCGACAACTAAAGGATAGCATGGCTGATTTCATTTTGCAAGACAAATCTGGAACAATCGTTCGCCACAATTCGACAAATCGGCACAGATAAGATTGAAAATGATACAAATCAGCCGGATAATGTCGGTTTTTGGGCCAAATCTCTCCGGTTGACGGGGAAGCCGTTCTGGTGTAAAATAAGAAAAAAGCCGGTATTGACCGGAAAAGAACAAAGGAGGACCCGAATTGGAAAATCGGATCAATGATTTGTGCGCGTTTCTGGACGCGTCTCACAGCGTTTACCATGCCCAGGCCCGGCTGCGGGAGCAGCTGGAAGCGGCCGGCTATGAGAGCCTTCCCGAATACCGGAATTGGCAGCTTCGGAGCGGAGGAAAGTACTATGTGAATCGGGGCGGTTCCGCGCTGATCGCCTTCCGGATTCCGGAGGAGGAGCCCAGGGGTTTTCTCATGAGTGCCAGTCACGCCGACCGCCCCTGCTTCAAGGTCAAGGAGAATTTTGAGCTTACCGGCACCTATAACCGGATGGCGGTGGAGCGTTACGGCGGCCAGCTGCTCTTCCCCTGGCTGGATCGGCCGCTGTCCGTAGCCGGCCGGGTGGCGGTGGAGACGGACAGCGGCATCGAGACCAGACTGGTGGACATCGACCGGGATCTGCTGCTGATTCCCAACGTGGCCATTCATATGAATCGGCAGGTCAACGACGGCTACAAATGGAATCCGGCAGTGGACACCCTGCCCCTCACCGGCGGCAAGGAGAACGCCGGAAAACTCCAGACGCTTCTGGAGGAACAGGCCGGAGGAAAAATTCTGGGTCACGATCTGTACCTGTACGTCCGCCAGAAGGCTTCCGTCTGGGGTGTTGGGGAGGAATACCTGTCCTCCGCGGCTCTGGACGATCTGGAATGCGCCTGGGGCTGCACCCAGGGCTTCCTGAATGGGGACTTTGACCCGGCGCAAATTCCGGTGCTGTGCGTATTTGACAGCGAGGAGGTAGGTTCCGGCTCCGTCCAGGGGGCAGGCTCCACCTTCCTGGAGGACACCCTGGGCAGAATCTGCCGGAGTATGGATTGGAATCTGAATCGGCTTCTGGCCCAGTCCTTCCTGATTTCCGCGGACAACGCGCACGCCGTCCATCCCAACCACCCGGAATTGGCAGACCCGACCAACGCCCCGGTGATGGGGGAGGGCATTGTGCTCAAGTACAACGCGGCTCTGAGCTACTGCACCGACGGGGTTTCCGCCGCTCTGTTCCGGAAGGTCTGCCGGAAGGCGCAGGTCAAGGTTCAGACCTACTGCAATCGGGCGGATATCCCCGGCGGCTCCACCCTGGGTCGGATTTCTCTGGGTCATGTGAGCATTCCCACGGCGGACATCGGACTGCCCCA
>ENA-ORSL01002866-ORSL01002866.1-human-gut-metagenome-genome-assembly--contig:-NODE-2866-length-11876-cov-5.153287_pt1 | contig 11876 bp, 11 predicted proteins | sample MGYA00242190_ERZ509157 | MGnify/ENA primary metagenome ERZ509157 (study PRJEB26280, sample SAMEA2338664) | human gut metagenome | biome: human gut; feature: human-associated habitat; material: faeces...
GTGGACGCGAGCAATTACTCCTCGTCGCGGCGGCGCTTGTTCAGCATCAGGGCCACACCACCAATGGCAACGATGGCCAGCATTGCAATGTAAGGTGCATTGTCCAGCACAACACCCATGTCGGGCTCAGCATTGTTGGTATTATGGAAAGCAGTGGTCACATTAGCAGGGTTCTCTTTGTTAATCTGACCAGACACAGTATTATTGTTGCTAAAGGAAACAGCATTCTGATCTGCGTCCTTAACGGTAACGACATACTTAACATTCTGACCAGAGGTATTAGTAGTATTCAGAACAACATCACTACCACTTACTTCAGAACCATTTTCGAAAACTTCGTACTTGATGCCAGCAGGCAGGTTAGAAAGTTCCAGAGAACCGTTATGACGCAGAGAGACAGTATAGGGCTTATCCAGCTCCAGATAGGTATTTGCAGCCAACGGAGTAGTCGCAGTACCCTCGGGTTTAATAGAAACATTGGTGCCAAGAGTACCAACCTGCGGTCCCATGTACAGATTATTGGCATCAACGCCAGTGTCTTTGGTAAATTTAATCGTAAAGGTAAAATCCTTGTTCAGATCAGCAAGTGCACCATGGACAGTCTTGCTCAGGATCAGGCTCTTAGAATCATAGCTATTCTTGAAAGCATCCTTTGCCTCAATCTTATTACCACCACGATACAGTGCAACGTAGTAGCCATAGCTATTGGCAATGGGCTGCTTCTGGTCATTCAGCTGATTTACAACTGTGATTTTCATGGTCAGGGCACTATCATTTGCAGAGACACCAGGATACTTGACAGTATCTTCACTCAGAGTATAGGTATACTCACCAACCGTATTCTTCTTGGTATCACCCAGAAGTTTTTCAATGTCAACAGTAAAATTCGCAGTATAGTTCTTACCCGCAACAAATGCTTTAATTTCCTTATCCTGTCCTGCTTCAAATTTAGCAGCAGTTGTTGCACCAGCAACAGCAGTATTGCTAGAATCGGCAACACTAAAAGTAAATTCCATCTCGTTAGGAGCAGTACCGTTCTTAACTTCCAGGCTCTTGGTCAACGTAAGGGTTGCATCACCCGTCTGGAACATTTTTGCATTACCACCATTATCTTTAACACTGATGGTCTTATTACTCGGCTCCGTCGCAAACGCTGCGGTTGCGCCGACGGTGAGCATCATGGCGGCAGCCAGAACGCCCGCGAAGAATTTCTTCAGTTTCATTGTTATTCCTCCCTAGTAAGAAATAGTTCGTACTCCTGTGCCGCGGCCCAAACTCCGCGGTTCACAGGCAGGAGGCCGGCAGCTTCTTCCGGCCTCCGTGGTATTACAGACTGCGTCGCCGCAGTAGTGTAATTACTTTTGCTTGCACATCCTCCAGCGGAACCGGGCCAAAGTCCCGGCTGTCCTCGGATTGTGTGCGGTAATCGCCCAGCACAAAAACGCAGCCTTCCGGCACCGTGTAGGGGTACTCCAGCGCGTCTTTTGCGTAGGTGGGGTAGAGGATCTCGCCGCTCTGCACCGCGCCGTTCACCACAAGGGTGCCGCTGTCGTCCAGAGCCACAAGGTCGCCCTCGCGCCCAAGGATGCGGCCCACCCGGAGCTTGCCGCCCTGGGTGTAGACCACAACGTCGTTTTTTGCATAGGTTTTTTGCAGGCGGTAGCAGATGAGCAGGTCGCCATCCTTTACCGCGGGGAACATGCTGCTGCCCTTGGCCTGCGTGAGCAGGAACACCTGCGTGAACAGCACCCAGGCGCACAGCAGGATCACCACAATGCGGCCCAGCAGACTGATAAAATCCTGCCGGTTCTCAGCGTCCAGCCTGCGGCGGCGCACCGCCTTTGCCCCCAGCTTCAGGGCTTCATTGTCCAGCGGGTGCATCGGAATGCGCCTCCTTTTGGGGGTCAGAGCTGTCAACTTTGGTGGTATCCAAGGGCAGGCTTCCGGTCTGCTGCTCCAAGAGCACGTTATAGCGGGTGCGCTCGGCGCGGATGGCGGCTTCGTACAGGGCGTAAAGCTCTTCCAGCTTCTTCCACATTGCCGCTTCGTCCACGCCACCCAGCAGGTTCTTGCGGAATTTCACCGTCCGGAACCACCGGATGATCGCTTCCTGCTCCGGGCTGATACAGCTTTCCTCTGCACCGGCCAGCCGCTGGGGCGCTTTCTTCTTCGCCATGCGGTCAGCCCCCTTTAGTCATCTTCCTTACGGCGCTTGCGCAGCATCAACAGGGCCACGCCGCCAGCCACCACAGCAAGGATGACAATGTAAGGCAGGGTGTCGAGGAGGACACCGGTGTCGGGCTTGAGGTCACAGCAGTTCGTAAAGGCAATGGTCATCGCCTCTTTTGTCAGTTCAGCGGTAACCGCACGGTCAGTTACCGTTGTATCAGCACCATTGATTTTTGCAGAAACCGTATAATTATCATACGAATCTTCCTGCACATAATAGGTGCCAACCGGCAGTCCTGTAAACTTAATGCTCTGGCCATTCTTCAAAATGAAACGATAGCCTTTATAGCCTTCTCGATTTGTTTCAGCACTCAGCAAATTCGCCAGCGGAATGCCATCGCCAAACTCCTTTGCATAAGTTGCATAATCAATTGTGACATCATCTTTGACATACAGGGTAAACTTGAATTCTTTCTCAAAGTCACCCAGCAGGCCAGAAACGCGTTTTGTAACAGTCAAGTCACTAACAGTTTTTGTGAATGTCCACTTACCGTAGTAGTTCAGGCCTTCTTCTGTCATCGCTTCACTCAACGGAGCAGGATTTTTTAATTCTTCATCCGTATACCAACCACTGAACGACCATATACCACCGTTGATGTTATCATCAATCGTTTTTCCGCTGGTGTAAGTTGTATCAACAGTATGGACTGTTCCCTTATACAGAACCTGATTATTAATATTTACTCCGTCTTGCAGAATTACAACATCCTTCAATTCAGCCGGACAATTCGCTTTAACACTGTCCGGTGCATCCAGACTCCATGCATACCGTACATTATTCTTAGGTGCGATATAGCAAGTTGTAGAGGCAGACTTTTCAATGGTGGCGTTTTGTTGTAACTTTAGGACTTTGAGAAACAGCCAGCTGAACGGTATAATCGACAGAAGCTTCAACATTCAGCTCAACATAGCCCTTCTGACAATCCTCCGCTGTTGCTTTATACGACACCGTGGTCACCCAAGTTCCATCCGAGCCTTTTTGGGGCGCACTGCATGTGTACTCACGTCCATTGATCATCAGTTTTTTAACGCTAATATTACTAACAGAAACCTCTTTACTTGTATGACTTCCCGCAGCAGTTCCTGCAACTTCACCCGGCTTGATTTTAATTGTAAATGTAAGCTCATCGTTTTCGACTACATCAACAGTTTTACTGCTTTCAGCAGTCACTGTAATATCCGGAGACTGACCAATAACATCAAAACCCGCAGCAGCAAAACCATTACTATCATTTTTGCCACGACTATAACCAAATACACCAATATATCCGAGATCCTTAGCCTTTTTAGCCAAACTATCAACTATCGCGCAATTGGTCGACCTGAGTTTCGGATAACCATCAATGTTTCCAAGGGAAGAAATCTCGAGACCATTGGAAGAAGCCAAGCTATAAATATCGCTATTGCCATCTGCTCCCAATCCTGTGATCAGGTAGTTCTCATCTGGCTTTACAAAGAAAACCCAATAGTTATCTTCGGCATGATCCCAGTCGAGTGTAAATTGGCCTGATACTTCGGTAAGTTCAGCATTCTGTACAAAATCGCCGGAGTTACTTTCAGACCTTGTATAATGAATATACGCCACCTGAGTATGTTGAATATTCGGGTCAAAAGTTACACTTTTGCGGTCTGTCATTGCCTTAGTGACAACGGATAACGTAAACGTTTCAGACTCATTTTGGCCCAAAAAATCCTTGTAGGTGTGCGTAATTGTAACCGTACCAATCTTTTTACCCGTCACACTCGCCTTGTATCCGTTGGAAGTTATCGCAACTTCGCCTTTCGAACTCGGGTCAACACTCCAATAGTGGTTTGACCCGTATTTACCATTTCCTTTAAGTGTAACCGCACTATTGACCGCAACTTCCTTTGGATATTCAGCCAGCGTCTCCACATCATATCCGCCCGTCAGTGCAAGCACAAAGGGGCTGAAGCTGGAGGTCTCGAAGGTCAGGGTGCCATTCTCATAGCTGACAACATCCAGTTTTTCCACGGTATTGTCGTCTTTCTGGTGGAGCACCTTCAGTGCATCGGCAGTGAGCGCTCCCTCTTCTTCCATTGCCGCAATTTCCGGCAGTTTGTCCAGACCGGAGACGGTGACGGTAGCCTTCTGGCCCTTGGCAGGCTGCACCGTTTCGCCCTTGGCGTTCTTGGGGGAGATCTTCAGACCCAGAATGGGAGCCATACTACCAAAGTCATCCAAGTGGTTCTCGTAGAAGTCCCCCACATCATCATAACCCATGTGGATGACGCTGAGGTGATCTGCGGCAGAGGGCAGATTTTTCACCTCCACCGGCAGGGTTGTGGTCTTCAGTTCGCCTTCCTCGTCCTCGTAGGAAGCAGAGGCCTTGGTTTCCAGATCCACAGGCACGGGGTTTTTGTCCACCAAATCCTCGTGATCCACGTCCTCTTCCTCATCGGAGCCCACGGTGCCGTCCTTCCATGCGGCGTAGACGTTCACGGTGGTGGTCTTGTCGTCCAGAATGTTGCTGGTGGGGTCAGTGAGGTTCAGGCGCACCCGGTTGCCAAACTCGTCCAGCGTGTACCAGTAGTCAAACTGCCGCAGTTCGCCCTTGGGGTCCCGGTTGGAGGAGGGGTTCTCGATGTAGCTGCTGTAATCCGCAATGGTCTCTGCCCGGGGCACAGCCTGAATGAAGTACAGGTTCCACAGAACTTCACCGTTCCGGGCCAGATACTCGCTTTCCGTCATATTGTTGATCTGTGCCTGAGCGGTAATGTCCTGCAGGTCGTTGGCGTTCAGCTCCTTCAGCCAGAAGCGGTAGACCACCATATCCTGCAGCTTTTTGATCTCGTCGCCGGAAACGACCACTTTGTCATCAGGCTTTTCCACCACATCGTCCTCGCCGGACCACTGGGTCTCGGTGCTGGAGCTGGGGTCGGTGCTGGTGCTGGTGTCGTACTCAATGACGGTGCCCCACTCTGTTTCCTTAACGCTGGGGCCGCCGTCGAGGTTGTCCTCGCCGCCCTCACCTTCTGCGGGCCGGGTGGCTTCCTCCTCGCCAAAACCGGCAGCTTCGCCGCCGTCTACAGGCCGGGAGGCCTCTTGATGAACCTGAGGATCGATCAGACCCTCCGTTGCAAACACCGGCACAAGGCAGGTGCAGATGACCGCAAGCGCCAGACAAAGCGCAAAAACGCGCTTCACCAGCCTATCTTTTTTTCCGTGATGATTTTTCCGCACAGTGGAGCCCTCCCTGCATCATAGTATTTTTGGCAAAACCGGAGGAAAAGATATTCAACTTTTGTCGTTTTTCTTTCCCTTGGCAGGTTATTTTTACCAGACAAACCCATTATCGTAATTATAGCATGTATATCCAGTATTTTCAATAGTGAAATTTTATTTTCCCTTCCCCTTTTCAGACAAAATATTCTGCGATATACAGCACGTTATGAACCGCCGCAATATCATTGCGGGGAGTAGAACAGTCCGACTTATCCGCACGCCCGACGCATTGATATATCGCGCAGTTTTCTGTTGTATATTCGCAGTTTCACTCTCTATAATACATGAAACGCAGATTCCTTTCACTTTTTTTCGAGATTTTTTGAAAAAAGTTTTCGGAGCCCTCTCAGTCAAAGCCTGACGGCTTTGCCAGCTCTCCCAAAGGGAGAGCCAATTGCAGCCCACAGTCAGCTGTTGTTGCGCCCGGAAGATGCAGTGCCTCCCACTTTGGGGGAGGTGGCATTGCGGAGCAATGACGGAGAGGGTAAGGATGTTACATCAAAAGGAGAATCCCTGTGATCGAGATCAAACACCTTTCCAAGACCTTCCAGATGAAGGACGGCGCGGTGAATGCGCTGAAGAACATCGACCTGACCATCCCCGATGGCTCCATCTACGGCATCATCGGTATGTCGGGCGCGGGCAAATCCACGCTGGTGCGCTGCATCAATCTGCTGGAGCGCCCCACCGAGGGCAGTGTCGTCATCGACGGCACCGCGATGGAGACCCTGTCTCCCGCAGCCCTGCGTGAGCGCCGCCGCGACATCACCATGATCTTCCAGCAGTTCAATCTGCTGATGCAGCGCAGCTGCCTGAAGAACATCTGCTTCCCGATGGAGCTTGCGGGCGTGAAGAAGGCCGATGCCGAAAAGCGCGCCAGGGAGCTGCTGGAAATGGTGGGCCTGCCCGATAAGGCCAACGCCTACCCGGCCCAGCTCTCCGGCGGCCAGAAACAGCGCATCGCCATTGCCCGTGCGCTGGCCACCAACCCCAAAGTCCTGCTCTGCGATGAGGCCACCAGTGCGCTGGACCCCAACACGACCCACGCCATCCTGACCCTCATCAAGGACATCAACAAGAAGCTGGGCATCACCGTGGTGGTCATCACCCACCAGATGAGCGTGGTGAAGGAGATCTGCAGCCATGTGGCCATCCTGGATGGCGGCGTGGTGGCGGAATCCGGCCTGGTGGGCACGGTGTTCGCCGCACCCAAGTCCGCCGCGGGCCGCCGCCTGGTGTTCCCCGGCGGCGCCGACGCCCAGGTGTACGATCCCGCCGGTGAGCGGCTGGTGCGCCTGGTGTTCAAGGACAGTAAGACCACCAGCATCCCCATGGTGGCGCGGCTGGCGGCAGAGGAGGGCATCTTCTGCAACGTCATCTCCGCCAGTACTCAGAGCCTCTCCGAGGAGGTCTACGGCAGCATGATGCTGGGCATCCCCAGTGCCCACTTTGACCGGGCTGTTGCTTTTATCAAAACCATCGCCAACGTGCAGGTAGAGGAGGTCGACCACAATGTACAGTAATCTGTTCAGCGCCCAGTCCGTACAGGACTTGATGGCGGTGCTGCCCACCCTGCCCTTTGCCATCTGGGAGACCTTTTACATGACGGTGCTCAGCACCGCGCTGGCGCTGGTGATCGGTCTGCCCCTGGGCGTGCTGCTGGTTGTGGGCGAAAAGGGCGGCGTGCTGCCCCTGCCCCGCTGGCTGATGCAGGTACTGAATGTGATCATCAACCTGCTGCGCTCCGTGCCGTTCCTGATCCTGATGATCATGGTGTTCCCCCTGTCCCGCCTGCTGGTCGGTACCACCATCGGCACCACGGCCACCATCGTTCCCCTGGTGGCGGCGGCCTTCCCCTTCGTGGCCCGTCTGGTGGAGACCAGCCTGCGCGAGGTGGACGGCAACATCATCGAGGCGGCTCAGAGCATGGGCGCCACCCCCATGCAGATCATCTGCAAAGTGATGATCCCCGAGAGTGTTCCCTCTCTCATCCAGAACGTGACCATCGCCCTGACCACCGTCCTGGGCTACTCCGCCATGAGCGGTATCATCGGCGGCGGCGGCCTGGGCAAGATCGCCATCGACTACGGCTACTACCGCTATAAGTATCTGGTGATGCTGGTGGCCGTGGTGCTGCTGATCCTGCTGGTGCAGCTGTTCCAGACGGTAGGCACCTGGCTCAGCAAGAAGTGCGACAAGCGGCTGAAGTAATCTTTATGATAAGGAGCCGGACGGGATCCCCCGCCCGGCTCCTTGCATCATCCCCTATTCTGCGCAAAAAAAGAAAGCCCATAGGGCTTTCTTTTTTTGCTTATGATACTCAGTCGATCATGCTCTTGAGATCCTCGGCCACGATGATGGGGCAGGCGGTAGCAGCCTTGACATCATCCACGGTGAACTCGGGGTTGATCTCGGTCATCACCAGACCCTTGTCGGTGACTTCCATGACGCACATCTCGGTGATGATCTTGTTGACGCAGTGGGAAGCGGTCAGGGGCAGACGGCACTTCTCAAAGATCTTGGGGTTGCCCTTGGCGGTGTGCTCCATGCAGACGATGCACTTCTTGGCGCCCACGCACAGATCCATAGCGCCGCCCATGCCGGGCATCTTCTTGCCGGGGATGATCCAGTTGGCCAGGTTGCCCTCCTGGTCGACCTCCAGGGCGCCCAGGAAGCAGGCGTCCACATGGCCGCCGCGGATCAGGCCGAAGTTGGAGGCGGAGTCAATGAAGCCGCCGCCGTAGGCCACGGAGGAGGGAGAACCACCGGCGTCCACAACGTGGTAGGGATCGTAGTTGGCGTCGCCCTCTTTGGGGGACTTGCCGGCGGAGACGATGCCCAGCTCGGCGTGGATGATCAGCTCAACGCCCTCGGGCAGGTAGTTGGGGATCATGGTGGGCAGGCCGATACCCAGATTGACGACATCGCCGTCCTTCAGTTCTTTCGCGCAGCGCTTGGCGATAAAGCCTTTGATTTCGGACTTTTCCATTACTTTCTGTCTCCTTCCACGATGTAATCCACGCACATGCCATAGGTATGGACGTTCTCGGGCTCGATCTCGCCCACGGGGACGATATACTCGCACTCGGCAATGACGGTGTCAGCGGCGGTGGCCATGACAACGTTGAAGTTGCGCATGGTGCCCTTGTACCAGCAGTTGCCGAACTCGTCGCACTTGTAAGCGCCCAGCAGAGCGAAGTCAGCGTGAACGGGCTTCATCAGCAGGTAATCCTTGCCGTCGATGGTCTGACGGCCCAGGCAGAAGGGGCTCTCCTCCACCAGGGTGTCGATGCCCACGGGGGTCAGAACGCCGCCCAGACCGGCGCCATCGGCGCGGATGCACTCAGCCAGCGTGCCCTGGGGCAGCAGGCAGACCTCCAGGGTGCCCTCGGTGTTCTGCTGACCCACCTCGGGGGTCATGCCCACGTGGGTGGCGATGACGCGCTTGACCTGATGGTTGTGGATCAGCTCGGCGATGCCGAAGAACTCCTCGCCCTTGGGGCCGGTGGCGCGGCCCATGTCGTTGGCGATCAGGGTCAGATCCTTGGTACCCAGCTTGACCAGCTCCTTGACGATGGCGCGGGCCTGGCCGCAGGCCAGGAAGCCGCCGCACATAATGGTAGCGCCGTCAGGGATCATTTTTGCTGCCTCGGCGGCAGTCAGTACAGGTTTCTTTGCCATTTCTGTTCCTCCTACTTTTAATGACAGCGGCCACCGAATCCTCTGCGTATGCAGTTGACCCAGTGGCGCTGTATACGTTTTACTTCATGCCGCGCTTGACCATCTCGGTCACGGCGAAGGAAGCCACATCGTCGGCGTACTTGCCGGCGCCGAAGCCGGCGTCGAAGCCCAGCTCCTTGGCCAGCTCATGGGTGATACGGGGACCGCCGCAGCAGACCACGAACTTATCACGCAGGCCCTCGGCCTCCAGCAGCTCGATGAGGTTGGTCAGGTTCTGGATATGAACGTCCTTCTGGGTGACGGTCTGGGAGACCAGCAGCACGTCGGCCTTCAGCTCCAGTGCCTTCTTGATGAACTCCTCGTTGGGCACCTGAGAGCCCAGGTTATAGGCCTCGATCATCTCATAGCGCTCCAGACCGTAGTGATCGGCAAAGCCCTTGCGGTTCATGATAGCGTCGATGCCCACGGTATGGGCGTCGGTGCCGGTGGAGGCGCCCACCATCACGACCTTGCGGCCGATGTGCTCACGGATGTAGTCGTTGGTGTCCTCCATGCTCATCACGTCGGACTCCACGGTGATGACGTGGATATCCTCGTAATTGACGGAGTGGACACAGCTGCCGTAGACCACATAGAAGGTGAACTCCTTGTCCAGCGCGGCGTGATAGGCCACGTTGGGCTCTTCCAGGCCCATCTTCTTGGCGATCTGACGGGCGGCCTCTTCGCCGCGCTCGTCGTCCTTGATGGGCAGGGTGAAGCTGGTCTGCACCTTGCCGTCGTTCATGGTGTCGCCATAGGGCTTCAGACGGGTCAGATCCAGCGTGGTATCGAAATCGATCTTATGGGTATTGTACAGTCCGCTGCTCATTCTCCTGCCACCTTCCCTTTCATGACTTCAATGAACGGATTGAAGTATTTGTCGTCCTTGACCACAACACCGGCCAGACCCTTGCCGCCGTCCTTGGGACGCTTGACATCGGCGAAGATGCCCTTCTCGATGGTGGTGAACAGGCCCAGCTTCTCGATCTCCTTCAGCAGATCGGTGGCCTTCACCAGCACCTCGTTGGCGCGGCTGCGGATGATGCCGCCCTCTTTGTAGGTCAGCTCGTCGCCCAGATCCTTCATGGTGCGGAAGATGTACTGGGCGTTCTCGATGGACAGAGCGCGGTCGGACATGAACGGGGTGTGGATGGCCTCGGTCATCATGCCCAGCAGACACAGCTTCTGGTTGGTCAGGATGGTCACCATGTTGAACAGGGCGTCCTGAATGTGACCGCGGAAGATGTTGCCGGTCATGAACTTCGTGGGAGGCATATACTTCAGGGGGGCGTTGGGGAAGATCTCGCGGGCCATCTGCGCCTGCGCCAGCTCATACAGGAAGGTATCCTCAACAGCGGGATCCATCTCGAAGGCGTGGCCCAGACCCATCTGCTCCTCGCGCATACCGGCGTCCTTGGCGAATGCCTCGTTCAGGAACTGGGAGGCCAGAACGGTATGAGCGGAGGTGATGGCGTCGTCGGTGGTCAGGTAGTTATCCTCACCGGTGTTGATGATAACGCCGGCATAGCCGTTGATGACGCGGGAGAAATACTGGTCGACGATGGTGCGCTGCATGTTGATGTCGCGGAACAGGATGCCGTACAGAGCGTCGTTCAGCATCACGTCCAGGCGCTCCAGAGCGCCCATGGCGGCGATCTCGGGCATGCACAGGCCGGAGCAGTAGTTGCACAGGCGGATGTAGCGGTGCTGCTCCTCGCCCACCTCGTCCAGGGCGGCGCGCATCAGGCGGAAGTTCTCCTGAGTGGCGTAGGTGCCGCCGAAGCCCTCGGTGGTAGCGCCGTAAGGCACATAGTCCAGCAGGGACTGGCCGGTGGTACGGATCACAGCGATGATGTCAGCGCCCTGCTTGGCGCCGGCCTTGGCCTGAATGATATCCTCGTAGATATTGCCGGTTGCCACGATGATATACAGGTAGGGACCCTGCTTGTCGCCCCACTCGTTCAGGTAGGAATTACGCTTGGAAACGTTGCTGTTGATGCGCTGGATGGTAGCCTCCACCACAGGCGTGATGGCGGCGCGGATCTCCGCGTCGGTGTGAGCGGGGAGCTTGCTGAGATCCAGCTCACCGGCGCTGACAGCCTCTGCCACGCCCTGGGGATCCTTGCCGGTCTCCACCATAGCGTTGCCGATGGCCCAGGCGGCGCCCATGGGCAGGAAGGAGTTGGCCATCAGGTGGTCAACGACCACGTTGGGCAGAGGAACGTCCATATCGTTGACGCCATCGATACCCAGCAGACGGCAAACAGCGCGCTCCACCGTGACGGTGGTGTGCTGGTCGATAAAGCGCTGGGTGTCATCCGCCACCTTGGCAGCGGAGGCGCGGGCCTGATTGACCAGTTCAAAATTCAAGCCGAGTTTGCTTTCCATAGTTTTTCCTCTCTCTTACTTCTTGACGTGACGCTCGTTACGCAGCAGCTTGGTGGGCTCCAGATAGCGCTGCTTGGTGCCTTCGGCGACCCATGCCACGCCGGTCTTCTCCACCTTCTTCTTGCCGGTGCAGACGTCGCAGTGGCAATCCTGAACATAGTGCTCGGGCTGGGTGTAAGAGGTGATAACGCCCTCGAAGTTGCGCAGGATGACCTTACGAGGCGTCTCGGAGATCAGGTAGTTGGGCATAACGGGGGTCTTGCCGCCGCCGCCGGGAGCGTCGACCCCGAAGGTG